>ERZ1740060.713-NODE-713-length-14815-cov-3.872900_pt1 | contig 14815 bp, 16 predicted proteins | sample MGYA00581743_ERZ1740060 | MGnify/ENA primary metagenome ERZ1740060 (study PRJEB43018, sample SAMN04849235) | marine metagenome | isolation source: floating plastic debris | place: Pacific Ocean | collected 2008-08-27 | study: EMG produced TPA metagenomics assembly...
TCAGATTAAGTAGAAATTATGAAAATGATTTAGTAGAAAGCGGAGATTATTTATCTTATCAGTGCTTGGGTTGTAAATATGCTTCGGGTGATTACTTATTACCTTGCGCTGTTAATCCTAGTCTTCAAAAAAATGAATATTGTAATTATTTTGAAGTGGAGTCTTGATAATACTATATAATGTTAAATCAACTATTTTTAACAATCAGCGCTGGTATATTCAATAAAAATTTTGTAGTTTATTAATTTCCCCGCGTAAGCTCGTTGTAATTGTTATTGAACCTCGTCCTTTGACCTGCTGTCCCAGCAAAGCTGCAATCAAAATGCTGCTTTATATTCTATTAATTATTAAACGTTGGGACTGTGCATGAATCCTTGTTCTTTTGCTTTCTGGTACCATTCATTAGCTTTTATGCGATTCCGAACTATACCTTCTCTGCCCGAATAATAAATAGTACCTAAATTATTGGATGCTACTCCATAACCTTGTACTGATGATTTTTTGTACCATCTAATTGCTTCTATAATATTACTTTCTGCGCCAAGCCCCAAATCATAAATACTTCCAATTATACATTGTGCTTCAGCATTCCCCTCTTCTGCTATAGGCATTAACAACTTGAATGCTTCTGCATAATTTTTAGCTTCAAACGCTGATAAACCTGCTGCTAAATTAGACATTATAAATGTACAATACTGATTAATAAAATTGACTATATACTCTATATTCTCACATTGAAAGATTATAATTTATTACAATTAATATAATTTATGTATAATCAATTTAGATACAATATTTAATAAATATAGGCACCTTAAAAAAAGGTAAAATAGTGTAATTTAAACTAATATTTAGATAACAAAAACCATTTTTTTATATTTCTTAAATGTTCATTACAACCCAGAAAGAGGAGTTTAGTTATGCTTACATTAGTGCTGTGGCTTCTGCCGCTGGATACTCATTTCAAATAGCACCCAGACCATTGGATTTGGTTGGAGTTGATGTCACAATTACGGGAATTATTTCACCCGGTTCTAGAAGAAGGACAAGGCTTGATTTACAGCTTAAATGTACTTCCCAAGACCTGCTCGAAGATAAAGGCATTAAATATCCTTTGGAAATAAAAAATTATAATGAATTAAGAAACACCAATCCAGACGATGACCCCTTGTTATTAGTTGTGGTTTTAGTACCTTCCAATGTTGAAGATTGGTTACAGCAATCAGAATCCGAACTCTGCTTAAAACGTTGTGCGTACTGGGTATCATTGCGAGGTCAACTAGAAAGTACTAATCAAACCAACGTTACCGTTTACTTACCCCGTCAAAATGTTTTCAGCGTCGATGCTTTAAGAACTTTAATGGAAAGAATAGCTAGTGGAGAACCCATATGATAGTAACCGTTCGCGACCCCAGTATTCTCTCTAACCTCGACCCAATGCAAATAACCGCTTACCTACAATCACGGGGATGGCTGCAAGAAAACCAGATTAATAATAAGGAATCGGTTTGGGTTGTTTCTATTAATGATGAAGAATACGACGAATTTAGTATTACCTTACCGCTTAATCCCAAAACTCGGTCTTATGCGCTACGAATGGCTGAAATTCTAGAAATTTTAGAAAGAGTAGAAGGACGTTCTCAACTTGATATATTAAACGATTTGGTTACTAACATTCCGAACGTAGAAATAATCGGTTTAGTAATTCAATTAACAGAACATAAAAATGCAGGTAATGCAATTATTATGGGTTTTGTTGTAGGTAAGCCCCAGCAAATTCAAATTCGTTTGAATGAAGAAGAATATAAATTAGCACGGATGGCTTATACCGAACGCTTAGTTATTGAAAGTGCTGGGGATTTGATTAAAGAGAACGGTATTTTTATGCTATCAAATAAGATAAAATTTGCTTTATACGATACTTTAAATGATAAGCAAACAAGAATACCTTCAGAACGATTACACTCTTGAAGTTAGTAAAAAGCTGGTGAATTCTGCCAAAACACTATTGAATATACAAAGTAGTTAGCTATTAATACAATTGTCTGAGTTAAACAGATGTATTAGAATTTGTTGTCTCGGAAATAATTCTTCTAAATTCCTCATCTTTTTTGATTGAATTGAAATCTGAGTCTCCTTCTGCTAACTCTTTACACCTCAATGGTGAAAATTTCATTGCTTCGTAAAAAGCTTTCAATGCTTTTTCTCTTAGAGAATCCTGTTGTTCATACTTGTATAGCCATGCATAATAACACGCCTTATTGTACAAGGCTCTTACATACATTCGGTCGATATTAGTTGCTTCTTCAAGTAAATCAATTCCTTCTTTAATTCCTTTTTTTTCATCTCTATTCGCAGATTCTATTTTTCTAAGTGTAAGTCCTTTGGATACATATGCATCAACTAATATATCGTACTGTACGCATCCTTTTTTACCCATATAAATTACTTTGTCGTAACATTTTTCTGCTTCCTCATAATTATGTAACATTCTTTGTGCATGACCTAGACCAGATATGGCTTTGTAAGCTAAAGGTTGAATGTTGATAGCTTTCTCATAACTTTCTGCTGCTTTCTGGAAATATTTTTTAGTTTCTGAGGATTCTGTTATCTCCTTGTTAGTATAATGAGTTTTTTTGTAATAAAGCGCTAAAACACAAAAACTTTCTCCTAAGATTATCCATTCTTTTACTGTTAATATTCCTGAATATACTTTGGCTATAGATTCAAGTCTTGAAGATAGTTTTTCAATATTTTTTCGATTTTCATTATCCTTAAAATCTAAATAAAAATAGCTGTTTAATGGAATGGAAGTTAAGAGATTTTCAATAATATCGTTGATTTCTCTCCTGATATCAATTTCCTTAGTTAAGCCATCAAATTTCTCTTTGAAATCATTCTTAAATCGCTTAAAGTCTTTTTCCATCTCCTTCTCTATATCACACGCCAACTTATTCACCACACTTTGCCGCAGAAGCCAGACGGATATACCTGCAAGACCTAATGCGAAGTTAAATTGTCTTATAAGTCCGCCATATGAACGGTCTACTTCTTTTTGAATGCGCTCATCTATTTCCTTTGATTGATTTACTTGTGTTGTATTATTAGTATTTACTTGTACTGCTTTATTTGCTTTGGTATCTAATGTTTGCCAAATACCAAGTGCTAATGTTCCTGAAGCATAAATACTCAGAATGATGATAAATACATTCCTTTGTAGATTAGTTTGCAATCTATTCTGTGACTTGGTTTCTCTTATTTTATTTTTAATTCTACATACTACTGCCTGACCTGCAATCCCAGTTTTTTCAAGCTTTCGTATTAAAATTAACAGTTTTTTGGCAAACTTTACATTCCTCATTTCATCGTCCAAATAAGCCGTAAATTCTTTAACTACCTCCTTAGACCTTTCTTCTTTGTTTGTAATGATATTTAACTTTTCTATTGCTCCAGGAATTCCCTGAAAGTGTCTCTGAATAAAATGTTGTAACTCCTCGCGTACTTTTTTTTGTTTCTTATTCTTATCAGATAACTTTTCTGTAGTTTCCCCATAGGCAAGTTCTATAATTGCAGCAGCAGCATTAAAGTTAGACTCCATTGTGCTAATTTCTTGCAATTTCATATTTTCGTAAGTCCTTACTTAGAAACATTTAAATATAGAAAAATAGACTCTTCGTCCATATTATTTTGGAAAGTTAGAAATGACGATTAATCTCTAACCCGAAATCTTTCAAATTGTCATATAAGAAGAGTTATGTAGACCTAGATAGGTATGTATACGTATCTTCGCTTGATGCCAAATTTGTAATACTTTGACATAGTAAAAACTATCTATTTTAGAGTAGTTGTAATGGGTAATAACTATGAAATACATCAACATAAATAGATACTGGATAACGCTCCAAATTTAGCTGAACGGTTACAAATTTTAGGTTGTATTTCGTAACTAATGAAGTTTGCTTTTCATTAACTATGTCTGCACTCGATTCATATTTATATAGTTAATGAAGATTAACTATCCTTAATTAACTTTTTAACCATTTGAATTCGTTATTACTGTCTCTAAATGAATCAAAATCTTTATCGTCTTTAGCTAGTTCCTTGCATTTATCAGGGTTAAGAGAAATAGCTTTTTTCAAACATTGAATCCCTTCTTTTATTTTGCGAGGGTCTTTTTTTATTTCACCTAGTTTTACCTTGTAACACGCTTTGTTGTACCAAGCTCTAAAATATTTATTATTACATTTAATGGCTTTGTCAACGTATTCTATTCCTTTTTCGTAATCATTGTAAAATTTCCAGATAGCCATTGCTAAGTTAGTTCTAGCAAGAAAATGATCGGGTTTGATTTCAATAGCTTTTTTATACGCTTCAATGGCATCTTTGAAACGTTCTGACCTTCTGAGTGCATTACCTTTTCCGTACCATGCTGATGCACATATATTGTCATCAACCTTAATATCTCCGTTACAAGCATCTATAGCTTTGTCATAGATATCTATTGCCTCATCATATGTATCAATGCTTGCTTCATTATATTTTTGCGTAAAGTAAATACCATCTCCCCACATTATATAATCAGCAGGAGTAAAGTTTATTAAAGGAGAAATACATCGTAAGAAGTCGAGCAATGTTGTTAACTTTTGAAACTTTTGTTTTTGTAAGTTAGAAACTTGCTTTGGTTCAAAGCTCTCTCTTAACGATGGTGGAGTTGAATCTTGGATTTCTTTAATAATTTTATTTTTCCTTTCATTAAGAAAATCTGATTCTAGCTTCTGAATTTTGCAAAATAAAGTGTCTGTTTGTTTCGCTAATTCTATTTTTACTTTTTCTTCCAGTTGTTTAGTTGCTTCTTCTTCAACTTGCTTTGTTATTTTATCTAGGAATGCCATCTTGATTCTCTCACCTAAAAGCCAAACAGCCATAGATAGTAAAAAACCGTTCGCAATAGTTATGTAGCCAAACATATGTTTGTAATCATTAAACCTGCGGTCAACCTCATCTTGTACACGATCTTCTATTTCCATTTTTTGCTCAGGGTTTAAGCTCGCTGTCGAATTTGCTGAAAGGGATTTTATTGATATTTGGCTTTTTTGAGAGGATGTAGTTTGTTTTGGCTGAGCAATTGCAGTACTGGTAGATAGCAAAATCGCTGAAAGCGATAATATAACCTGATTTCTAGTTACCATAAAAGATACTCAGATACTTAAAGGTACTGAGTTAAATACAATATATTTTTGGCAATTCCGGATTAAAAGTATTTTGTAAAAATAATCAGTTTTAATAGGCATTCTAGAGGAATCTTTTTGTAATTAATTTTGCAGATTATGCTTATTTTTGATTGATTTTTATTAATTTAGTTACATTGTATTATATAAATATAATTGCATAACAATGTAATTATATTTTTAGATTAGTTACCTTAAATTACAGATTTTCTCGTACTCATAAAAATTAGCAATTGAGAGGTTATGCTAAGTGGGGCGACTTGATACTTCACTTGAATCATCTGGCGCAGAATTCTTAGTGTTGGGTCATTTATTAATCGAAGGTATTTAATCCTTCAAAGCTTATTCAAATTTTCCCGGTTACGACATCGTTGCAACCAATCCTGAAAATAATGTATCGTGTCGCGTTCAGGTGAAAAGTCGTTGGGCTACAGATTTTGATAGTGGGTTTCCTATCCGTAATTTCGATTGCGATTTTGTTGTTTTAGTTACTTTGAATCGCGGGTATCGATATCGTAAAAAAATCACCAAACAAGACGACGGAAAACGAGAACCACAGTTTTATGTGTTCCCTGTTGATATTGTGCGTGCTGCTCAAGATGCTAAAAGTTCCTGGGGAAAAGATTTGTACGACACATAGATAATCCTTCTCAGTATTTGAGTAATTGGGCTTCAATCAAAAGCTTTCTTCAATTTGAGGATAGTTCTGTTGTCAATGAGTTGGAAGAACAGTAATCCTATATAAAATAATATGAAGGTAGCATAAGCCTTACCCCATCGCGCTTCACCGGAAGCGCGAAGATGCTGACAATTCTACAAACAAAGCTTCGTTTATGCTGTCTAACTCATCACTACCCACCACCAATAAATCCAGATGTTACTAATAGACTTTTAACGCGGAAACGTAAGCTACATAAGTCTTAATCAGCCGTTTAAATGTGTTGTAAATACTAGATAATTTGCTACATTGCTACAATCAGAGGTAATGTTAAAAGTCTTCATTACCGCATCCATATTACTAGAACGCATCCGCGCAGAAAGAGAAAAACTGCAACAACAAACCAAAGCTGCTAAAAAATCCAAAGGTAAAACTACCAAACGTCGGAGTAAAAAAGCACCGCAGAAATCGGAAGAAGCAATTCAACTAGAATTACCGGGGATGGAGGAAGAGGGATAGCAAGCTTTAAAATAATAGTTTTTGGGAGATTAACGCTGCGATTAGCTTCACTGCGGCAAAGGCGATCGCACATTCGGATGCTCAATATCTTCAGCAATTATACCAAGCTAATATACCGTAAAATCCACATTATCTCATGTACGGTTATCGCTACAGGTACAGGCGTTCTAATTTTTTATAGAAAGTATTAAAGTACATTATCTGTTGGGTGCAAAATTTTAAAAATTAGGCATCTATTTGGCTACGTAATAATGGTAATTTCAACAAGTAATTATGTTTGATGCGGATAATGAAAATCAATGAATCAAGTTATTCATCCCTCTAATAACCCAGAAAAAGTATTCAAAATTTTATCAATTGATGGTGGTGGTATTAAGGGGATTTATTCAGCAAAAATTCTCGAACGCTTTGAAAAAAAATTTAACTGTTGTATTGCTGACCACTTCGACTTAATTTGCGGAACTTCCACAGGAGGTTTGATTGCTCTTGCTTTATCTCTAAAAATTCCTGCCAGCCTTCTCACTCAATTTTATTACAGAAGGGGAGAAGTAATTTTTAAGAAAACAGGTAATATATACAGCTTAATTAAGCATCTTATATTAGGCAGTAAATACAGTAATCAGGAACTCAAAAAAGCTTTAAGAGAAATATTTAGTAACTACGTCCTTGGAGATTCTTCTTGTTTATTATGTATACCTGCTTTTTCCATCACAAATGGAAGACCATTTATTTTTAAGTATGACCATCCAGAAGGAAATTTAGGTAGAGATAACAGAACTAAATATATTGATGTGGCTTTAGCCACAAGCGCAGCGCCAACTTTTTTACCCATAGTATCGATTCCCAATTATGATAACAGACAATTTGTAGATGGAGGAATCTTTGCTAACAATCCAACAATTGTTGGTGTAACGGAAGCGCTTAAATATTTTGTTGGCGAAGGTAAAAGATTTCAACATTTAATGGTTATGTCGGTTGCTTCATTGGAGGCTACTCCAGGTAGGCGTTTTCGTATTAAAAAAAATAGGTCAGTATTTGACTGGAATAAAGATTTAGTTCAGACTTTTTTTGAAGGGCAGGCATATCTAAATAACTATATTGTAGAAACTCTAGCTCAAAATTATAATCCACCCTTTGAATACTTACGGATTCCTAGCACATCGCTTTCCCCAGAGCATTCAAGAATTATTAGTTTAGATAATACCTCCAAAGAATCCTTGGATATTATGTTGTCATACGGCAATGACCAGGCAGATATATACGAAAAACGGTTAGAAGTAACTAAATTCTTTCAATATCCAAAACAATATATTATTAGGTAGATAAATGGCTAATTGTCACGATATATTTATTGAATTTAACTCAATTATCGAGTTAAAGGATACTCGTAAAAAATATCTACGAACATCACGCGATGCCTTACGAGATAAAATTAGAAATTATTTCAAAGAAAAGCAAAATGGTTTTTTCCCAAGATTTCATGGTCAAGGCTCATTTATGATGAATACCATCATTAATCCTTTAGACGGTGAGTTTGATATTGACGACGGGATATACTTTGTAGTTGAGCAAAAACCATTACAGTCAATTGCAACTTTTCATCGTTGGATTTATGAAGCAGTAGACGGTCATACAAAAGAAAAACCTGTTGATAAAAATACTTGTATTAGAGTTATTTATAAAGGAAATTATCACATTGATTTGCCCATCTACTATATTGTAGGTAATAATTATCCGTATTTAGCACATAAAGACAGTGGGTGGATAGTTAGTGACCCTAGAGAATTTATCCGATGGTTTGAATCATATACGGATGCAAAAGGACAATTGCGACGTATTGTTCGTTATCTCAAAGCTTGGAGCGATTATAAGTCAGCAGATTTACCAAGCGGTCTAATTTTTACTATTTTGGCGACTGAATATATCCAACATGATGACCGAGATGATATTGCTTTGTACAACACGCTGGTAAATATTAAGAGTCACTTAGACTTTAGCTTTACCTGTCGTCGTCCCACGACACCAAAGGGTGAGAATTTATTGCAGAAATATAGCCCGGTGTACCATCTGAATTTTCAAAACCAGCTTGTTCGTTTCATCAAATGTGCAACAATAGCTTTAGATGATAAAACAAGTCGAAAAGATGCGTGTAAACAGTGGCAAAAACATTTAGGCGATAGATTCCCCTGCCATATAGTTGAAGATAAGGATGATGAACTTTTAAGTGCAGCGTATAGCGCGTCCCTAACTTTTCCTAACCGAGCTGTCATTCCTAATAAACCAAAGGGGTTTGCGTGATCGAAATTTGGTTTTTTAAAGATTTTCCACGGTTAGCAGTAGAGAGAGAAGCTATCCGTAACCTACAAGAAAGCGTTAATTGGTTGACAGGCACTAATTGGGTGATTAATGACGCAAAGCTTTGCCTTGAGGCTATTATTCACGTTCACGGACACAATTACTCAGTAAAGCTGGTATATCCAACCTTGTTTCCCGCAGTACCTCCTACGGTCTACCCGCAAAACCCGGATGAAACATGGTCAACGCACCAATACCAAAGTGGCGCTTTGTGTCTGGAATGGCGACCAGATACATGGCATCCCGATGTTACTGGAGCGCAAGTTTTAGAAAGCACCTACAAACTCTTGGAGGTTGAAAATCCGCATGACACGCTTAACCATACTGTAGCTCCAACCGAACATAATCTTTCAATTGGTCAGAATCTACGGAATAGTTATGGTCGCTTTTATACACATAAATACTTAGTTAATTATCTAGCCCAACTTCCTAGTAGTGCTGTTAATTCAATTGAATTTTCAGTGCAATGGCAAAATTCGTCTTTTTTAATACTTATTCAAAAGGTCAAAGTTAATAACGAGGTAAAATACTCAGACACATCAATTCCACAAGGTTTGCGCGGAACTACAGATAACCGTAAACTTGAGATTGGTACTTTCTGCAAAACCAGCATAGTAGGCGAAGCATTTGAAGAAATTACAACTTTAGAAAGTCTAAAATCGTTATTAGAAGCAGCAGGTTTTGAAACTAATACTTTGATAAAAGAAAAAGAAATTGGGGAGACAAAAGGAGAAAACACATTATTAGGAATTCTTGTAGCTGATAACGTAGGAACGCTTCATTTCTTTCTTCAATTCTCTGCTGACAGCAAAGATATTTTTAAATTAGCTCAGGTTGAATCTTGTATTGATTCAAATAATCCTCGCGTACCAACTGAATTGCTTACCTTAACAGAAAAAATGGTTGGAATTGTGGGGTTGGGTTCCGCTGGTAGTAAGATAGCTGCATCCTTAGCTCGCAGCGGCGTAGGAAAGTTCTATTTGATAGATGAGGATATATTTCTACCAGAAAATGTTTGTCGCAATGACCTTGACTGGCGTAATGTTGGAGAGCATAAAGTTGATGCTGTTCAAGAAATTATCTCTTATATTTCTTCATTTGCACAAGTTGAAGTTTCAATCATTAACTTAGGTGGACAGGAATCAAGCGCTTACTTAGACAGCATTTTGCGTAAATTAAGTCAGTGCGACATACTAATTGACGCTACCGCTAACCCAAGAGTTTTTAATTTGTTGGCATTTGTAGCGAAAACCTTCGCACTTCCTTTGGTTTGGGGAGAAGTATTTGCAGGTGGAATTGGATGTATGATAGCCCGTAGTCGCCCGGACAAGGATATTAATCCAACTAATATGCGGTCGGCTTATTATCAATTTCTTTCGGATAAAGCAGCACCTTTTTTCGACTCCGAAACTCGTCAATATACATGGGAAACTTCTGATGGAGAAGTAATTGCAGCAACAGATGCTGATATTAGTATATTTGCTGGTCATCTAACACGATTTATCGTTGATATTCTTATACTAAAAGAGCCATCTTTATTCCCTCAATCAATGTATTTAATCGGTTTACAATCAGCCTGGATTTTTAAAGCACCGTTTCATACAATTCCAATTAAAACTGACCATCTTATTGAACAAAAAACGAACGATTCTACATCTACTCAAACTTTATCAAAAGAGATGATATTTGAGAATATAAATTTCCTCGAAAAGTTATTTGAAGAAATCATTCATGAAAATCCTCCTACCTGAAGAAATTGCTTGCAAATTAACTAAAGCTTTGAATAAAGCAGATTCTAAAGAGATTGGTGGCATCTTAATGGGAGAATACGTATCAGAAGGTGTTTATCGAATTAAAGACATTACTATTCAATCGGATGGTGGGACATCTAGCTTTTTTGTGCGTCTTGTAGAAGGGATTCGTAATCCATTACAGCGTTTTTTTAAACAAACAGGGTACGATTTTACTCGCTTTAACTATTTGGGAGAGTGGCACTCCCATCCAACCTTTGCCCTTTTACCAAGCAGTACTGACTGCAAGAGTATGTGGGAGATTGTCGAAGACCCTAATATCGGTGCTAATTTTACTGTTTTAATGATTGTACGGTTTGATAATATGCAATGCTTAGAAGGTACTATTACAGTATTTCTTCCAAAACATCAGAAGTTCCAAGGCACATTAGTTAGAGAAACAGTTTAATTTTAAAAGTTCTTGAAATACAAAATACATAAAAAGCAAAACCTATATTACTAAATAGTTGATACAATACATCTTAGTATTGGTCGGCGATAATTAATGTAAGCGGCAGATGTTAAACTTTTCTTACCCTCACTATTAGTGTAAGTAGATACCTCTTCTAAAGATAGTTCATCAAAAATACTAAAGTCTTTTAATGCCTTTACCTGCACACCATTAAATTCCGCTTCAACTATATATTGCGTGCGTGCATTCCTATTATTTTCAAGGTATTTAAAAAACTCCAAATCAACAATAATAAATTCAAATCTATAACCGCTTAAATTATAGGCATACGTCCATGCCTGACTATATAATTGCTCATCTTTACCACAAAATAATTTATAAAAACTCCATGCTTTCCTAACTTCAGAAGCATATCTCTTTCGCATAGATTTATAAATTATTTTCTCATCATTAATATTTATCCCACATTCCGCACCCTAAGTTTCACAGGCAGGCGAAAATAGATTTATTAGTATCTTTATACTATTAAAGACAAGCTTTTAAAAGCAACTATTAATAATAAATTTCATTAGCGTTAATACATAGTTACTAAAAAGATTTTGAGGATAAATCCTTTCTTGGAGTTACACGAAAGAGTAAAAATAGTTTATAACGAACAGAAAATGTCAAAATGAAAGCAGAAATCTCCCCATTAAATTCTGTGCGCCATGTTTGATATTAAAGACGTTGAAATCAAGAATATAGACCATTTGGGTATAGTCGCAGGGATAGTAGATTCGATTGGATTAGTAGAAATAATTAACGAGTCAATCGGTGTAAATGAAAACGAAAAAGTTAATGCAGGACAAGTTGTAAAAGCAATGATTTTGAATGGGTTAGGATTTGTTTCTAAACCTTTATATATGTTTCCCAAATACTTTGAGTCAATACCTTGCGAGCATTTAATAGGTTCTGGAGTAAAAGCAGAATACTTAAATGACGACAAGCTGGGTAGAGTAATGGATAAATTATTTATTAAAGGGCTTGATTCAATATTTTTGTCAATTACTTTAAATGTCGTTAAAAAATTTAAAATATCTTTATCGACATCACATTTAGACTCATCATCTATACACTTACATGGAGAGCATAATTCAAGTTTTCCTGAAGTAGTAGTTGATATTCAATAAGTAGAAAATAGCATTTTGGAAGAAGTACTAGAGACTAAATCATTTCAACCGATAAATATTACATACGGATATTCTCGCGACCCTTCGGGTTCACCAGTTGCTACAACGGGGGGAACCCCCGCAACGCACTGGTTCACCACAGACCAGATTTAAAACAATTTTTAATAGAACTAATATGTAGTGATGATGGAGATATACCAATATTCTTGAAATCAGCATCTGGAAATACAGTTGACTCTTCATATTTTGGGCAAATTTTAGTTGTTTATAAAAAGATTATACAAGTTGATAGGTTATTGGTTGCAGATTGTGCGCTATACACAGAAAAAAATATCAAATTAATGTCAGATATAAAGTGGCTATGTAGAGTACCTTTGAGTATAAAAGAAGCAAAGTTACTAACATCAACACTACCAGATTCAGAATTTATTAAAAGTGAATTAAAACAATATTCATATGTTGTCAGAAAAATCAATTATGCAGGTATAGAGCAAAGATGGTTAGTTGTACAGAGCCAAGAAAGAAGAAAATCTGACTTACAGAAATTATCATAGAGAATTACTAAGAATGAAGAAAAAATCAAAAGTGAGTTAAAAAAGTTATCGAAGGAAAAATTCGCTTGTGAGGCTGATGCAATTAAAGAATTATCGAAATTATCTAAAAAGTTTAAATATCATCAAATAAATAAAGTCTCTGTAGTTGAAAATATACAAAATTCGGGAAAGCAAGAAAAGGAAAAGTTTTATCAATTATCAGCAACAATTATAGAGGATAAAGATAAAATTAATCCGTCAATCTTGAGCGCAGGAAGATTTATAATTGCGACGAATATCGTAGAAGAAACTGAACTTGATAATACGTCTATGATTTATAAATATAAAGCACAACAATCTTGTGAACGTGGATTTAGCTTTCTTAAAGACCCACTATTTTTTGCTGACAGTATTTACTTGAAAACACCTGAAAGAATTGAAGCACTGGCAATGATAATGGGTCTATGCCTATTAGTTTATAAGCTTGCACAAAGGCAATTAAGACTTGCCCTGTATGAGTCACAACTAAAAATAAAAAATCAGTTAGGTAAACCCACAGATACCCCAACGTTAAAATGGATATTTCAATGTTTTCAATCAATTCATATTGTTGAATTTAATAATCAAAAACAAGTTTCTAATTGGAATGAAGAAAGAGATTTTATTCTGAAATTATTACCTAACTATTGTCACTCTTATTATAGTTTTATTACATAAAAATAAAATAATTTTCACTGTTTTATAGTCATACAAGTTATTTCCATGTTTTGTTAATAGCTTATGGATAGTCATGTCTCATTTTATCTTTGAAATGCAAATACATAAGTTATGACCCTACCAAATACAATTTAATATAGATTTTTATCTATCAAACTGAAAGATAGATGTTTTTCATCACTATTGTTTATTATTGAGAATTGCTATGATGCCTTTTTCTCAAGATATTCGTGCTATTAAACGATATGAAGTGCTTTTTTCTTCTTTTTAAATAGATTTTTTCAGTAATTACCGATTATATCAACTTGGGTGCGGAATGTGCGATTTATACAAATAACAAAACAAGTTGTTCCATCCGAGTCTTCATATCCGCCAGCTACCACAGAACGAATTACCGGAAATAGCATTGTAGGCTTATTTAATACTTTCAATAACCGCTTAATTTCTCGCTCAACTTGCGGCTGCTTTGGCAAATATTTCTTAACCTTACACCCGTTTAATTCAGGTTTAAATAAATCGATATAATACCTTTCTCGCTCGTCCAAGCTATTAGCTGGAAATTCTTGCCAGTAAATGCGGTGACACAACTTGCGGTTAGAACGAATTAATTGCGGATACCTGTGATGTGTTCTACCAGCCCACCGATTTTTAAGGTTTGCAGCTTGCCCTACATACCATACACAATCATTGGCATCGCTAATTACATAAATTCCAGAACACGACGGTAGAAGATTACGTTTACTAAAAGCAACGCTAGCCCAATTTTTCCATTCCATAACAATCGAGACAGTAAGTACACCCCTACTTACCTAGAATTCCCATTGCAGGTTGAACGATTTACACAACAGCTGAAGCTTTATATTTAATTTTCCGTAAAATTATAATATCCGTTACGTTCTTACCCACTTCGCCCAAACGGAGTAAAGCCAATTCATTTAAGTGCCCCACCGCGTTGTAAGCTATATATATACGGTATGTACGTGGGTGTAGACATGACGCGAGTTGAACGCGAGTCAATGAATTTCAAATTGCCCAAACCTTTGGCAGAAGCACTACGCAAAAAAGCTTCTCCACAACCGGGCAAAACCGCCACGGATATAGTAATCCGGGGGTTACTTCATGAACTAGGGGATATACCGGGTGTAGACGTATGTACAGAAGTGCGCTTGCAAAAAGTAGAGGAACAGTTACAACAACTGGCTCAAAGAATCAGCAAGCAAGATGACAAACCCTCCTTACAAAGCAACGCTTCTTCCGAGCGTACTGAAGAAAAACTAGAAGCACTCAACAATCGGATAGCACAGTTAGAAGGAGCATTGATTGCTATCCAACGTAATGGAAACGCATCAAATAACCAGCGTCGATACAAAAATTCGGGCAACCCCTACAACCAAAGCGGTAGACCACCTCAAATAGAAGCCCTTGATGAAGAGA
>ERZ1740060.716-NODE-716-length-14766-cov-4.515601_pt1 | contig 14766 bp, 12 predicted proteins | sample MGYA00581743_ERZ1740060 | MGnify/ENA primary metagenome ERZ1740060 (study PRJEB43018, sample SAMN04849235) | marine metagenome | isolation source: floating plastic debris | place: Pacific Ocean | collected 2008-08-27 | study: EMG produced TPA metagenomics assembly...
ATAGAGCAGCCCCCTCCTAAGGGGCAGGTTGCAGGTTCGAATCCTGCCGGGGTCACCACTGAACTCCTTGAAATTCTGTCTCACGCGTTTGGGTTTGAATTCCCGCGCGAATTCAAACGCTTTGCTGTCGGGGACTTCGCCTGAGGCGGCACCAGCTTTGCCATGTATGCCTAATTGCGCAATTCGTCTCAGTCGGCAATTTGCATCGGTGCGGTTTTTTGGTGATTTCCCTGTTTTGGGCTGATTTACAGGGAAATTTGCCCAAAACGGTCATTTCCTGGGCACTTACGTTGCGATTTTCCACTTTATTTCAGGCGATTACCGAAGATTTCCCTAAGCCATGGAACAGGGAATTTTTCGTATCTAACAGAGAAATCGGACCGCGGAACAGGGAAGCGTCGAAGTGTAACGGGCGCCCTTCAGATAGCGCTGCCGAAGCGTGCTTCCTGGACTTGCCAATCGAGCGGGATGTTTGAGCGGATGAAGGTTTCGAGGGTGATATGGTCAGGTAGCGTGCCGTCGAGAATGGCGCTTTGCAGCTTTGGGGACAGATTTGCGAGCGGGACCACGCGGCGCGCGTAGCTGTCGGAACATCTGTTTGCGTGCGCGATCTCTTTAATCGGAGTGCCGGACTTGAGCGCTTCGGCCCACGCGTGAGCGTTGCGCAGTGCATTGACCAGTGTTTGGTCTGGTTGGGGTTTAGCCTCGCCCGCTACGATCTTGGTTTCCTGACCGCGGCGGCGGCGGGTGAATCTGGCCCTGACGGCGAGCAAAGCTGGATTGAGGTTTGTTTGTTCAAGATCGAGGTAGTCTGCCACAGCGGACGCCTCCAAATGGATGTTGATTGTGTCTTTGGCGACGGTGCCCTCTGCGATGTAATGGGCCACGGCTTTGATGCCGGAGCGGTTGATCTTTTGAGCAAGTGCTTCGGCGCGCTGACTTGCGGTTTCCATCGCATTCGCAGAGCCATCTTTTAACACTGACCGGAGCTGAGCGTGTTGCACCAGATGCTCCGCGACCACCCCGGCGACAGCGCCTTCGAATTGTTTTGCGGGCAACCGCCATGCATCGAGGCGAGGCTTTCCTGAGACCAAACCATTTGAGACATAGTAGCGGATGCGCCGTCCCTTTTTGTTTGTATGTGTTGGCGTCAGACGGTCGCCTGTCTCATCTCGAAACTTGCCCAGCAGTGGCGCGGCTGATCCATGTTTTTGCGATGCCCCACGGCGCTTGGCGCTGGCGGCTTGGAGCATGGTTTGAACTTGGTCCCAGAGGTCTTCGTTGATGATTGATGGATGCGCGCCCGGGAACGTTTGGTCTTTGTGACGGATCAGGCCTCGGTAGACGGGATTGGTGAGCGTGGCATGGATCTGTCCTCGGCTGAACGGTGTGCCTCCTTGAATGCGGCCACTGCCGAATGTTCTGCGTTTTGAGCGCAACCCTTCAGCCTCGGCGGATGTGGCACTTGCGTTCAGGCAACCGGTCTCAAGATATATCCGGAACAGCCGCCGCACCGTTGTAGCCTCTAGTTCATTCACGACCAGTTCTCGGCGCAGCTTATCAGGATGCGGATCGTATCCCAGCGGGGCGAGGCCGCCCATCCAGAGCCCCTTCTTCTTTGAGGCCGCGATCTTATCTCGGATGCGTTCGGCAGTGACCTCCCGCTCGAACTGAGCGAACGATAGCAGCATATTCAGGGTTAGGCGACCCATGGAAGAGGATGTGTTGAAGGATTGGGTGACAGAGACGAAGGAACAGTTGGCAGCCTCCATTCTCTCGACCAGCTTTGCAAAATCGGCCAGCGATCGGGTCAAGCAGTCGATCTTGTAAACCACGACCATATCGACCCGGCCTGCATCAATGTCGTTCAGAAGCTGCTGTAAGCCCGGTCGCTCCAGTGTTCCTCCCGAGATGCCGCCGTCATCGTAGCGGTGCGGCAGCCGCTTCCAGCCTTCGTGCTTCTGGCTGGCGATATAGGCCGCGCAAGCTTCGAACTGAGCGTCGAGGGAGTTGAACTCTTGCTCCAACCCCTCGTCGGTCGATTTGCGGGTATAGATGGCGCAGCGGATCTTCATCTGTTCAAGCCGAAGAAGCGCGGGCCCGACCAGTGCGCACCGGTGATCTCGCGGGCGATTACAGACAAGGATCGCCAGCTTTGTCCGCGCCATTCAAACCCGCCTTCGGTGACTTCCACAATATGTGTGACCCCGTTCCATTCCCGGATAAGCCGTCCGCCGGGCTTGAGCTTTGTCGATTGCCGCCTCCTAGGCTTGGCCGAAGTCAGGCCTACGCGAGTGGACCTGTTCAGCCCACCCTGCGCCTTAGCCTGAACTTCGAACGCCAGAAACCGCCGCAACATGTTTTGGCTGAGCCCTTTGGGTGCAGGTCGTCCAAAGATGTTCTGCCACGCCTCAAGGAGCGATGCGCGGTCCATGGCTGCGATCTCAGCTACACGGGTCATCTTGAACCCCGTCGTGCGGCATCAACCTGTACTTGGCTTTCGGGCTGCAGCCGTCTCGTTTAACAACGGCCCCTGCTTTGCGGAGCCCGCTCGCAAAGGCGCGCACGGAATGCGGCTGCAAACCCGTTTTGGCGCATAGGCTTTGCAGCGACACGCCATTGGGTCTCACCATGAGGCGTTGAACAGTTTGAGATTTGGTGGATTTGGGCATGGTGTTTCCTCGTTCTGTGCATCCGCGTCTTGCCGATGCCGGTACTGAGGAACGCCCGAATACGGTCGGGCTTGAATGCAGTAGTGCTCGTTCCGGAGCACTAGTCCAGCAGTGAGATCTACCACCCCCTCAATTCTTTGTTTTTAATGATTTTATTGACTCCTTAGCATTGTATTCTTATGTGATGGATGTCCTCCAAACGAGGGCACGCTACCCGCTTGGCAGCACACGCAGACCTTAGGTCATGCATAGAGCATTCGAGGGGCGGCTTCACTGGATCGCTGTGATCCGGGGAGTTGCTTACGTTTGCTCTCTCCAATCCCTGTCGATCCATTTTGAAACTGCGCGCCAAGAGCGCTCAACTTGAATGGAGACAGAAATGTCGACGCAGACGAAAGCAGTTTGGATGGCCGATCAGGTTGTTCAAACACCGATCGATCACCTCAGGCCCTATGCACAAAATAACCGGACGCATACGGCAAAGTCCGTCGCACGATTGAAAGGCTCAATAGAACAGTTTGGCTTTGTTGTGCCAATTTTGGCGACTGGCGATGGCGATATCATCGCCGGGCATGGCCGCTTGGAAGCCGCGAAGCTGCTCGGACTGGATTATGTTCCGGTCGTCACGGTGGATCATCTAAGTGATGCGGAAATCCGAGCGCTCCGCATCGCGGACAACAAGCTGACTGAACTATCGGACTGGAACGAGGAAGGATTGCAGTTCGAGCTCTCAGAGCTGATGGATTTGAGCCTTGCCGGCGAGTTGGACTTTGATCTCGACGTGACCGGCTTTGAATTGCCGGAGATCGACATCATCATCGGCGGGACCGGCACGCCTGAGGAGGCTGAGACTGCACCGATGCCGGACACGTCATCTCCGCCGGTCACGCAGTTGGGAGACCTCTGGCGCCTCGGCGAACACCTAATCTTTTGTGGCAACAGCCTGGAGGCGGCGTCTTTTGATGCGGTTCTCGGCAAAGATCAGCTGCGCATGATCTTCACTGATCCGCCTTACAACGTGGTGATCAATGGACATGTGCGCAGCGGGGAGGCCGGGCATCGCGAGTTTGCCATGGCCTCCGGCGAAATGTCGGATGGCCAGTTCCGTGGCTTCCTGTCCGAGTTCAACGACCAACTCTTTGAGCGCTTGATGGACGGTGGGATCGCAATGATCTGTATGGACTGGCGTCATATCGAGGAGCTGATTGCTGCCGGAAAGGGCGCAAGCTTTGATCTCATCAACCTCTGCGTCTGGAACAAGACCAACGGCGGCATGGGCAGTCTCTATCGTTCAAAACATGAGTTGGTCGCCGTCTTTAAGAAACCCGGTGCGGCGCACATCAACAACGTCGAACTCGGCAAACATGGTCGCAACCGAACCAACGTCTGGGACTACGCCGGTGTGAATACATTTGGTGCTGCCCGCGAGGCGGACCTTGCGGACCATCCCACAGTCAAGCCAACCGCGCTGGTCGCTGATGCGATCATGGATGTGAGCCAGCGTGGGGACATCGTGCTCGATTGCTTTGGTGGCTCCGGGGCAACTTTGCTTGCCGCTGAACAAACTGGACGCACAGCCCGCCTGATCGAACTCGACCCGGATTATGTCGATGTCGCGATACGCCGATGGCGGGAGATGACGGGCCAAGAGGCCGTGCATGCGAAGACAGGCGAGACATGGAACCAACGCCGTTCCGAGTTGATGGAGGCTGATCATGTCTGAGAAGGATTACGACGTTGGCTATGCCAAGCCGCCCGAATCCGGGCAGTTCAAAAAGGGCCAATCTGGCAATCCGAAAGGACGGCCGAAGGGGGCCAAGGGCGTCAAGGCAAGTTTGAAGCGTGAGCTCGAGAGCTCCATCACAGTTCGCGACCGCGGACGGGAGGTCAAGCTGTCCAAGGCGGAGGTTTTGGCCAAGAGCCTGATGAGCGATGCACTGAAAGGTGACGCAAAGGCTCGAGTGGAACTTCTCCGACTGGACGATGAGTTCTTTGGCGAAAACTCTGTCTCCGGGCCTCGGCTCATTCGGGCTGCGGAACCGGAAGAAATCGATTTTGCAATCCTGCGTGACTTCCTTTTTGAACAGGAAAATGGAGGCGACGATGACGACACCTGACCCTCAGATGATCCGCCAAGCTGCAATACAAGTCAGCCGAGAGAACTTTTTCCCATTCGTTTGGCGGGTCTTTGAAACTCTTCATCCTCATCCGGATGATCAGTTTGAGCCGGCTTGGCATGTCCGGGCGATGTGCCACGAGCTTGACGAGGTGAAACGGGGCGCGAACAAGCGCCTCGTCATCACCATCCCACCTCGTTGCTTGAAGTCCGTTACGGTCGCCGTGGCCTATGTGGCGTATCTTCTCGGAAGTAATCCCAACACCAAGATCATCGTGGCGAGCTATGGTCTAGACCTTGCTCGTAAGCACTCAGAGGATTGCCGGCGGGTAATGTCAGCCTCTTGGTATCGCGAGATGTTCCCTGCCACGCGACTAGCTGCCAAGGGCAACACAGTGGAAGAGATCCGAACCACGGCCGGTGGCAGGCGCTATGCCGCTTCGATCGTCAGTGCCGTGACGGGCCAGGGGGCGGACGTGATCGTCATTGACGACCTGCTGAAGGCGGGCGACGCGCAATCGGAGGCCGAGCTCATTCGCGCTCAGGAGTTTATAGAAGGAACGTTGCTGTCACGTTTTGACAACCCATCAGAGGGTCGTTTGGTCCTTGTAGCCCAACGACTTCATGAAATGGACCCGCCAGGCTATCTGCTCGATAAAGGGACCTATCGGCATCTGAACCTGCCCGCGATCGCGGAAGAGGATCAGGTCATTCCGATTGGGCAAGGTAAGGAGGTCCATCGCCGGCCCGGTGACCTGCTCTTCCCTGCGCGTCTTGACCAAAAGACACTCGACCAAAAACGTCAGGAAATGGGTTCAGCCGTCTTCAACTGCCAATACCAGCAGAATCCCATTGCGCCTGATGGTTCGCTACTCAGATGGGAATGGTTCGGTACATATGACGAATGCGAGCCGCGCAACTGGTACCAACTGGTCGTGCAAAGCTGGGATACGGGAATGTCCGCCGACCCGAAGTCAGACTTCTCCGTCTGTACGACTTGGGGCTTCAGAGATAGGTGCTGGTACCTGCTAGACGTCTGGCGGGGTCAACTCGACTATCCTGATCTAAAGGCAAAAACCCTCCAACTTGTGCGAGATTGGGATCCCGACCGCGTTCTGATCGAAGATGCGGCAACCGGGCGGCCACTGTTTAGCGAACTTTTCCGCGACGACAAACGCTACCAGCGCGTGACACCCAAAGATGACAAGGAAATCCGGTTCGCTGCAGCATGCGCACCAGTCGAAGAAGGCACCGTTCTCCTTCCAACCGACACCCCTTGGTTGCCTGACTTCAAACGCGAGCTGCAATCCTTCCCGCGAGGCCGCAACGACGACCAAGTCGACAGCTTCAGCCAATTTCTAAACTGGTCAAAAGGGAGAGGGTTCTATCGTGCGCTCGGGCGAGACCATCCGGTCAACCGTCGAAGGGCCGAGACGATAGAACGAGTGCGCGAAAGAAGAAGGCGCCCATAACTCGGCTGATTGAGCTCAGCGGCAGCGAAAGTTCAGCGAACGCGCTGACCTTGAACCTAGCGGATACCATTTAAGTGTCTGATAAGGCAAACTTATTGGACATAAAAGAGCGCCACAGGGTGGGGCGGTTTATACATCATATTGTGGACGAAAGCGCCGTGACAGGATAGTCTTGTGGCATGACCTATGCCCGCCATAACCTCGTTGACAGCACCGAGACCCTACAGCGAATGCCATCCTGGGTCACCTCAGGCCGCGCGGAAACCCCTGAAGATGTGGCGTTTTTGTCCGGGGCAGCGTTGTGACACCTGCATCTGGTGTTGAGCCGGGATGAGGTCCCCCAGACCATGTTGCGGGCACGGCTGGCTTTGCGCGCCGCGGAGGCCTGCGTGACGCATCAGGGGCGTCCCGAACGGGCGTCAGACTTGCGGGATGCAGTGGCATTCCTGCAGCCGGGTGACAGTCCGGGTCCCGCTGGCGAAATCTATCTGTCATGGCAACGGGCTGTTGAACGTCCGGTCTCAGTTAAAGCCGTGCACCGGGCGCTACCGGAGCTGAACCCGGACCAGATCGTAGCCTGGCTGGACGCGGGGCAGGGGGCGCCGGTTCCGCGCGCGTCGACTGTCTTGGAGGCTGTCATGGAAGATCGACCCCGCGATCAAACGGCTGCGCTGCTCCTGGCCGAAGCGGCGCTGGCGCTGGCGCTCGGTTGGTCATATGTCCTGCCACTGCTGTCGATGGGACTGAAGCGTGGCGATTTGCGGAACACCGGCGCGGACCTGCGCCTGGCCTTCCATCGAGCATTTTTGGCTGCTTCGGTCGAGGTAACGCGGGAGGCCACCGACCTTGCCCGAGGTGCAGCGCGCTTGAAAGCGGTCGCGCCGAAGCTCCGGGCGAAGGGCGCGGACGAGGCCGTTGGGCTGTTCCTGGGCCAGGACGCTGTCGCGCCAGCGACGCTGACCTCACTAAGATCCGACCGCGCCGCGCGGCGGTTCTGTGACCGTCTGGTCGAATTGGGTGCCGCGCGCGAGCTGACCGGGCGCGACACGTTCCGGCTCTACGGGGTCTGAGCGATGGCCAAAGATCATGCCGACCAAGAACTTGACCGCGAACTGGAGGATCTGCCCGCGGACCTGCGCTGGCGAGAATGGATGCGCCGGATCGAAGCCGTCCTCTTTGCCTCCGCCTCGCCGGTGCCGCGCGAGGACCTGGCTCGTGTGGTGGGCCAAGGAGTCTCGGTCGACCTCCTGATCGACGATCTCGCTGCCGAGCTCGAGGGGCGGTCCTTTGAAGTCGCCAAGGTCGGACACAGCGTGTCAGGCAAAGGCGGTTGGATGCTGCGGACGCGTCCGGCCTATGCGGCGGCGATCCGAACGGCGGCGGATGTGGGCGAGCAGGACCTCGACCTGCGCGAATACGATGTCGCCGTGCTGGCCGCCATCGCCTATCACCAGCCTATCACCCGGGACGGGCTGAAGGACATCTTCGGCAAAGAGATCAGTCGCGACCTGATCGGGCGGTTGCACGCGCGCGGGTTGATCGGGTCCGGACCACGGTCACCCCGGCGTGGGGCACCGTATACCTATGTGACAACCGAAAAGTTCCTCGTGGCGTTCGATCTGGAGACGCTCCACGACCTGCCGGATCGGGAGCAGCGGGAAGATGCGGGACTGACTGTAGGATGACATTTGAGCCGCAAAGCCATGCGCTCTATCGCTCAAATCTGGCCCGTTCATGAGTTATAGAACTGCATCCTATAACTCATGAAGATTTGCCGGCTTGGTGGTCGACGCTCTGTTGACTCCCAATTACCAGGGTCATGACTTCCAATCGCCGGGGCCTCCGAGGTCAGGCTGCGTTGATCTCCGCCTCCAGCGCCGCGATCGTGTTCAGCACGTCATCAAAGCTTGGCGCGTCGCCGATGATCATTTCGCGCATCCCGGCATAATCCTGGCGCAGGGCAGCCTTCAGGTGGTCGCCCGGGACCAGGCGGAGCGATCCCGGTTTTGCATCTTCGTATCTCGCCCAGGCCGCCTTGAAGAACACCGACTTATGGTGGCCGACTTCGCTCAAGAGATCGAGATTGGCCAAAGCACGCGCCTTGGCGTCGTGCCGGGGCAGTTGCGCCATATCGTAGTAGTGCCGGGACATACGGTCAGCAAGCGGTTTGCCCGGTTCCTGATGGTAGAGCATGTGCAGGATCGTCGCCTTCTCCCAGAAGGTCCGTTCGATCCCGAGGGTGCGCACATCGACAGGGTTAAGGCCGGGCAGATCGGGAAAGGCTTGTTGAACATAGGTTAAGAGGGTTCGTTGTTCGGCCGGAAGCTGTGCGCCTCTTGCACCGAACTCAAACCGTACAACAGGTTTGATATAGCCTGGATCATCGCCGCCAAGAGATGGGTAAGCGAAGAGGATGGTCTGAGGGTCGCCGCCGTCGATCTGGAGAGAGAAGGGCTGGTCCAGGCTCGCGGCGAAAGCGGTCTTGATTTCATCAAGCAGGGGACCGGCGACAGTGGCCTCGGCCGCGTCTTGAAGCTCCTGCAGCAGGGATTTGCGTTTGCCCCCCGAAAGGTTGGCACTCTCTGGATCGCGATCTCCCGCAAACCCGAGTTGGGTGCGGTCGAGCGACAGATCGACGTCCTCGGAGAAGCGATGGATGACATCGTAGGCTTTCGAAAGCGATGTACCTCCCTTGAAGATCAGGTGGTCGCCGAAGGAGGGCAGGGCAAACAGGTGCTGGAGCGACCAGCACACCCAGAAGTCCTTTTCGATAATCGCCTTTGCAAACCCGAGTTCTGCTGCGGCCTGCCGAAAGGCTTCATCTCGGTTTGCAGGCGTGTCGTTCGCGAAGGCATCCATACTCAGGCGTGTGCCACGATTTGCTCAACAACGGGATGCATCCAAGCTGGGACATGTCGGCTTTGCTTTACAAGCTGCGCTCGGTCCTTGGCATCCAGCGTGCGGGCGATCTTGCCGATCACCTGATCGTCGATGCGATCCTTGCCGACATAGCGGAGCGCCTGGAACACAGTGCCCGCCTTAGAACCGGCACCAACCAATGTCTTCGGGGAAGCATTGCGGAATTGGATCACCTGCCGTCCGATTTTCTTGGTTCGTGTAGGCCCATCGGTCATGTAGGTCGGATTGGACGGGACCTGGGTGGACAAACCCAATTGGTTCGCCGCCATGGCAGGGGAGGGCTGCAGAACCTGGTTGTCCTTCCGGGCAACGGCGCATGCGATGTCGTCAGCAGAAGGTGCCAAGGCACCGAAACGCGTGCTTTGCTTGGGATAGTCGTAGAGCCCACGCGTCAACCGCCGGATCACACCCTGATCCGCAAGGCGCGAAAGCGCCTGATCCACGCTTGCGCGCGACCCGATGTCGAGGAAGTCCGACGGCGCGAATATAGCGCCGCGGCCCTTTCCAACGATGCGTTGCTTGACTTTCGACGTGATCATGGCTCAACTCCATGTCAGAAAATAGGGTATGTTTTTCTGAAAATCAAGAAGCGAGGGCATTGCTGTCACTCTGCACGTTGGACGGAGAGCTGCCGCTCGCTGCGCTCGGAACTAACTGCAGGGACGCTTCTTGTTTCGCCCCACGGCACCTATGACGCGCCAGATTTCCGTTGCGGAAATTTGTCGGTGACCGTGCGGGTGTGCTTGTGTATCAAAATAATTCCGACACAGTGCCCGCATGACTGCGGGACCGACGAAAACACCGAATAACAAGCAGATGCGCGCCGGAGGCCGGGCGACTGAAGCCGGTATGGCGTTCCAAGCCGCGGTGGCGACTTGGTTCGCGGTCCACATCCTAGTGCGGCTTCCGGTCGGCGCCCGTTTCGGTGTCAACAACACGGCGCTGCCTGTGGCAATCCGGCTCGAGACTGGCACCGGCTTGGACGACATCGAGGTATCGCAATCCGACGGCGGCGCTTTGCACGTCCAGAGCAAGACCTCTGCCACGCTCGCCACCGGCGACAAGGCGCCACTGTCTAAGACCGGCGCTCAGCTAGCTGACTGGATGTCCGGAGCCAAGGCGTCAGGTGTCGCGCCTGACCCAACCCGCAGCGCCGCCGTGCTGGCTGTGCGGGCGGATGCGGCGCGCACCCTCGACGACCTAGAGGCGGGTTGTCGGGCGTTCGACCTAGGTGGCGAATGGGCCATCACGAAGGCTGGGCGCAACGCAGCGCAGCGCACCGCGCTCAGTGCGCTGGAGACGATCGTCACAGCAGCATGGATGGCTGCTCATAAGGTCGCGCCTTCCGCTCAAGACCTAACTGACATGGCCCGATCCTTCCACGTCGCGAGATTCGCCATGGACGAGGGCGATGCCGACTGGCGCGAAGCCTCTACGCTCCTTGGCCGTCATCTTTACGGCGGCGATGCCGCGGGTGACGCGCCCTTGCGCGACCTACGCGGCAGCATGCGCGACCTAATTGGAAGCGGAGCGCCTGCGGACCGCGACGGCCTGCTGCGGGCCCTCCGACGGCGCGGTCACCTGGATGTTGGCGCGCCGCGATATGACGGAGACATCGCCCGGCTACGCGCGGAGACTGCGTCGGAGCTGGAACGTCTCGCCGTCCACGGGGAACTCCCTCTCGCCGGTGGCGTCGCGATTGAGCGCGAAAGCGACGCGCCGATGTTGGCGGCGATCAAGGCGGGTTCCATGCTAGTCGTCGGCGAACCGGGAGCGGGCAAGACCGGCGCGCTCGTTAACGCGGCAAGGTCCCTCATCGCAGAGGGCGCCCACGTGGTTTTTCTCTCGGTTGATCGCTTCCCGGGCGTCGCGATAGCTGCGGATTTGAGTTTGGAACTGCGGCTCGTCCACGACCTAGTCGAAATCCTATCAAGCTCGCCGGGATCGCAACCACGGTTCCTGATCATCGACGCGCTGGACGCCGCCCGTGGCGGGTTCTCTGAGGGCGTCTTCGCTACCCTCATCGAGCGGGCCGTAGGCGAGCTCGGCGACGACTGGACGGTGGTCGCGTCGATCCGGACATTCGACCTGCGCAATGGCCGCCGGTACCGCGCCGCCTTCGCGGGCGCCCCGGCCGACGCCGCGTACGCCGAATCCACTCTTGGCACCATCCGGCACTTCACCGTCCCTCGCCTTACCGACAGCGATCTCGCCGCGGCGGGGACTGCATCTGCTGAGGTCGCAGCACTTCTAGCTTGTGCAACCGAAGCGCTCGCCGAGCTACTGCGCAACGTATTCAACCTTTCTCTAGCCGCAGAGCTGCTGGCTGACGGCGCGGATCCAGCCGGGTTCGCCGGGATCGCGACCCAGTCAGGACTCATCGATATCTACGAGGACCGCCGCATGCCGACCACGGGCATGACGCAGGCTGCGGCCGAGGCCGTGACGGCCATGGCGGCAAGCCATAGACTTGCTGTCCGCAAGGTCGACGTACGGCATGCGGACGTCGACCTAGTCATCCAGGCCGGCGTGCTGTCTACTGCGGGTGACCTGGTGAGTTTCTCGCACCACGTCCTGTTCGATCACGTCGCTGGCCGGTTCTACCTCGCGTGGCACAATCCCGATCAAATGATCACGCAGCTCGAGGGCGACACCGCCGCAGCTCTTATGCTCGCGCCGGCGCTCCGGTTCGCGATCGAGCGGATCTGGCGCGCCGACACACCGGGACGGCCTCAGAGTTGGAAGCTAGTGTGCGAAATATTCTCGGCGACCAAGGTCGACCCGGTGCTTGGCAATGTCGCACTGCGCATCCTCTCGGACAATGTGACCAACGTCGGAGACCTCGCCGGTCTCATAGACCGCGTGTCGGCGACGCCTGACGAAGCGACGGTCGCGAGAGTGCTTAACCGCTTTAGTCGCTTCGTGGCAATGGAGATCGAGGCGACCAGCAGCGTCACGCAAGAGCGCGCGATTGCCTGGGCCACCCTGTCCTTAAAGCTCGCGAGCGCGAACCGACTTCCGCTCATCGATCCCGCCCGGGTGCTCCTGCACGCCCTCTTCGAGCGCGGCGACCTCACTGACACCGTACTGCTCGACGTCTTCGGGCTGGCAGCGCGAGCCATGCTGGACTTTTCCTGGTCGCATTCGCCACCACTCCAAGCGACCAGCGTCAGCGCGATCAGGTTCGTGGGGAAGAGCTTCGCCTCTGACGTGGCGGCATCACGCGCTCTGCTCGACCGCATCCTGCGTGACCCGCACTTCTCCCAGCACGCAGACCGCGAGGCCCCGTGGCTGTCCGAGCAAATCATCCCGATTGTCGCGGCGGACCCTGTATTCGCGGTCGAGGTGTATCGCTGCATTTTCGGCCAGAGTATCACGGACACCGCCACATCCGCCTTGGGCGGTTCACCGAGCCGCATATTGCCGCTGTCGTCTAACCGGCGGCAGGACTACGAGCACTCACGTTGGCATCTGGGGAGATCGCTCGATAGGTTCCTCGAGATCTCACCCGAGCAAGGCACACGTGCAGTCATTGACGCTGTCATCGGCAAGGTCGCGACGGAAGGGTATGGCGAACCAGTCGAACCCGTATTAATGAACCTCGGCACCGCAAGGGTCGAGTTCCGCGGTCGTGATGTCGAGTTCAACGCTTGGGACGAGAATGCGTCGGAAAGAGAGGACGACGTCCTCACCAAATTTGTAGGATTCCTGCGCGGCAGCGACGCCGTGCGCTACGTCGCCGCCGCCTGGACGTCACGAACGACGGATGAGAAAGAATGCTTCGAGAAGATGGTGCTGGATGACACGCAGCATCCGGAGAATGAAAGGAAGAAGCGGTGGCGCCGCATCCTTGGTCGGCTGCTCGCGCTGATCCCCGAAGAGGAGCTTGTCCTCGACGCCACCCGCGATCTGCGCAAGCAGATGGAGAAAGATGGGGAACTGGAGGAAAACCGGCCTCTCAGAACCTTTCACACTTCGCAGGGCGGCTACGAAGATTGGGAGATGGAGCAGCTGCGTCGGGAAGGTGTCGACTTGGATGCCGGCCCCAACCGGACAGTCCTCGATGCATCGAACGCGCTGAACGCCAAGTGTAGTGCCACGCCCGGTGACAGCGAAGCGGTGGCACTCGCGGCGCTGTGGTCGGATGCAATGGCGCTGACGGCCTTGGTCGATGAAAATCCCGGGCTCCATGCCACGGTTGAACGCTCGGCTTGGGGCCACATCTCGAACGCAGTCGAGCGCGTCGCCTCCAACCCGAACTATGCTCCTGGTGCGGCCGACCTGCCCGACCTGGACACGATGTTCGATGTGCTCGATCGGCTATCGTCAAGCAGGTATCCCGAACCTCGCGAGACGGGAGAATGAGCATTAGCTGGGGTAACCTGTCGGTGAGAGTGTATGCAGCGGAAGCATGGGTGTCGCTGGCGCCGCGGTTCGCTGAGGAGCGCCCTCAGATCGTCGACCGGATCGAGGCGATCCTGCAGGACAATGCGCCCGCCGTCCGGCTGCAGGCCGCGCAGAACCTTCAGGTCATCTGCAAGGCGGCTCCCAATCGAATGTGGTCGATGGGCGAGCGCATCGCCGCCAGCGAGAGCAATGAGCAGATTCTCACGTCATACCTCGGACACGCGCTGAGGCGGTTCAGCCATGCCGAGCCGGATCGATGCGAACGCATCCTGACTTTGGCGAAGGACCGGCTCAGCGAGTTCTCCGACAAAGACGGCTCCAGGAACCGCCTTAAGGAGTGTCTCGGCGGATGGGCTGCGCAACTGTACGCTGGGCAAGGTCGGCCGATAGCCCGTGTCTGGATCGAGGAGTGGGCAGCCGACCCCAAACGCTTCCAGGACGCGCTGAACGCGTACACCTCCAGCTTGCGAGGCGCATTCTTCGGCCGGTATGCGGCCGATGTCGAGCAAGGCGATCGAGACATGTGCGACCGGGCACAAGATGGGCTCAGAGTAATCCTAGGGCCGGCGCTAGCGATTTCGGCGAAACAACACACAGTCGTGACGACAGCAACCGCGCAGGAGGAGAAAAAGGCAGCAGCCGAACTGTACAGCGCCGCCGAGCATGTGATTCACCACGCGACGATGCAACTCTACTTCGGCGCTGGCGCGCGGGCGGAGGATAAGGAAGATGGGCCTGGCCTGAGCAATCCCGACACCAAGTCGCGCTTCCTGGCGGACTATGCAGAGATCCTTGGACTCCTCCGGAAGTCCCGCGAACCTGCAACGCTTCATTATCTGATCGAGCTCTACGAGTATCTGATCCCCGGCGACCCGGTAGCCGTGTTCACGGCGATCCACGCAATCCTCATCGGAGTGGGCGCTGAGGAGGGGTATCATTACGAGAACCTCGGCAGCACCGCCGTCGTGAAGGTCGTAAAGAGGTACATTGCAGACCATCGAGGCATCTTCGAAGATCCCGCGCGGCGTGCGATGCTGGTCGAGATACTCCAGTTGTTCTCGGAGGTCGGATGGTCTGACGCCTTGCGACTGCTATACGATCTGCCGGACCTCCTCCGCTGATACTCAGCGAGAAGACGAGAGGCGGCGCTGTTGAATCGGGCGCTTGGAATATCTCTTTC
>ERZ1740060.717-NODE-717-length-14696-cov-6.140564_pt1 | contig 14696 bp, 12 predicted proteins | sample MGYA00581743_ERZ1740060 | MGnify/ENA primary metagenome ERZ1740060 (study PRJEB43018, sample SAMN04849235) | marine metagenome | isolation source: floating plastic debris | place: Pacific Ocean | collected 2008-08-27 | study: EMG produced TPA metagenomics assembly...
ATCCGGTGTTGTTTGCACCCCCATGGCCCAACTAAAAAGATGAATCTGATCTACAAAGTCTCCATCAAAAATGGATGACACCACCACAGGTACTGGATGGGTAAATTAGTTTGTTTGTGTACTAACCTTTTCCTTTACCAGTTGAGGGTCTTGAGAAGGCCCAAGTCCTCCTAGTTTATATTCTAGCTTTAGCTTTTTGTAGTCTTTCATTGTGTAAACTTTGTAGGACGGTGGTTTGGCTAACTTCTCAGCTTTCTCCTTCTCTTTCTATTTGTAAAATAGAATTATCCACTAGCTCATATAAAGCAACAGCCAGGATATTGTCAAGTGCATCTGTACCCAAAGCCAGCACATTAGAGTTTAGATCTGTGACCGGATTTCACAGAAGGTGTGATGAAACAGGCCTCATTTCCATTTCGCATTTCACAAATTTGCCTCACTTTTTCATCATGCGAATACCTCTTTTTTATATTTCACACTTCATGTGTGTCTGACTTTCGTTTGAGGCAGGATACATTTCGCATTACATAGTTCACTTGTCTGGTATTGAGGTGGTGAGGGCGAATCAATTTCTTATTTCGCTCACTTATAAATTGATCGTTAGGTGAGGGAGGGTACATTTTTTATTTCGTACTCTGTATGCCGATTGCTATGTGAGGGAGTTATCACATCTCATTTCACACTTACAAAACCAGAGGGTATGTGTGATTGTCTCTGACAGAAACAGTTACGGGTGGCCAGCTGACCAATGCCAGATAGTCTGAACCTTGAAATTTTATGTCATAACACCAGTAACAATCTGTTATACTGAAGTCGGTATGAAACTGCATGGTAAGATTTGACGGAGGACATTGAATACTATGTTCTGTGCAATCATATAATAAAATTCTAGGCAATCTCAAGCTTCTTCTATTATTAGACCATAGCAGCCAATGACTATCATCCACTGATAGATGTCATAATGCATAAGAGTAATATCGAATGAGTAGCACTCATGCTGTCAGACATCCACCAATGCCAGAGCTGTTTGTTCATTTACTTTGCCTGACGTATTTTAAGCTTTCCTATTTTGAATGTGTTATATCATTTAGCCCTTTTTGATAGTATTGTACACTACACTGCAAACAAACAATATTAATGTTTTTTTCTGGAGCTTTTAAATACATCTTATCTAATAACTATTTATTCTGCTGATAACTTGCGAACTCAACTAAGGTGGAAAACAAAACGACAACAAAGAAACAAACTAAAATGAATTGTACCAAACGCAAACAAAAGAAACAAAGTAAAATAAAGCAACAAATTAAAAAAATTTAAAAAATGTTAGATTAAGAATTAGCAATAGACATGTTTATGCCTTTATACATGTTTATATGACTAGCAGGGAATACTGGTAGTGGACTGATTTACAAATGTAACTGAGATTGTCAACGGAATTCAAGAATGATAACAAAAATAAGATTAATGGGAAGTGTACTTGCTGCAAATAGCAGGAGTAAGCACACTGACATAAATGAGGTTGTAGTTTATAAACATATAAAGAATAATCTGTTGATAATACACTACCAGGTTGACTGAGATTGAGTTGTGCACAAAACCAAAATGAGAATATAGATTGTCGACGTTTCAAGAATGAATGAAAACAAATGAAAGATTGTCCAAAAGTGTGCTTGCTGCAAATGGCAGGAGAAGCAAAGTGTCTTTAGTGAGATCGTAATTTTACACTATACAAAAGATGATGACTGTTTAAAATATGATATCAGGTTGACCGAGATTGTGTGGTGCACAAAACCTAAATGACAATATATCTAATCACACAACATATGCACATACATGTATGTATATGCAGGCACGTATAGCACACTTATAGCACACTGACCCTGGCTGAACTGTACTGAGATTCAGGAATTCAAGAAGGATTAATATATCACCATAAAAGATTTATGACACTGACTCAAAGAATGTCCCAAGTCATCCTCCTTTAATTGCTGAACCGTTATCTCTATATGGAATGGTACAGGCTAATAAACACACATCCGTGTTCACCGAGATTGAGTTGAGAACAAAATGAAACGGATAACATATCTAGAAAGTAATAACATAACATATTTACATAAGTTACACCAGTGGAGAAGTGCACTGACTTAACGGCACATGTTCGCCTTTACCTCCAGATTACTTAGCAAGCCTTGGACTTAGAGACCACCTTTCTTCTCTTAGCAGGCAAGCACTGTGTGTGACAGGGGAAAAAATTCTCCTGATCCTGCCCCTCCTCATATTCGTACAGCACTCCGCAGCCACAACATACACTCGGGAACACGTCGCAGCTAAAGTATGAGGTCTCCACATAATCGTTACACATCAATGAGGTATCCATGTACACCTAGACAAAGAATTAAGAATTAATTGTTGCATACTTACAATCTATGCCAGCCTAAGCAACATCAGATCAGTAATTGTATGTCTTACTTAGTGGAAAAATAACTGATTCGGATGTTCAATAACCAATTAATGAATGAATGAATAAAAAGAAAAGCGGTGCAATAGCCACGTGTATGAGTTGTCTCCACGGTAAAAGATATTTATCTAGCTAACTTAGAAGAATTTGGCCATATATCACAATACACACAGCACAGCAGGGCTCTTTCAAAAGGAGGTGCCCTTATATACCAGAGGATGAAAAGACTTAGGATCATATTGGCCCAAATCACATGCTCTTTTCTGATATGGAAAAAAGGACTCACCTTCAAGAAAACATGGTTCAAATCTTCCTCAGGTACCATATCATCCAGACTCATACCACATGTGTAGTCGATACCTTCACATGCAGAAACCAAGAGATCCTTGACCCTGGGTGACAGCTTATTGTTACTATAGACAACCTGTAAGCAATGCAATGTATGACATACTGCTGCATACAAGAAATGAGACCATGGCAGTCTTTATTTGATACAAGCTAACAGAATTCCGGAATCCAGTGACTGTGTGGTAATTATGTAGTGTCAACAATTTTGAAGTTATCTGCTTACAGATTTCATTTAGCAGTCAGTGTATAAGTAAACTCATGATTCATTGTTGTTGTTATGTTTTCCCATTGAAAGATTTGAGAGATACAAAGATGGGTTTCCACAATTCACACTCGTCTCGTAGACATTAGCCATCAGCACACAGGATACAGATTTGCTCAGATGCTCTTAGTTTAGGGCCATAAATGTTTTTGACATGCAATATTTATAATTACCCTTGGCTTGCCACAATCATAGCAAGAGAGACAGTTGTGTGCATTCTTAGCTTTGATGGCTGTGTACAGCTGTGATTTAGTAGGTATCACAATGACCTCCGAGGCACTGGTTGAGGCATCAGACTGAAGAGTTACAGGTGCTTCTTTTTTGCTCTTTTTATATCGACGTAGATTAGGGTCTATCTTCTTCAGTGATGGTCTGTGTATCTCCGTTGTTGTGCGTTGTCGTGCTTCCTAACAATCAGCGTTTTCAAATATTAGTTGACTTCCGATAAAGAAAGTTGGAATACATAATGCAACATTACTTTTTCAATTCCAACAGCAATGACTGTTGCATACTCAGGTTGCTCAGAGATTGAGAACTGAGTGCATTACTTTTAAATAAAATGTGTTCGAAACATGAACCTAGATGGAAATGCGGTATCAGAAAGTATTTTGGTTTTGGCTGCAATCATCAACCACAACAACGGTCTATTACCAGATATACTCTGACCCAAAATGGAGCAGAGTCAGTGGCAATTACATATAAAAAAAGGCTTTTTAACATAGTGGAACGAACTACCACTTATTTGGGGTCGGAGTACCCTTATGCTACTGACCTGGTAGGGCATATAGTGATCAGGATCCTCTGATGGCATCGGGTCAGGTAGAAACCCTACACGTTCTAACATCTCCCTATCTCTCGGCTCAAAGCACACCATACAGAGATCAATGCCACATTTCTTTATACTGAAAGAATAATGCCTAGTGCGTGTGTGCGTCTGGATGAATTCAGCCAGTTTCTTACGCTGGGGGAGTTTAGCCATAGTGTCTCCTGATTCTATATCACCGTCTATATGATCTTTCAGGTATGATATTGCCTTTGTGATCTCATTGTCCTGTGCAGCTTCATGGACCTGGAAATTATTATTATTATAAGGCATACATCACAGTAGTCATAGCCTATATACAGCATAACTTACAAACCCTAATAATGCCAACAGCAACAAATGGCCAAAAATTGATCACTGATGAGCAACGGAAAAATTAGCTAAATGAACTGCATTCAATGAATGGAATGTAAAAATATTACTTTTAACTATGGATAATCTGATAGTGGACACCTCCACTATTGGTTACATCGCCGGGTTTACAATTTTTCCCAAGTTTATTTTTGATGTAAACAGATTCCTTAGTAAACCAGAACCATCAACATGTTGGTAAGTAAGCACATGTCAGTAGTTTACTCAAATGTATAGATGCCAGAAGACTGGATATAATAAAATAATGGTTGTTTTGAAGATTTGTGGAAGCCAAAGGAATTTAATATTTTTACAAACCTTTATGTCTCTATCAGACCACACCAGTCTTTTAAAGACATCTTGAACCAGCTTCTTGGGTACCTCTGTGCTCTTTAGCAGAGCCTCTTTAACGCCCGGCACAGCAGCTGCTGTTTCTCTCAAGAGTTTCATACTGTTACACCTGGAAATAATCACACAAAATCTGTAACTGAAGATGCATGTCACTGAAATCATTACCTGTTCTGTCAATCCAAAGAATGCTTTGTGGTATACAACACCATGACAAATCTTAAGTTATGATAACTCAAACCAGTAATTTTGCTGTGGATTGTCAAACTCTGTGGGGCCCATCACTTTGCAGCACTGATGACACAGAGTCAGGAACTTATAGTTTGAGAGATTGAAAGTTCTGAATGTCAATGTGCTGCTTAGCCCATGTACCAACAAACTGGGTGCACCTTGTCAGTTCCTACAGCTCATCTAACAACAAATGTTTTTCACTTGATACAAGCACCTTGAGTACAATGTACTGGGTCTTTTTCACTTACTTGCTGATTCTGTCCTCCATTTCTTTGTCCTCATCTCTTGCCCTCATTAGACCCACGGCTTGGAGGCCTAAGTTCAGTGTAGACATGACCCGTTCAACGGGATTCTTGTATGAGTTCCCAGGAGGTGTACGCGCAAGCACAAGCACATCAATATCGTACTTATGCCATATGTATATCATCGTCAGCATAACGGAGAGGAAGTTACATCTTTTAAAAAAAACAAACATAAAGGAACTTCAATGACATAACTGTTCAGAGAAAACCCTTTGCAATGATTTGCGTTGTCAACAGGAGGTTGGAAGCCATGCAATGCTCAACCCGCCTTTTTTTTCCATGGCAGTGAATTTTAACCATAGTAACTTCACAGAAAACGCATAAACATTGAGAAGCTATTCACAATAAGCGAATCCGCTGCCAAAGCTTAGTGTCAATGATTATAATTAATAATCGAAGGGAATATTTGTATTCGGATAAACCTATAAGTAAGTAAGTACATGTACATGTAAATGCATGTGAGGTATATAGTAATAAATTTCCTTAGCTGATGCCAATATATCTCAACTTTGTTACTGAGACGCATATTAGGCACCCAAATGAGTCCGTGTACCACAAAAAGGGAAGAGAGCCACGAAAAACCCTCATATGTTGGTTCACAAAGCCCTGTGGAACTAAAGTTTCTGACAACAAAACACTCGTTATATTTACACACCTGTGGTCTGGCCCACCATCAGTATATAGCAGTAGTACCGGGTTGGCCTCTAGTCTCTCACTCATGATCCTTTCCATCTCCACCGCATGCCTCCAGGGTGAAGAAGGTTGAAATGTGGCATCTTTGATGGCTACGTGGACTTGGCCACGGTGCCATGAGCCGTTGATGTTGTCCGGTACATCAATCTCAAGCAGGACAGATGGGATAAGGCTGCATTTACTGAAGTCATGATCTCCAACTGCCATGGTGCTGTTCATCCCAACAACCACCTATAAAAAAATTAGTAAAAATTAAAATCATACATTTGGTACCTCATCAATTGCTTTTTCCCTTACGTGACCTAATACATATGGTCAACACTTAGGCCCTACTATACATGAACCATACTAACCAAGCAGTATGCGGTCTAAATTCAACAGACAAAACGCCAATGATAATAATTATAGTAATAATAATTGTGGGCCGACCATCTTAGAAACGATGATTCCCCATGTATGAAATGGCACTGCATTTGATGTTTTGTTGCGCGGTTTATTTTGTTTTGGGGTTTTGACCCGAGATCCAACCAAGCATCTACACATACATGTAATAAGTTACGAAATTCATCAAATCCACTAAGATCAATGCCACAGAAAACATTAAACTTAAAATGAACCTCGAAAGCCCACAAACAATTAAAATCACGACTGAATATCATTATCACAATAATAAATGTAATTAAATATTTACAAAACTTCTGAGGCTTTTAAAATCGTGCTATAGAGTAGAGTTGTCACACCTAAAAACGACATGTTCTAAGAGAGCACAACTCACTAGTCACTGTAACAAAATGAAGTATGAAAATCACTGCATCAAGCAATGGGATAGGCACCTGTTTATCTATAAATACATACATAATAAATCGCATATTCATCTCAATGGTGTAAAAATAGCTTGGATTATGCAAATACCGACAGATAATTCAATAAATCATAACTTGTAATATGTAATAAAAACAATAGATTACAGTATTTGGATAATCTACCTTCTTTCCTCTACTAACTGCAGCTAGTGGGTAGCCAGGTTCCCCCAGAGAGAGCTTACATTTATCATCTAATGATAAGAAGGTGACCTGTCCTCTCAGCTCCGTTGCCAACTCCTTTAAGTACCTGATGGAAGGATATTAAAGTATCATGTTCTTGCATAGCTTAATTAGCTTATGATGGAGATATTGCCCGGCAGCAAAAAATTTGCATTCAGGCACACTAGCCACTAGCAACAGAAAAGCCAATTAATGCCATGCTACCCTATGATAGGGCATGCTTTTTATTATCAGAAACTCTTGTCTAAATCTCATATGTTTATGTTTGACAACAAGCTCATGGACATGACGAAAATTCTTGCTTTGTATGACACATGTTTGCGACGGGTCTTGAACTCTCTCATCTAGCAGAGCCTAATTGTTTCAATAAAGTTAGATTTCAGTCGTTATAGTCCAAGTGTGTTTTCCGGTGCATAGATGGTGACTTATCACATACATGTAGTTACAAATCCACAGTAAAATGAAAACTACAATACGATTACTTGTGTGAGCTAGATAGTTTTTGAGACAATCTCATCTAGTGGTAGTATACAGATGAATTACACGCGTATGGGTACCTGTAAATACATGATGCATAATGCTTGTCTTGGTGATCCATGTGAACTTGTCTTGACTGCACCATCCGTTTCACTTGAAGTTTTCCACTAAAGCGGCGGGGTGATCTTTTTGTTGGTGGTGCAAATTGGTATCTGAACCAGGCCAATGTAGGGATCGGGGATCCATCCTCTACCCTCTCCTTCGTTACCCTACAGGTAAAAAGGCAAGAAGTTGAATTGTACATAACAGCAAATACATATGTCATTGTCTGATGATTGTTTTGGGATAACACACAGGTGAAATGCAAAATTGGTGTCTACAATCATGCTTTAGTGTGGGTTTGCTGGACTACCAAGCTTCAATTTCAAACATGCGCAAGCACAATTATGAGAGCTCAATCCCAAACAGTCTTTAGCTTGCAGCAAAATTCAAATCCCATTAATTTATCTTTTGTACTGTAGACTGTGCATAATTTTAGCATATCCCAGTCCCAGATGCCAATGATCACTGCAGGACTGGCTCACACCACAGCACTATTCTACTTGATCAATGCCGATGATTACCTGTACAGATCTGCTGCAGACAGAGCAGCTGCAAGATGCAGCGTGTCATCATGTCGCCGCTCATCCACCGCAGTCCCCACTTTCTCCTCTATTATGATTCTCGCTGTGTCAAAGAAGTCTGAGTAGGCAGTGTCCCCCTTTTGACAGACAGTTCTCAAGTCTAGAATGATCTCTTCATCTTCATATTCTATGAAGTTCATTACTCTCTTGTCAATTTCTTTGGATTTCTCGTTAACGGGAGCTGAAGCATCATGTGTTGCCAAATGATAGAGGAATCTGCTAATCATTGGGGTGACTGATAGTTGTCTTGCAGCTCTCTGAAAAGCGGCCTTGACATACTTGTCATGGTACTTAGGAAGCTCTTGTTCTATCTTTTTAACAGCATCCAAAGACTTTTGAGGATCACAGTCATGTTTGAATACAAAATGCAGGTTCTCATGAGAGCCTGTGTGTGTTTGGCTATACACCGATGCTTTGGGACCAACACCGGACTTGATGAGTAGCTGCAGTGCCTCGTGCTTTCGACGTCTGTCTGTTGGCAGCAAAGATGTTATTTCTACTGGGGTATATAGTTGGACAGCATCGATCTCTGCTCTTAGTCCAGGCACAACTCTCTCGAGTACACTAGGAAACTCAGGAGATTCTGGCAGGGATTTCAGCCCAAAGTTAGCTCTTAATGAGGACTCCCGGTCTTCATACTCCCTCTTTCTTTTTGAATCCGCCTGAAATAAAAAATCAGTTAGAAGGCCATCCCATAAAATTTCAGTGCAGAACTACAGGGTTAGTATGCAGTCACATTATTAATGAATGCCATTCAAAATACAGGGTCATGATGAATATTCTGATCCAGTCTTCTCAATATGTTCGTTGCAAAATTCAGGTTCAGGTGATTGTAAAATAGAGCTACCATGCCCCACACCTACATGTATTTTACAGGACCCTTCATCCATTATTCCTATTCCATGAAACAAGATAACTCAACTTGTTCCGGTTGGAAAACAGGTAATGTAATGGTACAGCAACATAATCCCAGCCTCTTTCACAGACTATGATTCAATGAGGTGTCTCTACTGGTTTGTATACAACAATTACCTGAAGTATCTGGCATAGTTTCTCCAGAGTCTCAATAAGCTGTAACACTGCAGAGTTTATCATGGCAAAGGACTCACGGCTCATCCAGTTCTGAAAAAAAAAGATTCTGCAACTTAGTAAAATTTAATATTCTTGGGGCGCAAGAGCCAAAGTGGTCGCATGTGTGTAATCAGTGGGCTGGCATGACCATCCATAACTGATACCACTCATGGCACAGCCCTCAAACCACAAAACCATTTATAACAATGTACAACTAAAGTTAGATCGTATATCGCTCAATGAAATGCTAAAAAACCGATTCAGTAAGGATATTCATTTTATTTGTATTCTGATCATTAAATCTAGATTATCCAATCCTTCGTCTAGCTTACTACTTATTCCATAAAAGTTGTCAACTTGAACTTTATCCACTATCTGTGCATCACACAATCCGATTTAAACAGGGTGACAGCTGGTGTCAATTGCATCAGATGATTCATGGGCGTTGACTACTCTGGTACAATAAATGATTTTTGAAAAGTTTTGGAGTGCCTACTGCTACTGCTTATCTTGGGGTAGTGTAATAGTAAGATCGGTGCTTATCAGCCATCAGAAATAAATTTGAGTACTATCATACTGCTTCTAGGTTGTAAAAGTAACCATGGCATCTAAATCTGAATAGCTTTTCAGACTGAAGGTTGGGGGGGGGGACAAAGCCTCTGTGTGATTTTGTTTACAAACGCTACCTCTTAGGATAAGTAACAGCTGTAATCATAATCTCTAACTATGTGGCATGTGCTTTTTTGTTGGCAAAATCTTTAAAAAACCCTGTATCAAAATCAAAAATTGGTAATACCGGAATATTGAAAAAAGAAATTGAAAATCGAAATTGGGACAAGGGTTTGTTTGTAATCAAAGGTGTTAATTCAAATTGAAACCGGAAAATTCGACGCCAAAATCCGAATCGAGAAAACGCAAACCAAATAAAAAATCGTGACGGCACTATTTACCAGTCACTCACTCGTCATCTCAACTATTCCCTAAATTAAGTTAAATTAAGATGAATCTGTTCTACTAGCATTGGTACCCAATGAAACAATGGCAAGTCGGCCCCCCTCTTAACAAACCATTTTATACTAACCATGTCTGTGTATGAGATGAGCATAGAACAACTGTCGACAAGTTCTGTGTGGTTCAGTGGTTTGATTGGATGCTTGTGAACCCGTGGATCATTCAAACCAGACAGTTCTTCAAAGAGTGCCGGAAAAGTGAAGTTTCTCTTCTGTTGGTGAGGGTCCAGCTGCATGGAAGAAATATGTGTGTAATACTTTCATGCAGTCACGAAGTTCATGCCTATATAATGACTACATATGTATGACCTGATTGCTAGTGAATAACGTGCTCTCATCTTACACGCATGACAGTCTTTGAAGTAGTTCTGAGGCTACACCAATAAAATCTAGGCCTTCTGGTACAAGTAGATGAGAGAAGTTGTCAACTCAAGCTTTTCATAGAAGAGCCACCATTTTATGGAATTTTTAGAGAGGATGACCCATTTTATAAGCTATATGAAAATTATATTGGCTGCTGCCTGGGGTTTCATTTTATGGTCCATGCTCTACCTTGAGGGTGGGTCATCTAGATCAAGATATTTTATTGTATTGGCCTAATGGCAAGGGCGATGGAGGACTAAGACTCATACAGTCTAACATAAAAGAGCAAAGTGACGGCCTGATATGACTGTAGTCGGGCAGTCAGATCTGCCGACACCCAACACAGGATACTGTTACAATATAATGTAATATGAAAATTGGTGATGTGCAAGCATGAAACTCCCAAATGCAATGCAATACTTGTATGATCAGTCATTGACAACAGAAGGATCTTTGCCACACACAAAGGCAAATTAGGTATTGGGCCACCATAATAACTAGCGATAGTGTGGACCAGCAATCTTACCTGCCACAGAGTCTTCCACAGAAGATCTAAGAATGCACTGCCAGCACTCAGTTCGTTCTGTTTGAAGCCAGCATTATGCTCCTTCAAAATATTCAGCAGCATCCTCCGTGCCTGATTTAACTTATCCGAGCCTTTGTTTGCCGCCGGATAATACATTTTCTCTCTTGCAGCCATTAATAGATCGAATGCGTTCTTTTTAGCCCTCTTTGTCGGCGGCTGGTCTACTTCACTAATGGTTATACTTAACCACATCCCAAACTTGAGTATCTGATCTATCGGAGCATTGCCATCGACAGAGATTCCCAGGAGGTCACGGTCCTTTGCAATCTAAAAATGGAATTTACATGTAGATATACAGATATATCTTTGTTGATCAGACAACAATGCTCATCTGCAACCAACTCTATACACACAACCTACAGGATAAAAGTATACATGGAATTTAATTTAGCAACCTGGCCCAGAATGGTCGAATTCGCGGAATTTAATAATAGCAAATTTTGATTTTTGAATGTAAGCTATATAAGCCATCATTGACACATAAGACACATAAAAGCACTGAATTTAATCCCAGCATGAACATTTTGTAATAAATCTGTCCAGGCATTGGGACATTAAAATTGTATGATGTGGCTTGATGTCCCAATTCTGGCACAGTTATAGAAGAGTGATTGATGGGGACGTTTGTCTACATCAGAGTATTCTATAATCTTAAGAGGGTTTTGGCAATCACTAAACAAAACAGTGATCCTTTGCCTGTTTATTACAAATTTACAGGCAGATACTGGTATCCTGTAACAATTTTTTGATGACATGATGCTTGAAGCAAGTAACTCAAGTATTTAAATTTTTTTTAGAAGATATACAGCAAGTGGTGACAGCAATATAGTTAGTTGGTCTGATTTATTTCATCGCCTCAGTATCAGAAACATTTTGTTGTGATGCTTACCTCAGCTCCCCCAACCTCTTTTATTATGCCCTAATGGCGACTGGATCTGATCTGACTGGCGTCATACCAAGTTGGTACAAAAAACTGGGAGATTTTATTTGTTGTTGTTCAAAGGTGGAGATCAATGGCTCAGAATTATTTGTACTTTCTTTTCCGAAGAATTCATATCGGGAGCCAACTGTTATGCTCCTATACATAGGGGGTAGCTTAAAGAGTAAGCGCTCTAGATCAACTATTGGTAGTCATTGAACATTTACACAATGTTACAATCAATGTATATGTATTGGTACTCCACGTATTTTGCTACCATACTACACCTGGGCTTTATTACGGTTTTATATCCATTCATGTGCTATGATCACCAAAAAAAACATCTCTCAATCTCAGCCAGAGCCAGTGTGCCCTGCAGCTCACCTGTTTAGATACCCTACACCAATGAAAGGCAGAAATACATTACATTAAAGGGCCACATTCAGAATGGTAGCAGACACAATTTGCATCCTTACCCGATATTGAAGGACTGGCCTCTGTAGTTCTTCGTCATCTGATGAAGATACATATATCACTGACGGTGTAGCCTCTGGGGTACTGTCGGAGGTGTTTGTGGTCGGTGTGGTTTGAGTGATGGTGAGGTTCGTTTTGGTGGGTGTGTCTTCAGTTATGTTGGCGGGATCCTTGGTGGTTGGTGTGGAGGTTTTTGTGGTGGGGGTGTTTTCAGTTGTGCCGGCGGGGAGCTCGGTAGTTGGTGAGGATCCTGTAGTCCTTCTTTGATTCTTTTGCTTCTTTGATCTAGGTGTACTACCAGGAGTGTTTGATGTAGAGGGTAAAGAATAAATAAAATTGTCCCCACATGACATCCTTCCACTGAGTACACCAACCGCTAGGTCGGTAACAGTTTTTGTTGCATCATCGATGTGATGTATAGAAAAGTCTCGGAGGGTCTTCTTAACAGTTTTTACACGTATCGCCAACGTCACTGACATATTTGCATCCTAAAATATTGAGACAATATTTGGTGAGTTGGGATGTGAGCCGAGCTTGTAGACATTTAAATGGATCTTTGGAGAAACACAGTATGGTACTGAGCTGTCTGTATACTAGTATGTACTATAAAGGAAAGATTGGAAGACTTTGGGGCGGGACTTCATACTAAGCAGTGTCTCTGGCGTTCTGCTATGGTCACGTGTAGAACACAATGCAAAAATTGCAACAACAAAAACAGTATTAACTATTTACATAGCAAATTTTTTTTCAAAGTACATGGTATGGAGGAGTTGACCACCTGTCAACTGCCTACTCTACTGGTGCGATGCTGAACAAAAACATACCCATAAACTGTACTGACATGAACCTATGGACAGTGACACTCAGCCACAGGATTGCAAACTAAACTCAACTGCCGCCAGTCACTCATACAGTGTGAGTTGGTCTCACTCAATCGCCCCTCACACTTATTATGACAATTACTCATTGAGCAGAAAATTTACCCTACCCAAACTCTCACTCAATGTGAATTCTGGATGTGGATTGTCCCAATTTTTTTAATTTTCATCTCCAAGGAGCATCATGTGCTACTGGGGCTATACAGCAAGCATGCCTCTTTGCAAGCATTTCTGTTGTATGCATGTGATGGGATACAGACAAATACTTGCAAACAGAATGCTTGCTGTTGCTGTAGATGTACTAGGCCCAATGTTTGGCCCATGATTTTATGACAGGCGGCGGTTGGCCAGGCAACTCTCGGTCTCTCTCACTCCGCTGCACTGCTCAAGAAAGCTGATAGCCCATTGTCAGTAAACTTGTGCCTTGTTTTATGTGCCTCATAATCCTAGTGTTTATCAACTGCTGCCATAAAGATTTAAAACTTCAACAACACATTCATTCAATATCAACTAACTATCCATTCTACAACTTCTGTTGTTATCAAATACTGAAGAAATATGCACTCTAGAAATGACGATTATGAAAAGAAGAAAAAACACCTCACTGAATGAATTGAATGAAAGAAGAAATAAAAGACAGCTTTACAGTCATACAGTTGTGGCCTTTGTGAAATACAGAGCAGTCTAGAGTAGTAAATCTCACCTGGGAATTCCTATATTTCAGTCATTCGTTCTTCCCTGCCTGCCTGGCCAACACCACGTTGCTGAGCTGACCAAGTTAAAATCTGCGCATACTCTGAAATTGCCCAATTGAATGCAATGGCACAAGTGTCAACATTGAAAAGAGTTGTTTGATTGGTCATCTTCAAAGGTCAAAGGTGATTTGTCAAATGTCAAGGTCATATATCAACAAGAAGAAATTTTGGATATGTGAATGGAGAAAAATACTCACCTCACACTTTTGAAGTTTGCTGCGGCAGGCCTTTGTTTTTAAACTTCATTTCTATTATATTGCAAGCCAAATCCTTAGCTTCTTATGGTCAGGACACAGGTGCGGCTACTGTATTTTCTTATTTCTTAATTCATTCAGGTACAATGACTCAATTGCGGCATGTATTTCATCATTTCACAAGTCACATTTCATACTTTGGTGTGCATGCCTGCGGCGTGCGGGTTTTCTCTTTTTATTCATTTCATAAGATAGAAAAATCCACCTGCGGCAGGTGGACACAGATCTAAACTCAAAGTTGTGCTGGCCTTAGAAAGGAAAAATCAAACAGGCTTCATTTACATGCTAAGAATATGGATGTACAGGCATTTCGACACTAGAGTGGCTGGATTGACAGCAGTAGCCTTCACTAAAAGCTGAAAGCGTT
>ERZ1740060.720-NODE-720-length-14642-cov-7.475355_pt1 | contig 14642 bp, 8 predicted proteins | sample MGYA00581743_ERZ1740060 | MGnify/ENA primary metagenome ERZ1740060 (study PRJEB43018, sample SAMN04849235) | marine metagenome | isolation source: floating plastic debris | place: Pacific Ocean | collected 2008-08-27 | study: EMG produced TPA metagenomics assembly...
TTTTGACATGAAAAACAGAAGGAAAATAAAAAAATGTCACTACAACTTTGAGGCACAATTGAAAGTATACTTTTCAGCTATTATGAAAAGTATGCTTTTCAGCTGCAACATCTCAAAACCGTCTGCGACAGCAATGAACAATTGTGTTGACAACATCCTATGTTCTGTATTTTACAGTGTCCAGACAGAGACCTCATATTCTTAGAGGATGTTCTAGGCACTATAATCACTCCAAACGGTGCTGGAGCATTCCCTGATGTAACACCTCATGATATTTACACATTAATCTATACTGGCAATTCATCACCAACAACAAGTGAGTCTACCTCTCATCCAATACTTCTATGTATCAGCAGTCCTACAACCTTTTCATTATCCCCCCCCCCTACTTGTAGCGATATCCATATCCCAGATAATATTGTTGAATCCCTTTTATTGGGATTTAATTCTGTTGCATCACTGGCTACCATTGTGACAGAGTTGACCGCTATCACAGTTAATCAAATTTGGCTCAATTTTAACTGGTAGGATCATCAGTTCCTAGTTCCAGAGGGGGGAAGAACTTGATAAAAATCCATCATAAGGTTTGGCCTGTACAGATGGTGTTTCAACACCATAAATGGTGTTCATCCCTGTCCGCTTTGCTTTTGCTATTGCCCAGAAGTAGCCCATAATGTTGACATAAATAGGGGCGAGGAACAATAAAATCAAGTCATGTACTTACATCAATCATTGTCTCCTCAAGTATTTTTGGTGAGGAAGCAAACGTGCCAGTTTAGCAGAAGGCGGTAGGCTGATTTCAGACCATAAAACATATTGGTATGGCACTTTCTCAACATGAAGATACATTAAACCGCTAGTCATTCTAAACAATTAATCCCTCAAACCTGTGACTGAGGAGTCGTTCTTGGGCTAGGGGTGGGATTCCTGCAATGCATAGTGCGATACATAATTTAAAAGCTGAAAGGGTCTATATTTGCATGATCCAATGTGAACAGGGATCCCAGTGAGATATGGATTGTATTGTTCAACAGGGGAGTCAACTTTTTGGAAGTTTCCAACACACATGGTTACAGCTCTAACTGCTGCCAACTATGCTTGAAAATTGATTGGGGTATGTTGGAACTTACTGCATAAGTGTATTGTGTAATATGACAACAAAAAAGTGTTGATGACAATTATATCGTCACTACTAAAGTAGTTCAAGTGGTCAATCGATCTTGCCTGTGTCTGCCGCTTTGGTGGTGTGCACAATCGGATGGGCAAAATAAACCTTTTTCGACCTACGAAACATAGACAATGAATCGCTAAATGAATTTAAAACCATCATTCACTGACTGTTAGCTGCGAATAATTGTATGTTATAATGGTTTCATTACTGTAGGTACTCTATCTCCCGTAGCAGCAGGACCTGCAAAAAAGACTATTCGTATTAGGTTTCATACCACCTGGAAAAATCATAAGGAGGCTGCACGGATCATTCATGTTTCTATTACTGATGACAACGGGCGAGTAGAGATCAGCCAAATTTTGCAGGCCGTGGCTGCAAAGGAGGGTATTGACCCTGCACTGTTCTCGCTATATGGTAGCAATGGAGCCCCCGTGGCTCAGGATGAAGGATCGCAGGGTAAGTTGTGTACATGTGGCAACTTTTAATTCTCTCACATCATATCATTTTGTTACAGAGCTCTACATTCGTATTGGTAGAAAATGGAAAAAAAAAACGTTGATGAAAGTGTGTCCAACAGTGCGCCATGACAAGTTTAAATCACATAAAATATGATTGCACCTATCAGCTTATTAACATACATCCACATGTACAAAGCTCTACATGCGAGATTTGATGAGTGCTACCACCATCATTGCCACCACCACAAACCAGTCACAATACTTGACACTGTTTTACATCACACCTGATCTGCTACAAACAGGCCTAAGGAATACTTTTATGTTATTTATAAATTGTAGAGATAAACTGGTGGCTTATACCTTCAAGAAAGGTGTACTGTCTCCCGTTGTCTCAGAAGCGACCGAGACCACGGGAGTCAGTAGGCCTACCGAACATAACAGATCCCTCAATAGATCTAACCAGAACTTTACGAGAGTTAAGAGCTGAGATGTCTGAGCTGAAGGATGAGGTGAGAAGACGATTCAGCAACGCCACAGTTGCCAAGGAGTGAGTGTTCAATTAACATAATTATTAGTACACAAAAACCACCTCTAAGCCCGTAGCAAGGCTTGGAATCACGAAAGTACTATAGGGGGGGGGGGGGGGGGGGGGGGGGGGGGGGGGGAGGGGGGGGGGGGGGGGGGGCCAAGGAGTGAGTGTTCAATTAACATAATTATTAGTACACTAAATCCACCTCTAAGCCCGTAGCAAGGCTTGGAATCACGAAAGTACTATAACCCCCCTCAGAGACCCCAACCATGGAGAAAAAGCCCTAATTTCAATAATTGAAGCGAAACATAGTGTTTTGCATCAAAGAGTTTTAAAAAGTCATTGTTTGTATGTAGTATATCTTCACTTCAAAGACAATAAAGGAAAAAGCCCGCCTGTGTCACTTATTTCACATGTATTTTCTTAGAAATCAAGAATATACAGCTGTGTGTGTTCCTGTATCTTTAAACTTGGGTCTAAAAAACTACTTCTCCGCAGTGTATTTTCCCTGTGTTTTTGGTAGATTTTTGTCATTATCCTCAATATTGAGGATTGGAAGACATATTCAAAAAACCCAAGTCAGTCACTAGAAAAGACATGCTCCTCGACAATAAACAACTCATTTTCACCAGCCTATAGCTATTCTGCTCAGAATTTGACTGCAAAAATTTATCAGCAAACACCATGAAAATGGTTAGCCATGAAAACAACGACAACGTCCTACCACTTATCTGAAAGTCCAAAAAGGCAGGATATCAACCTAATTAGATCTCATTGATATTTTATAACCGGCTAATGGAGCAAATAACCTTGGTATTAGAGGGAGAGGATGATTGGTTTAACTGCCAGCAAAATGCCATAGCAAAAATCTTTCACATATGATGTGAAATTCATATAAATATGCTTACCATGCTGTATCACAGCTATGTTTTTTGATTTTAGATCATTCAGCTGCCTTATATGTAAAGAGGTTGCAAGGCAGCCCATGCTGTCGAGGTGTTGCAAAAGTATAATAGGCTGTCTAACGTGTGTTACAACTCTCCGCACAGTATCTGATACTCCCACCTGCATCAAATGCAGAGCTGCAGATGGTGATTTGGACGAAATCAAAGGACTAGAAGATTTCCTGTAAGAATAATATGTGGCTTTACTTTTATCTATTATCATTGAGACGATGTGTGAGGTACAACTTAAGTCTTCTCCATAATTCTTTATCATCTTTACAGTATCCCACAATGAGTATCTCTGGGAAGTTTGGTACTAAATTGCAATGTAGGAATTTTTTGTTAAAATGCTCTATTGTTGATTGGGAAAAGAGTTGCAATGGCGTCACTTTTCTGAGATTGATATGACGAGGTCAGTCTTGGTATGTATGATATGATGCAAAATTTATACTCGCTGACACTTTGCTCTTCTAGGGAGGGAATTGATATGTGTTTGGCTACTTCTACCACTGTGTATAACCTCTTAATGTCAAAACTTAATTTGTGACATTCCCCCACCGTACCTGTGTGTGTTTCACAGATATGTAGATAAGAAGTAAATAGTCACTATTAATATTTGTCAAATTCATTGGGATCAACACAATGACTTCACATTACGTCAGGTCAAGTTTTGAAAATTCGGACGTGTAACATCAAAGTCACTCCTAGGCATCACCAACTCAAGTCACCAAGGTATCTAGGTCACGTCAAGTTAAACCTGAATACAACTCCAAACTTCTTGAATCCGTCATTCTTTTCACAAACCCCTCATACAAGTTGCATGCATTGCAAAAACTGCATCAGACGTAGTATCTAGTCACTTATATGACGTTAAAGACTGGTATGCCATTGAACATTTGGATGTGGAAGAATATCTAATGCTGTCCTCGCTGGTTGATGTTGATTGCCACCTGCACCCATAAAAATCATATCGTCCTTTGTTACTTTTTGGTCTACAAAGTGACGGGAAATTGATGACAATGTGCATACATACATGCATAACATTGTGACAATAACTTAATGATGGCTTATGGTAACTGAAGTCACCACTAATATGTCAAGTCATGACTTCTGGAATAGTTTGATTACTCAATGCTCCCACTGTTCAGAATAAGAACCATTTGCCCATTGTCATCTCAGGGGGACAACTGTAGCACTTTTTATGACAGCACTAAACCAATATACCATGGAAGTTGTTTGCTTGCGAAAGTGTTGACTACGTGACATCAGTTGGGAAATTGAATGCCTATAAGAGGCTAGGTCTATATGCCCGTAAACCTGGTTGGCTAGTGCAATGTGTTTTGTTTTCAGTCATGGACTAAAACCGTATCTAGTGACACATTTGTATCATAGGCACAAAAAGAGATACACTCATAAATTGATCTTTCATGTCTTATAAACTTACCAAACCATCGTACATAAATATTTAACAATAAATATGTTCATGTTTTAGAGCTATAACAAGGGCGATGTAAGGTAGTGCCTACATGATATGCTGCTAAACAGTATCGGCTACTTTGCGGATGTAACAGTAGCTGTCAGATTTTACCAAGTAAATGTAAATATTATTATTTGCTAACCATTTTGTGTTTTTATACAGCATGCTAACCATTTTGTTTTTACTGCATGTCCTTTGCTAGGTTTTGCAATAAATAAGCTAAACTTATACTTGACAAGTTTTTACTTTTTGTTTGACACAACTAATACTCGATATATATTCCACGTATATGTAAATATTAGTATTCGCTAACCATTTTGTTTTGTAATACAGTTTGCTACCAATTTTGTTTTTTCCACGGGTCCTTTGCTAGGTTTTGCAATAAACAAACTAAAAGTATACTTGACAAGTTATTTTTTCGCTAGACCATGGGAACTGACACAACCTCCTTGCTCAAGCTACATATAAGTTTCAGCTGCGCATTTTACTACAGCGTAATTATGAAGATGCCATGATCAAACCTTTCCAAATACCAGTTACATAAGCTGTGTTCAAGCAAAATTACCAGCTGTGTTTGCCAAATTGGTCTAAATTTAGCTTATCAATGCACGATAGATTATTCTTAAGCTAATCAAATTTCAGTGATGCCTTCCAGATCATCAGGAGGAAGATGCTAGACTGGACTAGTGTATGTTAGAATAGGGCATAATAATGTTCAATGTTGTCTACTCATTATTTTCCATTATCAACCAATCAGCTTGCAGTACTTTTAACTTAGTGTTGAGCAACCAATCAGATTTCGACTGAAGTTGTATATTCATCATTGGGAATTTCCAATGCAATAGAAGATAATTCCCATGTTAACATGCCCTATTTGGGCAAGAAGCTGAACCATGAGTTTGTAGGATTAATTTGCTAGGGCTGACAACTCCCTACCCCTGCAGCCAGGAGCACCACAGAACAGCTGTTGTACACTGCAATTGCATGCGAGTACATGTATTTTCTGCTATTTCTGTAAATCTTATCCGGTTTTAGTGATCATTCTGTTGCATTGTGTCAACCAAGTCTCTAGAACAGCAATGCATTCAATGATGACAACTGATGGTCTCACAGGGGACTGGCCTTCATATACTGATATACGGCAGGCTTAGAGCAAAACAAACATGTGCCAACCATCCAATTTGGAACTTTTCAGTACTCTTCCAGTGCACCCCATTAAGCAATTCAGTGTAGAATTTGGCTTGTCTATGCTTTAGCTTCACTCACAATTGCTGATCGTATGGAGGAGAATACAGTGAGCCTATCCAAACCCTTGACTGAATGCATTGCTACATTTAGAACGTTGGATTTTGGATAGTGTATGCAGGCAAAGCAATAAACCTGTATATCGACGATTGCTTTGTTTGTCAATTTCACGTTTTATCCTTTCTGTTGACTGACATGGCAGTTAAATTGGTGCTGACAATATACACAACGTTTATTGATTATCATACCAATTAAACTGTGGGACATATAAAAGATGAAACATATGCCATGATTTTCAAAAAAAATGTATTCACCATACAATGGTACAACTGGATGACCTTGGCCACAAGCATCCGTAAATCTGATAACAATATTATTTAGTTGGTTAAAACCACAGCAGCATGCTTAAGCCATGCTTTCATCACAAAAACAAATCCAACAGTTGTTACACAAAACTCACTCCCACTCCAGTAAACTAACAATAAAAAAATGAAACCGATTTTGGTTTAGCAGCGCAATCTGCAATAACATCAGATCTATGATTACCCTCATAAAAGAATAGTATAAAATTGCACAAGGCATGTTGTGTGGTGGAAGACAAGAACAGCTAGAATAAATCTAGGCTTCTTCAACTGGTAGGTATTGCTGAGTAAGATTCACATATTCGTGAAGACAGGATTGAAATAGATCAAACCTGTTGGCCATAACGAAACCATAGATATCCTCAAACCCACCAGCCACTGAAAAGAAATGGGAGTCTCGGGCATCCGCTAATACCTCATCATATATTGAATGTGTGGCACCAGGACAAGTGATGCTACCGCCTAATCTCACATATTCGTTAGCCAGAACTGTACCTGTAGGAATATCTTCCGAAACTACACCAACTGGAGTTTCTAAATCGTTAGGCACACCTCGATGGGGAACAGTGTGTGCATTCCACGAGTTCACTAATCTTTCAATTCCAATCTCACAGACTCTACGACAAAACTCCCCAACAATGAACCAGCGCGTATCATTCCTATAAATGAGTGATCCATTTTCCTCCATATCCCGTAAAAACTTCTTTATGGGATAGTTTACTCTATGGTTTACCTCTACCCACCACCTTTCTATTCTTAGGTTGTTTTTACTGTAAGACTGCACAAACGGCAATCCTTCGGTAGAGAGCCTATACCCTTGGAACATGTTTTGAGCAAACTGCACCAAAGCAAACTCTGTACCGTGGTCAGTTCTTAACATTGACCATACACCTTTTTCATCAAGAATTGGCTTAAACAACTTGTCATAAATCAATACATTGTTTTTTTCTGGTAGCACAACATGCTTGATGATCTGACTGCTGTAGCCATCTATACATGCCACTTGAAAAACACCGTACATCACCAGTTTTTCATTCTGGTCTAAATGAAGTTTATGTCCAAAGTAGTCAGCTCGATAGGGTACAGGATTTAGAACCTTGACACCACGTAGTCTGGTATTGAATGCCTGGGGATCAACTTGCTGCTGTAGCTTTGATATGGCAGTTGTACTTGCTCTTACTCCCTTGGTTCGTAAATATCCTTGGGTCATGCGTCTTCCGTAGGCATTGCCAAGCTAAAAGTAAAATGGAGCAGACTAATTAATGTATGATACCAAAGCTATGACAAGCAGCCTTGCAGACAAGGATGGTATTGAAACAAGAAATTATAAAATATTAATAATATAACATTATATTTATAAACACAATCCCTACGGATCAAGGTAAACTTTGCGACAGTATACTTTAATATAATATAATCTGGTACATGTAGACAGTTACAGTTATTGGTCAACTCAATCATGCGCAAAGGGTTATCCCCCCTATGAATTTATTATACATGAGTACACAACTACTCAATACAGAATGAGTTAAAATAACATGGTAGTTCTGCGCAAACCCAAGCCTTTAGGTCACGGCTTGAAGATTACATATACGATAACGCTGTGTCCCACTCACAAGCAACATGAGATGAGGCATGGACGAAAACCAAACAATCAAGAAAACCATAGGTGTTCCCAAGTAGGATGATATTCAAGTACAGTGCATGCAAGAACATACTTCATATATATATATCTATATGACTTGCTGCAGCATGGTACATTACTTGACTAAAAAAGAAAGGCGTACTTGACTCTTCTTGAATTGCTCAAAATAGTTAACATGAAGCATGATTTGAACTTCAATAAAGTGAAACAAAGCTAAGAATAGTAATATAATAATGCTTAATGGGTCACCTGTTGTTTACTTATGCACAATTCAGAGTATAGATAGTTTCTAGCAACCTCCTGCTTTTTCAATCCTCTAAGTTCACAATATCCTCTGAGTGTGTGCCTGTTCATGTCATAAGCTGAGGCTATCATTTCATATGATTGTCCTCGTTGCATGCGCAACTTTATATCTTCCCAGTCAGACTCAGACAATAAAGCCATTTTCTCATTGGAATCAAGTACCTAGCCCAAAAACAAAAACATCATCATTACTTCATCAAAGCATTTTGCCTAGTAGAAATCGTTTTGTCAAACTCTATGGATGACAAGCTTGGGTTTGCTTGATTCGCTTGCAAGACCCATTCCTGTGATCAGTACGCTTCCTTTCCAATACAATAACAATATCTAAATTAAAGCTGTCTATATGATAAGTGAATACCAATGGGATATTGTTAGAATTATTTGTCATTACCACCGTCCCTGTTAGCATATTATTACGGTATTTCACATTAACTATGGGAGTTACATGCTCATTCAACAAGGGAGTATAACTGCACTATCCCATCTACCTATTATCTACAGCCCCGCTTTATGTAAATTACTAAAACTGATTATTTCGATATGTGTGTGTCCCAAATACCCCTAAACACAGTGAGAACGATTTTATTTTAGTGTATGCTTTACTGAAAGTCATACCCATACCAATACCTAAAGTCTTGGATTTAAAAAAATCAGCAGCTTTCAATCAACTTGCAAAATACATTGAGTCAAGTATGGATGATCAAGGAGAATATTAGGCAGGATTCCTCATCTCTCATCACGGTAAATTTTTATTCAGCCGAGTCTTACCTTTTCTGATTACCTCTGATAATTCACCACAGTGTAGCTGGCTAAGAGGATAAACAGTCGTATTAGAACAGCTCCTTCCCCTGTAAAATTCATAAGGCCACTGATGTTTAATTTTTATAGATTTGAGCAGCTCTTGAATAATTGGTCATTGCTGTAAATATAAATCACATATGCATTGGTAGTTGCCACCTCAGTGTCTATCGTAAATCATCATTCCTGGCTCCATAATTCAACGCGCAATGCAAAGTCACATCCACTTTGCAAGCACTAAAAACAATTCCGAGCTTATGATGACCCTATCGTTTGGACGTAGGTGGTCAGCAAAAAAAATTGATCAAGAGCTCAGACTTGCGCCTGTTCATCTCTTTCTCCCAATGATGAGCACTTGCTATAATCAGGCAAAGATGCGATTCTCAAATACATGCCAATCCATTAGGAGGAAAGCATGTGGGAATGATCGTGCTTGTGGCAAGGGAAACGGGAAAACACAAAACTGATAAAACAGTTTTAGTTGCAGGAGGCATATGACATATGACCATGGTTTTTTTCAGCTATTTGGCATAGCGCACAGCTAACTTTTCACTTACGTTTTTCAAAATAAGGCAGCCAATTCAGTGGCTGACAATATTGGAATACGGCACACTACTACACTCACTGTCGTTGGTGGTTATGTCCGCTCGTATGTCATCCGTCTGCATGTATATTTGAACATCTAGGGTAAATCAGAAACATTCGTGTTAAACATTATACATGTATAGAACCAAGGATTCCTTGATAAAACCAATGATCTTCATTGATAGACCACTATTATTACATGCGAGATAAATATATCTTTGTGCACGTATTATCGTGACATTTATGTCATTGATTATTCAATGACATAAACCCAATACAAAAATATGAACTTGTTAATAATAGGCTAACATTGTGTCATCAGCTATTCCAATGAAACAAATCAATCAATTAAAGATATACTTATCTTATTTTAGTATAATACATGCAGACTACCAGTGTTGTCTCCTCCTTGAATCATTTCTTATCAAAGGAGACAACTCCCATGATTATCAAGGCGTTTACCAATAAGATAGATCATCTCTTTCCACCCACCAGTGAGATAAATACGTGTATGTATGCCACTGCGCTCACTTAACTTACATAGCAATCATATTTTGCACATTGATGAATATTGAGGGAGGGTGGATAAGAGGATGGGATACTGTTGCAGGCTTGCCGCTGATTTAAGTAGAGCAATTTTTTAAGAACATTTTTATGAGTTTTGTCAAGTCTTTCTCACTCGAAAGCAAAATTTTGGAGGGGGGATTTTGTGAGCATGTCTGTTTGGTTGTGACAACTATCACGGATACAGAATAATTATGACAAAAAGCAATTCAGGCCATTTGTTAATAAGTTATCGATTATTTGGGAAAAACGTAGCCATTCAGCGTTTGGAGAATGCAACATATAACAATCAACTCCATCAATTTTCTCATGAGCTCAGTGTGTGCAAAGGCATTGGTGAATGTGTTGATATTATTCACAGTCTGCTGCAGTATACAGTAGTGCTGGTTCAATTCCAATATAATCGACTTTATCGTAAAATTGTCATTTGCCATATCGTAATATCATGGTAAAATTCAAAAGTCAATACTATATCGATCGAAATATTGAATATTCAAAGTCGAGTTATCGTAACTCATCATATCAAAATATTGATATCGAAAATATCAAACCTCCAAACCATATGGAACCTAAGAGCCTGAAATTCCATTTCGAACCAGCGCACATGCATTAAATGGGTTAGTAAGTTGTCTAGAAGCATAGCATAACCTGAAGTAAACTGACTTTCGTCAGGCTTTGCACTATCGGGTTCTCAAACACGTGTTGAAACTTTGAAATGATGCAACTTTTGCTGCAAATGTAAAAATTATAGAAAGTCAGCATTGCTGTTACACTTACCTGCCAAATAGCGTTAACACCGGGGCAAACAATTACCATCCCAAAAGATAATGAGACTGCCTGTGAACACTGGAAACGCTGTAAACAGAAATCCTGTAGTATATGAAACGAGCAAGCATATAATATTGTTCAAACATATGTAATAGAAACAAAGAAAGCTAAAAAACAGGGCAGATTGTTAGGAAATTGGTATGAGTCAGCTGTGATTGAATTTCTGAATATTGTACATAAAAATTTCATCGAGTTGGTAGGTAAATGAAAGAGAATGTGCAGACAGGAGGACATATATTATTGAGCATAAATGGTGAGAAAATTATCATAGTTTGGTGATGAATAAGTAAGTAAAACTGAACAAACTTGATAAACAGGAAACGGAAATCTGCAGTTTACTTCATACATTATAGACATCATAATCAACCCCAAACTTCTGGGCAATAGGCATGATCCCCCAGCTGTTTTTAATGCAAAAATGTTTGCTTTACTGTTGAACCACGATTGAATTGCGAAATTTTTTAGTCCCTTTTACATTACTGAAAACTTCAAAATTTAATTTTTTGTTGTTTGCATTTTTAGTTATAGATAGTATACGTTCACGCTGAGGTCGTTTGGCAACACGCAGTTATAGTTTATTTCGCAAATCCATGCTGCTTTGTTGAGAAAATATTCATTTTTAAAGATCTATTCTATTCTATTCTTTGTTCCAGACGAGATCGTAAAATATGTAAATTAGCAACAAGGATGGATGACAACAGGTCACGTACTCAGCCCATTAAAACCTTTTCTAGAATTTTAAAAATCATGTTCCTGACCATATTTATAGGGCCTATGGGTCATGTGCTGCTTTTTAGCGATGAACACCTTTAAACTTCACTTCACTCGCACTAAGCTAAGAGAGAGAGATGCTCCGCTGTGTTTGATTAAATGTCGACGACTGGAATAATGTACATAATTGACAGATTTTTATAGCCAATTATGTGGATTATGATTATTCTCACTACCAAGTATTGATTACCCACTAGTTGTTTACTCTTGAACAAAGGGAAGACGACTGAACATTAGATCCTTGAAATTGAAAAAAATCACATCTGTTGACAAATTTCTGAACACATTTTCCGTGCAAACCACAACACACCACAAATATTGCCTTATTGAATTCCGCTCATCAACATGATCTCAATGATATTTTTATTACTGTGCTACGGTCAACAAACTGCAAGTCATTCCATGTGGTGACTGAATATTTAACTAGTAGGTCACTTTCACCGTAAAATATGACATGACATGACTAGACGTGGCTTAGATGTATTTGTGAATTGTCTGGACTTGGCAATTCTCTGAAATGACCATGACTTAGATTACATGTAGTTTTCCTTTCATGACTAGACGTAACAGTAATATTCGACAAAGCTGTAGTAGTAGTAGTTGTAGAGAGGATGGAGTGGAATTATGTCGATATCAGTCAAGACGGTGAGCATTGAACGACAATCAATCTTTTCATATGCATCTTTTTTCCACACGGCTTTGCATCAGTGCCAATGAGGAAGGCATCAACAGGGCTCCACACCTACGTTACAGGACCTAAAACACCTAATGTCTAATGATCCACGATTGGTGCTGGTTGGAAAAGTAATATGCTATTTCTATGAAGAGGAGGAAACCCCTCTATCACTGAGACTGAAGACTGCAGTATAATGTAAGACTGCCTACGTAGTCGGTTTTAACTTTTCTGAACTTCATTTTGTTTCATTAACCAAAGAAAGCCAAGCAATTTCCTTGTAAGAACATCATATTCACTAATAAGGACAAATTGGTGTGATAACATCACAGATTTTAGTTCTGAATTTGAATTTAAGGATGGCTGTGTGGCAGGGGGGGGCAATCTCACAAAATCCGTTCAGCGGTATTTTGTTGCTATCAACAGGAGCAAAGCTTGGGGATTGATGTCAAGTCATCAGGCACAGTGCCTATGGCATTTATGAGAGGCCTTTGATACACCTTAAAATGGCCATGTACTGCCTGTTTTTTATATTTTAACACTGCTGCGTTCATGAGAGAGATCCGAAATAAGGCAGTGAAATAGCGAAGGAGAATGCTGAAAAGCCGCACAGCTTGTGATCGGGGAGTTACGGTAAACAAGTGGCTGTCACCTGAAGGAGCACACTCGAAGAGTGACTGTTTTCCATTAGTACAATTAGCAAATGTCACCTTAGTTGTGAATAAAATTTTTCAGGTTTTTTGTTACCTAATTTGGCAAGCTTTCTATTATCTTGCTTGGCATACCTCATGTTCAAGTTGTGACGCTGTCTTATGCCATGAAATTAGGTATACATCCCTTTTGGTAAGGTAACATCAGCTTCACCGTTTCAAAGATTTGAGAAACTTTCAACATGCTAGAATGAAACCTGCAAATACAAGACAACAAATATTACGAGCCATTACCGGCAGCATATTATTCGAACAGCATTTCAACAAGTCTTGTTTACCCTACCAGGTGACCAATAAGAGCTAGAACCTATCAGCGTCTAAGTCTGATTGGTATATTGATAGCCTGGCTTTTGGCGTGATTTGGGTTCAGGGCTGTAAAAGAGGATATATACTTTTAGACTGTGTCACCTCCCTCATCTGACTGAGACCATGAAAGGATTCCCAGGGTTGGCAGGTTTGTGACCACCTGGTAATAACTGTTGGGAATAACAGGGTTATTACCAGTTCATCGCAAACTACTTCGGTTGTAACTTACTGTCACAAACAGTCACAAACTCTAAAAAAAGTGCCATTAGTTGCACTGATAGCATGTTTCATCTATTGAATGCAATAGTTAGGCCTTTCAAGCACAATCTAGGTTGGTGGAATACTTTATATAGGTTTATTCAACAGATATATATTCGGAATACATGTAGTATGATCTGGTCAGGGCGAGCTCTGAGCATTGGTGAAATGTTGGGTTGCATGTCAGTCATGACTTCCCTTCCTTAATTTTTTTTGTCATATTGGTCCCAAACAATATCAGTAGGAATCGGTCGTGTTCTTGCCCCCAGGCAAAGCTGCAAAGAAGAAGCCGAAAAGGTGATTGCCCTGAAAATAGATGGTGAATTCATTTACAATGCTCTGATTATGTTGGTCAAATTCAAGAGCTTGACCCATGAAGCCAGTATGGTTGTGATACTCTTAATCCCATTATGTTAGTAAAAAATTCACTCTTAGAAATCACTGCTAGGCCAACCATAAAACTAAAATATGTTGGTCACACTTACAAGTATGTCACTATCAAAGAGTGAAAAAAGTAGGAACACTTTAGTTTTTGATTTATATTTTAAGACATTTGTATTCGCTTTCGCACCCGGATGGTCCAATATGTTGCCCAGTCAATTGACATATAAATACAACCAAATACCGGTGTTGCCGAGTAAGACATTTTTGGATGAAAATGTCACCTGTCTCAACTTACCCCCTCCCTTGGGGTAGGTTGGGACGCTATTGAAACTAAGCTATACCTGCTCAGTGTGACCCAAGGATCCATTAGGGAGCTTGAACACCACTTTGGCATCGACCACTGGGACTAGCTGAGCAAGCATGTCTCTTTGCAGGCATACTGTAACCAGAACATGACTTCGATACAGAATGGAATGATTGCACTTCGCTTGGCATTGAAGAGAGACATGCTGTAACCGTAGCTGATGATCCTTGCTCCTGGGCATGGGACCTATAGTCTATATCATGTGAGCTACACATATACAATAAAAACACTTCCAGCCACATGATTACTGCCCTAACTGTGAGGACA
>ERZ1740060.721-NODE-721-length-14617-cov-23.882914_pt1 | contig 14617 bp, 13 predicted proteins | sample MGYA00581743_ERZ1740060 | MGnify/ENA primary metagenome ERZ1740060 (study PRJEB43018, sample SAMN04849235) | marine metagenome | isolation source: floating plastic debris | place: Pacific Ocean | collected 2008-08-27 | study: EMG produced TPA metagenomics...
TAATTAGCTGGCATTTTCCTGCCACGGCTGCATAGTTGACCCGGTAGAGCCAAGAGGTTTGAGAATTCAACAGGGGTGTCCAATTAACCTCAGCGACGCGCCCTGATACGAATCATAGCGAGCCCCACAGGTTCCAGTAACCCTCATAATCTTGGCTCAAGCGTCGATAGCGGTTAAACCAGCCAAGATGCGCTCGACCTTCCGGCACTTTTTCAGCAAGACCAATGGTGCAAGTGACGCATCCTAGTAGACTGAAGCGTGATTTCACCAACCATTGCCAATGGCTAGGGAGCCTTGGGGGCAAGGGGGCCAGAGAACTGGAATAGCCGTCTTACTGCTGCTTTGGAGTACTAGGAATTAGCCATGCCCGCGTCCTCAAGCATTGGTGTCGCTATCAATCAGCGGTGGCTCCGCGAAAGCAACCAAACAGTAATGCTTAAAAGCGGCATAGCCTTGAGCTATCGGCTCAGCGAGAACCCCCCTTAAGAGGCCACTCATCGCGATCTCAAATGGGTGACCAGGGCCTGCAACCCCCACCGATAGCTCTCGACGCCAAAGCCAGAGATCTGCCCGATCGCGACGGGGGCAATGTAGGAATGATGGCGGAAAGCTTCGCGGCGATGAATATTGCTGAGGTGAACTTCTACCGTCGGAATGGCCACAGCGGCGATCGCGTCACGAATGGCGACGCTGGTGTGGGTATAGGCAGCTGGATTAATCAGCAAGCCATCAAAAACATCAAAGGCGCCTTGAATCTGATCAATCAAGACGCCCTCATGGTTAGACTGTTGCGATAATATTTCGACTCCAAGACCAGCGGCCTCAGCTTTTAACAGAGACTCAATGTCCCGAAGCGTTTGCTGACCGTAAATATCGGGTTCACGCTTGCCTAACAAATTTAAGTTAGGACCGTGCAGCACTAAAACTTTGAGTAAAGCTGAAGACACGCCTTAGCGAGTGCGACGGTCGTCAACGGGAATAGGAATCGGTTCAGCTTCAGGTTGAGCCTGAGGACCAAAAAGAGCGTCGGCTAAGCGATTTAACCACTCTTTCAACTTGTCTAAAACCTTTTCGATATCCATGAAGGCGTTCTCCATTTCAACGTTGCGATGCACGCTTTGCGCTTAGGTTACCCCCAGTATAGGGCAAACTCACCCCTTCAACAGGCAGGACTGCGGACGCATCTCTTCATCATCATAGCCAATCTCCCCAAATCAACAAGGTTAAGAAAATATTAGATTTCCTCTGTAGCCGCCATGCCGCACTGCCAACTGGCACATCTGAAATATTGCCAGCGAAAGCGTGGGGATCACAGCAATTCACTTTCGGCTTTTTCTCAATAGTTAATCCTTGATGAGAAAAAAAGTTGTTCCAGCACCCTAAAAAGACTTGGTGGTGCTGTCTCTGATCCAGCGGCTCGCCCACACGCGATTTACCACAGCCCTTGAGTGCGCGAATACCAGCGCATCAAAACCTTTGCCAGCCGTTGCGGATGGTGGCGCACCGACCCTCGGGCCGATTCTTCCATCACGTTGGCCAGAATAATGCGCCGCCCCGACACCAGCACCGTCTCGCGATCAAGCAGCACCGGGGTAGCGCCCACCTGGGCATAGCGCTGCTGAGCCATTTCTGAGGGGGCGCGTCGCTGCACCAGCACCGCGTCAAACAGCGGCTTGCCACAGGCTTTGTCGATCGCCCGAATGTGGTCAGAGACGGCATACTGCAGCGTTTCGCCCGGCTCCGTCATGACGTTGCAAACGTAAATGCGGGGCACCTTGCGAGCGGCGATCGCGTCGGCGATTTCGGGCACCAGCAGGTTGGGAATGATGCTGGTGTAGAGGCTGCCGGGGCCAAAGACAATAAAATCGGCCTCTTGGATCGCTTTGATTGCCCGGGGCAAGGCCGGCGGAGCCGCCGGCGTGCAGCCCACGTTGACGATGTGGCCCGCCGCCGCCGGAATTTTAGATTCGCCTTCAACGCGACGACCATCACTCAGCTCGGCCCACAGCTTGACGTCACTCAGGGTGGCAGGCAATACCTGGCCCCGGACCGCCAAAACCTTAGAACTGGTCGCGATCGCCTGCTCGAGATCGCCGGTGATATCGTTCATCGCCGTCAAAAACAAGTTGCCAAAACTGTGGCCAACCAGACCATCGCCCGCCTTAAAGCGATATTGAAACAGTTCTGTCAGCAGCTTTTCTTCATCCGCCAGCGCCGATAGACAGTTGCGGATATCCCCCGGTGGCAGCACCCCGATCTCTCGGCGCAGCCGCCCTGATGAACCACCATCATCAGCCACGGTGACAATTGCCGTAATGTTGTAGCTGTATTGTTTTAACCCCCGCAGCAAGTTAGAGAGACCGGTGCCGCCGCCGATGACCACCACCTTAGGGCCACGGGCCAGGCGACGCTCCTGCATCAGCACGTCTACCAGTTCCGTTTCGTTGCCCGGCAGCAATACCTCGGTAATCGCCCCCAGGGTGCGGGTCTGCCCCCAGAGAATGAATGAAATGCCCAACAGCACCACCAACGGGCCGCTGACATAGCTGGGCACCAGCGCGGTCAAAAATCGTAGCGTCGAGCCCAAAAATTGCCCCGTGTAGAAGACAGGGGTAAGCTTGAGGGCAATTAACACCCCAAAGCCGACAATTAAAACGCCCCCCACGCTCAAAAATAGCCAGCGTTTGACCAACAGCCCCGGAGCGAGCCATTTGACCATGCGGTTGACCCGAGCGGGGGGTTCTGGCGTGAGCCAAGGGGTTTCATGGCGCAAACGCCGCAAAAGCTGGATCAACGATTTGTTGAGGGCGTTAAAGAACATTTCCTATAGGTCAGCTCTCATGAAGATTCAGCCGATGACGGGCATTAACCGGAAGAAACTGCGACGCATCATATCTCAAAGCCAGTATTATCAGTTAACTTAACGGTGTCTATTCAGACTGTTAATCTTTAGCATTAAAAGGTAGGGGTGTGAAGGCGATGGCAGTCAGTTTTCGACCTGTCCTGCCGAGCCTATTCGCCTTAGACTTGAACTGCGCTCATTGTGCCTATGACAGACGCTACCTTTAACGAAAAGCCCGCCGTCACCCTGCCCGACTGTGACAACGGTATCCCCCTCGTAGACCTCCGAGGGATTGCCAAAACCTTTGGCACTAACCGCGTGCTCGATGGCCTTGACCTGACCATGTATCCCGGCGAGGCGATCGCGATCATTGGGCCCTCGGGTACGGGCAAGTCGACTATTTTGAGAATTATTGCGGGCCTGCTAGCCCCCGATAACGGCGACATTTATATTGCGGGTCAGCAGCGCCTCGGGCTGATCGAAGATGCCCAAGATCCCGTTGGCATCGGCATGGTGTTTCAGCAGGCGGCGCTGTTTGACTCCCTCACGGTCGAAGAAAACGTCGGTTTTTTGCTCTATCAACATTCCACGTTGTCAGCACGGCAGATTCACGGCCTGGTGGAAGAGGTGCTGGAGATGGTGGGGTTGCCGGGGATTGCCAGCCGGTATCCGGCAGAACTTTCGGGGGGCATGCGCAAGCGGGTGAGCTTTGCCCGCGCGATCGTCTCCAACCCGCAAAATCCGACCGATCGCCCGGCCCTATTGCTATACGACGAGCCCACAGCCGGCTTAGATCCGATCGCCTCTACGGTCATTGAAGATCTGATTCGCGATATTCAACGGAGTCGGGGCTGCAGCTCATATCTCATCGTCACCCACCAAGACAGCACCATACGCCGGACAGCGGATCGAGTGATATTCTTGCACCGGGGTCAAATTCAATGGAATGGCACCATTGCCGACATCGATCAGACTGACAATCCCTTTGTGCGTCAGTTTTTTAGTGGCAATATTGAAGGGCCGATTCAACTGGTTCAATAATCGAAGGCGCTACCGAGCTGAGTCTGTCCTTGCTGTGGTGATGGAGTAGTGAAATGCGGGCGAGAGCAATTCGAGAGGGCTCTGTAGGGCTACTCATTTTGATTGGTGTGGGCCTTTTTGGCGGTTTGGTGTTGTGGCTGCGGGGCTTAAATCCGGGCAGTCGGAACTACAACATGACGGTGACGTTTGCCGATACGGCAGGCATGCAGGCGGGCACCGCCGTTCGCTACCGCGGGGTGCCTGTGGGGCGCGTGGTCAATATTCGCCCCAGCAGTAACGCAGTGGATGTGCTGGTAGAAATCACCCAGTCCGATCTGCGCATTCCGGCTGAGAATATTCAGATCGCCGCTAACCAGTCCGGCTTCATTGGTGAGACCACGATTGATATTTCTCCCGCTGAGGAACTGACGGAAGCCGAACAGGCCGTCAGCCCGACGGCAGCGGATTGTGACGCCGGTGCAATCATTTGTGACGGCGATCGCCTGGCAGGCGTCACCGGCGTGAGCTACGAGTCACTGCTGCGATCAGCCGAAACCCTCGCCAATACGCTGGCCGACCCCGTCCTGATTGAAGACCTCAAGAAAACTCTGAACAACGCTGTCTTGTTGACAGAGAAAACCACTCAACTGACCGGTGAATTGACCCAGCTCACCCTGACGGCCCAGGAGGAAGTGGCGCCCCTCAGTGACTCCATTCAGCAGGCCACCAATACCGCCGCAGTCGCGGCCCAGGAAATTCAGCTCACAGCGACTGACGTGCGCAGCCTGGTGGATGCTAATCGCTTTAACCTGACCACGACGCTGGGCAACATCACTCAGAGCACCGATCGCCTCACAGTCATTATCGACACCCTCGCGACCGAAGTCGAAAATCCTCAACTGCTGGCCGATCTGCGTACGCTATCGGCCAATGCCGTCGCGGCCTCAGCCAGCTTTCGCGAGGCGTCTTTAGACGTGCAAACCTTGACTGGCTCGCTCAATCAGCCCGAAAACGTGCTGCTGCTACAGCAAACCTTAGAATCTGCTCGCGACGTGTTTCAAGGGGCGCAAAAGGTATTGTCAGACGTGGATGAGCTGACGGGCAACCCAGACATTCGGGAAGATCTGCGGCGGCTAATTTTTGGGTTGAGTGATTTGCTATCAAGTACTGAAATTTTGGAACAGCAGGTGCAACTGGCCAGAGCCCTCAGCCCGCTGACCAGCCTAGAGGCATCGGCCACGCTGACCGGGCCGGCTCCCACCGCTACCCTCACCCCCGCCGACTATCAGGCCCTGCAGCAGCAGATTGAAGCCTTAGCCGCCCTCAATGCCGCCCCCCCAGCGGCAGCACCGACTCCGGCAGCGGCACCAACTCCAGCACCGGCAGCACCAGCAGCGGAATAATTGCCCCCGACAGGGAGCTGAACAGCCCGCATCGATGCAATCGCCCTAATGAGCCAACCCAACATGAGCATTCTGATTGATCGCTGGGGCATGGCTCAAGGTCGCACCGGGAGAGTCCGTCGCGGAGATTTGACATCACCGCCCTACGGCCGCATTTAGAACTGGGCCACAGCATTTTACGATTTCGCCATCCCCCATGTCCTGGCAGTAGCCAGTCCGGGATGAAGCCCTGGCTGACTTTACCCTGGACTGTGGTGGGCGATCGCCCACCACAGTTCGGTCAAGACAGGCCCGATTGCTGCAGTCGTAATTGAACCAACTTCTGCATTCCGCATTCTGCCATCACGTCCCTCAATCAAACGCCCCACGTACCAGTTTGGTCTTCTACCGGCCAAATTCTCCTCAACGCTCCGGCTCTTTTGGGTCGTCAGTGTCGTCTCAACATCAAGGTTCTACAGCGGGATCGGCCCGAAAAACCTGTAGTCGACTTTACAGTCCGTATTACTGAAACAACTCATTGCCTAAAACTGTAAAGCTGCCGCAAATACCACAGGGCGATCACCAGTGAACCGTACTATCAGGTCAAGGCCAGAGAGCGCTCGAAAATCCTACCGATGCAGGCGATCACCAACAACTTTGGTATCTACCCAGGGCAGTTTATACCCCAGCGATCGCACAAAGAATTGATAAACCCCTGGCTCATACACGGAGCGCTCTCGTCAATCCTGAATAGTCTAAAGACAGCCGACGGTTGACTGCGGGATTTCCCGAACTCCTAAGACTTCTCATTAGGGGCGTGACCCGTCCTCAGTTCACGAGTCAAACGCGGCCACAGGGCAAGCCATCACCACCTTTCTGTATTGCAACAAGCTGCTCTTAAGAATCAAATACCATGCGAGTACTGTCTACGCCCCCTAAACCTGTACTTTCGACCGCCCCAGTTCCTACCGTTCAGAACCACCGACCTCAACCGCCGACTCTGCCCGCCTTAACGCTAACGATTGTCTGCGACCTCACATTCTTGTTAATGACCGCTGGCGCTGGGGTGTTGATGCATGCCCTCGTGGTGGGCATCTGGCCGGTGACTCAAAGCTCTTTAGAAAAAGAAATGCTGGAATGGATGCCCTTTTGGGCGTTGATCAGTACCGCCGCCTGGTTTTTGCTGACCGATGGCCTGCGTCACTGGCGAGCCCGCCGCCCTTTACCTTTTGATTTGGCTCCTGAGGCCGCACAAGAACTGTATTGGCAAAGATTTGAAGTGATTGTGTGGGCGATCGCCTCTCACCTCGTGTTGTTATGTCTTTGCTTACTGATGCCCGGCCAACCGCTTTTCTCTAAGGTATTTCTCTCAAGCATTGTGGCGCTAGTGGCTTTAGCTGCCCGCAAAAGCGTGCGCTCCCGCAAAAACGCCTTTGCCGCTTCCATGAGCATCTTTTCCATCGTCATGCTGATGATTAGCATGGCGGGGGTGCTGGGCTGATTAGACCAGTCACCCCCACTCAGACTGTTTAGGCGCGATCGCGGCGCTGGCGATCGCGCGGCCTGCCTAACAGAGGTCTCCCCATCTTGGGCGCGGTCACCCTCTTGACACCTAAGCCGTGAACCGTGAACCCAGTCATCGCGAATAGTGGGATCTTTGCGCTGCCCTCTCCGAGCTACTGTCACCGGCTTGTCAAACTGCCAGGGTAACAAGCTGGTGACGGACTCTATTAACTTAATTTCACAGCGAGTCAGGATTCACAAAGGCCCCATGAGGTAAGGCGCGTCCCGTCGTCGTGCTGACCCAGCCCAACCCTTCGCTGGTGCCAATCCACACCTTATTGCCCGTATCGGGAGAAATTGCCAGAGTTTGTCGTCCGGGCAGACCCAGCACTTGCCCAAAAATCTCGCCATTGTAGGGATTCATCGTGCTGAGTGCAGCATCGGTGCCAATCCACAGCGCTTGATTGTCATCAAACGCCAGTGACAACACGTTTTGCCCCAACATGGCGGTCACTTGTCGAATCAGGCTGCCGTCTTCGGGGGTGACCACAAATAAGCCTTCGGGCGTGCCCACCCACAGCGCGCCTTGAGCATCGCGGGCTAGTGCCTGCACCATGCCGCCGGGAATGTCGCGCACGACTCGAATTTCTGCCGCGCGGGCGGTATCGACTTGGGTCAAACCATTGAGCGTGCCCACCCAGAGGTGGCCGTCATCGTCTAGCGTCATCACGTTAGCGCTGGTGCCCGAGAGTTCTTGCATCGTCGTCATCAGCTGCCCTTGGTCGGGGCTAACCATAGCCAGTCCCTGATCGGTGCCCACCCATAAAAATCCTCGGGTATCGATCTGTAAAGACAGCACTCGGTTAGAGGGCAGCGATAAATTTTGAGCGGTCACTTGATTCGTGCGGGGGTCAACGCGTACCAGCCCAGAATAAGTTCCAGCCCAGATGCGTCCGACCCGGTCTTGAGTCAGCGCGCCAATCGTTTTGTCAGGCATGGTCAGCCGGGCTTGCACTGCGCCAGTTTCAGCATTGATACGAGCGATTTGTCCTTGCCAGGTGGCGAGCCAGAGGCTGCCGGTAAAATCTTTTTGCAGCGCCGGCACGCGGTAATCGGTGGTGAGTCGCTGGCTAATCAGTGACTCCGCTGCAGCGGCGGGTGTCGTTAGAGAGCTTAGATCGGCGATCGCGGCCCCTGGCAATATGTTGGTTGTCATGCCAGTCGGTTCGGCGATCGCCCCACCCACCAAAACTGTTGTTGAGACCACCAGACTGCTGATCCCGAGGCTAGTCTTTAACCACTTCATCTCCGTCACCTGCTGCTGAACCTTCCCAGCCGTTGGCCTAATCGCGCTGGCTGGCAGAGATCCCTTATCGGCTAAAGGGTACAGCAGTTTTCTAAAAACGGAACTGAAAGTTTTCTCACGCTACTGCTGCCCCTCCAGTCTTGACTCCTCACGCTGAGCGGCTTTGTTGTACGAATCATCGCTAGAGCTGCAGGCTGGTGGCGGCGAAAATCGAGGATTTCGCCAGATTTCAATTCATAGAACCCAAAAGTACGAATAATTTTATCCATGCCACAAAACCGTCCCGACCTTCGAATTCCGAACTCCAAATTCCCAACTCTAAGCTCCCCACTCAATCCCGCAAATCCAAATCCAGCATCAGCTGAGTAAACTCCACCTCAGAGGGCAACGGCTCTAGATTAGAAAGCGCCAGCCCCAGCAGCCGCACCTCGGCGTGGCGATTGAGATGCTGATGCAGCAGAGCCAGGCTTAGCCGCGCGATCGCCTCAAAATCGCGAATGGGCTCAGTTTGCGTGTAGTTGCGCGTGACTTGCTGATAGCTGCTGTATTTAATTTTGAGCGTCAGCGTGCAGCCGCCGCGCTGCTGATCCTGCACGCGCTGCGCTACCCGCTGCGCCACTTGAGTGAGGGCCGCTTCCATCTCTGGCAAAGTAGCCAAATCAGGAGAAAACGAGTTTTCTGCGCCGACCGATTTCCGAATGCGGTTGGGATTAACGGGGCGATCGTCCTGGCCGCGCGCCGCCCGATAATAAAACCGCCCCGCTTTGCCAAACTGTCTGACCAAGTCGGCTTCGGACCACTGCTTCAAATCAGCCCCAATCGCGATGCCCAGCTCATGCATTTTGTTGGCGGTGACGCGGCCAATGCCGTGAAATTTGTCGATGGGCAAAGCTTCGATAAACGCAGCGGCTTGCTCTGGTCGAATTACATAGAGGCCATCGGGTTTGTCGAGATCAGAGGCAATCTTGGCGAGAAATTTGTTAATCGAAACCCCAGCCGAGGCCGTAAGCTGCGTTTCGTCACGAATGGCTTGGCGAATCGCCTGGGCGATCGCGATCGCCGAGCGCTCCCCGACCAGATTTTCTGTTACGTCGAGATAGGCTTCATCCAGTGACAGGGGTTCGATCAGGTCGGTATAGCGAGCAAAAATCGCTCGCACCTGCTGCGAAACTTCGCGGTAGACCTCAAAGCGCGGCGCCACAAACACCACATGGGGACACCGCTGACGCGCGATCCGGGCGGGCATCGCCGACCGAATGCCAAACTCACGCGCCTCATAGCTCGCCGCCGCAACGGCCCCGCGCTGCTCGGGCGTGCCCCCCACCACAATCGGTCGCCCACGATAGGCCGCCTGATCGCGCTGCTCGACGGATGCATAGAACGCATCCATATCGATGTGGATGATTTTTCGCAGGGTTGCCATGATTTCGATGGTGACCGGGGGTCGCTCTCAATCGTAGTCGCGCGATCGCCCTAAGATCATCCTCAACGCCGAGCAGCGGGCCAGTACCGGATGGTTGACAAAAGACGTAATCAAATCGTCTGATCCCATAATCTTTCTAAAGCTTTTGAATGAAATTAAACTGGTTTTAGCGCCTTGCAATGACCATTAGCAATAGGCAGTGAAAAGTCAAAATCTGGGCAGCTCTTAGACGATTCATCAGGTCACACTTCATGGCACAACCGGGGCTTGTTCTTGTCGATGTTTTTTTTAATGAATTCCCTGCTTTCATCTTCCAAGGAAGCCTTCAGGTGACTTCTCTAAAGGGTTTCCCGCTCTGAGGTCGAGCTTGAGTGCCGCCACTTTCAGGAAAGTGAAGAGGCAATCGATAAACAATCTTTACTAATCTAGAAAAGCTGAAAAAGTCCGATAAAGTAAAAGCATTCTAGAGATAAAAATAGGTAAAACTATTGCCATTTCAGTGAGTTCCATCAATGGTTCTGGCTGTTATCGATTGATTGAGGAGGCGAGTTAAATGACTGATTTTTTGGACTGTCTCAAGCACAAGTATGCCTATGTAGCAATCGGCGAATTTAAGCCCGGTTGCTTTTCAGAGGCGCGTCAGCTCTACGAAAAAGCGGTCTCTACCTACACCGACGGCTTTGACGGCGCGTATCTGCTGCAAGAGCCCGACAGCGATCGCGGCATTGCCATCATCCTGTGGGATAACCCCGGCGATATGGAAGCTCACCACAACAAAACCTACACCGAGGCCCTGAGCCAGATTTCTCACCTATTTGTAGAGCCGCCCACCACGGCCTTTTACGAAGTGTGCAGCGAAATCATGCCGATGCTGGCCGGGGTGATGGCGGGAGCTAAAAGCAACTAATGTGACGCAGTGGTGGACTGGCTATAGAAGGCCTGCCGCCATTAGGTCATCAGCCATTTCAAAGTTAGCGGTGACCGATTGCACATCGTCTAAATCTGCGATCGCATCCATCATTTTGAGTAGCGATCGCGCATGGTCGGGGTCAACGACATCAACCGTGTTGCTGGGAATCCACCGGTTCTCGATCTGGTTGATGCTGTAGCGTTGGATTTTGAGGACCTCACTGAGCGTTTCTAAATCGGTCGGATCGCAATAGACCTCGGCTCCGGCCTGGTCTTCATCAATCATGGTCAGCTCATAGCTTTCGGCTCCCCCGTCAAGGGCCGCTTCGAGCAGGGCTTCTTCGTCAATGGGGCCAGCTATCGTCACCACGCCTTTGGGCTCAAACATCCAGCCGACGCAGCCAGTTTCTCCTAAGTTGCCACCGTTTTTGCTAAAGGCCGATCGCAAATCCGCCGCCGTGCGATTCCGGTTGTCGGTCAACGCTTCGATCAGCACCGCCACCCCACCGGGGCCATAGCCTTCATAGCGAATCGCGGCGAGGGCATCATCGCTGCCCAGTTGGCCCGCGCCCTTGGCGATCGCCCGGTCGATATTATCGTTCGGAAAGCCCGCCGCCTTGGCCTTGTCGATCGCCGTGCGCAACTGAAAGTTACCCGCCGGATCGGCTCCGCCAGTGCGCGTTGCCACAATAATTTCCCGCGAAAGCTTGGCAAACGTCTTGCCTTTAACGGCATCGACGCGGGCCTTTTGGCGTTTGATATTCGCCCATTTACTATGACCAGCCATAACAATGAAGGTGAAAAACAAAACGATGAATAAGGTGTGGCGTCGACGATGCAACGGGGTAGCAGCATACCCGGCAGGAAGGGCAAAGCCCGATGGAATACGGCCGTCGGAGTACAGAATTGAGATGCCGACCCTCTACGCTCCACCCTCTATGCTCTCCCCCTCTCCTCGCCAACTCAGCTCAGCTTCCGAACGAGACTGCATTTCTCCACTGCGCCCCTAGAGTTCAGCGGCCCGGCGAGCCGCGCCAATTAGCCCTACGCGGGGATTCAACACAATCCGTACGGGAATATCTTCGAGTAGTTTGCTGAGGCGGCCTTTGTGGCTAAAGGCATCTAAAAAGGTGTCTTGGGTCAAGAGCGGTAAATTTTTGGCGGCAATCCCGCCGGCCACGTAAAGGCCCCCATAGGGCAAGAGCTTGAGTGCGAGATTACCCGCCTCCGCCCCATAGGCTCCCACAAACAGCTCCATCGTTTGTACCGCGAGGCTGTCTTCTCCTTTGAGGGCAGCTTGTGAAATGGCCGCTGCCGCATCGACCGATTTGGCGCGTCCGGCCTCGCGTTCCCAAGTGGTGACAATCTCAGCCAGTTCGGGAGATTCTGCCGCCATGCCGCGATCGCGCAGAAACTGATAAATCGCGATGATGCCTTGCCCTGAAACCACACGCTCCACCGACACCCGCATGATTTGATGTTTGTCGAGCAAATATCTGAGCAGTTGAAAGTCAAGCTCCGAGCGCGGTGCAAAGTCGGCATGCCCGCCCTCGGAGGGGAACACCTGGAAGCGCTTGCCCGCTGGAATCGCAAATCCCTGGCCCAGCCCCGTCCCCGCGCCGATAATCGCCACGGGTGCCGTGGCATCAGCGACACCGGCCTGCAAAACATGAATATCGTCACTCGCTAACCCCAAAACGCCATAGCCGATCGCCTCAAAGTCGTTAATCAACTCCACGGCTTGCAGATCGAGGGCCTGGGCTAGGCGATCGCCGTCCAGATTCCACGTCAGGTTAGTCAGGTGGGAGGTGTTGTCGACCACTGGCCCGGCGATCGCAAAGCAGGCTTGGGTCGGCGCTCCCGGTAGACTGTGCTCGTCTTGAGCAGCCTGCAAAAAGGTCTGCACCATCGGCACGAGATCAGGAAACTGGTTGGAGACATATTCCTGTTCGTAGCAGGTGACTAACGCCTTTGGCTCAGCGGTCACCAGCCGCAAAATGGTCTTAGTTCCGCCAATATCACCCGCCAGGAAGTACCCCATGGCCCCCACCTCAAGTCCAGCACAACGGTTATTCGTGACAGTAATGTATCTTACTGAAGGGTCAATGAACGAGGAATGAGCGGGGTCGGGCAAAGCTTCATGAAGCGATCGCCCCATTCACTCCGTCAGTGGTCATGTTAAGACTATGGCCTGTCGTTCGTCAGAAAGAGAACCTCACTTACATGCTTTTACGATTGCTCATGGCCCCGGTGACCGCTCCCCTCGGCGGCGTCACCTGGATCGCCGAAAAGATTTTAGATCAGGTAGAAGACCCAACCGATGAGCTAGAAGCGCTGCAAAAGCAGTTGCTGACGCTGCAGTTGGCCTTCGATATGGGCGACGTTCCTGAAGCAGAATTTGAGGAGCAGGAAGAAGCTCTGCTGTTGCAAATTCAGGCGCTACAGGATCAGCGCGCCGCCGATGAAGCGGCCGCGGCCGCGGACGAAGATGGATAAGCCCGCAGGCAGCGGCAGGGAACAGGGGCAACCGGTCAGGCCAGGGAGCATAAACCAGATAATGGTGGCCGCTGAGAGAAACCGCCACTAATCCGTGCCATTCTCTAAGCGCTTTTGCCACTCGGCATCGAGCTTGTCGCGCTGCTCATATTCCTGTTCGGTGAGATCCTTCGCACTGGTGTAGGCCAAATCGGCTTGATCGACCACCGTCTGAGCGGCAAATTGGCGAGCAAAGTCGATTTTTTCGTCGAGTGCTGGCGTGACTGAATTGAGGGCGATCGCCCGATCTTGGCGACTCTCATTCCGTTGGGCAATCTGTTTGTTCTGACGCTGCGTCCAAAAATAGCGGACTGCCGGAATCCCGAGAAAAGCCGCACCATAGCCCAGCAGCAGCCAGTAGATGGCACTCACAAAAGCCACCAGCCCGCCCAGTTCAGCCACCATTGCCTGGTCTTGCAGCAGCGTGCCCAAGAAAATCGCACCGATGAAGTTGACGACACCCAGGGCGATCGCCCCAGTGATTTGACCACTGCTGGCCTCACTAAATTTTTGCGGCGTCTCTTTGAGATAGGCAGCGACGGCACTGCGTTTTCGGTCTTGGGCCGTGACCTGCAGCTCCGGGAAGTGATAGATAATCTCGCCTTTGGGGCTGACTTCGGGAACGCCGTTGAAGCGGGTCAGCACAGGCAAAATGTAGTCTTCGTCTGCGGTGGTCCAGTCCTTACCGACGTCATCCAGATATGGGACGACCTGCTCAGCCGCGATCGCACCCCCATTATTTTGAATCACGGCACCGACTTCGCGCCAGCGGCGGTCCTCCAGCTCGGCATTGGGGTCACCATCGCCAAAGAGGAAGGAGAAAATTGCCTCTAAAAAGTTCATGTCGTCGTCATTGCGTTGACCGCGACGATTGGACCGCTGATTGGGGCGCTGGTTCACGCGCCGGGGCGCGCGCCGACCATACCGGTCGTAATTAAACAGCCAGTACAAATCACCAATCCAAAAGCGCGGCACAAACATCAGGCCGCCGCCACCAAACCCACCGCCGCCCCCGCGATCATCGTCGCGTTGAGACGCCGACAGGGCAATCAGGATGATGGCGATCGCCACCATAATCAGCAAAATTGACAGCAGCAACAGCACTCCAAAGGAAATGCGAATCAGGTAGAACAGCACCCCCCAGATCTTTTCCCAGGTTTGCTGCCACCGTAGTCGCCAATATTTGTTGCGCAAAATCGCCCGAAAGCCTTTGGGAAACTCGTAGGCAATTTCCCCCGCCTCCGAGACTTGTAAATGCGCCAGGGTGTCGGCCGCTAGAGCATTGAGTTGCTGTTGAGCCACTGCCAACTCTAAGCCTGACTTAGCCGCCACATCGCCCACTGTGACGCGATAGTCTAGCGACTCGACGGCTTCCATTACGGCGGTGTTTTGGCTCATGAGCGCTCCTTTAATCGGTGCTAATACAGCCAGCAAGGCCTATAGCTTGCTCGTGTCTCATCTCACCCTACTCGATAGCCGAGGCCATTAGGCGGCAATGCCAGCAGCGAGAGACGACGCGAGTTACCTTGCCAACCCCTCTAGTATAGAAATTCGGTTTGGCCGTCAGCGGCCCCAAAGATTCTTTAACTTGAGCGGATTTCCGTACTGGGATAACTAACCACCCATAAACCTCCTCTGCATGTATAGCAATCCGCGGATAGATCTGGTCAGTCAATGAAGGCTTGGTCAACGACTTG
>ERZ1740060.723-NODE-723-length-14613-cov-5.422036_pt1 | contig 14613 bp, 15 predicted proteins | sample MGYA00581743_ERZ1740060 | MGnify/ENA primary metagenome ERZ1740060 (study PRJEB43018, sample SAMN04849235) | marine metagenome | isolation source: floating plastic debris | place: Pacific Ocean | collected 2008-08-27 | study: EMG produced TPA metagenomics assembly...
GGGGATGCCAGCTTCGGCGGTGTACTTTGTCTTGCCGTCCTCAATCGCTTTCATCGCCGCCTGTTTGATATTATTGGGCGTATCAAAATCCGGTTCGCCTGCGCCGAGGCCAATCACGTCGCGGCCGGCTGCTTTGAGCTCGCGCGCCTTGTTGGTCACGGCGATGGTTGCGGAGGGTTTGATGCGGCCTAGAGCATCGGCAAGGAATGCCATGGGAAAGCGTCCTTCAGTTGGGTGGCAATTCGAACCCGCCACACCTAGACCCGGCTCCCAGCCTGTGCAAGCAGGAGGTTCCCGCATACCCCCATTTTGATCCCGCTCGGCAATCGCGGGTCTTTCAATCAAGGTCTAAAGGCCATGCACACCCTGTTTTCGATGCAGAACTCCGGCAACTGCTACAAGCTACGGCTGGCAATGGCCCAGCTCGGCATTCCCTTTCAGATTCACGACGTCGATATTCTGAAAGGCGAAACGCGGACGCCGGAGTTTCTGGCCCTTAATCCGAACGGCAAGGTGCCGGCGCTGAAGCTCGACACCGGCCAGGTCCTCGCCGAGTCCAACGCCATCCTGTTCTTCCTGGCCGAGGGCACCAACCTTCTGCCCGGTGATCGCTTCTGCAAGTCGGAGATGCTGCAGTGGATGTTCTTCGAGCAGTACAGCCACGAGCCTTACATCTCCGTCGCTCGCTTTTGGCTGAAGCTGGTAAAGGGGGGCCGCGAGCTCAAAGCCCATATGCTCGATGATTGGTGGGAGCGCGGATACGAAGCGCTCGGTGTCATGGAGCGTCACCTCGAAGCACATGATTTCTTCGCCGCCGGCCGCTATTCCATCGCAGACATTGCGCTCTACGCCTACACGCATGTTGCCGAGGACGGTGAGTTCGACTTGTCGGACTTCCCGCGCGTCAATGCGTGGATGGAACGCGTGCGTTCCCAGCCTGGCCATGTGCCGATGGACTGGCGACCGTAACGGCATTTACCATAAATCTGGGGATTCTGAGCAACACTCAAGCGTTAACAGCGCCTTACAACACGATGTTAACAAAAGGTTATTTGCCTTTCAGGCGGCCGCTTGCTTCGTGAAAAGCGCGGCGACTGACATGTGTGTAGTACAGTGCCTGTGTATCGCGTTTGCCGTGCCCTCGGCGCGGCGTGGCTTTTGGCGGCCGCTGCTTTGGTCAGCGGCATGCCTTTTATCAGCCTGGGTCCGGCCCCGGCCTGGGCGGTTTGTGTCGCGACCGGCGGTGCAAACCCCACAATTGTCTGTACCGGTATTGATGACAACGGCATCCAGGAGACCGGCGACTTTGACGACTTCACGATTGAAGATGGCGCGGCTGTTAGTCGGGGAGACGCCGTTGCAGGTTTTGTCGTCGGCACAACCGGCAACGTCGACGCCTTCCGCAACGATGGAACGATCACAGGTCTTGCGTTTGCACCAATGACCGGTGTCGACCTAGGCTCGGTCGGAGCCGGCGGTTTTATCAATACCGGAACCATCACCGCGTTTGGAGCCGCAGCTGCTGTTGTCGTCAACAACGACATAACCGGGCACTTTCTCAACTCCGGTACGTTGGAAGGCGTCGATGGCCTCCAAGTTCAGGGCAATCTGGCAAGTCTGACGAACACCAACATAATTGAGGGCTTTTTTGGCGACGCCATCGACGTCGATGGAACAATCGGAGCGTTGACCAACTCAGGATTGCTTTCAGGTTGGGACGATGGTGTTGACGCGGACACAGTTACGTCGCTCACAAATACAGGTACCATCTTTGCCGGTGATGACGGCGTGGAGGCCAATACGATTACATCGCTGACGAACTCCGGCCTGATTGATGGCCTGGAGGAAGGCGTTGATGCGACGTTGATAACGTCGCTCACCAATTCGGGGACTATTTTTGGCGGCTTCGCTGGCATTGCGGCCGACAACATCGGCACCATCGTCAACGATGGTGTTCTTGAAGGTGGCCGCTTCGAAGGCGTGTTTGCCGACGATGACATAGGGACGATCATCAACAATGGCACCATCTTGGGCGGTGACGATGCCATCGAAGCGGATAACATTGATGCGGTAATCAACACCGGTCTGATCGACGGTTTGGACGACGGCATTGATGTTGATGGCGGTGATCCTAACGACCCGACAAGTGTGATCGGCAGCATCGTAAACCACGGAACCATACTTGGAGATGATGACGGGATCGACGTTGGCACGCTGACCAGTCTGATCAACACCGGAAGCATCATTGGTGGCTTTGTTGGCGCCCCAGACTCTTCAGGCATTGCGGCAGCAGCAATCACCGATTTGGTCAACTCCGGTGTCATTATGACCGGTGGTGACATCACCGATACAACCACGCACGCGATTGAAGAACGGGGCGATGGCGCCACAAACCTCACCCTCAACGCCGGCTCAATCCTGATTGGTCGTGTTGATCTGGGCGGTGGACCCAACACACTCAATATCGGGCCTGGCTTGTCACTCAACTCAACCTTTGAAGGCGATAACACGGGCGAACTGCCAGCACTCGGCAACACGAGCAGCGCCCTCATTGCCTTCCTGGATGACACTACAGGTACGCCGAATACCCGCCAGGTCGTTGCCGTTGATCGCGCAGTTTTCGAAACGCTGGACGAAACGGTGTTTGATCTTCTTGCCGGCATCAATGGCGCTCTGGAGGAAGAAACCTTATCGACCAATGGTTTCGCCTCCGGCGACATGCCACAAGAAGAAGAACGTTGGCGCCTTGCCGTTTTTGGCGGATACAGCCATGAGGATCTGTCCGGCGATCCCCATGATGTCGATCACTGGTCAACCGGTGTGCTCGCAGGGTTTGAACTAGGAACCTTCGCCGGTCACGAGCTGGAACTGTTCGGCGGCATCGGCTTCTCCAACGCCGAAGCTGAGGACAATGCGCATGAACTGCAGACGCTTAGCCTCTTCGCTGGGGTCGACGGTTGGCGCGACCTAGCCGATTATGATGTCAGTTGGGGACTGACGACCGGGGTTCTGTTCAACCAGGCCGAGCGCAGCGTCGCCAACAACCTCGTGGCCGGCGGCTTGGAAAGAGCCAAAGCCGATTATACCGGCTTCTTCCTCTCACCCGACATTGAAGTGTCGACCCAGGTGGCCAACAGCTTGGCCGGAACAGACCTTTTTGGCTGGACCACTGGCAGTTTTTTCGAGCCAACACTTGCCCTGCAATACACAGGCGTCTTCGCTAACGGGTACACCGAAACCGGAACAACCAACCCACTGACCTTGGATAGCCGCACGCTGCACTTGGGCTCGGCCCGAGGCACCGTGACACTTCCGTTTGAAAGAATGCTATCGAGTGGCCAGCAGGCAACCTTGCGCCTAACGCTGGGCGCAGAACTTCGCGCGCAATTGGGTGACGACAGCCTTACCGGTACGCTTCTGGGTCAATCCGTCTCCACGTCGCTGGATGAAGATCGTTTTGATTTCGCAGCAATCGCTGGTCTGGACTACGAGCAGTCATTGTCAAACAGCCTAAGCGCTTTCGCACGGGCTGAGACACGGATTGAAATTGACGGATCGTTCGGTGTCCAGGCTCAGATAGGCCTTCGCGGCAGCTTCTGAAAAATCATCCCAGGCAGTCATTCAGGAAGCGAGACAAAGGCCCCATCCTGTGACGGTCAACACAGGCGCTTTGCCACAATTGGGGCATGAAAGGGTACGCAAACGGCCTTTTCCGCTCCCAGGTCAGGCCACACTGCCTTGCTCAAAAGCGAGCATCGCAACGTAAGACGTGCCGCAAGACTGCACCCGAAAGGGCTGACCCGTGACCCACCGTTTCCCCGCCCAACCCTATTCAGTTTTTCAGACCGAAGACGATGTTCTGACACCCGATGTCGATCAGTCGGCCAAGCAAGGACGGTTCGGTTTTCTGGGCCGCGTCGTGGAAGGCACTGGAATTGTTGCTGTGAGTCTAACAGTGGCTATCCTGGCCATGACGACTGCAGCCCGCGCCGATGAGGTCCTGCTTGCACGCGCAACTGAGCTGAACACCGGCGCAATGATGATCACCCTCGGGATCGTGTTTGCAGGCATGCTCGTGGCCGTGCGTCAGACCTGGCGTCAGACCAGCAAGGGCATTGCAGACGCGCCACGTCGCAGCCATCGCGTTTCCTAGAACTCGCTGCCAACATCAAACACCGTAAAGGCCGGCGGGAAACCACCGGCCTTCGTCATTCGCAATCGTGTTTGACTGCTAGAGCGTGTAGGCGGGAACATCCTCATAGCCGCCCGGTGCATTCTTAGCGACGCGGAAGTCGACCATCCGCTGGAAGGTTCGTGACCTCTGCAACCCACCAAACTTGAAGGCGGCCGCTAGGGCCATTTTTGCATAAACAATCGGGCCGTCGATGATGGGCGAGAGGTTCCGCCTCCCGAGCCGCGAGCGATGTACCCCGTTGGCATAGTGAACCGCGTACTGCTTGCGGATCTCAGGGGTGTAATGCTCAGTCGTGATCGACACATTGAGCATGCCCAGATTTTCTACCCGATGCGGCGCATTCAGCGGCCAGTGCAGCATCTCACCGGGTTTCAGATCGATGACCTCAGCGTGACGGTCAAACCAGGGATCGTAGGAAACCTCTTCCTCGGTCTCTCCCAGAATCACCTTCTCCATCTCAGCCTGTTTCAGGAAGGGGTCGGTGTTGGGATAGAGATAGACCCGCTTTTCACCACGGACCTGCCAGAGCGCCTGGCCGGGAATGTCGCAGTGATAATAGACCTGTGCGCCAGGCGAAGAAACGAGAATGCCCATGTTGCGCTTGAACGTCTCAAAACCTGGCACGTGAACCGCCATCTCCTCGAACATCTCGTTCAAGACATCAGCGTAGCGCTGGTCCACATCCATGACCTTGCGCATGTTGATCCAAATGCGGCCATTGGCGACGGCGTCAAAGACGTCGGCGCCGGAGGCAGCGCCCTTCTCGCCTTCACGCCAGAATGACTTGGGCGCACCAGGCTCAGCCATCGTGGTGAGGTTATAATGCTCGCGCGGATAGCTATCGATCAGGGACATCAGCGCTTCGTTTGAAAAAAGCGGATGTTCGTTGAGCGTGTGGTTCAGCTTCACGGTGTGCTTGCCCCACAAAGCCCGGTCTTCGTCCGTGAACTGTTTGAAAATCATGCCTGTCGCTCCAATCGCTGGCCATAAGCTGCGCGCGTGCGGAGGCGTTGCTCCTCAGCGCATCTGGTGAGAGCTATCGTTTGGCATGAAGACACCCAACCTTGGCTTAAAGCTAAAATGCGTTTGAAGCCCAGCGTTAAGCATTAACCTTGTCACAGCGGCAGGGCAGACCGACATAGCATTGGCACAACCACACAAATGCCCCAAGCATCGGCCCAAACTTTCCGAAGACAACTTTCAGCCCGCCAAGCTCAGGACAGATCCGCCATGCCCCCCTTGCAGATCCAACGGTCGTCATCGACGTTAGTTCAGCAGCCCCCAGTTCAGGCTTTCTTGCTTGGCCTGTTGGTCGCCGCTGCAACGGTTTTCAGCTTCAGCGCACTAGCACACGGTCAAGAGGCGGTGACCGACACCAGTCAAGCCTGCACCATTGAAGGGCAGGCCATTGCATCAGGTCTGGAACACCCCTGGGGCTTGGCCTTCTTGGATGAAACCACGGCGCTTGTGACCGAGCGGCCCGGGCGCATGCAGGTCATTGATCTGGTGACCGGTGTTCAGACGCAGGTCGACGGGGTACCCGAGGTTGTGGATCGCGGCCAAGGCGGATTGCTTGACGTCGTTGCGGCGCCCGACGTCGCCTCAACAGGAATTATCTATCTGAGCTTTGCAGAACCTCGCCGCGGCGGCGCGACAGGCACCTCTATCGCACGCGCCGAACTCACAGGATGGCGAAATGGATCGCCGTCTCTGGCTGATGTCACCACCCTGTTTCAGCAGTCCGGCCCCAACCGCGAGCAACGGCATTTCGGTTCGCGTATCGTAATCCTGCCGGACGAGACTCTTGCCTTTACGATCGGCGATCGCGCCACTCCGCAACGTTCGCAGGACCCGTTCGACCATGCCGGCAGCGTGCTGCGCATCGCGGTCGACGGTTCAATCCCAGCCGACAACCCATTTGCCGACGGAAGCGACGGCGCAGCGGAAATCTGGTCAACCGGTCATCGCAACCCGCAAGGGGCAGCCTTGGACCAGGTCACGGGCTTGTTATGGACTGTCGAGCATGGCGCGCGTGGCGGCGATGAAATCAACCAGCCGGAGGCCGGTCGCAACTATGGCTGGCCGACCATCTCCTACGGCGTGAACTATTCGGGCACCCGCATCGGCCTTGGCACGCGGGCCGAGGGGCTGGAACAGCCAGTCTATTACTGGGACCCATCAATCGCGCCATCTGGCATGACGATTGTGCATGAAAGCGCTCTGTTCCCAAGCTGGCAAGGCGACATGCTCGTCGGTGCGTTGCGAGATCAAATGCTTGTCCGGTTGGTTCGCCAGGGCGACACGATCACCGGTGAAGACCGCCTCTTTGAAGGTGCATTCGGCCGCATCCGCGATGTGCGCCAAGGTCCGGACGGCGCAATTTGGCTCCTGACCGACGACCCCGAAGGCGACCTTGTTCGAATAGCTCCGCAGGACGACCCATGCTGATCCGCGTCGTGATTTGGTTCATTGTCATCGCCGGGCTTGCGATTGCGGGGCTGTTTTTGATTGGCCCACAGCAGGTTTGGCAGACCGTCCTCGGTGACCCCGACACTGGTCGAATCGAATTGGATCAACTCCAACGATCAGGTCGTCCCAACGACGCACTGATCGGCCCAGCCGATCAACTGACCGTCGTGCCGGATGCTGAAACGCCGACCTTTGGCATCCCAGCGCCAGCCCTTTATGCCCGCCTTGTGGCGGCAATCCAGGAAGAAGGCGTGGTGACATGGGTCGAACGTGATCCCGTTGACCTTTATGCGCGTGCCATAACCTACTCACCGCGCCTGCACTTTGCCGACGTCAACCACATCTGGGTGTTGCCGCGCGAGGGTCAGACCTCTGCGGTCATTTTATACTCGGCCGCCCATATGGGCTACTCAGACATGGGCAAGAACCGCGAGCGGCTCGATGGATGGCTGCAACTGCTCCAGGATGTGCCTTTGGCACCATGATGAAACGCCCTCCGCACCAATGCGGATGAGGCTTGCCAAATCAAAACTGTTGGGCAACACCTCATACCGGTTTCACGGAGGAAAAAATGGCTGCGCCCGCAGAGTTCAATCTCAGCCTCGATCCGGCAACAGTGCGCCTGTTCATCGACAAGGCAAAAGCCGTGTCCGCCGATCTGGACATGGAAAATCTCGATGAGTCCGGCGACACCGTCGAGTTCGATGTCGAACGCCTTGAGGACAGCCATCAGCATGACGGCTTAGCCGAAGAGGAAAGCGACGATCTGACGGGCGAGGAACTACGCTCGCTGATTGATGACCTCAATATGGATGAAGCCGCAGCACTCGTCGCTATAGCCTGGGTCGGCCGCGGCGACTTCGAGGCGAGCGATTTCAATCAGGCTGTGAAAGACGCGCGAGAGCGTGCGGAAGGCGCGACCAGCGGCTACCTTATGGGCATGCCACTCCTGGCTGAGCATCTGGAATCAGGCCTTGATGCGCTCGGCGTTTAGTCTGCTGGCCGTTCTAACTGCCTTGCCTGCGATGGCCGGTGAAGCCGACGTCATCGCGGCTGAAGCCCGCCATATGGGGGGCGAGAGTTGGACAGTATCCGCGACTATCCTCCACGCTGATACTGGCTGGGAACATTATGCTGACCGGTTCGATGTGCTCGCACCGGACGGCTCGGTTCTGGCCGAGCGGGTGCTGTTCCATCCCCATGTCGAAGAGCAGCCCTTCACCAGATCGGTGGGTGTGACGATCCCAGACGATATCGACCGTATCGCGGTCCGCGCTCACGATAATGTCGACGGCCTTGGTGGTGCAGAAGTCGAGCTCATCCTTGAGCGCTGATCCTCTATTTCCCAATTTTTCTGTCGGCGAACACACAGGTCCGGATGGCGTCACCGTCCGGTACGTGACGGCTGGTAATGGCCCGCCCGTTCTCCTGCTGCATGGCTACCCGCAGACTCGCGCCATGTGGGCGAAGGTCGCGCCTGGGCTAGCCAAATCCCACACAGTGATTGCCGCCGATCTTCGTGGCTACGGCGCATCGGACAAACCAGTCCCAACACCCAACGCTGACAATTACAGCTTCCGCGCCATGGCAAACGACATGGCAAGCCTGATGACTGCGCTCGGCCACAACCAATTCCATTTTGTCGGTCATGATCGCGGCGCTCGCGTGGGCCACCGTTTCGCCCTTGATCATGCTGATCGGCTGACTTCACTGACGCTGATGGACATCATTCCCACCATTGATGTGTGGGTGAACATGGATACCGACTTCAGCTTGGCTTACTGGCACTGGACCTTTCTAGCCCAGCCGGCACCCTTCCCCGCCCGCATGATCGGCGCCGACCCGGACATGTTTTTCGAAACCTGTCTGGAAAGCTGGGGCAAAGCCAAGATTTCCGACTTCGATCCCGATCAGCTCAATACCTACCGTGCCGCCTGGCGCGATCCAGCCATGATTGCAGCCAGCTGCGGAGACTACCGTGCTGGGGCACTGGTTGATCCAGCCAACGATCACGCTATCCCACGACCAAAAATCCAGTGCCCGGTCCTCGTGATGGAGGGTTTGGATGGCGTCATGGGACAGCGGTTCGACGTCGTCGGCTTATGGCGTCAGGAAAGCAACGGTCCGGTGAGCCACAATCCGATACCAGGCGGGCATTTCTTCATCGACCAACATCCGGACAAGGTGCTGGGAGCGTTGCAAAAATTCCTGTCGGAGCAATCGGCTTAGGTCGCGTTATCAGGCCGGCCGTCGGGCAACGATAAAGGGCCGCGTGTCCCTGCTTTGCATGCCGAACAGGCCTGGCGTCCCAGGCGTGCCATGCCATTCCACATGCTCGATGGACAAGCCGGCCCGCTCCAGCAGCGTCTCTAGAGCCTTCGGACCGAACGATCGAACATAGGGCGCCTTGCCGATCAACCGCATGGCCGGGATCATCACCGCTGTGATGAGCGGCGTCATCATCTTAAGGCAGGGCGTCTTGCTTATGAAAACGCCGCCAGGCTTCAGCGATGCGCGGATCGCGGCAAGGCTGGCCTCAAGGTCTGGATCAAGATGCAAAACATTGTAGGCGAGAATGGCATCATACCCGGCATCAACCGCCAGACTTGTGGGCGTACCGACAGAGCACAGCATGTTGGCCGCCCCTGCCTGTGCTCCGCGCTCGCGGGCAAAGTCTATCATCGCTGAGGAAATATCGGTCGCATGGTAGGACGCAACATGGGGTGCCAGTCGAACGGCAGCCGTGCCTGTGCCACAGCCCAGTTCCAGCACATCCGCGTCGGAGCCTAGAAAACTCAAAGTGCGCGCAAGTGTGTGCTCAAAGGCCTCAGGGTCGCTCAAAGGCTGATCACGATAGCCTGGCGCGGTCTTGTCCCAGAACCGGGTAACGCGCAGGGAGGTCTTGGTGTCAGGCGTCTTGCGACTCTCAGGGCCGTTGGCGGCGAGTTGAAGGGTTTGGCTGGTCATCAATAATCTCCTATGACCGGCAACGTGCCATGCAATTTTCAGATAAAAATTGCCGAAATCCGCAGTCTTGACATACGAAAATGCATGGCAGATTTTGACTGGAACCAAATGCGCGGCTTTCTGGTAGCTGCAGAAACCGGCTCTTTTTCGGCCGCCGCGCGCAAGCTCGGCCTTACCCAACCAACGCTCAGCCGACAGGTGGCAGCCTTGGAGCAAGCCCTTGGACTGACGCTTTTCGAGCGCATCGGCAATCGTCTGACGCTAACAGAAACCGGGCTTGATCTTCTGCACCATGGCAGCGCCATGACCGAGGCCGCCGACACGCTCGCTCTGGCCGCCACCGGACGGGCAGAATCGGTGAGCGGTGTAGTGAGCATCTCAGCTAGCGACGGCATTGCGACCTACCTACTGCCGCCGATGGTCAAACGACTTAGGGAAGTGGCACCGCAAATTACCATCGAGCTCATTTCCTCCAACCAACTGTCTGACCTGCGCCGACGCGAAGCAGACATCGCCATCCGTCATGTCAGGCCCGAAGAGCCGGACTTGATCGGAAAGTTTCTGCGGGATGGCTTGGGCCATTTCTATGCCTCACAGGAATGGATCGCCGAACACGGCAAGCCGAACGTCGCAGAGGATGTCCAAGAGGCAACATTCATCGGCTTTGACCGCACAGATCGCTTTCCTGACCATCTACGTGGGCTGGGCATCGCCGTTCGTGAGGAGAGTTTTTCAGTCCTGTCGGAAAACAGCGTTGCCGGCCTGCAAATGATCAGGCAGGGACTCGGCATCGGCGTGATGATGGCGGAAATCGCCGACCAGATGCCGGATCTTGTCCGCGTGCTCGGGACGCTGGAAAAGCTGACCTTCCCCATTTGGCTTGTGACGCATCGCGAGCTTCACACCTCGCGCCGTATCCGCCTGGTGTTCGATTTTCTCGCCGATGAGCTCACTCGTCCACCGAGCGGCGCGTCCAGCGCATAAGCACCAGCATCAGGCCGCCCGCCAAAAGGCCCCAGAAGGCCCCTGACACACCAAGAATGGATATGCCGGACGCAGCCGCCAAGAAGGTAATGGCCGCTGCTGGCCGCTCTTCTTCGACCTTGATCGCATTCATAGCCACAGCGGTGAAGGCGCCTATCAGAGCAAGGCCAGCGACTGCTTCAATCAGGACCGAGGGCGCAAGACTGACAAAGGCAATCACAACGCCGGCGAATAGACCAAAAACGCAATACACAACGCCACACACGACCGCACCGACATAGCGTGCGTCGCGGTTTGCGCCTGCCTCTTCGCCCGCCAGCATGGCAGCAGTGATGGCAGCCAGATTGGTGGCGACGCCGCCGAACGGCGCCGCCAGAAAAGAAAACACACCGGTCGTCGCGAGAATCGGCCCTGTTTTCGGCGTGTAGCCATTGGCCTTCAACACCGCCAGACCCGGGACGTTCTGCGACGCCATGGTGACGATGAACAAAGGCAGCGCGATGCCGAGCAAAGCACTCACCGAGAATGTCGGCGCAACCAACGCTAGCTCAGGCACGAGCGACTGGTTCAAACTTTCCTGCCAGCCGGTCGGAAACTCCACGCCGAAGATGACGACCAAAACGAAGGCGACCAAGGCAGCTGGAACACCCAGAAAGCGGTGGATGCGCGAGCCGATTATCCACGCCAGGAGGATTGGCAAGCCAAGCCAAGGATCGAAAGCGATGGCCTTGATGGGCGCAAGACACAGGACAAGCAAAATCCCGGCGAGCATGGCGTTGGCCAGTGAACCGGGGATTGACTCGACGGCGCGTCCAAAAGGTCGCCAGAGCCCGGAAAATACGATCAAGACCGCACAGATAAGGAAAGCACCAATCGCATCAGTGAAGCCACCCGCGATGGCACCTGATCCCGCCAACAAAGCCGCGCCTGGCGTTGTCCAGGCGGCACTTATCGGCATGCGCGTGCGCAAAGATAAAACGACACCGCAAAGCCCCATCGCCACAGCCGATGCCAGCAATCCGGACGCGGCCTGAGCTTCACTGGCCCCGACAGCAGTTAGGCCGGCAAGGACAACGGCGAACGACGAAGCAAAGCCGACAAAGGCGGCGAGAAAACCGATGAAGACAGATTGGGCAGAAGCATCACGAAGCATGAAGCGCTTGTCGCCCCGCCCGTCGCCAACAGCAAGCGCACATTCCGCGCAAACGGTTCGGTTTCGAACCAATGGGTGGACGGTGATCGGGCCTAGTTTCGGGCCGTTCGGCTATCACGTTGAAGCAAGCGCCAAGCATCGCGGCTGACCGCTGGTCCGTCGGCATAGTACCAGTGGGAGTGATTGGGCAGCACCGCCAGAGTCACATCGTGACCATTGGCTGCGAGAGCTTGGCCAGTGGCACGCGCATCTTCAACTGCGAACAACTGGTCCCATTGGCCTAGAAAGAAGCTGATTGAAGCACGCGTCTCGACGGCTGAGCGACCAACATGCTTGGGAAATCCGCCATGGGCACCAAAGGCCACAGCATTCAGCGCATTCTCCCTTGCCAGTCCGGTCGCGTGAATAGCGCCCGCCGAATGGCCGAAGACGTAGATCTGCTCCCGATCAATAGGGTAGGTCTCTGCAGCATGATCCAGCACTCGGTCCAGAAAGCCTGATGTATCCAGGAAGGGTGACCAACCCCGACGCATGGCGCTATCGGGCGCAACAAGAACCAGATCGTTCTCATCGGCGACCCGCTGCCACATATCGATCATTGATGCCCCACCACGCCCGCTGCCATGTAACAAGACGACGGTCGGGCGCGGTCGCTCTCCGCGATGATAGTAGCCAACATAAGCGTGATAGGTGCGCGGAAGGAGTAGGTGCCACATGCTGTGCGCGGCATACTCATCCTCCGGCTCGGTGTAATCGAACGGTCCTGGAAACGGCCTTGAGACCGTATCGAGCCGGCGTTCAGCAAAGCTGCCCACGGTCTGGGCATTGGCAAAGCCCGCCCAATCGCTTGAGCCAGTCAGCCCAAGGGTCTGCAGAGGGACGAACCCTAGGTTCAAAACCATCAAAAGTGAAAGAAGGCTGACGCGCATCCAAGAACTACCAAATACTCGAAACCAAGAACTGCCTCGAAATACCATGAGTTGTGATGAAACTTGGCGCGAATTTAACCCCGTAGCTAACAAAGTACTACGTGAAGAAGGCTGCCTTTGATCCAATCAATTAGAACCACCACCTAGCCGGGGCTGCATACCGAGTGACACCGCGCAACGAAGAAATCGCTAGCTTGTTTCCTCCTCCAGCTCGACCAGCTCCTCATAGGTGTAGAAGTCATCAATGATGATTTCGGTTTCCCGCTGAAAATCCGGGTCTTGGTCAAGGCAGGCCAGGCTGCACATAAGCCGGATGGTCATCTCTTCCGTGTTCAGAAACCAGAGCCGCCCACCTGGCGTCGCGACCCATCCATCCACTCCTTCATCGGCATCCGCCTCGATATCATCCACCGACGGGATTTCCGACCACGCGCCTGGATCATAGCCGCCATGGGTGTGAAAGGACGCGACGGGCTCAAAATCACTTGGCCAGACCGGTGAACACCCATCCGTTTCACCCGGCGTGATCACGCTCACCATCAGCTCGCCATCATCGCGGTAGCCGATGTATCCACAATACTCGGCGTTGCGGACGAAGGACTTCGGTTGAAGCTCCTCGAAGACGAGCTTGATGGTTTCCAGCTCATCGGCGGTTTGCGCGCTGGCAGGCAGGCTCAAAGCCACAAAACCAAGGGTCGAGGCGCAAGCCAGGAGTGACGGCAGAAGGCGCATAGCGAAGCTCCGAACGGGAAGTTTAGGCTGCCATCCCGACAGGCTCCTGACAATCCTGTCAGGAAGGTGTCAGGAGGCCCTTTTCGCGGGCCAAAGTCAGGCGCATATAGGGCGGTATGAGCAGCGCCAAAAAACCCCCCAAACAAGACCCCTCCGGATTCGAAGAGGCCCCACAGGCCGCGTTCGATGCGGGCGAGCCAATCGACGTCGACATCTTTGACCCAATGAAAATCGGCAAGAAGGCTCAGGAAGAGGCGGGCGGCATTGCCTCCCGCTTTGCCGACGAGATCGAACAAGCCGTCGACACCTCAGCGCCAGCGCCAGCGCCAGGTTCAGCGGGCGCGGTGAAGCGCACTGCCAAGACGAGCGCCAGGGAACGCGCGCGAGCCGGAGGCGATGAAGCGGTTCCCGCAAACGTGAAGGAAGGCCGCAAGGCCAAACCATCGGCCAAGGGTGCCAAGGCGAAAGGGCCGACCAAGGGGCCTGCGAAGACGGCCCGTGGCACATCGATGGGCGACATCCACGATCCCAAGAAGCGCGCCGCCGCCGGACTCAACCCAGTTGCCGGCATGGACGTCAGCCTGGAAGACGCCAAGAACCTGCCAGCGAACACCGGCGTAACAGCCACCGTTCAGGCGCTGGAAGATCTCATCCAGCACGGTCACCCGGCGTTCCGGGAAGGCACCTGGACACCGCACCGACCTGAACGCCCCTCCAAATCCGAAGGCGGCATCCCTTTCAAACTGACCTCAGAGTACGAGCCAAGGGGCGACCAGCCGACAGCCATCGCTGATCTGGTAGAAGGCATCGACGACAACGACCAAACGCAGGTCCTGCTCGGCGTCACCGGATCGGGTAAGACCTACACCATGGCGCAGGTCATCCAGCTTACCCAGCGCCCAGCGGTGGTCCTGGCGCACAACAAGACGCTGGCCGCGCAGCTTTACGGCGAGTTCAAAAACTTCTTCCCCGACAATGCGGTGGAGTATTTCGTCTCCTACTACGACTACTACCAGCCAGAGGCGTACGTTCCGCGCACCGACACCTTCATCGAGAAGGAAAGCTCTATCAACGAGCAGATCGACCGCATGCGCCACTCGGCAACGCGGGCGCTGCTGGAGCGCGACGCAGGGGTCAAAGAAGAGGACGGGGACGGGATATAAGGCAAAGGGGGAGGAGAAAAC
>ERZ1740060.724-NODE-724-length-14609-cov-7.765975_pt1 | contig 14609 bp, 14 predicted proteins | sample MGYA00581743_ERZ1740060 | MGnify/ENA primary metagenome ERZ1740060 (study PRJEB43018, sample SAMN04849235) | marine metagenome | isolation source: floating plastic debris | place: Pacific Ocean | collected 2008-08-27 | study: EMG produced TPA metagenomics assembly...
ATCAATGCTTTCAGGCTGATGTGGGGAAAATTGCGCGTATCTCGCTCAGGGGTCTTGTTGACTCAGAGGCAGCTTCGTGAGTTGTCTCGCCTATCTAATGATAGTACTCCTTAAAAGCCAAAGTTTTTCCGATGCTATACATAAGCGAATCTTTCTCCTCAATATTGTTGAGCTTACAGCGCTTGGTCGCAACTAGAATTCAGTGGGTCTTTAACGTCTCCCCTAACTTTTAGATGCTCTCCTCTAGCACTTAAGGGTCGTAAAGTTCGACGGATTTTGTTGATAGAGTAAACGCGGTAGATGATGCTCCCAATCCACATAAAAGCTGTAGTTTGGTCAATAATCTGGCGACCTTGGATAAAGCTGAGAGTGATAAAGTAAAGGATGAGTATCTCAGGTATAAGAATCAAAAATAGTCTTTTTAGAAAGAAGACATGGCTTTTTTTAAGCAGCTGGCTAACTTTTTCGAATGCTGGAGAACTCCGGTGTAGTTTTACTTTAGCTTCTTTCCAGCACTGAATGGCGTTGGAGTACTGATAAGACATCGCATAGAGATTCCCGATATCAACCAGAACAGTGCCTTCATCGTGAGTCGCACCTAAACTTTTAAATATCTCTATGCTCTGACCATACTGGGCGACTGCATCATTAAGTCGGTTCTGTTTCTGATAAGCCTTTCCCAGACCTATTCTGGCGATTCCTTCACTATGAGAATCTCCTACTTTTAAAAGTAGTTTTATTCCTTCCCTGTAATGTGAAACAGCTGCATTCCATCGCTCCTGGGATTTGTAACTGGTTGCTAGACTTAGAAGACTTTTCCCCTCTCCTTGACGATCCCCTAAATGACGAAAGATATCTAAACTTTTCTGCTGACATTCAATTGAATCAGAAACAAGACCTTTCATTTGATAGACATTTCCCAGGTTTCCAAGAATCATGGCCTGACCATAAAGATCTCCTAAACTGCGACAGATACTTAAGCTGGCATCATACTGAGCAATTGAATCGTCTAAACGTTCTTGGACTTGGTATACAACGCCCAGGTTGCAGAGAGCTTGACATTCGCCTTGAGGATGGCCTGATTTACGAAATATTTCTAAACTTTTTGTATGTTTGTCAATAGCATCTTGCCATCTGCCTTGTGCTCGATAAACCAGTCCAATGTTGTTTAAGCATATTCCCTCGTCGATTAGAGCGCTGGCATTACGAAATATTTCTAAACTAGCTGTATGACAATCAAGCGATTCCTGCAATCTGCCTTGCTCTCGATAAATCAATCCTAAGCGATTTAGACTATTGGCTTCACCGAGGAGATCACCAAAGTCGTGATAAGTTTCTATGCTACTTGAATGACACTCAACAGCCTCTTCCCATCTACCTAACCGTTGATAAAGCATTCCTAAATTATCAAGAACTATGCGCTCACTATGAATATCGCCTAGATCACGAAAAAATCCTAAACTTTCGTTGAATTTGGATAATGCTTTTTGCCACTGTCCTTGAGCTTGATACGCCGTACCTAGTTTACTAAGGACATTACCTTCACCATATCGATCATTCAGAATCCGATACATCCTCAAGCATTCCTCGTAGATCTCAATGGCCTCTTCCCATCTCCCTGTATGTCTATATATGCTTCCTAAACTTTGTTGTATATGACATTGTGCAGAGACATCATTTACGTTGCGAGATTCATCTAAACATCTTTGATAGTTTTGGATTGCATCTTCAAAACGACCTTGAGCTTTATAAACTTCCCCTAAGTTATTTATAATGTTTAACTCTTCTAGTTTATTCTCACTCTCTTTGGTTAATGGAAGTACTTGTAAAAGAGCCTTTTCCATGTTGTGAAAGTAGCCACGTGTATATAAAAAACTAACAAGACTCTTAACCAAATAAACGGTTTCTTGCTTGTTTCCTTTTGAAATTCCCCAATCAACTGCTACTAGTAAGTTACTTTTTTCAGCTTCAAACCAACGTATTGCTGCGCTTACAAAGGCTTTCTCTAATGATTCGTTACTATCTAATCCATATTGTTCCTCTAAAATCTGACGACGATTTTGTGAGTCAAGGGCTAAGTCCCAATTGTAAGCGCACTCACAGCACCACTGAAAGAAATATTTTTGTGACGTCTCTAAATCTTCTGGCGATAACAAATCCTTAGCAAATAAACGTATCAAGTCATGATATTGATAGCGGGGTTGTTCCGATTCAGTTAATTTAACTCCTAAAAGCTGTGCTTTTATTAACTGCTCGATGACTTGTTTGACAGTCTCATTAGGTTGCTTACTAGTCGCTGACGCGGCTTCAATACTAAAATCGCTTGGTAAGGCACCCAACAATGAAAAGAGTTGCTGTTCTGGTTTACTTAGTTGCTGATAACTCAGGCTAAAACTAGCCCGAACATCTTCACCACGTAACTGTTTGAGTTGCTTTATTCGCTTCTTCTCATCTCGAAGAAGCGGTAGATAATCTACTTTGAGTCCCCAGTGAGACTTTTCCCGTAAGGTACCGCCTGCAATTCTTATTGCTAAAGGTAGGTGACCGCATAACCGAACAATATCCTCTGCGGCTGTATATTCCGTTTGAACCCGAGCGGAGCCTGCCAACGTAGAAAGTAAATTTAATGAATCTTTTTGTGGTAAAGGAGTAAGCCGAATCTCTTGAACTCCCTTTAAGGCTGTTAAAGATATCCTGCTAGTTACTAAGACGGCACAATCTTGGCCACCGGGCAGTAAAGGACGTACTTGATTCTCATTATGAGCATTGTCCAGCACTATCAAGGCCTTTTGATGTCTTATCTGAGTGAGAAAAGATGAGCGTTTAGCTTCTAGTGTGATCGGAATTTCGGAAGGGGCTAGTCCAAATGCTCGCAACCATGTTTCTAAGACATCACTTGGTGCTTTGGGAGAGTCCCCATCTCCCTGCAGATCCACATACAGTAGGGCATCAGGAAAATTTTCTGAAAGAGAGTTACCAGCATGAAGAGCCAATGCTGATTTTCCAACACCTGCCATCCCAGACACAGCTATGATCGGCACTGAAATGGTTTCGCTCACAGCACTAAGAGCTGTTTTAATTTGTTTGAGTTCATCCACTCGACCAACGAAATCGTCAACGGCGAGTGGTAAATCAAAAAGTGAAGTTATGCGCTCCTGTTTTTGGTAGGTAACGTTATAAACGTTTCCTTCAACATTGCCGAAAGCCCTACTGTTCCCAGACATAGAACCAATAGTCTGATTTCTATGGCCCTTGATATTCTGATCAGAAGCTGGCGTTTCAGGTGTTTCAGGAAGGTTCATTTCTACCACCACTACATGGTCACATTGCCCGTTACAGAGCCGATAGCCTTTGCATTTCCACTCATTGAGCCAATAACTTGATTCCTATCACCCAGAACCTCGACTCCAGGAGTTGAGCAGTCAACTTCAGCTTCTTTGAGCAACATGGCTATTTCTGAGGCAAGTTGCTTATCGTTCTCTAAGATTTTTTTAAGTTGTCTACGCAATGCTGCTAACGAATCCTCATCGTTCGGGTTTTCTGCAACATCTTTTGCAGCTTCTTTTGCAGCTTCTTTTGCACTAACACTTGGCCAAAGCCGTTGCCAAATTTTGGTTGTTTGTTGCACCGACTGCTCACCAACCTTTTTTGCTATCGCAGTGGCACTAGCTTCACCCATTTTTTTGCCCATGCTCATTAGCCCAGGTAAACAGGGCGCAAGCAGATTTACCAATAAAGCGACATCCATAAACGTTTCTGCAACTAAATTTTCCTACAACCATATAAGCTCACCTCTTCATCTAATCCGAATTACTAGATGAATCATGGCTGGCTCAGTATGTAGCCCAATTCAACCTGATTTGATGCTTTTCCGCATATTGTGACATTATTTTTAACTGAAATAGTGAAACTGGCGGTAATAGGGCTGATTCCTTACCTATGTTCTCTTTAGTGCATTCCATTTTGCCAGAAAAGGTTTCTGAACTCCCTCCGACTGTAAAGAAAACGGTCGTTTTTCTTGTGGTTAGTATGTACTAAGTGAGCTTGCCACTAGTATCTGAGGACATTCGATACGGACAGCCAATCATAGGTTCAATCACTTCGGATAGCCGCCTTTTCTCTACATATCAAGAAAAATGATTTGTATAGAGGAAAGAGCATCCCCTACAATTGAGCGCTAGTACATCTATTCTTGCTAGCAGGCTCTAGCTTGCTCATATGAGCGAATCCACCACCGTCTGCCTCAATCGTTTCAGCGTCAAGACTCTCACTGTAGAAGACCGCACGGTTTACCAGTATGGCTACTCGTTTACAGAGCCGCCTGAAGGCGCTGATATATATCGCGCGGTCGGCAGAATCTTATACGGTATCGGAGCCGTAACTTGTGTGCGTTTGAAAAGCACAATCGTTACTACCAAACAGATTCCGGATGACCAGTTAAGTTCTGATGAATGGGCACTCAACTATGTAGGAGAAAAATTTCTCGACCCTGCTGATTCCGTTGAACGGAAGGCCCTAGAGCAGCTTAGCCGAAGGGCGCTGTCTTCGTCATTGAAGCAATTGAATGGCCCTCGTGTAGATCGTAGTGGGTCAGGTTTTATTCTGTGGGATGAGCGCAGAGTGGAAAGACAGGGCGACGGCTGGCAAGTGCTAAAAGGTGCGCTGCTCGATGTCGTTGTTGATAAGAGAGGGCAACTGAGTCTGGAGATAGATACTCACTACCGCTTCTATTCTCCCTGGACGGTTCAAGAGTGGTTAGATCGCTACCCCAATGCGCCTCTCAACTATGTGCGAAACGCTAGCGACGGTTACTCATGGTCGTTCATCGAAACAAGCGATGAACGACCAGAGGACGTTGAGATTAAAGTCTTGGGAAAAACGCTAGCTGAGTATCACAAAAGTAAAGGTGTCACTGACGACGTGATCCAGTCCTCATCAGTAGTCTACGTTCGCCATACAAAGAAACGGCGAAATGATGACGGCGTTGCAGCTCATCTCTCCCAGCTTCTACTTCCTAGCGTTTCGATGGAGACTCTGAGCCACGTAGCAGAACAGGGCGACTCTGAAGCCGCTCGAATCCTCACAGAAGTTCGGAAGCCGATTCGCGAGCGATTGGAAAAGGGAACTGCGATCGCAGAAAATCTAATTCAAAAAATATACGGAGCACCCTGTAATGGCTTGAAACCGCAACAACGAAAGGCCACTCAGTTTGTGGCGAGAAAACTGATAGTCCGCAATAACATTCCAGTTAGTAAGTCTAAAGATGCGATAGAGAGAGGTTGTCTGAGTGTTGGAGAAACTAACTTCGGCTGTTTGTACTTAAAGCAAAACGCAAAGGACTGGCCAACAACCGTAAAGCAGCAACTGATGACGGCAGCGAAGGCAAGTGGTGTAACGCTGGACTTAAGCCATCTGCATTACGGCAAAGATCTGCCAGAGCGCGATATGGCTCGCCGTCGCTTCTGGAATGAGATCGCAGAGAAAGACGTTAAAACAATGCTAGTAGTCAGTCCGATGCTGGGTCAGCGCAAGACTCAACTGAGAAGTGAAGCGCTAGAGGCAGGCATAGCTCTACAGTTTATGTTGCCTATGCCGACTGCCGACAGGTTCAGAGCCTACAACATTACCCTCGGGCTGCTGGTCAAGGCTGGGTGGCTACCTGTTGGATTGAGGCAATCTACTGATCCGTTAGCCTCGGAGCTGGCCATCGGTTTTGATGCTGGCACCAATAAAAAACTGTTTTACGGCACGAGCGCGTTTGCAGTACTGGCCAATGGTCAGAGCTTGGGTTGGGAAATTCCAGAAGCTCAAGCCGGTGAGCGCTTTTCAGGAGCCGCAATCTGGAATGCCACAGTTAGTATCATTGAACGGTTTCACTCTTTGAATGGCAGGAATCCTAAGCGGATACTGCTGCTCAGAGATGGATTCGTGCGCGACCGCGAATTCGACATCACTATTGAGAAGTTGGCTAAGGAAGGTATTGCTGCCGATTTAGTAGAGATTCATAAGTCAGGTGCTGGCCGCATGGCTCGGTTGATAGAACTTCCGGAGAATACCAACTACGAGGAAGTCGTTCCAGGAACAGGATTTCGTGTTTCAGATGATGCTTTTAGAATTGTGACTAGCCGGGCCCAGGCTGGCGGTAGTGCTAGGCCATTGGAAGTTGTACACCTTCACGGCGATTCGTCAGCGAAACTATTAGCTGACGAGATATTTTCCCTATGTCAGTTTCATCCGGCCAGTGCGTTCACACCCAGTCGCTTACCAATGCCACTTCACTATGCAGACAAGATGATTAAGGAGGTCCAGCGTATGGGTCGATTAAATGTTTTACACGGTGTTGATCGACGAAAAATTTTTGCAGCTTAGAACATGTTCTGAAGGCAGGGTATTGCGTTACCTTCTACCCAATATAAGTCGAATTATTTTCTGTAGAAACCGATGCGATCGCATAGCTGCTTTGTCAGGCGCTAATATTTAGCCAGCTAAACGGGCAAGTGGTAATGCACTCGATAAACTACCAAGTCGAACGCTGGCAGCGGCAGGACTGGCAAAAGGACACCCGTTATTATTCCTGCACGCTGTGTCAGAATTTATTTGGTGAGTGGGTTATCGTGCGGCGATGGGGTCGAGTAAGCGCATTGAAAGGCCAAACCCTAGAACAGTATTGCAGTAGCTACGACGAAGGCTTGAGGCTATTGGTTGAGATTGAGAAGCGTCGAATGCAGCGCGGCTACAGTGCTGTGTAGCCAACAGTTTGAGGGTTAGTGTAAAAACCCCCAGTTTGCAGTGACGTGCTAATGATAAAACAAGTTACTCAGGTGCCCCTTAACGAGGTGGCGTATAACGAATACGCCACCTCGTTAAGGGGCTGTATTCGTTGGATGTATTGATTGTTTACTGCGTGCAGTAATGCAGTAAGTGATTGAATAATCATGTCAGCAATAGCGATAGTCAATCAAAAGGGTGGGTGCGGCAAATCTACCGCAGCAGGCCATCTGATCAGGTGGCTGCATAGTAAAGGACATTCGGTTGCTCTTGTAGATGCCGATGCTCAGCAAAGCAGTTCAATGTGGATCAATGCAATCGCATCTAATGAATCAGAGGAGTTTACACCTACGGTCGAAGTTTGGGGTACCTCTGATGAGATTTTAGAAGGTCTGCCCGAAGTGGTAAGCAAGCATGACTACACCATTATTGATGGGCCAGCTGGGATCTCTGAGCTGACTCGCGCCATTCTATTGCGGGCGGATTTAGCTTTGGTACCTGTTCAGCCCACAGGATTTGACATACGTAGTGCTGCCGATGCTGTGAGGCTAATAAAACAGGCTCAGTCAGTGCGCGGAGGTATGCCAAGTGCTGCGTTGTTTTTGAGTCGAGCTGTAAAAGGAACCAAATTAAAAGAAGAGGCGGGAGAGGTCTTAGAGGAGTTTGGCTTACCAGTTCTATCTACCATCATTCATCAGCGTCAAGTCGTAGCGGATACCTACACACAGGAATTGACTGTCTTTGAAATGAAAGGACGGCCCGCTGCTGACAGTGCCCGTGAATTTAATGCTTTGTTTGAGGAGGCGATCGCACTATGACTCGCAAGAAGATGACAGACAAGAAAGACGAGCTGACAAGTTCAGAAACCAGCTTCTTAAAAGGGGATACAAAGACTAAAGTTCCTACTCAGGCCAAGAAGTCTGCGCCCCCAGCTATCCCGAATGACATCATGAGCCAGATATTAGCGCCTGCTACTACAAAAGAACCGACCACTCGGTTTACAGCAGATTTGCCTGATAGCCTCCACCGAAGGCTGACTATAGCTGCTGCAATGTCTGGAAAAAAGAAGGTAGACATCGTTCGGGAGTTGCTTGATGCCTCACTGCCATCATTGCCGCAGTAATTACTGCATTACTGCATTGAGTGATTGATGCCTTTGTGATTTGATGCAGTAATTACTCAATCTAAATGAGATGCAGAGTCCATGCTGTCGTGTAACAACCTCACTATCAGGATGGACTTGCTAGTTACTTTGTAGAAAACGTAGTGCCGATACTTTTTGTTTAGGTGTCGCCGCAGATAGCCGTCACTACAGTTCTCTGATGTGATTCGGGGTGAGGGGTTGGCTTGAATGTCTTTTAGGCATTGATCAATTGCACCCTTGTATTTCTTTCTTTGCTCATCACCCCAGACCCGTTGGGTGTACTTGAGTATTTGTTTGATGTCAGTGGCGGCTTTTGGGAGTATTTTAAGCGGCAGCTGAGGGCCAGACACTAGGATCAACCTCCGTATCACCAGCTTCTAGCTCAGCTAAAGCATCCTGTTCAATTTCATCTAGCAGTTTGGCTGTGTATGTCAGCGGTTCGCCACTATCTTCGCCTTTCTGTAATTCCTCGCGTAACCAAGCTTGCTGACGTTCTTTCAACGAGCCGACTCGCTGTAGTAGGGTCAATGCCTCGTTAATAACGTCATCAGCTGTTTGTCCAGCAGCGATCGCCTGCTGAACGAATGATTTTGCTTGTGGGGACAAGGAGATTTCCATAGCCTTTCAGACAATGATGCTAATGATCCTACTTGATTCTTTCGAGAAGTGCCAGCTCTGCTAAAGCTACATTCACTGATGTTCAAGGGTTTCAGTCTGATTTTTGAATTACTTACTGCATTACTGCATGCAGTAAGTAATCAATTTTGTGATTCTGGTAACTCGAAGCCCCCTTGCCCAGTTGTCAGGCGCTGACGCACGAATTTGATGTGCTCTACGAAATCAATTGCTTTGGGCTGGTAGCCAGCATACAAAACAAGCTCAGCTGCTCGTTCAACCGCAGTCAGGGGATGCAGCTCTTCACGGATCATGAAGTTAGCAGACACCTCGCACATGGAGATGTAGCGCTGAAGTACCAGCGAGGGAAAATAGTCCCGGATGAGTTCTTTCTGCGCGACCTTGCGGCCCAGTACACCAGAGAGCCGTACTCTCATTTCCTGTGCCGTTTCCCCAGTCACCTCTTGATTGATTGCATCATGAACACGTGCAAAAAACTTGCCCCTGTATTTCCTGTCGTCGTAGCGTTGAATTTGCTCCAGATAAACCTTTACTTGGTCAGTCATTCTTAGTCGAGAGTCGTCCTTGAGTGAACTTCTGAGCCCTACCCGGTCGATGTCAGCCATTGGGCCACGCCCAGAGGTCATCCACTCCCGTACCCAGCGACTAACCTGAAGGGCGAACGCAGGACTGCACCACTGAGCAAACTGAACAGCGATGTCAGGATGTGCCCAGGTGCCGCCCCCACCTCGCTGTCCTTTAATGCCGCTAGTGACCGTGATTAAAGCCACTGGTGATTGCTTCCTCAGATCTGAGGAAGCAATCTGGCTATCGAACTCAGCGATGAGTTCCTTGGTTGACTGCAAGCGCAGCCAGTTATCAATCCGCTTCCCAGTGGCCTTCGCCATTTGATTCAGATTGATATAGCCGTCTGCTACCCGCTGCTCAACATCAGCACTATTAAACTGTCGAACGATGCTATCTTCAGCCATTTCAGCGAATCCTATCGATTTCTTTTCTCAATGCATCAACCACCTTGAGGGGTCTGATTTTGAAGCCTTTACGCAATAGATCTTTAACCGCGATCACCGGCTGTTCCTCCAGGTGTCGGATCGGGATACCTGAGAGGTCAATTGTTTTTGAATTTGTGACGTTATCAAGCTGAATTCCACTATCAAGCTGTCTGGCTACTCTCAAGACCTCATTAGCTAGAGATTCAGGGACGCGGATAGTCGTTGTTTTTCCGTGCATCCATTTGGGTTTTCTCCCTGCGCCTTGGCGCTTTCCACCACGCATATTCACCGCTCTGAATTTGTGACGATATCAAAATACCTCATTTTTGCAACAAGCCGTTGCAAAAATCTCCTGCGATCGCACCCTCCGCCCCCGTGCGGCTACACCTCCCCAACCAGCCTGCACAACTGCCCCCATGCCTTAGCGGTCACCTCATCGCGCTTCACCGTCCAGAACCCAGGCCCCACGAAGGGACAAGCCTTACCCAACACCTGCACCAGCTGCGCCGCCGTCGCTCGAATCACATCACCCTTCCAGCTCGACTCATCAACCACAACCGTCAAACACTCCCTAGCTACCACTAAAGGCCGATCCTCAGCGCCTTCCTCCAGGCGATAGAGCAGCGTTCCATCCGGCTGAGTCGTCTTACCCGTCACCCGCGTTGTAACCCCCTCACCGGCGCTTCCAGGCTGCTGGAAGATAACCGTCGTCCCCATCGCCAATTCAACCAGATCGCTAGCCCCTAATTTCAAAGGCTCAATAGGGGGGGTAGACGCATTCAAACCCGCATTTTGTATAGGGGTCACACACCTAGCTGTTGATAACTCTGTTAGATGCTTTTTAGCCCCTTTTTCAGCCTCAGCGTTTCCTGGTGCTGAGGCTTCTCCAGAATGAAAGCTTTTACCCTCTTCACACCCTTTAGAGAGACCTAGTTTACGAGCACTACTTACCTTCTCCAGAATGAGCCCTCGATGCTTTTGAAAAAGCTTCCAACCAAAGCCCACCCCGAATAGCTCCTTAGAAATATCAGAGAGCGAATGCCATAGCTTCTTAATACCGAACACACCGCTGATAACGATCTTGTCTAACGCCACCAGTAAGCGCTCCAACGCCTCAGCTGCGACCGTTGCATTGTGGTTGCTACTAGACTTCGCCGCATAGAGGCGACCCGCCTTAAAGTGACTCTTGGCCCATCGGTAGGCCCAATTACGCCGAGTCACATCATCCCTCGACTCAGCACTCGCAAACTGAAGAAAGCCAGGAAGTCGAGGTGCGACCGCCATAATCCAATCCCCCAGAGCTTGAATTGTTCGATGCCCCATGACCGCATCGCCATAGTTAACCAGCTGCCGCATCACCTCATTGGATTGTCCCTTGTCCGTCCACGCAATCGGTGGCAGTGCGCCCACAGAGACAGGCTTGGGTATCGGCGTGCGCTTCTCTAAGAGCCCCTCCGCCAGCTGCTGAGTCCCCTGCCCAGCAGCGCAGAGCTGCCACTGGCGTAAGAAAGCGGCTTTACTGTTGCTAATACAATTAAAGTCGTCATCGAGGAGGAAAGAGCCGTCTTGAAGTGGCAGACGATGACCATTGTGCTCAGCGTTGAACGCCTTCTTGTTTGGGAATAGCTCACAGATACCCCCAGCGATAGTGACGCCCGCAGCGGTGAGCGCAGCATGAGCCGCGCAAGCGATGCCCCAGGCGCTGACCGGCTCAGCCAACGGGAAGTAGATATGAATGCCTCCAGAGGTGCTAGAGCGCACCAGCAGGTATCGGCAAAGGCCGAGCGCTTCCATTGCTGCCAGAATCTTTTCGATACCGCCATTCCTGGGATGGAAAGGGCTATTGATATCGATGTCAATCATTAGATAGTTGGTGAGCTTGCCGAAGCGCTTACCGAGGATGATGTGACGCCGGTAGTGAGACTCGACGGTGCCTAAGACCAGGGGCACCTTTTTGCCAGATGAATTGACGATGGTGATCCAGCCATCGGCTTTCTTGATGATGGGTGACCAGCTGGGGAGTGCTGTCCAGAGATCGTAGAAGTGAGCAGTGTCGTCAGGTTGATGACAGACCGCTGGTGTGAGTGATGAAATTTCAGCAGTCTGAAGTGCCCCATTTTGTAGGGAATTGGTTACAAAACGGACAGGTTTTGCAGCACTATGGACGTGTTTTGAGCAAAAAGGGAGTGATTTTTGCTCAGGAAGCAGTACTTTTTGCGAAAAGTGCTGCACAAAGAAACTTTTTACATATCTAGAAGCCGCACTGTGATTGGGTTCTAAAGAACGCAGAGGTGCGATCGCGGTGGAGTGCTTACGCACCCCGCTAAAATCGGGTACCATGAAAACAACGTACGGAGCCCCGCACGCTTCTATCCCCGTTGCCCTCCGAGAAAAAATCAATAACTGAGACTCCCGCCAAGAAGAACAGTAATTAGATTGTGAAGGCTACAGGATTTACTTAATCAGTAACTAAATGACGGTCTGAACCTTTAGGTTTGGGCCGTTTTTTAGTGGGAATTTGTCAGTCTTTGTTGTTACTCCCTGTTGTTGCTGCCACTTTGAGATCTCCTGATTCTTTCAATCGCTCTAGATAAAGCTCTATCGCAATTGCCGCGACTGTCGCTAATGGTTGATCCCTTTTTCCTGCCCATAGCTGTAAATCATCAGCCACGGTATCAGGCAAGGTCACATATACACGCTTTGCCACAACATCAGAACTCATAGAAATCCACTCAAATATACTCCCGAGCTGTCGTTTTAGCACCTTTAAAGCCGCTCTTTCCGAATAGGCTGTTTTTAAGTGTCTTAAAAGTAACTAATTTGATGCTGCCATCTTTTTGGCGATCGCACATCGCAACATTTCGACTTAAAGATGAGCGTTTCAAGAAACGGGTTACCCGGCTCTTGCTCAGCTCAAATAAATTCAGAAACGGTTCAGCGATGCCGCGCAAAAAGCATCGAAGGAGGAGCTTATCCGTGCCCATATCTATGCGCTTCGTGAGCGTTTCAGAAGCGTCCCCGTCAACAGCCGTCGAGGTTCTAGCCCAATCTGATGACGAGCGCGTCACCCCGTTTCAACTGCGCGAATTTGCCGCAATGGTCAGAGGCAAGCCCGTCATCTCAGAGACCTTGCGCACTTGGCGTAAACGTATCGGTGTTCAAGCCGACTCAGAAGGCTTCTACACAATGGATGACCTTCGCTTGCTGGGTCGTTATCTAGAAGCGCTCGCGTCAGGCCGCACCACCACCCAGTTTCTCAATCAGGAGTATGGAAACAATGCCTAAAAATGATCCCCGTCAAGCCACGCCCCAAACCTCTAAACCACCCAAGCCTCAAGCTTTGAACACCGCTAGTGCCGTTCAGTCTGAAGTCGTTGCCGTCACTCAGCAGCTCGCTAGTGACGTGAGCGCAGACGCCTACGCTATTGGCCAACAAAGCGCCGACTATGTGAACCAACAGGCCTTCAGTGCCTTCCTGAAAGGCTTCAACGAGGGTGCCGCGAAAGCCGATAACCCTTTCTCACAGCTGCGCCAACAGCTATCAGCCTCGAAGCCTCGTCCGATCACCCTACTATCAGCAGCTGGTTCGACGAATACGGCACTGCCCGCAGCCTCCCCACCATCCGCGTAATCCTCGCGCCAACGGTCTGGCAGAAAGCCACCGCTTTTTTGCTTTCACTCGGCTGCATATTACTTATTCTCAACCTGATCGCCACCGTCCTCGGCCTGTCCTCCAATTGTTCGCGGCAGTCCTCACGATGTCCTCAGCCGATCTCCCTGTCCTCGGCTGAACCGCCCGCTACATAGCGCATCTACAGAAATGTTCGCGGCTGTACGCGGACACCCCACAAGGAGAAACCGCCATGTTCATCCGCCTTCTGCTGTTGCTAAGTCTCAGCGCCGTCATGTTCACAGGTGGTACTTATACCGGCTGGCGAGCTGCCCGCTGGCTAGACCCCGTTCTTGATGCCAAAGACCGCAGCGCCGAAATCAGTCGCACGATAGGAGGGCTGTTCGATGACCAGTAGACGCGACCTGAACCAAGAACTGTTCGGCACCGCTACCACCTCACCTCCAGCAGCTTCAAAAGAAGCCCCCCGAGAAGTCAGCCTGAGCGAACTGGCCGAGCTGTCAGAACTGACCGAAGAACAAGCCAAAGTCAGAGTGAAAGTAACGCACCTAGCCACCCACGTCGCCGCGCTGAGCGATGGCCTAGAACGAACAGACCATCGCTTCGAGAAACTGCGCAGCGCCATCAAAAGTGCCGTCACCCAGGTAGAGCGGCTATCGAGTGCCGACGACCTGCACAGCCAGCAGCTAGGTGAACTGGGCGATAGCCTACGAGGAATCGAAAGCCAGCTAGAAGCGCAACGCAACGCCTTGGCCTTCCTAAGAAATAGCGATGGCCAACAGCAGCAGATTATCGAACGGCTGAAACAATCGCGCATTACCTTGACGCACATCCTGCTATTCGGCTGCTTGTTGTGCACAGGCGGAGCCCTGTTCCTCGATGTTGATAAAGCCTTCAGCTTTCACGAACGCCTGAATCAACTCGAATACCGTCTGTACCCATAGATCAGCAATTCACCACTAGGAGAACAACCCCCAATGGCCTTTCTACTCGCCAAACGCCTAGAGAACCAGCTCACTACCAAAAGCCGCCTGACCGACGACAACTTCAACCCAAGTAACTTAGAGAATCTACAGCTGCCCCCCGGCGTCAATCTACCGACCGATTGGCTGAGCTTTGACGAAGCTAGCGCCGATCAGTTCATCGACCAGATGACGGAGGAAGCCGAGAAACGCTCGCAGGGCATCCGCGCCGCTGATAGCGCGATTGCCCTACTCAAGACTGACACCGAGCTAGTGAAGCGAATGAAGAAGCTGATAGAGCTAGCAGCAAAGAATGAGATAGCGAGAGAAGAAGCCTTTGCCCAGTTCCAAGAGCTACAGCACAAGCTCAAAGTCGTCAGAGCCAAGTCAGGTATTGGCCTCGCCGCAGGCATCGAGAAAGAGAACGTCGGCTTTGCCGCCTACCGCCGCCAGCTACAGGAAGGACTCAGAAGAGT
>ERZ1740060.728-NODE-728-length-14562-cov-4.397394_pt1 | contig 14562 bp, 10 predicted proteins | sample MGYA00581743_ERZ1740060 | MGnify/ENA primary metagenome ERZ1740060 (study PRJEB43018, sample SAMN04849235) | marine metagenome | isolation source: floating plastic debris | place: Pacific Ocean | collected 2008-08-27 | study: EMG produced TPA metagenomics assembly...
AACCCCTTCACGAACCTGTGAATCACGCCTAGTTTGCCCATCCACAAAGGGGAGAACACACAATGGGTGTATTCAAATTCGCGCTCAATAAGGGCAAAGAGATCATCGCTGATCGTAACAAAGTGGCTGAAAAGGCTATTCGTAAAGAGGTCGAAGATCTCGGCCTGGACGACGAATTGGGCGGCGACTTCAACGTCACAGTTGACGGCAAGCAGGTGAAACTGGAAGGCAAGGTTCCAGATCAAGAGACCAAGGAAAAGCTCATTCTGGCGGCTGGAAATGTCAGCGGGATCGGTGAAGTCGATGACTCCATGAAGGTGAAATCCAAGGCGAAAGTCTCTGAATCCGTCATGCACACGGTAAAGTCAGGTGACTCGCTGTCGAAAATTGCGAAGAAGTATTATGGCGACGCCATGCGTTACCCAGACATCTTTGACGCCAACACACCGATGCTGAAGCATCCAGACAAAATCTATCCGGGCCAGGTCCTTCGTATCCCTGGCGCCTAGCCAGACCTAAAGGACACCGCTCATGCTGCGCTTCTTATTCGTTTCATTGCTTGGTTTGGGACTCGCAGCATTTGCGGACGCTCGCGCGCCTGAAGGCGATACGGACGACGCGGCGACAGGATACTATCGCCCGGGCGCTGAGATCCCAGCTCATGCGGATCTTAGCCGCGGCGATGTTCCACGCGACAATTATGGTCGGCCGTTCACCTATGAAGGGCTCGGCGAAGCTTTGCCGGAATTTACCGGTGCGCTGGCGAGCGGCGCCAGCTTTTCCTCAACCTTGCTGGAAGGCCGCTGGACGGTGATCGAGGTCTGGGGCATCTGGTGTCATGATAGCCGCAACGATGCGCCCTATGCAGCGGCCCTTTCGCGCGCCCTTGCTCAAGACTCGGACGTGGATTTCATGTCGATCCACACACCGCAAAATGCTGATCGTGCGGCTAGCGCGTATCGCAGTTATAACTCGGTGTCGGCCTGGTTCGATGAGAAGGGCTGGTCTTTTCCCACGGTGGTCGATGAGGACGCTTCTATTCGCGACCTGTTGCGTATTCGCTGGACCCCAACCTATTTGGTCATCGCGCCGGATTTAACCGTACAAGGCTTCCGCACCGGATTGGCCGATGCGGGCGACATGGCCGTGAAGGACTTTGTGCGAGACGTCGCGACGACACGGCGGGAGTGGACCGCACCGTAGCCCCCTCACCTCAAATCAGACCGTCTTCGACTAGCGAGTCGCTCGCGACCGTTTAAGTTGAACATAGCTATTCTGACATTACGTAATTCAAGCTCGTACACCTGTCCGAAAATCTCGTAAAAACAGGCATATATAACCGTTATTTCATCAGATTTCTCACATTAGGCCCTATCAACATTCCGTTTCGTTTGGGTATTAAAGTACCGTAAGCCCATTCTATGAAACGGACCTTCAAATGTTGCACGCCTCGACCAAAAAGCTCATCGACCGCCTCGCCGAAATGACGGAACTTGCAAAACTCGATTGGACTGAAAGCGACGATGGCAACATCACCTACTCGACCGAAGGCTACAGCGTTGCATTAACCGAAACGCCAAACGAAATGGTGATCACGAGCAAGGATGGCAAAGAGCTCGAACGCGCGAATGCAGAGGAACTGGCAAGCACCCATTCAGACGATGGGACGACCTACGCTCAGATTGTCGCTGATATGACACGCGAAGCGGCTCGTGTGGCGCGCGGCACCGAAGCAGCAATCTCGACCCTGCTCGCCGGCATGCAGGACGCCCCGGCGACGGATGAGGCCGAAGCCATCGACGAGGAGACTACTGAAACTGAGCTTCAGGAAGATCCAGGTGATGAAACGGCCGTTCTGACAGATGAGACCGTCGAAGTGGTCTCCGCAGAGGCTGAGCAAGAGGATGTGACGGCTGACGAGGACGCCACAGACTCGGAAGACGAAGCAGAGGCCGTTGGTTTCGCGGATACATCAGAAACGAACGTAGCCGACATCGAAGACGCCGATGCATCTAACGATCAACTCGAAGAGACCGAGCTTGAAGCTGCAGAAATCGAAGAGGCCAGTGCATCTGAAGACGAAACCGACGCCGCTTCTGAGGTCCCACTCGCAGCGGCTGAAGAGGACACATCAGAAGCGGTCGAAAACAATGTCGAGACTGATACTGAGTCTGAGGATGACGTAACAGAAGCCGTCGCGCGCCTCGCTGACGAAGTAAATCAGCGAGAAGGAAATGGCCTTGATGCTGCTGCAGCGTCTGCCGTTGGCGCGGTCGCTTTAGCCGCCGGCCTGACAAATGAGACTGACGAGCAAAGCGATCCGGTCGAAGAAACGGTGACAGAGCAAGAAACTGAGTCTTCGGTTGACGCAGCACCGACTTCAGAGGTCGAAATCTCCGCACAGCCTTATGTTCCATTTGGACTAGATACTGAGAATGATCCTGCAGACACTGTCGTGCTGGATGAGGTACTCACAACCGAGGACGCCGAGCACGAAGAGACTGCCATGTCGGAGCCTGTTTCTGTCGCAGACGCAGAGACGGAGACCGAAGCCACTGATGCAGCCGAGCTAACCCAAGAAACTGTCGCGGAAACCGAAGCACCTGATCCGTTCCAAAGTACAACGGCTTGGACGGGGCTCGGTATCGCATCAACGATCGAATCGGACTCAGAGACGGACGCCTCGGAAACATCCGAGGCGCCTGCAGAAGCTATCGCGGCGCCTGACTTTACGGTCGCTGAAACCCCCGAAACTATTGAAGACCAGGCTGTTTCGGTCGCCGCCGAAGAAGAGCCAGAACTTGAGCCAGTCCTGGCTTCGGAAACCGGTGACGACGCACCTGAACCTAAAAGCTATAGCTTAAGCGGGATCGGCGCTGGCTTCGGTCTTGGAGCGCTGTCTGCGAAGACCGAAGCGTCTGGCATTCCCGGGCCAAGCGGCGTCAGCGACACTGTCGAAGAAAAAGTGATCATCGACGCCACGGAGGATGTGCTCCCAGACATCGATGGCAAGCCTGCGCTGCCGCCGAGCGTTGCCCCACTTCCTCCGGCTACTGGATCCGAGGAATCAGCCGAAGCACAAGCTGAGCCGGAACTCGCTGGGGCAGACTCTGACATTCTAAAACCGCGCACACGCTTCAATCCTTGGGACTGAACGCTCAGAGAATCACATTGTGACTGACACGAAAGCGCGCCCCTCGAGGCGCGCTTTTGGCATCAATCAGTGATCCACTTGCCACACTCATAAGCATTGCCCTGCTTTCTGCAGCTAAAACGGCACCCAGATGCTTGTCTAAACAGCAAGCTGCGTTCAATGCGCTGGCGAAAGCGTCTTATGGAGAGACGCTCTTAACTCTGACAGAAAGTGCGCCGCTTATGTCTTTCAAACGCTCCCTTCAGATTTCTTCAGCTTCCCTTATCCTCGCAGGCCTTGCCGCAACACCTGCCCTGGCACAATCCGACAGCGAGACCGACGCGAGACGGCTCGATCCTGTGGTGACCACAGCACAGCGTGTGGAACAGGACGCGCAAGATGTACCGATTTCCATCACAACCGTTGCAGGCGAGAAGCTCGATAACATCAAAGCTGGCGGCGCCGATATCCGGTTCTTGTCAGCCCGCGTGCCGAGCGTGATCGCCGAAAGCTCATTTGGACGCGCCTTCCCGCGCTTTTACATTCGCGGCATCGGGAACACAGATTTTGATTTGAATTCCTCTCAGCCAGTCTCGTTGGTCTATGATGACGTGCCATACGAGAACCCAATCCTCAAAGGCTTCCCGGTCTTTGATGTCGAAGGCGTCGAAGTCCTGCGCGGACCACAGGGCACGCTGTTCGGACGCAACACGCCAGGTGGGATCATCAAGTTTGACAGCGTTAAGCCGGGTGAAGCCCTGAACGGATATGCCAAAGCCTCTGCCGGATCTTATGGCACGACAGAAGTCGAAGGCGCTGTTGGTTTTCGCGTGAATGAGAGCCTTGCGTTGCGCTTTTCGGGCCTGATCCAGCAGCGTGATGATTTCGTGGACAATGTCTTCACCGGCGAAGAGAACGCTTTCGAAGGGTTCGAAGAATCTGCCGCCCGCGTCCAAGCGCTTTGGTCACCGACAGAAGCAACGGATATTCTGATCAACGTTCATGGCCGAACCAATGATAGCGATGCACGCCTGTTCCGTGCAAACATCATTGATGAGGGCTCGCGCGGCCTGTCTGACAGCTTCGATTTTGATCGCGTCTTCTTCGACGGTCAGAACGAGCTTGATCAAGAAGCATTTGGTGTCACTGTTCGCGTCGATCACGAAGTCAATGAAGCGGTCGATCTGACTTATGTCTATGGCCATGAAACTGCAGAGGTCTTCTCTCGCGGTGACATTGATGGCGGCTTCGGAGCAGCCTTTCTGGGCGAAGGCAATTTCGGTCCTGGCTTTATTCCATTCCCATCAGAAAGCGCAGGCGGCGTAGATGATCTGCGTCAGGTCACGCATGAAGTTCGCGTTGCCTATGACGAAGGTGGCCCTGTTCGCGCTCAAGACTGCGTGTTCATCTTCGATGAGAAAGTAAACATCTCTTCGTTGAGCTTTGATACGCTCGCGCCAACGCAGCCGGTCAATGGGATTGCTTTGCGCAATCAAGCAACAGACTCAATCGGCATCTTCGCTTCTGCGGCCTATGATATGTCCGACAAGCTGACCATAGCTGGCGGTGTCCGCTTCACCGATGAAGAAAAAGAGTTCACGGCGGGTCGCTCTGTCGGACCGTTCGGATCGGGCGCGCTTCCACCGCGGACTGTTACGGTTGGCGATGATCAGATCAGTTGGGATCTCTCTGCGACCTATCAGTATTCAGAAGACGTTTCCTACTATGCGAAAATCGCTCGCGGCTTCCGCGGGCCTTCTGTCCAGGGCCGCCTCGTATTCGGCGACAATATCTCGACCGCCGACAGCGAGACCGTCTTGTCGTATGAGGCCGGCGTTAAGTCTGAACTTTACGACAATCGTTTGCGCGCGAATGCCAACGTCTTCCTGTACACACTCGAAGATCAACAGCTCACCATTGTGGGCGGGCTCGACAACACGGTTGCGCTGTTTAATGCCGATGAGAGCCAAGGATATGGCTTCGAAGCCGATATTGAGGCCCTGATTACCGATAGTCTTATCGTCACTGGCGGGCTTTCGTACAACAATACCGAGATCAAGGATGACGTATTGCTGTCACCGGGCTGCGGCGCCAGCTGTACGGTTCTTGACCCTGAAGTCCTGGTTGGCGACGACGTCTTCTTCAACATTTCAGGCAATTCCTTCCCGAATGCGCCGGAATGGATCGCCAATGTTACAGCGCGTTACGGTGTGCCGTTCCAGAATGGCGAGCTCTATGTGTTTACCGATTGGGCCTACAAGGGCGACACGAACTTCTTCCTCTATGAGAGCGTTGAGTTCGCCGAAGATGGATACTGGCTTGGCGGCCTGCGCGCTGGTTGGGAAGGCAATAATGGCGTCGCACTCTCGGCTTTCGTTCGGAACCTGACCGATGAGCTGGTGCTCGAAGGCGGTATCGACTTCAACAACCTCACCGGCTTCGTCAACGAGCCACGCACCTGGGGCGTCGAAATCGGCTACTCCTTCTAAGCAGGCCTGCACTACAATCAAAAAAAGCCCCGCCATTTGGCGGGGCTTTTCTTATTCTGCCGGTACACGCACTGGGTGCTGCCACCCCTGCCCACGGATCAACCGCAACAGGCGCCGGATCGGCTTCATCGTCATGATCCGATAGACCGAAGGCGTGAAATAAAGCGCCAGGATCGCAGAGCCGGCTACGCCGCCTGCAATACCGGTCGCAAGCGGCATCCAAAACACATCGCCTTGCAAAATGATCGGCACGAACCCGCCCATCGTGGTCAATGTGGTCGCAACAATATGGCGGGTCGCGGCAACGACCACTTCGCGCTGCGCGATCACGTCATCATTGCGAGCGGCTTCATTGCCCGTCAGCAACGCCAGCACGACAATCGTGCCATTGATCGAAATTCCCAGCAGGCCAAGTCCGCCCAAAATCGCATTAAACCCGAGCGGCAAGTTGAACATCCACACACCGCCAAAGGCGAGCCCCATCGACATAAAGCCGACGCCCATGACCAAAAACGCCATGCGGAACGAGTTGAACACGAGCGCAACGGCGCCAAGCATCACGAGCACCAAAGGTACGGCAAGGCTTGCCAAATTGGCCATAGCTTCAGACTGATTGCTCGCCGCCCCACTTTCAATCCAATCATAGCCGGGCGGCAAGCTGAAGCCGGACTCCTCCAGAGCCTGTTTGAAGTTCTGATTGATCGGATCCGGCAACGCATATGGCTCCACATATGCAAAGATCTGGTTCACGCGCCGCCCGTCCAAACGGTGGATCGTGGCGGTTTGCGGTTCGAGCTTCAATTCCCCAAGCGCGGATAGCGGCGTACCCGCGCCGGTTTGCGTATTGCCAATGGTTTTTGACCGCAAATCAGCAATTTCGGTACGGCGGTCTTCCGGAGCGATGACCCGCACCGGGACTTCTTCGATCCCTTCGAGGATCGACCCAGCCGGAACGCCCTCAAGCTCTGCGCGAATGTCGCTGGCAAGCCCGGTCAAACGAAGTCCGGACATCGCGGTGACCGTCTCATCGGCTTGCAGAGTCACAATCGGCGCGCCCATCTGCAACTGCGAGGTCGTAAACGTAACGCCCGGTGTTTGTGCCAAAACCTGGCGCGCCTGATTACTCAGATCGTTCAACGTTGCGAGATTTTCGCCGCGAATGTAGAAGGCAATTGGCGCGGGCGTCGGCGGCCCTTGTTCAAATGGCGTGGCCAGAATCTGCGCTTGTGGAAACTCTCGGCGCAGGGTCGCTTGAATATCGCTCACCAAGATGCGCGTTGTTTCATTGCTCCCAAGTTGCACGAAGCCTGAGGCGTATCCGGCGACACCTTGGGTATTGTTGAAACTATTATAATAAACGCGCGGCCCTGGCTCCCCGACGACGAAGTGAATGCCCTCTATGTTCGGATACTGATCACGCAGGAAGACATTCACCTCTTGGGCAATGTCACGCGCTTCATAGATCGTCGCTTGTGGGTTGAGCGTGATGTCGAGCTGGAACTGGTCACGCTCGGTTTGCGGAAAGAATTGGCTGGGCAATTGGCCGGCAAGGTAGAACCCAACCATCACTGGGATGATCCCCAATAGGAGGCCAATCAGCGGATTGCGAAGAACCCGCTCAATGCTCCAACGGTAACCATCAGTGATGATGTCAAACTTGACCCCATCGCGCCAAAACCAGCTACGCTCCCCAGGCTTGCGCGGCCGATCCAAAAGGCCTGCTAGCGCCGGAATCACGGTCATCGCGATGATGAATGACATGATCACGGAGAACACAACAGACGTGCCGATCATGCCAATAAACTCACCGGCAGCACCAGGCATGAAGGCGATCGGCGCGAAGGCCAATGCTGTCGTTAAGGTCGACGCAAATAGAGGTCCGAACAGTTTCTTCAGGGACCGATCAATCGCCTCTAAGATGGAATGGCCGTCCAACCGTTCTTGATCATACTCATCGACAACCACAATCGCATTATCAATCAGAAGCCCGAGTGAGATCACCAGGCCCGTAACTGACATCTGATGCAGCGGATAGTTGAAGAATTTGAACAGCGTGAGCACGAGCGCCACGGTGAGCGGCAAGGCCATACCAACGACGATCGCCGCACGCCAACCCATGACGAAAAACAAGACAGCGAACACTAAGAAGGCTGAGACCAATAGGTTCTGCGCCAAGCCGTTGTGACGCGCCTCGGTGTAAGGACTTTGATCGAAAATCGGCGTAACGGATATGTCAGACGGCACCGTTATCGCAAATTCTTCGACCATCTGGCGAGCCGACTCCGCCCAGACATCGACGCGCTGGTTCGAGGAGATATAGGCGGTGATAAACACCGAGCGTTTGCCATTTGAGAATGCAAGCTTTGTTGGCGGGTCCTCAATGCCTTTAACGACCTCTGCGACGTCGCCGACCCTGAGAGCCGTTCCGTTCGCCGATTGTACAAGAGGGATCGTCCGTATTCGAGCAACACCGTCGAACTCGCCGCCAATCTCCAGACCAACATTGCTGCGATCGCCGCGCACCTCTCCTGCTGGCGCCTTCGAATCTGCGGCAGCAACCAGCCGTGCTGCATCGTTTAGGGATAGCCCCGCTGCTGCCAGAGCTTCAGGGTCCGCGATAATCCGCACTTCCTCTTGAGGAAGGCCCATTATCTCGGTTTCTTCTGTGGCGTTCAGACCCCGGAAGCGGTCCTGTAAAACTTCGGCAAGGCGAGCCATGACGGCGAGTCCAGGCTCACCTTCGCCTTCCCACGTCAGAGCGACAGTCATGGTTGCGGCGCCGACATAGACGCGGCGAACAAACGGCGTCGCGGCACCGGTCGGTAATTCCGGTTCTGCGAGCTGAACCTGCTGGCGAATAAGTGTCCACGCATTGTCCACTTCGGCCGCGGTCAAGCTCTCATCAATTTCAATCGAAACTTGTGAAACATTAGCGCGCGAGCTCGACTCGATCTCGGAAATCTCCGGCAGCTCAAGCAAACGACGCTCGATTGGCTCGGTTATGGTCGCCTCAATACGCTCGGCGTCCGCGCCCGGCAGGGTCGTCAGGACGTAGCCATAGCGCTCAACAAGCGTCGGGTCTTCCTGCCGCCCCAAGGTGAGGATCGCAAAGAAGCCGCTGATCAGCGCCACTACAATGGCGAGAATCGTTAGTCGCGGCAGACGATAAAACAGAGTCGTCATAGCGATCACCCATTTCCAGCGACGAGGCCAACCGTGCTGACATCATTCGGCGTCACAGGTTGACCGGGTGTGATGCGCTGCAAGCCATCAATGATGACATGATCACCGTCTCGAAGTGAACCGCGGACAAAGACCCGCTCGCCGTCCTGGTGAAGGATTTCAACAATCCCTGGTTCGGCTTGCCAGTCATCACCATTGCGGCGGGCCTTATAAATCGACCAGAGACCGCGATCGGCTTCTGTCAGAGCTGAAATCGGCAGCCAGAGGCCCGCTTCGGCCACTTCACGGTCCATGCCGAGGCGCACAACGGCACCAGCCGCAACACGGTCGGCGTCATTAATATCAAACACGGTTGCGACGGTCCGGTTACGCGCATCGATGACGCCCGTCACTGACCGCATGGTTGCTTGTACAGTGCCCTGATCCGATGTCAGGTCATAAACGGCTCCGATCTCAAGCGTGTCGGCGAGCGCCGCTGTCAAACCAATCCGCGCTTCGAGCACATCGGTTTCGACCAGTTCGAATAGCGGCTGGCCTGGATTGGCAATTGCGCCCTCATCCGACATGCGGGCCGTGATAGTACCAGCGAATGGAGCCTTGATCCGGGCCAAATCAATTTGAACCCGCAGCGTATCTGCATTGGCTTTTGCCGCCGCAATTCGCGCCGCCGCCGTATTTGATTGCGCGCGCGCCTCATCGACGACTTGGCTGGAAACATGTCCCCGCTCAAGCAAAGCGATTTGGCGATCCACCGTTGTCTCTGCGAGGTTAAATGCTGCCTCGGCTTCCGTAACCACAGCTTCGGCGGAGACAAGCTGTGCCCGCAAGCTGCGTGTATCGAGGGCCGCGATGACCTGGCCTGTTGTCACTCGGTCTCCGACATCAGCACGAATGGACGCGATGCGACCACCGCCTGAAAATCCTAGCTGACTGGTCCGGCGCGGGGTCACGATGCCGGTGAATTTTTCCTCTGTTCGAAAAGCAGGTTCGAGTTCGACCCGCACAGTTTCAACAGAAATCGGGACCGGTCGGCTCGTCGGCACAAGCGGCCCTTCAGATGATCGGTTCTGCAGCACGAAAAAGCCGAGAACCATTACAATCGCCATTAAGACGACGAGGAAAACGATACCCTTGCCAAAGGTTGGCCGGACTTGTTTCTCCGGTGTTTGATACTCTTGCATATGCTCACCCATGATGCGCCTCCAATCCACGGATCACTTGATCAGCGTGGAACAAAATAAAATCTTCGCGTGACATTGTCGCTTGATCGGCCTTGAGGGCCGGGAAACTCGGAATATGGACCACCATCATGGTCAGGCCGTGCATCGACGCCCAGACGGATTTCGCGGCTAATGATGGATCAATGTCGGACCGGAAGACGCCATTCTCGACGCCCTCGGCAATCATGCCTCGTAGTACATTGAAGGCTTGCCCTTTTTTGGAGAGTTCAAAACCTGGCTCACCATCGACTGGCGCAGGTCCATCACTCGCCGCTTCACCAGCAAAGGCAGCAGCATAGTGATAGGGCTTTTCGACCGCGATCCGCACATAAGTCGCGACGCAATCACGTGCGCGCTCATCAAACGGTGTCGACGTATCGGCAATGCGATGAACATTTTCGAGGATTAGCTCAAAAAAGGTCTCTTTCAGCTCGTCGACCAATTCATCTTTCGATTTGAAATATTTGTAGATCGCAGCTGGCGAGTAATCGATATTCTCTGCCAGACGCCGGATCGACAGGCCTTCGGCGCCTTCGCGCGCGAAGACACGCTCGGCCGCAGATAGGATCCGCGCCCGGATTTTATTACGCCGCCGCTCGGCGGGGGAGGAAACACTTACAGTCATCTTTTGGACCCTTTGCACGAGAAATAGTACGCGCGTTCAGAAAGTAAACAGTGTTCACTCAAGTTTTGTCGCTGGTGTTTTCAGATTGAGCCCCTAAGTGCGGGATATGACGACTATTTTCCCGCCTGCCCCACCACTTGGATCTTCCATGCTTCCCGCCAGAGCAAGCGCCGATGCGCGCCAATTGATCGCTTTACGGCGATCTGTCAGCAAACGCGGACTCATCGAGCCAGGGCCAAGCGGAGAGGCCTTAGATATTCTTCTTACGGTGGCAGCCCGCGTTCCGGATCATCGAAGATTGGCCCCATGGCGCTTTTTAGTATTTGAAGGCCAATCGAGGCAGGATTTCAACGCACGCGCGGTTGAAATCCAAAAGCAAGAAAATGCCAACGCGACTGAGACAATGTTAGCCGATACGGCCGGATATTTCACCCGCGCGCCGGTGGTAATTGCCATTATTTCGTCGCCCGACGTAACGCATAAAACACCCGTTTGGGAACAAGAGCTTTCCTGCGGCGCGGTTTGTCACAACCTCCTTCTGACCGCCAATGCGAGCGGCTGGGCTGGCTGTTGGCTCACCGAGTGGATCGCGTTTAGCGATGGCATTAACGCCCTGCTCGGCCTCTCAGAGCATGAACGCGTCGCCGGCTTCATCTATCTCGGCACGGCGAAGGAAAACCCACAAGAACGGCTAAGGCCGGACGTCTCGACAAAGATCCAGCGCTGGACCGCTTAGCCGATCCCGAACAGAGCTTCGCTTTCGGCCAGCATGGCTTGTCCGCCTTGCGTAATCCCAGCTACTGCGCCGGGCGCTGATGCCAGAGATGTTTCAGCAAAGAAGCCAGCGAGGGCCGTCATCCTGCCGCGGATCTGGCCGCCCTCAGCACGCGCTTCGACAGCGCCTTTGGTCAAGAAATGACCGCCGACAACGTCGCCTGCGAGCGCCAGATAAGCGGTCGCTCCTGCAAGCGCGACATCGCGATCTTCAGCCATCATGCGCTTCATCCAAGCTGTCGCGTCTTTCAGTGCACCATTCGCTTCGCTGAGACGATCCGCAACTTGGACCAAGTTTGGATCATTGGTTTCCCGCGCCTCTCGCGCTGTTTGGTCAATCTCATCCAGCATCGCGGTCATGGCTGCCCCGTCTGCCATCGAAAGCTTCCGGCCAACCAAATCGATCGCCTGAATACCGTTCGTGCCCTCATAGATGGGTGCAATACGGGCGTCGCGATAGAGTTGGGCCGCGAGCGTGGCATTCATGAAACCCATGCCGCCATGCACTTGCACACCAATAGAGGCCATTTCGACGCCCATATCCGTCGACCAGGCCTTGGCGATTGGGGTTAGCAATTCTTCGCGCAGCCGGGCCTCTTCTCGCTCTTCGGCCGTTTGGCCAGTTTCTGCGAGGTCAGCGGCAACGCCGGTCGCGTAACAGATGGCTCGCGCGGCCATGACTTTCGCCCGCATCGTGGTGAGCATGCGGCGGACGTCAGCGTGATGCAGAATAGGCGCAGCGCCAGACACGCCAGACGCTTTACCTTGTTTACGCTCCTGCGCATATTCGAACGCGGTCTGCCAGGCCGCTTCGCCGACACCGACGCCTTCAAGTCCAACATTTAACCGAGCAGAGTTCATCATCGTGAACATGCAAGCGAGGCCTTTATTCTCCTCGCCGATCAACCAGCCGCGCGCACCGTCATATTCCATGACGCAGGTTGGCGATGCGTGAATTCCAACCTTTTCTTCGAGGCCGATACATTTGACGCCATTCTCATCGCCAAGGCTACCATCCGCATTTACGATGCGCTTAGGAACGATGAAGAGCGACACACCGCGAGACCCTTCAGGGGCATCCGGCAAGCGCGCTAGCACCAAGTGGATAATGTTCTCAGCGACATCATGATCGCCCCAGGTGATATAGATCTTCTGACCTGAGATGGCGTAGGAATCATCGCCATTTGGAACCGCTTTGGTTTTCAGCGCCCCGACGTCAGAGCCCGCTTGCGGCTCTGTCAGGTTCATCGTACCGGTCCATTCAGCGCTCACCAGTTTTGGCAGATACATGGCTTTCTGGTCGTCCGTCCCATGCGCCAACAGCGCTTCAATCGCCCCAAAGCTCAGCATTGGACACAGCGCGAACGCCATATTTGCGCCGTGGAAAATCTCCATCACGGCGAGGCCAAGTACTTTCGGAAGCCCCTGACCGCCCCACTCTTCAGGCGCTGCCAGCCCCATCCAGCCGCCGTCTCGGAAAGCTGCATAAGCCTCGGCGAAGCCCGGCGCCGCTTGAACGCCTGCTCCTGTCAGCTGCGCGCCCGCTTTATCGCCAACCTGATTGAGCGGCGCGAGAACATCCCGCGCAAGTTTACCGGCTTCGTCGAGAATTGGCTCAATCAAATCCGGATCGTAATTCTCGAAAGAGGGATGTCCCTCAAACTTTTTAATGCCTGCCAAGTGCGTTAGTGCAAAGGCAATATCGGTAGCGGGTGCGGTGTAAGCCATTGATCATGCAGCTCCGGCATATGAGTTATCGTCCCGCCCTCATATATTGCGACTGGTCATTAGGAAATCCCACGCTACGTTTTGGCGCAGTACAGACTGGTTACATCCAAAGGAGCTTTCCATGCGAATTCTTGCCGTTTCAGCGAGCCTACTGGCCCTCACTCTCCCAGCGCAGGCTAACCCAACCCTCGAAGGCGTCGCCTCTGGCCTCTATGAATTAGAGAAAACCCACGCTTTCCTAACCTGGACGGTCGAGCACAATGGGATCTCTGGCTACTCCGGCAACTTCACTGACTTTGACGCCGATCTGGTCTTCGACGCGGAAACGCCGACAAACTCGCAACTATCTGTGTCGATCGACCCACCCGCGCTGAACACCAACTATCCTGCCCCTGCCAAGAAAGTGGAATGGGAAGAAGAGCTGGGTACAGACCCACGTTTCTTGAACGCTGGTGAGTTTCCAACCATCACGTTCGCATCGACAGCCGTCGAGCAGACCGGTGAGTTTGAAGGCACAGTCACCGGTGACCTGACATTCCTGGGTGTCACTCAGCCTGTCACTTTGGACGTGTCTTATGGCGGCGTTGCGAACCCACCTTGGTTCGGCCAGCGCGATGTCATCGGATTTACCGCCTCAACCACACTCAACCGGTCTGAGTTTGGTCAAACCTCAATGGCAGGCGTGATTTCTGACGAAGTCACGATCGAATTCTCTGGTGAGTTCCTTCAGGCCGAGGAATAGCTTTCCCGCATCGATCAAAGATTCCTAAGCAAGAAGGAAATCGAATAATGAAGATGAAGACGTCTATTGCTGCGAGCGTTGGGGCGATTGCCCTGACCGCTTGCGGCGCCAACGACGATGCCGCAAGCATCGACGCAGCAGAAACACCGCCTGTCGAAGCAGATACGGCGGAGCTTCACCCGCTCCTGGCCGAAGTCGCGACGGGCAGCTATTCGCTTGAAAAGACTCATGCATTCATGACGGTGAAAGTCGGACATGGTGGCGGGATCTCTCAATACCGTATCAGCTTCACCGATATTGACGCAGATTTGGACTTTGACCCCGCCGCACCGGAAAGCTCCAGCATCACTTTCACGATCAAACCAGCTTTGGTCGAAACGAACTATCCTGGCGACTACAAAGCCGGACATGCCGATAGCCAATGGGAAAGTTGGAACGAAGATGTGTCTCGCGATGCCAAATGGCTGAACGCTGATGCATTTCCGGAGATTACATTCGTCTCCACCTCGGCAACGAAAACAGGCGATCTGTCCGGTACGGTCACCGGCGACTTAACACTGCTCGGTGTAACGAAGCCTGTCACCTTGGACGTCACCTATAATGGTGTCGCCAACCCGCCATTGTCTGATGGCCGTGACGTAATCGGCTTCGATGCTATCACCAAAGTT
>ERZ1740060.729-NODE-729-length-14552-cov-3.909430_pt1 | contig 14552 bp, 22 predicted proteins | sample MGYA00581743_ERZ1740060 | MGnify/ENA primary metagenome ERZ1740060 (study PRJEB43018, sample SAMN04849235) | marine metagenome | isolation source: floating plastic debris | place: Pacific Ocean | collected 2008-08-27 | study: EMG produced TPA metagenomics assembly...
TGTAGTCATAAGGTTATTAATTATAGGGGTTTCTTTGCTTGGACGGCTCCCCTTGTTTATTTACATAAAGATAGTCATTTTTTACAATAAAACAAAGTATTTATTTAATTTATTTAGTTTATTTATTTTAATTGCAAACAACGTGCGCAGCCTCCCAAATCTTACCAAACTTTTTCCTTTCTTTTTGCGAGGCAAAACAATTAGAACCCCTTAGAGGGGTAGCCCTCCCGATAGGTGAAGTTAGCCCCCCCGTCGATGCAAGATTTTAAGGACGCACCGGAATCCCAAAAGGCTCTTGGAAGGTCACGACCATATCAAAAAATCACGCTGATTTTACAGCGTTAGTTTTTTGGAAGAGCATTGCCGGGATGTCCATAAGGTGCGGCCTATCTTTGCCGTCGATGAGGGGTAAGGGACAGGTTGAGAAGGAAAGCATAAATGATGTCCTGAGTCCGTTTTCCGCCCATGTCCTTGGCCAATGTGCCAAGGATGGTTTCCGGCGCGGCTGTTGGTACAAGAGGCGTGACGGAAACCACACGGAAAGTGCATGAAGGAAAAGCGGACGATTTCCGCTTTTCTTCCGTTTTTGGCGTGGCTTTTGACCTTATGAAGGCATGACAAAAACCGGGCGCAAATTTTCACCTTCCGGTAATTCAAGGCACCTCCTGAATTACAGGAAATGCCTTGTCCCTACCAAACACCGGAGGTGTTACTCTACACCCCCTTTCCTTTCTTCGGCCGATGGTTTGGGCATACCATCCTCTTCCGACAAGGGCTCCAAGGTTATCCCCAAGGGGTCGATTATCTTCGTTTGGAACACTTCTATCCGTTTGATATTGTCCGTAGTGGGAACCAGGGCCGTGGTGATGTTTGTACCAAGCTCCACAAGCTCGGCCTTTTTGCGCCGCTTTCTTCCGAAAAATCTTTTTAAATTCGCCATGATCTTTATTCAATGAAGGTTATTAATAAAGAGGTGAAACTTTGGACGGTGACACCTCTTTTTGTTTTACTCTGCTATTTCCCCGGCCGTTTCTTCCTCTTGTTTCTGTTCCGGTGCGCTCCCCAGCAGTACGATCTCAGTTACCAATATCACGGTGGCATACCGCACTATACCGTCCTTTCCGGTGAACTTCCGGGTCTTCAATTTTCCCTCTACCGCAATCTGCTTCCCCTTGGTTACATACTGCTCCACGATGTCCGCGTTCTTGTTGTTGAACACCAGGTTATGCCATTGGGTCTCAGTTACCTTTTCCCCGGTCTGTTTTTTGGTATAGGTCTCGTTCGTTGCCAGGGAACAGGTCGCAAACTTGCTTCCGTTCTCCGGGGTTCTCACTACGGTGTCTTGTCCCACATTTCCGATAAGCTGTACTTTGTTTCTAATACTCATGATGATTTAATTTAATTATGATTTGATTTACTTTACTTTACTCTAATGTTCCTGTGGCAGATATAGCATTTTGTTCCTGTAGAACATGGTAAGGGCTGCCTCGCTGTCCTTGTGCTGGTTCGATAGGGGAAAGGTGGAGTAGAAATATCTTACCCTTTTTATCCTGTTCCCGTTACCGTCCTCATAGTCGATATAACATTCTGTTTCCCCTTCCTTCCGATATAGTTTGGTCACAATGAAATCGTTCTCCCTCCGCAATAGCTTCATATTCGAAAGACTGTCCACAAGCAGCCACTGCGAATTGCATAGGATTGACATTTCCCGCACACCCTCGGAGTAGAAAACATCCCTGAAAAGTTCTAGAAAATACTTCTGTTCGCCACCGCAGCACTGGTTCAACTGCCTACGGATTTCTCTTTCTTCTGTAGTCATAAGGTTATTAATTATAGGGGTTTCTTTGCTTGGACGGCTCCCCTTGTTTATTTACATAAAGATAGTCATTTTTTACAATAAAACAAAGTATTTATTTAATTTATTTAGTTTATTTATTTTAATTGCAAACAACGTGCGCAGCCTCCCAAATCTTACCAAACTTTTTCCTTTCTTTTTGCGAGGCAAAACAATTAGAACCCCTTAGAGGGGTAGCCCTCCCGATAGGTGAAGTTAGCCCCCCCGTCGATGCAAGATTTTAAGGACGCACCGGAATCCCAAAAGGCTCTTGGAAGGTCACGACCATATCAAAAAATCACGCTGATTTTACAGCGTTAGTTTTTTGGAAGAGCATTGCCGGGATGTCCATAAGGTGCGGCCTATCTTTGCCGTCGATGGGGGACAACGAACCATCGGGGCCAGAGGGCTACACATTATCTTTGAGGGAAGCCCCGTGAAGTCCTGGCCCTGTACGGCCAGGATAGCTTCCGGCCGTGGCTTTTGAACATCTTTCAAAAGGCATAACGGAACTACATTCTGTGCAAACGGCACAGGCTTTCCGATTTCCTATTCCATCCTAAAAGTGCCAGGATTCATTGAGGTGGTGAGAATCACAATATCCAACCCAGAAAGTGTTTTTTTCCTTTCCATTTTCGCTCCCGGTCGCGCTATGGCACTGAATTACAGAACTACATTTTTGATGGGGCAACACAATTCCATTGCAAAGTTCAGGACCGCGCAAAACGGCCTTTCTATATGGGAAAATTTATTCGGCCTGACGGGAAAATTTTTCCCCTGGTCGCAAGCTCGCCATATAGGGCCAATTGCCCATTGGGGTCCGTGTCTTTTCAGGGCATGAAATAATGTTTAATCAAAAATCAAAGTTATGTTCAAATTAAAGTACAACGTATCGCAGACATCCGGAAGCTACACGAATGAATCAGGGGATAAAAAGTACAGTTACCTGAACCTCGGGGTAGGCATTGAAAAGGAAAACGGCCACCTTTCACTGAAGTTGAACGCCCTTCCGCTTCCAAATGAAAAAGGGGAAGTCTGGTTAAACCTTTATCCCTCTGAACAAGAGTAGTAGAAAGCCCCTTTCGGGGCTTTTTTTGCTTTAGAATAGCGATAACTGGCTCGATTCCTGTTGGGAAATGATATAGGAATCACTCCGTTTTTCAAAGCCGATTTCTTCCACAATCAATTCCACAATCATATTGATATTGCAATTGCCAAGTTTTTCGTTGATATACATGGCATGGGTGGGCATTAAGAAATAGGAACGATAGATGGATTTATCTATATCCAGTACTTTAAATTCAAGGTGTGCAATGGGGCTGAGCATTTCCCGTATATCCTGTTTTATCAACTCCTTTTTGTCATCGTCTTTTCTTAAGGGGAATACTTCTACACCCACGCTATACCAAAGGTGTTTGTACTGAACGTTGAAAGATATTTTTTTATCTAGATTGAAAGGAAAACATTCTACTGTCATAATTTTTGGGTTTAGGGGGTTAGAACAATTTGATTTGATTGGTTTTCTTGTCGATAATGAGGATTGCGATTTCTTGATTGGAAGCGGCCTGTGCATTGGGGTCGGATGCGTTTTCCTTTACGGGTTCTGGCATACCCAAACGCATACGGACGTAATTGTAGGCGTGGTTAACATTCGACACAAATTCAATCTGCGGAAAGCCCTGGACGTTCAACCACCTATTCACGATGAATGCGCCTTTAAAGTCATTTCCCGCAAGTAATCCGTTATCGCATATGACTATCCCATGTATGCCGTGGTACATCAAATTAAGTGCGCTCATTCTGGCGCATGTATAGTCGATGTCGATAAGGGTATGGAACATCCCTGGGGTAACGCTGTTTGCAGCGAGTGAAAATCTTGCAGATCCTGAACAAGGGTCGTTAAAGGTGTCGGTTTGTTTGGTGTCCGTCATTTGTGCAATCAAGAGACAAACGGGTAGGGGAGTAAAGAACTGCGCAAAATATTTATTAGTCAGTCTGTGCACTTCGTAGAACGTTCCAAATACGTCGTAGAATTCGGTATCGGAAACTATCATCTTTTCCTGTATGTGAACCGTTTCGTGAATCAATTGGCCAAACAAATGGCGCTCTTTTTCAGTGTACCGTTTTCTAATGGTCGCTAGGTCGATTTGGTGATTGAACGACCAAGCGTTGATTGAAAGGTCTAGGAAGTCCTGAAAGATGTTGTACGTGCCGTGTGAACGGGAAAGGGAATCGAAGATGTTACCAAACTCTTTGAGTTCGGCGGGCAGTCGGATTTTGGCCATAATGTGAATTTTAAAGGGTTACTATCAATTTTCTCATCGGCCCTTACACACCCGCCCGCACCACAAAGCCATGAGGGACGAAATGGTGTGTGGGTGGACGGACGTACTTTTGCTTGTGGAAAATTGGCTCGTGCCCAAATCCAAGGGCAAGGGCTCACCGAGAGCATTACTTTTGGAGCCTCCCGATAGGGATTTTTAAATCAATGGGCTGCGAGCTTTGGGAGGAATCCCTGGGGACAGGTTGTAAAAAGGTATGTCCTCGCGTTAGGTTCCGAGGGTGCTAAGGTCAAGTTGACCCAATGACCTCATAGGTGCGAAAAACGACAAAGTCCCTGGGAAGTCCAATAAATAGGTATTTAAAAAGTCCCCGATTTTTATTTTTGAAGTTTTCGTTAATTTCAAAATCTTTCTGTTCAAAGGGCCATCGAAGCACGTTGGCCAGATGTGCCGCTATTTGGTTATTGGGCCAAATGGGGTGATTTCCATGCAATAAGCCACCTTGCAAGGGGTATGGTGAAAAACAAAATCAGAAAAACATCAGTAAAGAATATGTACTGTAGAGTATCCAATAACGATGAAAAGAGGAACACTTGCCCCTTTTTTCCTCTTTTTTGATCATTTTATTTTATTGGCAACAACGTATCTGTTATCGGGAGAAACCCCGTAAATAACCATTTTGTTCTTTGAGAATTCTGAAATGGGGATGATTTTTACCCTCTTCCCCTTAATGTAAAAGGATAGAAAATATATCCCTTGAGTAGACTCAAGCTGTATAGTGTCACCCAATATCCTGTTGATTCTGGGTGTTTCCCCAATGGGATATTCCTTGCCGAAGCGTATCGTCTGGTCCATACCATATTCCTTTAGACGGTATTCACTGTTAAGAAGGATTTCAAGGGTTTCGCCATCATGCAGCACGGTAGGACTAAGGCGAATGAATGCACGTTCAAAATTTTCAGTGGTACTTGTTTCAATGTTGATGGCCTCTTCAGTTATGGTGAAATGATTGTTCGAGTGCCATTTAATGCCGTTGCTTGTGCCTTCTCCCGTTAGTGAGAAATATTCGCTTGCTGGGCCCTCAAACTCCTCGTACAGCGTATCAAATTCAAAAGATTGGACATTATCGTTCTCAATGTCCAATATATTGAATCTGGGAGTCATCATCAATTGACGGTCCAAGTCCAATCTCATCCATAGGCCATTGAAATTCTGTGATGTGCCGATCATGCAGTTAAAGATGGAAAAAAGTATTACAATCACAAGATGCATTGGTGCAACCCATTGTTTTATCTGGTGTAAAAATAGAAAAAGCACCAATTTAAATAGTGCTTTTTCCTCATCAGAATATTTTATGGACATACATATTGTGCCGTGGAAGTGTTCACGTTACCACTGCACGGCGATTGCGAGAATTTGGCCTTTCCGTCGCTCTCTTTCAAGGATTCATCGAATGACCTCGTTATGAGCTTTCGAAGGTCTATCAGTCTAGGGTCCTTGTCCATAATCTCATCGTAGACCTTGACCATTGCGGACTCCCATGCAAGGTTCACCTTGATGTCCGCAATTTCCTCTGAAATATAGCTTCCTCCGGCGGTTCTTTTTGGAATTGTGATACAGGATATAGGTATAAATGCAGTTATGACCTCTCGTTTACATCCCCAACATTTCCTTCCTGCAATGGTGATGCCAACATTTCTTACATTCACGGTCCATGACTTTCCTACCGTTGACCAGTCATAGGTCCCGCAAAGAAAGTTCGTATTACCTTGAAGAACACTGCCTGCCATCTTTGCCCTTTCAAGAACTTCTCCACGCACCCTTATTTGGGTTGCGCTCAGGGCGGAGCATACCGTCCTTATAACAACGCCCCTTGGCCCGTAGATATTGGTTCTTTTGCATGCCGACTTGCCCCTTTGAACGATGTCCGCAGCAAAAAGGGCATACTTTGTCAAAAGATTTGGTTCCCGCTTTTTGGACTCATTGATCACGGTGGACTCCCTGAAATGTGTGGGAAGGCTGAAGTTGGTAAAAACCTGCTGTCCTTGATTATAGACGCGAAGATTGTTGGCAATCAAATAGGACAACATGAATAGCATGCGGCGTTGTGGACTTTGCCCGTTAACGTAGCTAATATGCCTATTGACCAGGCCTTGAAGCTCATTTCGTCCATGGTGAAGGCTGAAATTAGAAATACCTTGTATTTTGTTTCTCAGGGTTCCCATTTCGTAATGTTTTCTACCGAAATCATTGACCGCCCTTTCGTAGTTACTGTTGAACTGGTTTTCCTGAACTACGTTGCGCAAAAGTGTTCCGTTTCTTAATCTCATGTTGCGTAGTTCATCACAAAGACCACCGTTTACGGAATTGCAATTAAGATCCCACCAAGTGTCCAGCCCAAAAATCTCGCTTGCTATGGGTTGTTGTTCTACTTTAACGGCTTTCAAGCGTGATTGTAGGGGATTCCTTACCTTTTGGATGGTATGATTTCTTGATTTTAGTACCCATTCATCAAAAAATGCCCTTTGAGCGCTCGCATAGTTTGTGAAAGATCGTCCAAGTTGACGTTCTATTTCACGTTCCATTGCAAGCTCCTGACTTTGGATCCAGTCGTTTATAGCTCTCTGTTGCGCCCTTCTAAATTCATTGTTCAAACTCTGGACAATCGCAAATGCGGTATATCTCAAAACAAAATCGAAGTCCTCGTTTCCTCCCCCATCGATAGGATTGCCATAAATATCCACAAGTTGGTCATCATTGTAGATGCCATTCTCATTGTGGCCGTCAATCGGTGCACCGTACGTTCTCAATTGGGCTTCTATCGGACTTTGGGATATAATCCCAAATAATGCTAAAAGGATGAATGTTATCTTTTTCATGGTCGGGTTATTTCTTGATTAATATTTTGTTTTCAGTGTTACCGTTGAACCGTATGGTCAAAAGATAGTTCCCAGGGGAACTTGGTGGATTCAAAATTTCCAACGTGTGGGTGCCAGCGGTCTTTCTTCCCTCATATACCGTTTGCTGATAGCTCCCGGTGCCGTAATAGTTTTTTATATCCAACCGGATGTTGGATTCATGGGGAAGTTCGAAGTTCACCAAAAAGTATTCTTGTAAAGGGTTGGGATAGACCTTAAGAAAATCAGATGTTTGTTCCTTAAAAGCGGCCAAAGCGTCGGCATTGATTTCAATTTTCTTTTTTAAAACTATGAACGTCGGATTGGAGGGTTCTCGCCAAAGGGGATGAAAAGAGTTGAGGCGTCCTATGATAAGGTTTTCTCCATTGTATCTTAAACGCCTGAGTTCGATTCCCTTTATTTCATTGATCAAATAGGTGAAATTTGGATAGTCCGTGTATTTTTTCTTGATGGGCAGGACCATATCTGGAAACTTAAGATGTCCAGCACTATAGCTTCCTATGTTTGTGGTCACGCTGTCCCCTATCTTTAAGCTTGTCCTTATACTTGGGACAACTCCATTCTCATTGGACATCTCCAATGTAATGGGAAGGACTCTGAATATCTTTTTTTTTGACCAGTCCAGTTCAAAATATTCGCCTTCCCATGTACCCTTTAATGAATTTGCCTCTGGAAACCTTTGGAGACCATTTAAGCCGTGAAGCCCTTCGGAACCAAAATCAACGAGCAATCCTTTGAATTGGGATGAACCTTCCGAGGGGTTGCCATTTATTTTTAATTGCTTTAACAACACCTTGCTATTGTAAAGATCATTGCCTTCAAGCATTTCCAGGGATTTTTGCTTATTGGCCTCCCGGCCCAGACCCAGATACTGCATCTTTGCCATCCAATGCATTGCCATTGGGGTGCCGCTTTTCTCGAACCATTTATAAGCCTTGCCATAATGCTGTTTGACCTCGCCAAATCCTTTTAAATAATAAGGACCTTAGGGATTTCTTCAGGCTGGATTGCGTGCCTATCCCATCTTTCTGCAATAGTCCAAGGTAGTGGAGCGCACGGGCGTTTCCAGATTCGGACAGTTCCTTTAACTTTTTGTGGTACTCCTTGGATTGTTTTCTTTCGTGGCCCGGACTGTACAGATATCTATCGATTTCCCGGAACAGGGCCTCTGCGCTTTCGGCGGCCTCTTGTGCAAATGCTGCGCTGACATGTAAAAATAGCAGCAGCAAAAATGAAAAAGTAGTGGATTTCCTCATGGTTTATTGGTATTTGTTGTTAGTGATATAATCACTTTCAATGTATGGAATACCAATGGGAGGGCAGCACCGAATTCCCTTAGCCGGACTAAGGGATTGGCCTTGGTTTTGAAAAAAAATTAATTTTTCGATGAACGGCAATGTTTTGTTCAAAGGCCCATAAGTATCTTCTGAACATTTTATGGTTCGCCCATCTCGTTTTCAAAGGTCGCTATGATGTCATTGATGTTGGGGGAAGGGGCGCCGAGTTTTTCGGCAAGCCTTCTCTTTCTGTACTCGACCCCAGAGACGGACATGTCCATTTGTGAAGCGATTTGGGGGACGCTGAACCGTTTCCTCAGGAGCCGGACCATTTGGACATCCTTCATGTCCAGCTTGTTGTTGGAATAGGGGTTGTTGCGGACAAAGTCGTTGATGGCCTTGCTATAGACCAATTTGCCCTCCAACACCGAGAGAATGTCCTCCGCCGTTCTCTTCTGGTCAATATCGCTCTTGACCAGAAACGCGGAGGGATTGAGCGTTTGTATGATGGAATGGAACAAGTATTTATCGGTGATGGATGTTATGAAAAGAATCTTGCATGCTGGGAAGTGGTCCCTTATCATCATACCCAGTTCCAGACCGTTTTTTTTGTTGTGCTTGCTCTCCTTGAGACGGTAATCGAGGATACACGCCATGGGCACCTCCGATGCAAGGGCCATCCTGCGTATCGTGTCAAGGGCCCTTTCATAGGAATTGCAGACGTATGGCACGAAAGCATCGATTTTGTTCTGTTTGTGGAGCCGATTGAGGATAAAAAGGTAGGCATCGCTCAAGGTCGGCTCGTCCTCAATGATAAGGATACGTTTCACTTTGGGTCTGATTTGGAAATACTTAACGTTTTAAGGGCTCGTTTTATTTGATTGGGGCGAAGTTAGGAACAAGGCCCGCGGGCGTACCGGATGGTAAGCAACGGGGCCGCATGTGAGGGGAATCTTCAACTACCGCCGGAAGATGGGCAGGATGCATTAGGGATAGCGTTAAAATCCATTCTCAAGGGGCTTTTTAGGGCTTTTGTGGTGAGGAAGCGGCCATTAGCTACCGGAACACCCAAAGCCTCTTAGAACGGCTGGGAATGATTGTGGCAATAGCCCTGTAATGCCCTAAGTCTTCTTGATTATCCTTTTTCGGTACTCATTACGCAACATATCGTACAATAGTCCCAACCGGTCATGGAGTTCACTGGTCATTTCAAACTTAAAATCGTTGAACCTCAGAAAAACCTTTTCGCCAGGCTCCAACCTTCCCTGTACAAGAAACCCGTTCGGGTCGTCGTTCATACCCGGTCCCAACATCATTTCATAGGGCTGTGCCGCGAACACCAGGACGCCTTTTTGCCCTGGAAGTACGGTAAAGACCACCCTCATGGCTATTTTTCTGTACTCGACCGTATAATTGTGTTCCAACGCTCCAATATCATTTACGATAAGAGCGGTAAATTACGAAATCAAATTCCCATATGGCCCTTACCGTGTAAGTGGGAAGGACAGATTTGGCTAGGGTTTCTTCCGGGAAGGGCCCCTTTTTTTTCGGTGCTTGTTGTGGAAGTTCCTGACCTTAAGGGAAAGGTTTGCCATCAATCTGTCATAGTTCGCCTCGTTTATCTCAAGTTCAATGGGCCAGGAATCTATCCCATCACAGTATTTCCGGTTATTGTCCCTTAATTTATATACCATAAAGTCCATGGTTTCGCTCCGCATCAAGTGTTGTATGGAATTTTGGAAGATCATGTCAGAGTTGACCGTACTGGAAGTGTACAGGGCAAAAATCTCGCCCATCACTTCGTCGTTGTCCATGGTATCGGGATTGCACCAAGCCTCGCAGAATATGGATGCGCCCTCAGCGCCAAGGCTAAGGAGATAGCTAATTTTGGTGTTCAAAGGAAAATCTGTCATAACGCTTGGTTGCCAATATTCGCAATTAAATATAGGAAACTATTTCCCGTAGTTTACTACGTGGCAGGATTTTGGGGAATTGTGCAAATTTCCGCATGGACAAGGGCGAACTTGAAAAGCGGCGAAAATTGGTTGGCAACCGGATTAGGGAACTGCGTATAGCCTCCGGCTACAGTAGTCTCGAAAACTTTGCCACGGACCACGGATTTTCGCGAAAGGGCTATTGGGAAATAGAGAACGGGGGGAACTTCAAGCTGAACACGCTCATTAGGATAGTGGAGATACATAGGATTACCATCGTTGATTTCTTCAGGGGAATCGAACTTGAATATACCTGGCAGGATGATTGATTGAAAACCCCGGAAAAACTATGGTTTTTATTTCCCCCCATTATGAAAAAACCCTAAAATTTTTAAGGTAAAAATTAAATCCCATTTGTTTGATTATCAATATTTTATCCTTTTATTTATGCTGGTGACAATTCGGTAGGCATTTCATCGAATTTACAGTGGCCGACACAATTTAAACAGGTTCATTTTGTTTAGATTGGGATAACCCAAATCTTAATATTATGAGAAATCCTGTTTGTGCAAGGGTGTTGCTCTTGCTTGTTATGTCGGTATCATTCCTTTCGTGTACCGCCGAGGCTATCACCGACCAAGAATCATTGTTCCTAGAAGACCCCATTGAAGAAACCGATACACAGAGTACCAAGAAGAGTAGAATCAACGACAACGATACCTAAAGAGTTCTATTTGGCAGCGGCGATAATGCTTTTGTCGTCGCTTCCATTCGTCCACGAATTTATCTTCGATTCCGAGTATGAACTGTATGCCTGGGTACCGGACCTTGGAATCCGGGATGCCATTTTTGATGGAAACCACTTTCTGGGTTACAGCTATTACGACGTGTTCCTTTATTCCATTTCGGTCCTTTTTTATGTTTTTGTGGGCGCTCTGGTGTGGGCATCCATAAGGAAAAGGAGGGGGTATGGAACGGCCCTTCTATTGCCCGTATTATCCGTGGGCTACACGATTTGCCTGGTCTTTGCCAATGCAAAGGGTACGGCGTGGAACGACCCCTTTTACAAACTTCTTGGTCTGCTCGGGGTCAGTATAGGACTTATGTTTTGGCACTATAGGAAACATCAACGATATGTTGCCGTGCATGGCCAAAACCTTAAGAGCCTTGGTGCCAGCATAGAGAAGCCTTTTGGCCCAAAATCATTGATGCTCTGGGCGGCCCTGCTCTTGTTGTCAACCTTCCCCTTTATCGATGATATGCTGATCGATAGCTCCAAAAACTTACGCGGATGGGTTCCGGTACTGGGCATAGAGCGGGCATTGACATTGGAGGATGGTACGGTCCTTGGTTTCAATACCTACCGGGTCTTCCTCTATGAATTCCTTATCAACCTAATGGGATTCGTGGTATGGTCCGGGTGCTTCTTCGATTCCAAGGGAAAACTATATATGCTCTTTTTCCTGGTCCCTGTCGTACTTGGTTTTTTTGAGCTACTTATCATCACCATGGAATGGAAGTTGGACGCTATCGGTTATCCTACATGGAAATTGGGATTGCTCCTTGTGACCGGGTTCGCTGCGGCCATTTTCTTTTTTGTGAAGAACAGACATTTAAAGCCCCAAGGGGTTCCCCAGATAAAAAAGACATGATACCTAACCCTTAAATTCAACACAATGGAAAAGACCAATGATGGCTATGTCCTGCAAGCGGATGGCTCAATGGGCTACGATTGCAACTACCATACCGACAGGTTCACTTTTTTGGATAATGAACGTGCCACCGGGCAGCAATCACAGGAGATAAGTGAGGATGGCAAATCATTGCGAGCCATGTTCACCAAATATATGAAAGAGCTATCCGGCGTTTCCGATGATGGGTTGGACCATCAGGATCTGATAAAAGTCTATCTAAAAGAGGGAATAGGGGACATTCCCCATTGTGTACACCAATATATTTGGAACAGGTATTATTACCCTCATATCCTTGATGGCCGGGAGTGTGAAAAGATGTACCTTGAAGGTGTTGATTTCCTGAACGACCTTGCGGACAAAGGAAAGCTCGAGAGGGACAACATCCGTGCCGGGGGATGACCCCATAGTCCTCAAAAAAAACTAAGCTTTATGGTTTTTGATAGATTTTAGATTCCTATATTTGGATATTTTCCAAAATAATGGATAAATTCCAAAAGTATACCTTTAGATACCGATGTAAAAAAGACCCAAACAAAAAGGCCGTTATTGCTCTTTTAAAGGAAATAGGACAGTACGACTACGATAGTGCACTGGACCAAAAGCACCTTCCCAGACCGCTATTGATAACCGAGTTTTTCTTGGAGCACAAGGAGGATGGGATACATATCTGTTATGACTATCCCATGGCCAAGTGCAGTATCATGAAAGTGGACGGATAAGATAACCTTCCACTGGACGGATGGGAAGTGATACCGAACCATTGAGCATTTGTATATATCTGCGATTATCCATTATTTGTACCATAAAAAACCATCATTATGTGCTTCCACGCCCAAATAAACCGAAAGGTCAGTGAAATCGAAGAATATTATAACGTGTCCCGGACGGATAAGGGCCGTGAATTGGACAGGGAACTATCCTATGAACATGCCAATGGTTACGACCATGGGGACTTTTGGGTGATACCCCAGGAGAGCACGGGCCATCTCACCCCGATGATGTGGGGCCTGTTGCCATACAATAAACCAGGGGCGGGCTATAAGGCATATTATAATAAAGCTGTTCCCTGGGGTGCTGGGCTCAATGCCCAATCGGAAAAGCTCTTCAGTTTTTGGCAGTACAAGGACAGTTCCCTTACCCGGCGATGCATTATCCCGGTGACAGGATTTTATGAGCCCCATACGTGCGAAAAGCCGAAAAACTACAAGGTGCCGTTTTATTTTTGTCCAAAGGAAGGACCGTTCATCAACCTTGCGGGAATCTATTCGATAACCCCCGACAAATATGTCAGTTTCGCTATCCTTACCAAAATACCAAAAGAGGGTTCCATGTACGCCACCATCCACAATAAAAGAAACCGTGACGGCCAACACCGCCAGGTGGTAGCTCTTGATCGCTCCCAAATGGATATATGGCTTTCCCAAGAAGAAGACGAACGGGTCATAAAGGACCTTTTGGCCCACGAATATTCTGAAAGCTTTATCGGGGCGCATTCGATAAGCAAGAATCTCTTTTCAACAAAGGTGAACTCGAATTATAAGGGCATCGATGCCCATGAGGAACATCCCCAGTTGCAAATCCCTTCAGTATGGAGTTGATTGAATTCTTAGGTCTCAAAGAGGAAGAACAGTGGGAGGAATTCTGTGAACACTGCGTTTTTATCACAAAGTTTCACGACCTTGAAAGGAAGCACCATCTTTTTATGTTACATGGATTCTTTGTGGAACTGGTCATGGATAATTTTTCGAAGACACAAAAAAGTATGAACGCTTTTATTTTTGGTCCCCGGTTGGACAAATATTTTGAAAGGGAAATGGCTTATATAGAAAAGATATTACAGGGCAACAACTCATTGGGTTGACAATATTTGTGCACTTTTTGCATACACGCTACCTAGTTTCCGATTTCTTCTCAGAGACAATATGTGTACTTTTTTACTCATGGGGCGCTGCTCGAGCTGCTGCCTGTATTGTATTTTGTGCACTTTTTAGTCATGCAGAAAGCAAAAAGGATAGGGGTCTATGGGCTTTCCTCCCTTCCAAATTTCATAATGGACATGGTTTCCCGTACTCTTCCCCGTATTTCCCACATAGCCTATAATGTCACCCTTATTTATGCTTTGACCTTTCTTGACAACGAAAAGGTACATGTGTGCGTATCGGGTCTTAAAACCATACCGGTGATCAATGACTACCTGGTTTCCATATCCAAAGTCCGATTTTTCGGTGCGTTTTACTGTTCCTGAAGCTGCTGCATGGATTGGGGTTCCCGCCTTGGCTGATATATCAATCCCTAAATGTTGTTTGTTCTCTTTATCCATGGGATGAAAGCGCATACCAAAGCTTGAAGAAAAGCGTTTGAGTCTTTTTGGATTGAGCGGGTTAATGGTGGGCACGTAATCAAACTGTTCGTTGTCCAGCGCATCCTCTCCGATGATAGCAATTAGTTTTTCTACATCAGCTATCCCCTTGGAGAGAGTAAGGAACCTCGTAGCCAGGCTATCGCTGTACTGTGATTGGCATAACAGCGGAATGAATAAAAATATGAGGTGTTTAGCACGCAATTTAATTAGGGTTTACAGTATTTCCAGCCGTCCGTAGTCTTTCGGACCAC
>ERZ1740060.730-NODE-730-length-14536-cov-3.282853_pt1 | contig 14536 bp, 22 predicted proteins | sample MGYA00581743_ERZ1740060 | MGnify/ENA primary metagenome ERZ1740060 (study PRJEB43018, sample SAMN04849235) | marine metagenome | isolation source: floating plastic debris | place: Pacific Ocean | collected 2008-08-27 | study: EMG produced TPA metagenomics assembly...
CGAGAGATGCCGCTCCGTCCCGAACCAGCTTCTCGGCCAGCGCCTGGCTGACACTCACGCCCGCGCCAACCGGATGCGCCCCACCGTTGCCGGCCCACACCTTCAGCATTCGCACCTTGACCATGGTTCAATCCTCTCGCGTGCTTATGGTTTCGACCCAACTGGATTACGGCGTCCCCTCGCTCGGGCTCGAGACGAGCTTGCTCACGATCACGTCGGCGACGTTGTTGTCCTGCGGGCTGAGCCGGCCGCCGTAGCGCAAGGCGTAGACGTCGCCGGTCGCCGTGTTGGTGCCGGAGCGATCAATCACCGGCCGCACATAGCGACCAGTTGGCCGGTACACGTCGAGCACAACGAGATCTCCGTCGGCGGCCGCAACAGTTGCGGTGCCAGCAAGATCACTCGCGTCGCTGCCGTCAGCCTGGTCGCCTTGCTGAGCCTTCAGGAAGTTGCCAGCGTTCGCAGTCGAGATTCGCGTCAGGAGAAGCACGCCTTCATACCCGTCCATATCGACTGTCGCGCCAGCAACCAGGCTGCCGGCAGAACCAGCAGCAATCGCCGGAAGCGAGACCTTGACGTTCGGCAACAGATTCTGCATGGTTCATGCCCTCGTGTTCGTGGGGTCGTTCTGATCTCGGAAATCGAAACGGCCAAGCCTTCCAGCCAGGCCGTCGAGTAGTGAGTCGAGGCTGGCTTAGCTGCTGGTGGTCTTCAAGCGGGCGAACGCTTCGCCAAGAACCGGAGCAGCATCACCTTCAGCGCGAGCGTGGTACTCGACCTGGTTCTGTCGCGCCGCGATCTCGACAAGCGTCTGAATCTCCATCTGATGCCAGTCGAGGATCCAGTAGTGTCGGAAGTCGCCGTAGATCGCGAGGTAGCTGTCCGGAGCGAATGTGCTTGGCGCGTATTCGCTCAAGATGTAGGGCCGCTCGAGAATTCGATCCGGAATATCAGCGGACAGGCCAGGCTGCCAGATATAGCGGCCCTCGGCATCCTTGAGCTTGCGAACATTTCGAAGAACGTCAAGGTGCATGACCCAGCGAGCGTTGCTTTGATACTGCTCCTTCAACGAGTGCTTGACGTTGATGCGCTGATCGCCGGTGACATTGGTGGGAGCGCCGTCCAGCGTCACGTCACGCGAAGCGGGGATGCCGTCATCGCTCTGGACGAACAGGCCCAGCGGCTGCCTATTGCCATCGCCCAGCATGTAGGCATTCTCAAACGTCTCGGCAAAGATGCGGCTGAATTCTCCACGAACCATGGCCTCAACGTCGATGGTCGCGGCACGGACAAGTGTCCGGCTGAGCTGGGCTCGCTTTGCCACGGGATTGGTCTTCAGTTCACGCTTGCCAAACTTGGCGACTTGGTCCACTGGCCCAGTGTCCAGTTCAGTCGTCCATGTCGCGTCGTTCATCTTCTCCGTGATGGTCGGAGAGCCAAGGCCTCGAACACCCGTAAACGTCCGAGCGATTCGGCGGATAGCAACCGCGTCGTCGACCTCACGAATGAAGCCGCTGACCATCTGCATTGGTGCCAAGATGTAGCCGCCATCTTCATCACTTCCGGCAATCAGGTTTCGGCCCTCGGCCTGTCCAGATCGCAGATAGCGATCGAATCCCCCGCGGTACTCGCCGGTCGCCCGAGAGTGCTCACGCGTCCCGGGATGGAACCGGATCGACTGGCCACGGAACTCGACCTCGATGGCCTGGCCGTCTCGTGACTCACCGTCATCCTGGCTCGGTCGATCCGGATCCGTCTGGCGTCCGCGGCTCTCTTCGAGCTCAGCTTCGCGAGCCTCAAGAGCTTGCTTGCGTTCGATACGACCGCTTAACGATTCCACGTCGGAATCCATGCGGTCGTACTTCTGCCGCTCCTCAGCGGTCAGGTCGCGGTTCTCGCCCTCGGCGGCGTCCAGCATCGAGCGCTGTTCGACGACAACGGCTTGCCTTTCTTCCTGAAGCTCTTGAATCGTCGGCATCGCAGCGATCTCCTTCGTCGGTGGTGACGAAAGAGCATCGGCAAGGACGATTTAGAATTGAGCATTTCGTTCGCGAAGATCAAGACGACGGCGAAGAATTCCAACCTTTGATCCTGAAGGTGACTCGCATTCCTTCGCTCGGGCGGTCTCCAATGACCTCGAAGCCGCCGTCGTGTCCGGGTAAGCCGGGAACGTCACAGGGCCAACGTCGAGAAGCTCGCCGAACTCCGTGACGGTTCGCATGGCCGGCCCCTCGTCTGGAAACGCCCACTTGTCTCCGCCCGGTGCGACCCGAAACGTGAACGAGCTTCCGTCAATGTCGCCACGCTTGATCGCTGATACGACCGACCGGGCTGTGACCGTGTTCGGGACGTCAATCTCGTACCGAAGCCCGACGCCGTCTTCCATGAGCCGGAGAGTGCCCGACTTCGTGCGTCCCAGGATCTCGCTCTTGTTGTGATTCACGAGCGCACGAACGTCCGGATTGGACGCCAGGACGTTCGTGAAAGCACCACGGGCGATCGTCTCGATGAACCCGCCCAGGTCCTCGCTCTGCCGATCAAACACCGCGGCATATCCGGTCAACATCGGGGCCTGGTCGCCTTCGCGCTCCTCGACCGCCAAGCCGACGGTTGATCCTGCCAGGCTACGAGTTTCCATCGTCGTTTCGGTCATCTTCGCTTTCCTTGCTTCCGACCATGTTCAATGGCCTGATGTACTCGTCGCCGCCTTCGTCGGTGCGGGCGGGCTTGTTTTCCATCTGCAGTATGTCGTTTGGCGACAGCCACCCGCCATCACGGCCAATTCGGTAGGCCTCAAATCGAGACTTGGTGTCGCCCCGGAGCAGGCCATCGACCAGGTGCTCGACGAACATGGACCGCTGCTCCGACTTCGAAAGCAGCTTCCGCCTTGCCTCGTTCTCGTACCTCTTGAGCCACGGCAGCATCGTGTCCTGGACGAACTCGATGGCTTGCTGCTCGATGTTCGAGAACGTCGCTTTGTCCAGAATCCCGATCTTGTGCGGCGGAATGCGATACAAACGCGCGATCTCGACCGGCTGATACTGTCGAAGCTCGAGGAATTGGAGATCTTCGAAGGGAATCGTCATCGATTTCCACTTCATGCCCTCTTCGAGAATCAACGGCTTACCCGAGTTCTTGCCGGTAAAGCCGTCCTCGAGCGTGCGCTTCAGGTTCTGAAGCGCATCGTCGCCGAGGGCTCCAGGATGCTCGAGCACGCCACCTGGCACGGCACCATTCGCCATGATCCGGGCGCCAAGCCGCTCTGCGGCCTGGCCCAAGCCAATCGCCCGCGCCGCAAGCCGAATGGGCGAGTACCCGACGATTCCGTCGTGGCCAAGGCCCGCGAGATGGAAGACGTCCTTCGCCTGGAGCGTGACCGGCGGCCCACCCCCCGCCGACTGGACGTGATACACAATCCGGCCCTGGGCGTTCCGCTCGACGCCGACCCGGGGCGGCGGCAGGATGTGCAAGGCCACTGGTCGGCCCGCGTTGTTTCGCTCGATCTCGGCGTAACCGTTGCCCCATAGCAATGCGTGCGAGATGATGGTCTCTCGAAAGACCTGCGAGGTCACCTCCGAACTTGCGTCATCATGTAGGATCGGGTACAGCGGGTGGGCGTATGCGCGACGTCGATCGTTGTCCGCCTGGCCCTGTCGCTCATATAGAACCAAGGGGAGCGTCGCCGCCGTCTCGGCGATCGTTTTCACAGCAGCGAACACCGCCGTGAATCGGAGCGACGTCGTCTCGGTGACCTCGAAGCCAACGTCCGAGTCCCCGTACGCGCCCTGAAGCCATCGCGCAAACCAGGCCGTCGGCTTCGCAAGCGTGCCCGCCTCGGTCACTCTGGATCGCTGCATCACGATACTCATAGCTGGATCAGGCCTCGCTTGGAATAGACACTTCCGGCCTCACCATCGGCGAGCATGAGCCGGCAGATGGCGTTTATCGACGCCGACACGCCATCGATCCGCTCCGTCGATTTCTTCTTACTCGGCTTGATGTTGTCCGCGCCGTCTCGCTCGACGGAGACATTGGCCACCATCCACCGGAGGACGGGATGTCCGCCATGGAGAAGCTGTCCGCCGACGATGAGACGTTCGAATTCCTTCATGGCCGGGCTCATCGTGGCGTAGCCCTGCCGAACGTGGACGATCGGAAGGCCATCGCCCTCAAGTTGGGTAGAGAGCTGGGTCGCGTTCCAGGTGTCTACGGCAAACTCACGCACGTTTGCTCGATACAGCGTGGCAAAGTCCAGAATCTCAGAACGAATCACGTCGTAGTCGGCGACATCGCCGTCGGTCCCGAAAATCAGACCCGCCTTTTCCCACGCGTCATACGGCACGTTGTCGCGCGTTGATCGGAGCTGGATGTTCTCGCCCGGCACCCAGAATCGGCACCGAAGCGCCACTCGTCCATCCGAAAGCTTGAACGCGCCCACCAAGGCGGTGATATCGCGCGTCGAACTCATATCAAGACCCATGTAGCAATCGGAGCCGACGAGATCTGAATCTGCAACATCGCCAGAACAGGCGTCCCACCGGTCAAGCTGCATCCATCGCTCGGCCTGCTCGGTCTTCTGGTTCAGATGGAGCCGGCGGAACGTGTTCTCGAAGCTGGGCGTCTGTTTAGCCTTCTCGCACGCGCGGCGAAGATAGTCCAGCGACACCGATACACCGAGGTTTGGATTCGCCTTCGCCCAGACATCCTCGTCCGTCCAATCATCGTCCTTTCCGGCTTCGTAGATCGCTGGCAGGAACCGTGGGTCGCTGGCCGTGCCATCGCGAACCCGGCACGCGTACGAATGGACTTCGTTGCAGATGCTCGGACGATCAAAGTCCGCCGTCGTGATGTAGATCAGCAGCGACTGCAAGCGGTTCGCCGACGCCATCGAGGTCTGGAGCACGTCTACGAGTTCGCGGTCCGGCTGGGCATGAAGCTCATCAACCAGAACCAGGCTCGGATTCCCGCCGTGGGCGCCAGCGGCGTCGGCCGCAATCACTTTGTACGCGGAGTTCTCCGCGGAATAGACGATCGATCGCTGCCCGGTTCCCCGAAACACCTGCGCTCGGTTGGCTAGCTCAGGCTCCTGATCGACCATGCCCGCGGCGTGACGGTACAGCAACGAGGCCTGGTCCTTGTCCTCGGCCGCCGACACGATCTGGGCGCCAATCTCCCCGTCGCAGAACAAGACGAAGACACAGATGCCGGCGGCGAACGGCGTCTTTCCGTTCTTGCGCGGTACATAGAGCAGCGTCTCGCGATACCGACGCAGGCCACGCGCGTCGACCCAACCGAAGAGATTGGCCAAGTAGCTCTTTTGCCACGGCTCGAGCTCGAACGGCTTGCGGGCGACAGCGCCCTCGACATGCGTGAGAAATTCGGTGAAGAACTCAATGGCCCGAGTCGCCAGCTCCGCATCAAAGAAGAACCCGTCCGAGTCAACGAACGGGTCGTACCCGGGCAGCAGGCCGAGCAGCTCGCGCCACTCCTGCTCGGTCTTAGGCAGATCCGAAGAACTTCGACTTGCCATTTCCCGCCGTCTTCTTGGACTCGTTCAGGTCTACAGCCAGCCGCGCCCGCCCCGCAGGGGTCATACCAAACTCGGCCTCCAGCTTGCGAAGCGATTCATTCAGCGTCGCCATGAGCTTGGCTTCGGGCCGCTGGGCGATCATGTAGACATCGCCTTCTGCGTTCTTGCGCTCGGCCGTCTCTCCCTGCTTCCGAACCACCATCGCCGCGGCAGTCCATCGCGAATGCGACTCGCAGTACCGACCGAGCGCGTTAGCATCGACGTTGCCAAGAACGCCCATCTGCTGGAGCTGGGGCACGACGCGCTTCCAGATCGTCTTTGCCTCCGGTCGTAGCCAGGTCGGCATGCGCGGCGTCGTCGAAGACGGCTCAGGCTCGTCTTTGCGATTCTTCACAAGCTTTGAGTTGGCCAGCCGGAGCTGGGGCGTTGGTGTCGGAGGCGGGCCTCGGCGTCCCATGGGGGGCTCCTTTCTCTTCCACATGGATATCGGGAAGACCAAGCCGACAGCGAGTCGATATCCTTTCGTATGGCAAAACGTCAGCAAGCCGAATCGCAGTCCCGCGCCTTCGCCGCCAGGGGCGAACCCCGCTCCGAGAAGGTCATGCTTCGGCTTCGCCCGGACGAGCTCGATACGGTCGACGCGATGGCCGAGAAGCTCGATATGACCCGCAGTGACACGATCAGGCACGCGCTGGGGGAGCTGGCGAAGAAGACGCCTGGGATCTGAGCCGATGCCCTCGATCACCGGAGCCGAGCTGAACCGTCTTCGTCGACTCGTTTCGACGGGCGAGGGTATTCGAAGAGCGGCGTACGCGTTTAGTCTGGAGCGAGGCCCCCTCGACGGCCTCGCGATCCACGCCGCCACCCCTCGCCCCCACAGCCTGGCCGTCGCCTGCATCGCCAAGAACGACGACGGCGTGACGATGCCTGGTCAGGCTAGCTATCTCATTGAAGAAGCCGCGGACCGCGGGCGCTGCGGCCGGGCGGTGTTCGAGGCGATTCGGTTTTCGGGGCCGATGCCGCGGGGCTAGTGATCAGCGCAGAAAAAAAGCGTGCTTTGGCACGCTTTGAAAGTTCGGCAAATCTTGAGATGATCAGTCAAGCCTCAATACCTACTAGGCATGCTGAGCATGGTCCGCATCTGCGTCATCTGGCTTGTGCTTGAGCGAGTCTCGAAGTATTTCCAGGAATCGCATTGGATCTTCATTGATCATGTCAAGCAGGCGGCGCGCCATCGCTGACGGCGACACACCCTGCTCCCACGATTGCACAGTCTTGGTCGACACCCCGAGCAGGGCCGCGAAAACAGATTGGCTTGCTCCGAGCTTGGCTCTTGTGCGCTGTACATCAAGAGCTGTGTAATCAAGCGCCTGCAAGTCAAGATCCACAGTCCGCATGGTGAAGCGATCCTCTGGACGCTCACCAGCATCGAGACTGTCGCTGATGCTCTTAAGCCCCTTAATCAACCCCTGCTCAACGGTCAGGTCGCAGTCTCCGTGGTCATTGCTGACCCTGAACCCCTTGTCACCGTCTTTCATCTCATTTCCTTTCGACTCTCACTCCCAAACCCCTGGATACGAATTACTTGAAGTCACTCAAAGCAATTCAAAATGATCTGCACGTATTGGCGCATCTCCTTCTTGCCGCTTTCAGAAATCTGCCCTAGCTCTGACTTTCGATGCACATACACAAGCCAAACAATCCCTTTTCCGGGAATGTGAAGGTAGTAGACGCGTGCCGCCCCACTCTTGCCCTGCGGCCAATCTTCAGAGGAAAACCTGAGCTTCCGTATCCCTCCGGTGCCCGGGATAACCGGATGCCCATCAGGATTCAGCATTATCAGAGTCTCAAGCGCTTGCAAATCCTCATCCTCTAGCCCGAGGTGAGACCAACACTTTTCAAACAGATCTCCTTGTATGAAGCGAAGCCAATCCTTTGGCTTCTCGATGCTGGGTGGATATCGAAGCGTTCTTCGCTCTCTGGTTGGGGTCGAGCCCATACCTGTACTCCACTATTCGTTAAACCATCCCTGAGAGTTCAAATTATACTATCAGATAGGACGAATTACTACGACATGAGCAGATTATACCATTAAATAGTACAGTTAAAGGCGCGATAACGAGGCTCTGCTGCCAGCCACTGATAAGGGATTCTGACTAGAAACACCCCTAGATCAAAACCCTTCCACGCGCGCAGAAGAGGGGTCGCGTCGGTGTAGGAATCAGGCCTGTAGGGATTTTGGGTGCCCCCGGGGCCGTTTGGCCACAGCACGGGCAGCCTGCCGACGACGCTTGGCGCTGCGACCCATGGATCGCCGCTGTAAACACCAGGGCGATCACAACCATCACGGCCAGCCAGACCAAGCCCACGGCAAGCAGGAAGTCGATCACGTTCGCGGTCCGCTTTCGATTCATGGCTTGTGCTTCTGCATCATGGCTCGCTCCGCTTCGACGAGCAGCTCGAGCCGATCGGTCGTCCGGGCCGCGAGCTCACCGACCTGCTTGACGTTGTCGGTCACCTTCTCGAGCGAGCCGACGGTCTGATGGATCACGCGCACCGACGCGTCGATCGTCGCCGTGGAAGACTCGATCGTCTTCGCCGCGGACTCGACGGATCGAGCGGCCGCGGTGATCGCTTCCCGATCGATGCGGTTCACCTGGAGCGTGGGCTGGACGACCACCTTCCAAAGCAACAGCAACGCCGCCAAGCCAAAGGCAATCGATCCGTACTCGTGTAGGACCTGGTCCACCAACGATTAGCCCGCGAGCTCGCCGATGCGCTTGAGGGCTCGCGGCGTGTAGCTGTCGATGAGGATCGGTCGTTGGGTCTTGAGCTTGGCCTTGAAGTCGCCGTCCATTGCCTTGGCCTTCTCGACACCGATGATCAGGCTGTCGACATCGGCCTCGGCGCTACGTGCTCGCAGGATCGCCTGCCAGCGTCGGTACGCCTGCCAGCCTGCGGTGCCGATGCCGAAGACGGTGCCGGCAATGGCAGCAACCTGCGGCGGTAGGAAGCCGAGTATGAGTCCGAGTTCGTCGGGCGGGCCTTCGATGCGGGCCTGCGCGAGGTCGAGGCGGACTTGTCGTGCTTCGTTGCGAGCCTCGGTCAGCAGTGCGATGGTGGCCGCAGCACGATTGGCCGCTTCGACGGCGCCCTCGTCGAGGGCTTCGTTGCGAACCTCGGTGATTACGTCGATCTTGGCATCGAGCACGGCTTCCTGCCCCGTCAGCCGTTGCTCCAGCGGCTCGGTGCTCTTGAACATCTCGCACCCAGGCAACAGCAACGCCGAGGCGGTGAGTACGCCCGTGGCGACGAAAAAGACCAGGACTTCGATCAAGCTTGGGCGGTAAGGCATTGCTGGGCTCTCCGTGCCTCTGCGGCGGTCTTTTTCGCGTGACACGCCTCGCAGATCGGTTGCAGGTTCTCGAAGGCGTCCGTGCCGCCCTCGAACTTGGGTGTGATGTGGTCGACGGCGTCGGCGGCCTTGATCCGGCCGGCCTGATTACACACGCGGCAGAGCGGCTCTCGCGCGAGCACGGCGTTTCGCAGCTTGCGCCAGTGGCTGCCGTAGCCACCGGGCGTGGACTTCTTCCAGGCGTACTGCCCGCGGTGCTCGTCGCAGTACCGCACGCCGCGCCCGCGCACGATGGCGGAACAGCCGGGGTGGTTGCATGGGTGGCCAGGAGCACGAGGCATGGCCCCTTCATCGTGAAGGCGAAGCCACGAGACCCGATCGCGATGAAAGTCAGCGAATCCGAGATTCAGATCTACCGAGAGCCCTGTTAGGGACACCCGATTTCAGGGGGTTGGACCTTTTCAAACTAGAAATGTCGCATTTATGGGCATTTCTTCGAATTGGGTTGGACCTTTTGAAAAGGTCCATGGACCTTTTCCCAGGCCAGCCCGCGCGCAAGTCGGCGTCCCAGATGGGCTTAGGATGTTCGAGTTGGACCTTTGGACCTTTTGGACCTGCTCCCCCCTGTGTACACATACACAGCGCCTCTACAGAGAAGAAATGATGACTGCGTAGGGAAAAGGTCCAAAAGGTCCAAAAGGTCCAACTCCCTAACACGAAAAACGGCCCTCACTGAGCCTGAGCAGCGTTTTTGGAGCCTTTTGTACGGGTTGGACCTTTTGTGGACCTTTGAAAAGGTCCAACCTAACAGATCAGGCCGACGTGTTAGGGTCCGAGACCAGCGAATGGAGCTCTCGCAGCACCTCGGCGTAGACCTCGGCGAGCGGCCGCGGATCGCGCCCCACGGGCTCTGTGATCGCGCCATCGGCAAGCCTGCGCTTGAATCGAGCCCGGGCGGTGATCACCGACGTGTGCGAGCCCGACGCGTGCGTGAAGCGGCCGATTTCGTTGCCCGACAGCTCAAGCGTCTGGGTCGCAATCGTGCAGATCATGCCGCGCGCGTCGCAAACGGCCGGCTTTCGCGTCGTGCCGGTCAGTCGCTCCTGGGGGAAGTGGTACCGCCTCAGAACGGCGGCAATGACGTGTCGCAGCTCGAGCATGACTCGGTCTCCGTCTTGGCCGGTGCTCGGTACGTCGCGTTGTACGCGACACTGACGGCTTCTAGGTGCTCGGGGTTGATGCAGGCTCGGTTGCCGCACTTGTGGTTGACGACCTGGCCGTCCTCGAGCCCGCCGCCGAGCCACTGGCACGAAGCACGGTGCGCCCATCGCATCTTCCCATTGAACCAGAACACGCCATAGCCCTGCGGATCGCGGGCAGCCTGCCAATTCCAGCAGCCCGTCTCTTTGCAGACCTCGACCTTGTCGAGCAACCGCTTGAGATCAGACGGCATCGGCTGCGCGTTGAGCCGCATACCGGGTCGAATTGCGCGAGCCCGTCTAGGCATCCCGTCTCCGCTTCGCGATGTCCATGCGAGGGATGGGATTGCGATACCAGTCGTCTTCGACAGCTGCGGCAAAATCAGCGGCGGCTTCCGAACGATCGGCTCCGTTGAGGCCCTCGATATCCGAAGCGATCGCCGCGCACCCATGTGCAAGCCGCACGAGCCCGCGGTATACGTCCTGCATGCCGCCGCTCATCTCAACCGGATAAACGTCCAGTGACGCTAGATCGACGTGGACCACGATCCGCTCGCCGCTGCTCTGCGACGCCGTCTGAGCCAGCTTCTGGGCCGCGTTACGCAACACGATGACCGAGGCCGGGCTCGGCGGCATGCCGGCTTCCATGGTCGCGGCAATCGCGTTGAGCTGCTTGGCGATGATGGCGTCGTTCATGACCGCAACTCCTCGTAGAGCTCGAGGAAGCGATCCGTCCAGAACGCGGGCTTGTATTCGGTGAGCGCGAACCGCGGGAGTTGGACGCGGTCTTCCCCGCTGAAGTCCCAGTCAACGCCGTCGCTCTCAGCCATGAGCTGCTCTCGCTCGTTCCACAGCATGATGCGGTCGAGGCGTTTGACAGCGTCCCAGGCCGGCGATCCAGGTTCGGGGGCTCCAAGCTGCTCGCGAACGATGAGCACGATGGGCGACTCGAACTTGGCCCACACGTCGCCGATAGCGTTCTTCACCGGCGATGACACGTCGCCCAGAAACGCCTCGTGCGCGTCGTGGAGCAGGCAGGCGAGCTGGAGCTCGCGATCGCCGCCAAAAAACTGGTCTGCGAACCTGGCCATCCTGCACGAGTGCTCGGCCACCGAGTAGAACCGGGTTGCGTGCCCGTTGAACCGTGCCAGCATCGAGAGCGACCACGCGACGTCGAGCACGTCGATCGGCGTGCTGGCCGGATTCGTCAGGTCGAAGCGGCGCCCGGTCTTGGTTTGCATGATGGTCATGGTTTTGGATATCCAGCGTGTCGAGCGGCAGACTCGTCGGAGTACAGATCTCGGCAGTAGGCCCCGTCGTAGTTGGCCTCATAAGCAACGATCACCCAAGAGTGAGCCTTTGTCGTTGTTGGCTCTTCAGTGCTTACGACGCGAATCGCTTCGACCAAGACAGACTCAGGGCCTTGAGGAGTAGCAACATACTGGGTGCTTCCCGGCAGCACGAGATTGCCTTGAGCGTTGGTTGGGAGCTTCTCCAAGACCGCCAGCATCCGCTCGAACTCGCGGTGCTCAAGCGTGGTGTCGGTCTGCCTTGGGTGCTCTACTCGGCGTCTAAGAGATGCGATGTCTTTCCTGGTCAGCATTACTTGTCCCTCTACCCATTGCCGTTTTGCGTCGCAGCACGACGCACCTCCACCTTCTCGCCAAACACCTCCCAAAACGGCTCGACGACGTCAGCGTTCCAGGCTTCCGCGATCAGCGGCCCCGTCTTGTGTGAAGGGATCGACAGACGCAACGGCCGCGCGTGCCGGCCGTCGATCCCGAGCACCGGCTCGACTGGCTCGTCCGTCAGATCTTGGAGAAGCTTCCAGGCGCCGCAGACCAGGACGTGGTGGGTCGCGTCGAGCTGCTCGGCCTCGCTGCCTTCCAGGGCCTCGCGGAGCCCGCGGAAGATGTCCCGCATCGACTCGGCTCGGACTTCATCTTCAAGCCAGACGGCCCACCAGATCTCCTTCGGATTCGCGTCAACCGTGTGCAGTTGCCGCATCGTGTATCGGGCCTGGCGGTGTGCGTACCTCTGGTGCGTGGCACCGCGAAGTCGACGAGGATCCTGCGAGCTGTAGAACAAGTGCGCCCAAAGTACGCGCTGATTGAGCAGCCGCTTCACCGCCTGGCCGCCCCAGATCGCTTCGAACGCCTCGCCCGGCCCCTGAGTCGTCCAGGATTCGCGAGCGTGCACCAGGCCGATCTGACGGATCGGCCGATACATGGACGCGAGGACGTTCCAGCCGCGCTGCCGCCCGCAGCGCTCCAGTGTCTTGCACAGCAAGATCATCATCTCTTGCGTCGCATCGCCGTAGTCCGGATCGACGTACGGCTCGCGGCCCAGCTGCCGCTCTTCCAGATCGACGAAGAATCGAAGCGGCCCGTCGGGCGAGTTGCGCCCAAAGCGGTTCTGCCAGTGGTCCAGCATCGCGTTCGCGGTCGCCGTCACGCGCTGCTCGAGCTCGCCAACCGTGTCGATCGTCATCGGGAGCAGGCGGTCCAGCAGATCGCGATGAAACAGGCTCGTTGCGGTGTGGGCCTGCCAGTGCGCGTCGAGCATGCCAGTGTGCTCGAAGAGCTCGTCGGCCCCGGCGTAGAACCGGCCGGACCCGTCGCTGGGCACGTGCTCGAATCCGCTGTGCAGGGTGGCTTGGGGTGGTGTCATGCGGGCGCTCCTTGGCGCGCGGCGGTTCGAGCAAGCCTGTTCTTGAGCTTGGTTACGACACCCTGCGTCGCCGCCAAACGACGCTCAAGCGTTTTCTTGCGTCGCCTCTCATCGCGATACCACTGCTCGTACAAGTCCCGCTGCCGAATCAGCTCGGTGTGCGTTTTCGACATCGCCTCAGTGGCGTCGGCAATGCGCTGGAGGCAGCCGAGTTCGAGTTGGTCTGCCCTTGGTGTGCCGTCACACCACCAGGCATCTCTCGACTTCGCCATGTGGCTTCGTTTGTCGCTCATGACTCGACTCCTTCCACACGCTTCGTGTAATCGACAAGGTCAACGTGCTGCTTGTCATGTCCGGAGGCCGAGCAGATCGCCTGCATCGCGTTTCGGACCAGGTGGTACGGGCTGAGCCTGCGCCGATAGCTGACGCCGGCGACGGATCGCCAGATACCCGGCTTGCCGCTGTGCGTCCCAGCGTGCCCGACGGCGGCGTAGTACGTGCCCGTGGCTTCGGTGCCCTTGCCGTCGTTGCAGATGACAGCCCGACCGATCTCGCGCTTGCGACGGTGATCGCCGTGGGGCCACAGCTCGATCTTGACGACGACCATCAGGGGCGGCCCTTGACGTCGCGAACGCGTTCGAACTCGACAACCCAGACCCAGGGGTTCGTCTCCCACGGGGCTCGCTTGCCGTTGATCTGATCCCAGCGCTCGCGGAAGTACGCGACGCAGTCGTACTCGGGAGAGTTGGACACACCTTCGCACCACGCGTCGTCGTTGCTGATCTCCTGCAACCGCTCGACGCGTACGTTGGTGACGCGGAGGGTCAGGCGGGAAGCCCAGCGGGGCATTCGCGAAGACGCCGTCCAGGGGTGACCGATCGTGAGCGCGTGCTCGCAGATGTAGTTATCATCCGTGACCGTTTCACCGAGAAGCTCACAGCATGCGTCAAAGTCGAAACCAACAGACCGGACCTCTTCGTCGGCGTCGTAGTGGATGAAGCTCTGGCAATCGTCCGCGACGACTTCGGCCCATCTCTCGCGCACCCAGAGCTCGTCTCCCAGGTTGCCGAGGTGGCACTTGACGGGCTGGAACTCCAAGTCCTTGATGGGACCCGCGGACTTTTGCAACACCCACGAGTCGTCGTCCGCTCCCGGGAATTCGCTCGCGAAGTCTGGGAGTATCTTCTGGGCGTGTCCCCAGTGGGCGTAGCGATCGAACTTGCGGAGCAGCCTCCGCGTCTGCGTCTGGCGCCCCCCAAGGATCGCGCGCACGCTCTCGCCATCGAAGATGATCGGTCGGGCCTTGGTTGCGGTGGGCATCATGCCCCACCGCCCTTCGCGGCGCGACGGCGACCGATAGTCAGCCGTACCGGCCCAAGCGATACCAGCCAGCCGCTGGGGAGCACCATGCGGCGGTACCGCCACAATCGCCACCAGCCGCTTTGCCGGAGCTCAATCCGGAAAACGGGCAGTTTTGGTGAAATGGTGGTGAAAAGACTCGCGACGAATCGCGTAAGTCCAGTACCCCCCACAGGACTCGAACCTGTAACCCGCTGATTAAGAGTCAGCTGAGAGGTGCTGCAAACACAGGACTTAAGGACCACCACCCGCAGTCAGGTACGCAGTCGCCCGCAGAATCCCCACCTGACCCTCGTTTGGCGTCGCTGGTGGAATCGTGGCCCGACCTGCCTGAACCGATACGGCGTGCTGTACTGGCGATGGTCGAGGCGAGCCATGACTAGGCGTGCCGAACTACCTTCGATCTGAGAAGTGCCAGCACCT
>ERZ1740060.731-NODE-731-length-14518-cov-3.662933_pt1 | contig 14518 bp, 12 predicted proteins | sample MGYA00581743_ERZ1740060 | MGnify/ENA primary metagenome ERZ1740060 (study PRJEB43018, sample SAMN04849235) | marine metagenome | isolation source: floating plastic debris | place: Pacific Ocean | collected 2008-08-27 | study: EMG produced TPA metagenomics assembly...
CAAACCGCCACGGTGCGTCTTGAGAAGACCCACGGTCTGCTGCGAGAAGAAGTCGCTCGGCTCAGCACCGAGCTGGAAATCAAGAACCGCGAGCTGGCTCGCAAGAACCGGCTGGCCGACCTGGAGATCAAGCGGCTCTGGAGCGTGGGCGCCGTCGGGCAGGGCAAGCTCGAGCGCCTGGGTGTGCGCACGTTCGGGCAGCTGCGCTCGCTCGACCTGCCGACGCTGCAACGCCTCTTCGGCTCGATGGGGGAGAGCCTGTTCAACCGTTGTCGAGGGATCGACGATCGGCCGGTGGTCACCGATCGGCAAGCCAAGTCGATCGGCCACGAGCGGACCTTCGGCGAGAACTTGGTAACCCTTGACCAATGCCATGCGCAGATTGTTGACCTCGCGGAACGAGTCGCGTGGCGGCTGCGCCGGGCCGACCGCTCGGCGGGCACAATCACGCTGAAGATCCGAAACGGGCAGTTCAAGACCATCACCCGCGGGCACACGCTGGCTGAGGCGACGCACGACAGCGGGGTAATTGTTCGCGAGGCATTGGCGTTGCTGGAGACTTGGTCGAAGAACAGCTTCGAGCCGGTGCGCCTGCTTGGTGTCAGCACGAGCCAGCTCCGCACGCCGCAGGGGCCGGGGCTTTTCGATGCCGCCGAGCGAGCCCAGTCTTCGCGGGTGGACAATGCAGCCGACGCGATCCGTGCGAAGTTCGGCGACGCAGCCATCGGGCGTGCGAGCGCCATCGACCCAAAGTCTGACCACTAGTTCTTCAGGCGTAGGCGGATCGGGCCTCGGAACCCGTCTGGGTCAACCGGCTTGCCGCCCTGTGTGATCTCAATGGTCTTGGCGCGCACCAAGCGTCGCGCTGCGCGGCGGGTCCGCTCCATCAGCGGCTTCCAGTCGTCGGGCTTCACCGCTTTGGCGGCCTCGCTCGGGCAGATGCTCGCACCGCGATCTCGGGCGTTGAGCAGGTCGAAGATCGCCGATTCCAACTGCCCGTCCAGCTTACCGGGTTTCTCACGCCGGCACTGATCGGAGCAGTACCGCACGTCTTCCCAGTTGCGCTCCCACTTCTTGCGCCAGGCGAACTCTCGCCCGCACGTAGCGCAGATCTTGGTGGGCATTTCGGTATCGCGGCTCAAGATCGACTCGCTTCCGCATCACCAAGCGGATTCACCTTGGGTGTTGGGTCACCGTGGATTGAGATGCGCTCAGCGATCTTGGGCCACGCAGCCAGCGCTGTTCCACGCGGGAGCGAGCCGAGGATGGCTCGACGATCAGCACGGCTCATGTGCATCGCTTGATCGAGGCTCGCTTTGCCGAATCGTCGCGCGGTATACGAGGCCACCGCACTGGCAAGCGTCATCGCGATGATCGTGCGCCGCGGGAGCACTCCCGTCCCGATGGGCTCGAGGGCGAGACAAGCTTGCATTCGCACGGTGTGGCGGCTCTTTTCTCGCTCCAGTCGCTTCACGCCCTGGCAGTCGGCGACCGCGATGACCGGCCGATCGCCTTCGAACCGAACGATGAGATTGCTGGGCTTGTGATCCCGATTGTGGAGTTCGGCAGCGAGGATGCACCCCACCTGTGCCCCCACCGCTCGCGCGACGGCATGCTGCTGGGCGATCGGGACCTGACCGTCTCGGAGGGCTCGTAGCCACTGCAACAGCGTTTGGCCTTCCAATCGCCCCATGATGAGGCAGTCTTCTCGAACACCGCCACCACTCCGGCTGACGAGCGCCAGCATCTCCGCACACGGGATTCTTTCGGCCGCTAACAACGCCGCCCCCGCCCAGTGGCGATCGGCCGGCGCAGCCCCCAGGCGAGACCTCACGCGATCCCGCGGCCCGCTGTGGCGGTAGAACTTGAGGACGACAGAGCGCCCGCGCAGGCTCGCGGCCAAGACTCGAACGTTGCCATCTTCTTTCAAGAGCTCGGCAGAGTCTGCCCAGGGCGCGCTCGCCAGCACGCTTGCCCACGCTGACCCGTCGGCGCTCGGACCTTGTCGACGGGGCTTGAATCTGGGCGTTTCGGCCATTGGGCCCTAGTGTACGTCTGGCGGCCGTTCGGCCTCTAACCACACCGGTCCGGACCAAAACCGGGCCCGGCCCTGAGAGTTCGCATGCCCACAACGCCCAAGCCACTATCCGTGGCGATCATCTGCAAGAACAACGTGGACACGATCGGCCGAACGCTCGAGAGCGTGCGGGGCCTCGGTCTCGAGATCGTGGCGGTCGATTCGGGTTCGACCGATGGCACACTCGAGCTTTTGGCCCAACACGGGGCGAGGATCATCGAGATCGAGTGGATGGGCTACGTCGAAACGGTGCAATTCGCTTACGAGCAGTGCGAGCAGCCATGGGTGTTGCCGCTCGATAGCGACGAGTCTTTGGAACCCGAGCTTCGTGCTTCGATCGAAGCACTCGACCTGCAAGCAGAACCAACGAACGCGAGAGAGCCCTCGGGCTATCGGGTCAACAGGAAGGTCTTTTACCAGGGCCGGTACTTCGAGCACACGTGGCAGCCGGAGTGGCGGATGCGACTCGTGCGGAAGGAACGATTCCGTTGGCACGGCATGAATCCGCACTACGACCTTCGGCCGATTGATCCGGCCGAGACGGTTGAGGATCTGACAGGCGACCTACGACACGAAGCCTTCGCAACCTTCGGGCAGATGCTCGGCAAGCAACTCAGCCACGCCCAGGTCATGGCTCGCAGTATGCACCAGGCCGGCAAGCATCCGAGTGTGCGGCGGCTTGCGTGGGCCCCAGTGGCGGCAGTCTGGAAGGCGGCGGTTGTCCGTGGCGGCTTCCGGGACGGCAAACGAGGCTGGGCCGCAGCGGGCACGATCGCAGCAGGGACGCTCATGAAGTACGTCTTGCTGTTCGAGCTCACCGATGGCGCGGGCAGTAAGTCAGACCGGATCACAAGGGACGGCGCAAGGTTTGCAGCAGCCAAGTCGGCTGACCGCCGATAGACGCTAAGATACCCGGCTGCCGCGCGGAGAACAGCGCGCCAAGGGCCATCGCAGGCGAAGCGAGAGCACGACGCAGCACGAGTTGACCGGCACATGAGCCTGCGGCCATTCGCCGCCAAGAGGACCCAGATGGCCAAGAAGACCACCAAGAAGACGACAAAGAAAACCACCAAGAAGACGGCAAAGAAGACGGTCCGCAAGGCACCTGCCACAAAGAAGACCACGAAGAAGACGACAAAGAAGACCACCAAAAAGACCAGCACCCGCTCGACGGGCCGTTCCAGCAAGAAGACCACTCGCGCCGGAAGTTCCAGTGCTCGCGGCTCCAGCGCATCGCGCGGCAGTTCGAAGTCTGCCAGCGGTCGCAGCACCGTGACGCGGAAGAAGGTCAACTCGAGCAGCCCTCGCTGAGCGAGTTGACGAGGTGGCACGCGGACTGCACTCGAAGCTGACAAAAGGATTTCACCCTGCCACCTACCAAGAAGCAATCGAAGACCTCAAAGAAGCCATCGACGTCCAAGAAGGGCTCCAGGTCGAAGGCCGGGGCACGCTCCAAGCCCGAGGGCAACACGAAGGCCGAGCACGACGAGACCATCTTCGATTCGTCGGTGACGTTCGAAGACTTCGATCTGGTGGAAGACGTCCTCGACGGCATTGACGACGAGGGCTTCGTCCACCCGACGATGATCCAGTCGATGCTCATCCCCGTCGCGCTCACGGGCAAGGACGTGCTTGGGCAGGCCAAGACGGGCACGGGCAAGACCGCCGCGTTCGGCTTGCCGCTTCTCTCGTTGGTCGATCCTGGAGACGGCTTCGCGGGCTTGGTGCTCGCGCCCACGCGCGAGCTTGCGTTGCAGATCGCCGCCGAGTTGCAAACGCTCGGCAAGCACAGCGGCCTGAAGGTGTGCGCGGTCTACGGCGGCGAGCCTGTCGAGAAGCAAGCCAAGCGGCTGAGCCAGAAGCCCGAGATCATCGTTGGCACCCCTGGTCGCGTCATGGACATGGAGCGACGCGGGTACCTGCGGTTCGACCGCATACGGGTGGCCATCCTCGATGAGGTCGACCGCATGCTCGACATCGGCTTCCGAGAGGACATCCGCCAGATCCTGGGCGTCTGCCCCAAGGACCGCCAGACGATCTTCGTGTCGGCCACCCTGACGCCCGAGATCGAAAAGCTCGCGCGGAGTTACATGAACAAGCCCGAGAAGCTGGTCGCCTCGGCTGGCTCGCTTACGGTCAGCATCGTTGAGCAGCACTACCTCACGGTGCAGCCCTGGGACAAGAAACGCCTGCTCGTTCACCTGCTGACCCACGAGGAGCCCGCGCTCACGGTCGTGTTCTGCAGGCTCAAGCGGGTCGTCGACGAGCTCGAAAAGCACCTGCAAAGCAAGGGCATCGACGCGGTGGCTATCCACGGCGACATGCGTCAGAGCCGGCGCAACAGCGTGATGGGCAAGCTCCGCACAGGCAAGCTGGGCGTGCTGATCGCCAGCGCCCTGGCCAGCCGCGGCATCGACGTGGAAGGCATCAGTCACGTCATCAACTACGACCTGCCCGAAGACCCGGACCTCTACATCCACCGCATCGGGCGCACAGCGCGTGCCGGCCGCGGCGGCATCGCGTGGAGTCTTGTGACGCCCGAGCAGGGCAAGCTGCTCACCGAGATCGAGACGCGAATCAACACGCACATCCCCTACATGGCTTACCCGGACTTCGAACCTGGACCCGAGCCTGACTCGGTGCGACAGAAGCGCGAGCTCGATGCCATGCGCGAGGAACGCTCGAAGCAACGGACGCTCGAGCGCATGGGCAAGGTGCTCCCCAAGGACGCCGACGAGAGCAAGTTCCCGGGCGGCGTCATACCGACAAAGCTCCCGCCCAGGCGCATGGGTGGGCGCCTCTCGGGCCGTCGCTAGGTTTATTCGATCGAACTCGGATTAGTCGCCGAGCTTGGCCAGCGCCTTCTCGCGCGTCTTGAAGATCGTAAAAAGGCGATCGACCTTGGTTGTCTTGAGCACGCTGGCGATTGGGCTTGCAAGCCCGCTGATCGCCAGAGAGCCGCCGGCCTTCCCGCATGCTTCGCGGAGTTGGACGAGCATCGAGATTCCCGCACTGGACATGTACTCGACGCGAGTCATGTCGAGCAGCACGCGACCGCCAGATCCCTCGACATCCCCGACCACCTCGGCGAGCACGCTCGTCGCATCGCTCTCGGTGATGCTTGGGCCCTTGGCGGTGATGACGAGCATCCCTTGCGTGGTCTCGCGGGTGGTGTTTTGACCCTCCACGATCGAGGTGCTGTCCGGTGTCGCGTTGCTCGGCATGTTCGGGCTCCATCTTCGATTCGGGCGGCTCAATGAACGCCGTCATCAATCGGCCGGGCGATAGTACACACCCGCCCACGCTGTCCTGGTATCGGTGAGACAGCGATTACGCATGCGTAGGCCCCGCCTTGACCGAGTCTCATACCCCACACGAGTAGACCAGGCCGCAGATCCGGCACGATTGGGCAGCGATCGCCCAACCCCGAGTTGTGCCGCCCTGCAGAAGAAATCGCCGGAGGCGGCAGCATGCTTGAGAAGATGACGAAAACCACACGTCGAGTCGTGCTCGCCGCTTCGGGCCTGTTCCTCGCAAGTTCCGCCGGCTGTTCCGTCTCGGTCTGATGTCGCGGCAGCGGTGAAGCTTGGTACGAGAGAGGATCGTTCGGCATCGCGAACGTTGTTGTCGGCACGCGTTCGGTGGGAGTATGGGGCAGCGGCAGTCTCACGCTGGTTGAGTGCCTGTTCTTTCAGCCTTCGACTCGGAGTGTTAACCCATCGATCTTGTGTAAGTACTTGGAGCCCGATAGCCCGCCCCGGGATGGAAAGTCTGCATCAAGTTCTAACTTTGTACTAACGCGAGCTTGTGATCTCATGTATCCACGCTCGTTACGAGCCAGCAACCTAATCAACCCACGAAAGCGCGAGGATCCAACCAGCATGGAACGGATCGCTCTTGCCTCGATCACGCTGACTTCATTCACCTTCGTCGCATCTGGCCAGTGCGCGCCCGAATGGGATCCTGCCATTGGCAATCCCGGAGTCGAGCGCGGGCTGATGGACCCCATGATGCACTGGGATGACGGCACTGGAGAACGCCTTTACGTTGGCGGGTCATTCAACACCATCCGCGGCGTCCCCGGTTCGGCAATCCTCGGGCAATGGGATCGCGAAACGAACCGCTGGGACCGTGTGGGCAGGTTCGGCTTGAGCACCGGGAGCGGAAATGGCTTCCTGAATCAGATCATGCCGTTCGAGGTTTTCGGCAAGGAACGCCTCGTTGTCGCCGGTTTCTTTGCCAATGCAGATCGCGTTCCGAACACGAGGTCCATCGCCGCATGGGATGGGACCGAGTGGGTTTCTATGGGAGGGCCTCTCCCGTCGCCAGCCAGCATTTGGGGCATGACCACGGGTGACATCGGCCAGGGCGAGAACCTGATCATTAGTGGTAGCTTCGAAGAGATCGGCGATTCGTCGGGCGATGATCTGGCCCAGTGGGACGGAGTGCAGTGGCTCCCAGTTGGCGATGGCGGCGGGGCCTTCGGCTCTTTTAGTCCCGTCGTTTCCGTGATCCAGATGTTCGACGATGGAAGCGGGCCTGCCTTGTATGCGGGCGGCCGATTCGATTTCATCGGTGGTGCAGGCGGAACCCAAGCTTTTGGCCGTTTCGACGGGACTCGATGGGAACCTGTCGGCGGCGGCCTTACTCGGGCCACCATCTTGTCGTCAGTCAATGCGATGACGGTTTACGACGATGGTTCAGGGCCCGCCCTGTATATCGGCGGCTTCGATTTCACCATCTCGGGCGTTCGCAGCGCGAGCGTGTACAAGTGGGACGGTTTCGAGTGGACGGCCATCGGCCAGGAGTTCGGCGGGCGCGTGACGGATCTCCAAGTATGGGATGATGGATCGGGACCTGCGCTCTACGTGTCGGGTACAGCGGTCCCGGACATCCTGTACGTCGCCAAGCTCGAAGATGACGAGTGGGTGCCTCTCGATGGCGGGGTCGCGAGCCAGCCTTCCACGAGTGGCGACTTTGCCAGCGTCTTCGGCCTCCATGTTTGGGATAACGACCTCTACGTCGCTGGCACGTTCACGAACGTCGGCACCGCGGGTATCGACGCTCGCGGCATCATCCGCCGGACAGGCTGCGCAGAGCCAGCTTGTTTTGCTGACTTCGATGGTGATGGCCGCCTCTCCCTGTTCGATTTCCTTACGTTCCAGAACGCATTCGACACGGGCGATCCGTCAGCCGACTGCGATGACGACGGGAGTCTCTCGCTCTTCGACTATCTGTGCTTCCAGAACGCGTTCGATGCCGGATGCTGAGCGAGCGGCCCTCGAACCCGTCTGGCCGCCGATAAACGCGGCAGATTGCCGCTTTCGGGCCAAATTAGACCACTTTTCTGTTCCGCTACTCGGGTCTCTGTTATCATCCATCAGAGTCCAGAAACCCTGACTTTTACGATGCCAAAGAGAGGGAGTGTCGCCCTATGCAACGAATCACCATCGCATCGATCACCGTTTCGAGTCTTACGCTCGCCGCCGCTGGCCAATGTACATCCATCTGGGACCCCGCCATCGGCAACCCGGGCGTCGACCGCGGCTATGTCCAGCCGATGATGAACTGGGACGACGGGACCGGCGAGCGTCTCTACGTCGGCGGCTCATTCAACACGGTGCGCGGCGTTCCTGGCTCGACGATTTTGGCCCAATGGGATCGTGACACCAACCGTTTGCATCGTGTCGGCACGCCCTCTTTGAGCACCGGATTCACCAACGGCTTCCTGACCAACATCATGCCCTTCGAGGTGTTCGGCCAGGAGCGTCTGATCGTCGCTGGATTCTTCGCGAGCGCGGGCGGCGTCGCCGATACCCGTTCGATTGCCGCGTGGGACGGCACGGAGTGGGTCTCGATGTCGGCCGACTTGCCTTCGCCTCAGAGCATCTGGGCGATGACCACGGGCGACGTGGGCCAGGGCGAGAACCTGATCATCGGCGGCGCGTGGCCCGAGATCGGCGGTACGTTCGGCGCCGACCTCGCCCAATGGGACGGTGATGAGTGGCTGCCCATCGGCGACGGCTCGGGCATCACCGGCGGCTTCAGCCCGACCGTGTTCACGGCCAAGATGTTTGACGACGGCACCGGCCCAGCGCTCTACGCCGGCGGCCGTTTCGACAGCATCGGCTTCGCGTCGAACACCGCCGTCTTCGGTCGATTCAACGGGACCGAGTGGGAAGCCGTTGGTGGTGGCTTGAACCCCGAGGACTTCCTCTCGTCGTTCAACGCGTTGGCCGGCTTCGATGACGGCACCGGTGAGGCTCTCTTCGTCGGCGGCAGTGATGTCTTCGCCCCGGGGCAGCCCTTCGCGAGCGTGTACAAGTGGGACGGCGTTGAGTGGACTGCAATTGGCCAGGAGTTCGGCGGCCGCGTGACCGACCTCAAGGTCTGGGATGATGGCACCGGTCCTGCCCTCTACGTCTCGGGCACTGCTGTCCCTGACATCCAGTACGTTGCCAAGCTCGAGGGCGACCAGTGGGTCCCGCTCGCTGGTGGCGTCGCGAGTCAGCCCGCGACCAGTGGCTCGTTTGCCAGCGTCTTCGGCCTGCACGTTTGGGACGGCGATCTCTACGTCGGCGGCAACTTTACGCTTGTCGGCGATCCCGCAGTTGAGGCCCGCGGCATCATCCGCCGGACCGGGTGCGGCACGTCCGATTGCTTCGCAGACTTTGATGGCGACGGGGAGCTCACGCTCTTCGACTTCCTCGCCTACCAAAACGCGTTCGACGCCGGCGACGACTCGGCCGACTGCGACGATGACGGCCGACTCAGCCTGTTCGACTTCCTGTGCTTCCAGAACGCGTTCGACGCGGGCTGCGAGTAATCACCGAAGTTTGAGACAAGTCATTCGATAGAACTTCGGCGGGGAGGGCTGCAGCCCTTCCCGCTTTTGCATTCGTTGTGTTGTTGGTTGAGTGTTCTCCGAGTAGAAAGAGAAACAAACTCAGTCGACGGGCTTCTGGCCAAGTCGAATCCAACGAACGGCGATAGTGCCGGGCACCGAGAATTCCATCACAAAACGCCAGGCCGTGTACGCCCGCTCGTCGTAGCCCAATCGCTGGAAAGTCGACTTAAGAACGTCGCGGATCTGGGGCAGATGGGGCGAATACAAGCCGTCGATGCCCCTGCCCGCGTGTTCGACCTCGGCTTGTGACTCGAGCGTGTCGAGCGACTCATCGGGGGTATAGCCGACGCCCGAGAGCGCCCCAAGCCCACCGAGATGGAACGTCATTAACGGAGGCTCCGCGCCGGGGAACGCGTCATCGTGCAACAAGAGGTCGCTGATCCACACCTTGCGAGCGCTGCGGCTCGCAAAGCGATTAAACACAAACGGCTTGCTCTCGCTCGCCGCGTATCGCATGAAAGTCCCACTAGAGCGATGCGCCATGAACAAGTCCATCGAATCTGTCAGGTTCGGGCGATCACCGGGGAGCCGGATGAGGACCTGTCGTTCCCGCGGCTCGATGTCGAGTTCAGGGAGGGGCTGAGTGGAAAACTCCGGCAGCACATAGTCACTGAAGTTATCCGAACGTACTTCGTCGAGCGTGCGAAAAGAGCCAGCCCATCGAGATGCACTGTCATCACCCGAGAGCGCGGAAGCGAACGCCGTGAGCAACATGGGAGATCCGGGGCGGACGCGACGCAGCCCGACCCATCCGCTCACCGTGGCTGAATCGCACGACGTCGGATCGGTTGCCGAGGGTGTGATGATCTCGCTCGAATACCCACCGCCGATGCTCACGCCGATGTCATGCACCGCACCCTGATACATCTTCCGCCGCGACACTCGACTCTCCGCTTCAGACTGCGATGTCGCCCCGGCAAGCGCGGAAATCAGGCCCGATCGGCCTTCGGGGACCAGGCTGATCACATGCTCGAGCCTTTTGATCGCCTCCTCCAACGCCGACGCACCGGGCTCAGACAGGCCCTGCTTCATCGCAGAATGGAGCAAAATGCGGAGGCCCGCGGGTGCAGGCGAGCAGGCAAGTGCCGCAAGAGGGTGGCCTGCGTCCGCGACCTTCGTCAGGCGCCACGCGAGTGTTTTGTCAATCTCTAGTCGCTCGGCAACATCCACGGCACGGACTGCGGAGAGCCCCAAATCCGTGAGCACCGCTCGCAGTGCTTCCGATAGATCCTGTCCCGCGACGTGGACTTCCGAACCAAAGAAATCACCGTTATCGCCGGAAGACGCCGGAGGCGCATCAAAACCCGTCCACGATTCTGGCGTGTCCGTCACGCGAAAGTATAGCGTACGAGAGCGGGATATCCATAACTCAGAAAATCTCTGGGAAATTTTCTTAGGGTGTATCCATATCGTCTTTCTGCCAAGTACAGAGCTGCTCGTCCTGACAGGCGGCGATTCGATCCCTCCCCCCAAAAGAAACGACAGAGAGGAAACCCATGACTGACTCAAACCGCTGGCAAGCCAAGACCCTGTGCCTCGTCGCTGGTCTCGCGATGGCTGGTGCACCTGCCGCGCACGGCCAAGAGTTCTTCCCAATCGGCTCGCTGGACGGCTCCGGCGGCGTGGGCGGCCAATCGAACTTCGTGCGTGCCATCTCGGCCGACGGGAGGCTCGCCGCCGGTGGTGCGATCTTGAGCGGCGCCTCCGTCTGCGATTCCCAGCAGGGCTACACCTGGAGTCGCGGCGATGGCATCCAGCCGTTCGCCGCGGTCGGCGAGTGCGTGACCTCGGTCTTCGACATGGATGCCGCTGGCGAGACCATCGTGGGCTCCGGCGCTCCTACAAACCCGCTGCGTGGATATTACTGGACTGAGGACGCCGGCTTCATCGAGATCCCGCAAATCTTCGAAGACAGAGGTCGCACGTTCTTTAACCCTGAAACCACGAGGCTTCGGGTCACTGGTGATGGCAGTGCAGTCATTGGCACCGGATTCAGAATCGCCTCAGGGATTCCGGCATCTGGTTCTCAGCCAGTTCGCTGGACACCCTCTGAGGGCTATGAGTTCTTAGATTTGCCGGCACCCGGCGCCGCGGGACTTCCCAATGGAGTCAACGTCGATGGCTCAGTGATTGTTGGATCAACGACGACGAGCAGTGGTGACGGCGCGTCCATCCCCGCCATTTGGACCGCCGATGGCTCCGTTCGCAACATCGCACGCCCACCGGCAAGCCGGACTGGGTTCTTCCGCGATGTGACACCTGATGGCCGGGTGCTCATCGGCGGCGGTCGTCTCGAAGACTCTAATGTCCCGCGCAGCTTCAGCTGGACCGAAGACAACGGCTGGTTCGATCTGGGCGACTTCCCTGCAGGCGGCACCGGCGGCTTCCCGCTCGCGGTGTCCGATGACGGCAGCGTCATCGTCGGGGGGTACACGCTTTTCGGCTTCGGCGGCCGCGCGTACATCTGGACCGAAGACCAGGGGATTCAGGACCTCAATGAGGTCGCACGCGGCCTCGGTATTGATCTGCTGGGCTGGACGCTGACCCAAGCCACAGCGATCTCCGCGGATGGGCGGACCATTGCCGGTGTTGGCACCAACCCATCCGGCGTCGATGACAGCTGGGTCCTCGTGCTTGAAAGCTCGAGTTGCCCCGCCGACTTCGACGGCGACGACCGCTTGTCGATCTTCGACTTCTTAGCGTTCCAGAACGCATTCGACTCGGGCGACTCATCCGCTGACTTCGACGGCGATGGTCGGCTCTCGTTGTTTGACTTCTTGGCGTTCCAGAACGAGTTCGACGTGGGTTGCGACTAAGACCGAACTCAGTCTGAGTCGAAACTCTTGAGCTTCAGTCGGGTTCGATGATGGCCGGGGGCATTCGTGCCTCCGGCCGTCTGTCCTTTGAGGTAGTCCTTCTGCCACGAATCTTCGCCACCCTCATGACGAGTGATTGCCTGCTGACGCGAGTCGGCCCAGGCCTTGTACGCATGTGCTACCGGCTGGTCCGAATGCAGCGGTGTCGTCTGTGGGTCGGTCCATTCGAGCAATGCTAACGGATACGGCTGGATCATGCAGATTGGTTCGCCTGTGCGAAACCACACATCGACGCCGCGCTTCATGACCTTCCAGTTCATCGTGAACGTGCTCGGCGACCAATCTGTCTCGACGAAACCGTCAAGCGGAACGGCGTAGTCCTTAGGTTGGTTGGTCGGACCGCGCACCATCAGTCCGATCTTCGGCGGCGTGCGAAACAGCCACGGCAATCGGAACGTGACGATGCCACTTCCAAAGTGGCTCACGATGAACTGCGCGAGGTGCGGCGGCCCTTCGTGGGTCTTGATGGTGAGCGCGTCTGGTCCGTCCTTGCCCGTCCATCGCATCGACACCGTGCCCGGACAGCGGATGACCCAGCCCGCCTGATTGGCGATTGCCAGTGGAAGACATCGATACGCACCCTTGCCGGGCGTCTTGTCCATCCAGTCTCGCTTGGGTTGCCCCGGCTCGAGAACCCACCCGGTGGTATCGCTGACCACGTACGCGGTCAGCGGGCACGGTCCGTCGATGGTGATCGCTTCTGGCATGGGTGTCCCTCCTTGATGCCTACTGCAGCATAGAGCCCGCTCCGCGGCAGACTTATCGAAACTTCATACAGATCGGATCCCAAACACTTGACGGCCTGTTCGGGCTCTGGTACACTCGGCCAGCCGGGCACGCGACCAGCGCCGCCCCCGGCCCCTGGGCTCGATTCGGTCACGGTGGACCACGCCCAGGCCACGCGCGCTGCAGCGGTGTGACGCCCGGCTGGGAACCCCGAAGATGGGTCAGCCCCGGCAGGCCACGGCACGCCGAAGACAATTGGAGGTGCCCCATGGCACGCACGAAGGCTCCCGCCGGTTCCGCTCCTGCGTCGCGCTCGAAGACCGATGGCGCAGTTGAGGTTGTTGCCCCAGAAAAGGGCAGTTCGAAGGGCGATCCGAAGAACCAGGCCCCCACCGCTCCCGTCAAGACCGAAACGAATCCTGAGAAGGCCAAGGCGCTGAACCTAGCCGTCGGGCAGAGCGAGCGCAACTTCGGCAAGGGCGCGATCATGCGCCTGGACGAGAACGCCGCGATGAACATCCCGGGCATCAGCACCGGCGCACTGTCGCTGGATCTGGCGCTCGGCGGACGCGGCATCCCGAGAGGCCGCATCGTCGAGGTGTTCGGCCCCGAGTCCAGTGGTAAGACGACGCTTGCGCTCACCGTCGCCGCCCACGCGCAAAAGGACGGCGGCGTCGCGGCGTTCATCGATGCCGAGCACGCGCTGGATCCCTCCTGGGCCCGTCGCCTGGGCGTGAACATCGACGATCTGCTGGTCAGCCAGCCCGACACGGGCGAGCAGGCCCTTGAGATCTGCGAGCTGCTGGTGCGCTCGAACGCGGTGGACGTGATCGTGGTCGACTCGGTCGCGGCCTTGATTCCACGTGCCGAGATCGAGGGCGAGATGGGCGACAGCCACGTTGGTCTGCAGGCCCGCCTTATGAGCCAAGCGATGCGCAAGCTCACGGGCATCATCGCCCGCAGCAATTGCACGGTGATCTTCATCAACCAGATCCGCGAGAAGATCGGCGTGATGTTCGGCAGCCCCGAGACCACGCCCGGCGGCCGCGCCTTGAAGTTCTACAGCTCGGTCCGCGTGGACATCCGCCGCATCGGCTCGATCAAGGACGTGGACATCGCCGTGGGCAACCGTGTGCGGGCCAAGGTGGTCAAGAACAAGGTCGCCCCGCCCTTCCGCCAAACCGAGTTCGACATCATGTTCAACGAGGGCATCAGCATCTCGGGCGACCTGGTCGACCTGGGCGTTGAGTACAAGGTCGTGGACAAGAGCGGCGCGTGGTTCAGCTATGGGGAGGTCCGCCTGGGCCAGGGCCGCGAGAACGCCAAGCAGTTCATCCGCGAGAATCCCGACCTGGCCGCCGAGGTCCGCCAGAAGGTGCTCGAGCGGCACTTCGCCGCGGCCCAGGCAAAGGAGAAGGGCGGCAAGCGATAGGCACGTGTTCCGGTTGCTTTCGGCCGGTTGCTTCGGGGCGGCGGTGCGGGCTACACTCCCTGCCCGCCTTCGGGCGACCGTCGCGGATGTGGCGGAATTGGCAGACGCGCTAGGTTCAGGTCCTAGTGGGAGTAAAATCCCGTGGAGGTTCGACTCCTCTCATCCGCACTTTGAAACCGGCACGTAAGTGCCGGTTTTTTCATGGCCCGATCACGTATCAGCGGGTTGGCATCGCGGCAGATTCATCGCCAAGATGATCCCTGAAGAACGCGATCATCGCCGGGAATGCCTCCGATCGCTCGCGGGCATCGGCCTCGCTAAGCGGCGTGTACGCATGTCCGGATAGCGCATGGCCAGCCTCTCGACCGACGATCATGAGGGTCATGAGCCCCGCCGCCTCGCGGGCCTCGTCGATGTTGCGGACCATGTGCCCCGAATCCCAGACTTCGTCAGCATCACCGCCAACCACCATCACGGGCTCGTCAATATCCTCGACCCGG
>ERZ1740060.732-NODE-732-length-14486-cov-8.095281_pt1 | contig 14486 bp, 15 predicted proteins | sample MGYA00581743_ERZ1740060 | MGnify/ENA primary metagenome ERZ1740060 (study PRJEB43018, sample SAMN04849235) | marine metagenome | isolation source: floating plastic debris | place: Pacific Ocean | collected 2008-08-27 | study: EMG produced TPA metagenomics assembly...
TACTCATTATTGACCTCGGAGAAGTTCCGGTTTTAGGCGTCACGTCTTCTTTAGCGATCGAAAATGCCATTCAAGAAGCCACCGAAGAGGGTCGAGAAGTGATTGTCGTGGGGGCAACGGGTAAAGTTAAACGTCGGCTAGAAACCCTGGGAATTAACAAACTTATTCCCAATGAACATTGGATGAACGATCGCTTACAAGCGCTAACTAAAGGTTTATCGTTTGTACAGCAGCAGCAGGCAATTGCTTAGGCGGCTAAACCGGCCATTGTGCTACGCCCATGGGGAACCTCCCACAGGGCTGGATCCGGTCCCAGAGGGATCAGTCCCCCTGGATTTAGGGGGAATAAGTTGCCGTAATATTCTTGCCGTACGGTCTCTAAATCGCAGGTCGCAGCCACCCCAGGTTGTTGGTAAATGTCACGGGCGTAGGGCCAAAGATAGTTGAAGTCGCGCAAGTGGCGGCGATCGCACTTAAATAATCCGTGATAGACCCCATCAAATCGAAACAGGGTGGTAAACAGCCGCACATCTGCCAAGGTCAGGGACTCTCCGCAGAGGTAGCGCTGATGGGCCAGCACCTGGTCGATTTCTTCTAGGGTGTCAAACAGCAGCGTGCAGGCAGATGCATAAGCGGCTTGGGTGCGGGCAAAACCGCAGCGGTAAACCCCATTATTGATGGCTTCATAAATGCGATCGCCCCAGCGATCAATGTCAGCTTTGAGGGCCGCTGGGTAGAGATTGACCTCTGGGCGCTGGGCAACGGTATCGAACGCTCCGTTCAGAATCTCGATAATGTCTGCACTTTCGTTATTCACCACGGTGCGGCTCTGGGTATCCCACAGCACGGGTACTGTGCTGCGGCCATCGTAATCGGGTTGGTCCGTCTGATAAAGCTGTGGCAGCGTGTTCCATTCCAGTTCTTGCCCTGGCTCAAACACCCAGATCCCTTGATTTGCAGCGGGATTCACTCGCCAAATCGGTATTGCTTGCTCTAAACCTTTCAACGCGCGGACCACCAAGGTGCGATGGGCCCAGGGACAGCCCATTCCTACAATCAGTCGGTAGCGATCGCTTGTATCGGTCCCCTCTAAATCAACCCTATGGCGAAACTGACTTTCGGGTCGCACATAAGCGCCTGATTGATCGGTGGGAGCCAATCGGCTCATCATGATCTGCCAGAGGGTGCTCCATACGGTGCGGCCCGTGCGCACAATCAGACCAGGGGGCAAGCTCGCTTTGGCAAAACGGGGAGAAGCCATCGTTAAGGGAGATCATTCAGATAAACAATCATTTCACCAACGGTCACATCCACGCCAGCGAGATCCACCGCCTCAGAATCAAACGTTCCATCGCCCATCACGCTTTGCAAAACCTCAGGTAAAACCTGATTGGGATCAATATCGGGCTGTAGCCGCATAATCAGCAGCCCGTAATCCGGGTCGAGGTTGGTGCCCTCTAAAATGACCGTGCCGCCGTAATCCCAGCCAAACCCATAAAAACTGAAGGGACCCAACACCGTTTGCAGTTCAGCAAAACTCGTCCCCAGCCCCAGGCCATCGGGGGTGCGCCATGCGGGGCCAAATTCTTTGACCAGCAGGGGGCGGGTTTGGCTGTCATCGACCCAAACCACTGAAAAGGATTTCCCTGGCCCCAAGTTCACCTGGGTACCCGGTTCGGTTGTCCCCTCTCCAGCCGGGATCTCCGTGTCTTGCAGGGCTTCTACCCCAAATAGCGCCACCAGATCCGCTCGACTGGTCTCTGAAGTCAAAGGGCCAAAGCGCTCCCCTGGAATAATTTGAGTCGTCTCTAGGTCAGCTGCAGGCTCGGACTCAGCCACAGTGAGGGGGGCTGCAGGCACAGGGTCTGAAGCAGTCGGTTCAGCCGCAGTGAGGGGGACTGCAGGAGGCTCGCCGACTGTAGCTGGGCTCGATGAAACCTCTGGAGCCACTTCAGAGGGGGCTGAGGGCGGGCCGCCGCAGGCAACGATGCAGCCGCACATCCCCAAGAGCAGGCCCCGCAGCAAATTGATACGAGACTGAGCCATAATTTCTGTCCTCCCATCAGGGGCAACCAGCCCAGTGTATCTTGCCGGATTCCACACGGGTTGCGCAGAAGGGACAACTAAACCGCCATCTCACTTACACTCGGATCGGCCAGGGCAGGCAGTACCGCAACCAAGCGATATCCCGACTCTTCATTCCCTTGCAGGGTGAGGGTGCCGCCATGGGCTTCTGCGAGGTGGCGACTGAGGAGCAGCGCTAAGACTTCTCGTGAAAGGGGGCGATCGCCGTTCTCCTGCTCATGGACACTTTCTGCCAGATGGGGCGCTAAGGTACTCACCGCACTGGGCAGTCCCTCTCCTAGCCAAGGGTGAGATAGCCACACAGCCAATTTCAATGTCTGGTTCTGACGAGAGGCGTGAATCTTAACAGTTCCTCCTTCGCCAGGGCCATTAATGACGCAGAAAACCAGGTGATAGAGCACCTGCTTAAAAACCGTTTTATCCAAGGTCCAGAGCCGTGAACCAGGAGAGATGGTTAAGGCCAGCGTTTTGTTATGGTGCTTGGCCAATGCCGCCAGAGAACTGAGCACCTGCTGACCCAGCATGTCCACATCCACCGAAGTGCCTGCCAAAGTCGTTTCAGAGTAATGAAGGGCACTGAGGTCAATGATTTCGTCCACCATTTCTCGCAGTTGTTGACTGCTTTGGCGAACAATTTCGGTATATTCCTGCTGTTTGGGGGTGAGGGGGCCGTAAATCTCACGGCTCAACATGCCAGCCATACCCGTAATTGAAGTGAGAGGATTACGGAGTTCTTCAGTTAACTGACCAATCAAATTCAGCCTGACCATATCCAGGGATGGGGTCGCTAAAGGGGAGTCAGAAGCAGGTGCAGTGGGCGCAGGGGTTGGGAACGGTTGGGTATAACGCTCATACTCGCTTACACTCCAGCGAGCTGCCATTTCTACATAGGCGATCGCCGCCTCAGAAAAGACCTGAGAAGCCGTATCCATGGCCATAAGCAGTCCCAGGCATTGGCCTTGAGTTGTGATCAGCGGTACGCCGAGATAGGCTTTAACGCCATAGGTTTGCACAAGGATTGATGCGGCCACCCCTGCATCGGTTGAGGTATCAGAAAGCGCTATGGGCTTAGATTTCTGCCAAACCAGACCGAGTAAAGGATCAGTCAGGGAAATCTGTCGATTCCTGGCCAGAGGATTCATAAATCCTAGATGGGACAATCCCACTGCTGATTGAAATTTCAAGACCTCGCCGTCAGCCCAACCCATTACACAGATGGGAATATTTAAAAAGCGAGACACCATTTGAGTTGCCTCTTCAAAAACGGCTAATGCCTCAGGGGGCAATGGGTTTGCCACTGACGAGGGTACGGGTGCAGATCCCATTGCGATGTTCATAGGATGATTGGTGGATTGAGTTGGCGAACCTGTCAGGGACGGAGGAGACTGCCAGGACTGTAAGCCATCTAAAACTGGAGGGACGGTACTCTGCTTCATGGCAGTAGTGAGGAGGTTTTGATCGGGTTAGTTTTAGAGTGCCCGACAAAATCAACCAATAAACTCAAAAAACAGCGCTAATTGAAACATTGTCAAATCTAAGAATTCTGACTAAGGCCTAATTTTGGGTTTGGAATTTGTCAAACTATCGGTTTTTACTTAGGAAATAGCCTTAATGATTGATCCATTTCTCCACAATATGATTTGCAGAAATAATAATCCCAGTATTTTCCCTGGGATGCAGTGCTTTATGTAACATTGCCCTAATGCACATCTGGTTCAAGGTTGAATCTAGGATTCCTCAGTTTATATGCTTGTCAGGGCAGAATTGTTGTGAGCGGCTACGATGCCTTAAAACCATCCATCCGTAGATTTTGAAGCTCTGAAGGTGGCTGTTTACTGGTGAAGGCACTTGAACCTTTCAGAGGATAGGAGAATGGGTTGCCAAATGCTTTGATCCGCAGATGTCTCAGAAAGGTAGGTATAAATAGTAATATTTTATTGAATGAATGCAGTCCACGCATTATTCAAATGAATGAGTTCTACTTGGCAATTTTTGAGCTATTGCCCATCTCAAGAATATGGCAAAAACTACGTGTATTTAAGCAGAATTAAAAAGATTCACACGTGAGTATTCTGAAGCTTAATTTCTCCCTTGCAAGAAGGATATATGGCAATTTGAGGATGATTTAGAAACATTCATCTTGATCTAAATGGCTAATTGGAGAGGACGCCCCTGTTGAGTCGCAGGAGTTTTTGGTATCTTGAGTAAGCCTCAAGGCCACTTTCACTCAAAGCCACTTTCAATGTATGAAAGTGGTGTAAAGATGGCTTGAAAATGGCGCTGGCTACGATTGATCCGGGCAGATTGGTTCGGTATTGAGCGATCGCTGGCAGTAGATATTATGTGACGGGTCCCGCTTAACTTGACACTTTTCGACGCCCCCATTCGCCGCCGAGCCTTACTGGCAGGCTCTCTAGCCCTAGCCTTATCCCCACTGGCCTGCGCCCAATCCCCTGATCAGGTGCTGCGCGTCCTGTTTTTGAAGGGCAGTGTGGCCCCCCGCTTAGTGCAGGGGTTTCGTGAGCAACTGGCCCCTGTCACCCAGCTCAAGCCCCAGGTATCCAGTGGCATAGATACGTTATTTCGACAGTTGCAGCAATGGCATCAGCCTGCTGAGCCCAGTTCAGGGCTGAGACTCCCGCTGGTAAATCGTGCTACGCCCCTTGCTGATTGGGTGGGCCTGGGAGATTACTGGTTGACAGCAGCCATTCAACAGGAGTTGATCCAGCCGCTGCCAGAGATGCCTGGGATAATCGATGTCCTGCCAGCGCGATGGCGATCGCTCTTGGCCAGAAATCCACAGGGAGATCTGTCCGAAAACGCGCCTCTCTGGGCCGTTCCTTACCGCTGGGGCAGCCTCGTACTGGTTTACAACCGTCGTGCGTTTCAGCGTCTTGGTTGGGAACCTACCCATTGGCAAGACCTATGGCGACCGGAACTGGCCAAACGAGTTTCTCTGCCCCGTCACCCCCGTTTGGCCCTGGGGCTAATGCTTAAGGGTTTAGAAGCATCAGCTAATCACCCCGATCCAGAGGAGGTTTCAGGCCTGACGGATTTGCTAGCGCAGGGGCGATCTCAGATCAAGACCTATGCCGCAACGGATTACCTACAACCGCTGCTGCGAGAAGATACGTGGCTGGCGGTGGGATGGTCTACCGATGTGTTGCCCCGTTTGGAAAAATACCGGCAATTAGCTGCGGTGGTGCCGGAGCCTGGAACTCTACTTTCTGCCGATCTCTGGGTCCGTCCCAATGCAGCAACTTCCGCGTCAGAAACCGCTCTTTCCCCCCAATTAACAGAACTGGATCGACAGTGGCTCGCCTATTGGCTCAAGCCTGAGTTGGCAGAGACCTTGCAGATTTTTGCCTATGGAACGTCTCCCCTTGATTTAGCAGAGACCGCAACGGCATCCACCCCGGCCCCGTCAACTCAAAACCGCCTAATGCCGACAATCCAACAACGGCAAAACAGTGAGTTTGTCTTGCCGCTATCCCCTACGAGTCAGAAGGTCTACGCAGACCTCTGGTCTCAGTTGGGGGCCGTCTCGGTTGATAGCAATTAGGGTGGGACAAACAGGTCACCCCCCTCTATGGCTAGCGGCGGGGCAATAACAAAGGGGCCGATGTCCGCATGGCAGTCTAAATCATTGAGCTGATCTGCCGAAACCTCGGTGACAACAGGCTGATTGAACTCAGGCACAGCGCTCAAGTCACAGGCATAAACCCCTACCAGGGTGGACTGTTGATAAAACCGCAGTTGATAGCCGTAACTGCTAGCGGTCGTACCAAACTGGCTCAAAAGGGCATACTGCTGGGCCAGGTGCCACTGTTTTGAATTCTGCAAAGCCCGCCAATATTGGTCATCGACTTGTACATCAATCACATTCAGTTGGGTTGATTCGCTGCGAAAAGCAAACCAGCTCTGGGTAAGACGGAATCCTCCCCAGCGGGAAATAATTTGATCGCGATTCCACCATAGGCTAGGGGGCGTCAACTGGATAGGAGAGGGGGTGCCATCCTCAACGGTTGGCCAGGTGGTGTCTAAATCTCGACGTTAAGCGATACCAATGTCGTTGATCGACGGCATTGTGACGAGGGTGGTATAGATTTCCTCTTCAGGGCTGGAAGTTTCGTCAGGTTGAGCTTCTGTTTGGGCGATCGCCAAGCCACCCATCGTCCATGCGACTACTGTAGCCATCATCCCTAAAGCTAGCGTGCGGTGTTGCTTAATTACGGGATGACTCGCCCCCCTGGCCCCCCAATTCTGGGGGGAACTAGATGCTTGAAGTCCCCCAGAATTACGCCCTCCGGGCACGCTTCGCGAGGGGGGCTTAAAGCCCTTCGGGCATACAAGAAAAGGGGGCAACGCAGCCTCTATCCTGGAAGGCCCACTCATCCCTAAACTCCTCAAAGCCAGCATTTTGGCTTTGAGGAGGGCATTGCTCATGGCGCAATCAAGATTCAGACGCATCGTTCAAAATGAGATGACGGCGGTGGATATGGCGCAGGGTGAGTGTCTGGCCGGAAACTTGCTCCAGCATATAGACCAATTGGGTCGGTCTCAGCAGGGTGCCATCATTGCGGCAGCTCCCGGTATATTGCAAAGCGACGCCCTCAACGGACTGATGCTGCTCAGGCAAAAGGGACTGGGCATCGGTATCAGCAAACTTCAAGTCAAACAGGCGATCGCGCAAATTCACCGACTGCTTTTTCCCGGACTTGGTGGTGTGTTGCCAGATAATTTCAGGGCAATCTAGCACGGCTTGTATCCAGTTGGACCAGTCACTCTGGGGGTAGGCGGTTTCAGCGTTGTCCAAGTCTTCGATCATCAAAATATACGTTGCCTGCGCTAAAGACTGGGTTGCTGATTTCCCCTTTAAAGGGACCGCCTCGACCTGATAGATCGGCAGCGTCTTGGGTAGCTGGGCTTTGAGACGCTGTTGAAAGTCCTCGGGTTCCAGGGCAGTAGTCAGCTCAAAATCGATCAATTCACCGCTGCTGGTTGCGCCTAATGGCAGGGCATTGGCGGGGGAGATGCGGGGGCCGGGGTGATATCCCCCCGTAAACGCAATGGGCAAGGCCGCTCGGCGCACGGCGCGATCGAGTAGACGCACTAGGTCAAGGTGGCCCAGCAGCGCCATATCTCCGGTTTTGCCCAGGGTGACCCGCAGCCGCTGAACTCGCTCCGTCGGAGGGCGAAAATGCCCCTCAAACACGGGGATGGGTAGTGGCGGCACGATCACGTTGTGACCAAAGTCAGGCCCGCACACCCCGCAATGGGAGCAGCCGTCAAAGGAGCAATCCGGGACGGTGGCTGCGGCTAAGGCTCGTTTCAAGTCATCTTGCAGCCACTGCTTATCAATTCCTGTATCCAGATGATCCCAAGGCAGGGAGGCGTTCAGGCGGGCATCGTGATCGCTGGCGGTGTCCATGAGGTTCCATTCCCCCGCTTCCACCTGTCGATACTTCCAGGACAGGCCAGATTCTTCAATGGCTTGGGTCCAGGCGTTAAAGGCCTGCTCCATGTTTTCCCACCAGGCATCCATACCCGCCCCCAACTGCCAAGCCCGCAGCACCACTGGGGCGAGGCGGCGATCGCCCCGACCGACAAAATCCTCCATGGCGGAGATGCGCACATCGGTGAAGTTCGTTTTGACCCCTCGCAAGGCTTTCAGCGCCTGTCGCAGTAGGTCTTGCTTACGCAAAAATTCAGCCGTTGAAACCGAATGCCACTGGAACGGGGTATGGGGCTTGGGGGTGAAGTTTGAAATAGTTAGATTGACGCTCAGGGGTTTACGCCCCTTGCGACGACACTGCTGCTGCAGCCATTCCACCGTTTCGACAATGCCCAACACATCTACGTCGGTTTCACCAGGCAGGCCAATCATGAAGTAGAGCTTGACGCGGTTCCAGCCCTGCTCATAGGCGGTGAGCACACCGCGCAACAGCTCCTCGTTCGTGAGCCCCTTGTTGATAATGTCCCGCATGCGCTGGGTGCCCGCTTCTGGGGCAAAGGTGAGCCCGGTCTGGCGAGTACCGCCGACAATGTTGGCAATATCCTCGTTGAAGCGATCCACCCGTTGACTGGGCAAAGAGAGGGAGATGTTCTCATTTTTGAGGCGATTCTTGACCTCTAGGCCCACAGCAGGCAGGGCTAGGTAATCAGAACAGCTTAAAGATAGGAGTGAGAACTCGTTGTACCCGGTTTCGCGGATGCCGGTTTCGATGGTTTTGACAATATCGTCTGGAGCCACATCCCGAGCCGGTCGCGTCAACATCCCCGGCTGGCAAAACCGACAGCCACGGGTGCAGCCGCGACGGATCTCAACGGTGAGGCGATCGTGAACCGTTTCCACATAGGGCACTAAACCAATGCCGTAATGGGGGATGGGGGTAGCCACCCGCCGTAAGACCCGCTTGGGCACATCCGGACGGTTGGGATGGACGGACCCATCTGCAGCCATATCGTAAAACTGAGGCACATAGACCCCAGGGACTTGGGCCAGATCAAGCAGCAGCTGTTCGCGGCTGAGGCCTGCCGCCTTGCCTTCTTCAATCACCAAGCCGATTTCCGGCAGCAGTTCTTCCCCGTCCCCCAGGGCGATAAAGTCAAAAAAGTCGGCGTAGGGCTCCGGGTTTGAGGTGGCGGTTTGCCCTCCGGCAAAAATCAAGGGCCATTCCCCGCTCTCAGCAGGGGCTGACGCGCGATCACGCCAAGTTAGGGGAATGCCTGCCAGGGTAAGCATTTCCAAAATATTGGTAGCCCCCAGCTCATAGGACAGGCTGAAGCCCAAAATGTCGAAGTCTACCAAAGCCCGACGGGACTCCACCGCAAATAGAGGGGTTTGGGTGTCCCGCAGTTTTTGCACCAGATCGGCAGCAGGCAAATAGGCGCGATCGCACAGTTGGCGAGGCTGAGCATTCAAAATGCCGTAAAGGATGATGTGCCCTAAGTTTGAGGCTCCGACCTCATAAATCTCGGGGTAGGTCAACACCCAGCGCACCGTGGCATTTGACCAGGGCTTATGAACCGCCCCCAACTCACTACCCAGATACCGCGCTGGCTTGGCAATATCAGCTGTCAGCAGAGATTCAATCGTTGTGACCACAATGGCTCCCCTAGGGCTCGGAAAATCACGCGAGTACTCAAGACTATATCGAAAAGTCGATTTGCCTTGGGGTATCCAGAAGTTGAATAGCGCATTCTCCAAAGCAAAACCCCCAACCTGAGAGATGCCTTCAGGTTGGGGGTTTTGCTTTGAAGGAAAAGGTGGATGGAAACTAAGCTACTTGTTGTAAAGGAGCGGGTTCAATAATCTCAAATAAAGTATCGAGTTGAGCTAATTCCAGCACCATCCTGATTGCTGGCGGCACCGAGCATAGGTAAAGCCTTTTCTTCAGATGGTGGGCCAAACGGAGCGCAGTTAATAGGGAGACCAAACCCGCATTATCTAAGAAACTCATCTGGCTCATATCGACCATTAGAGTCCGGGCTCTTCCTGAGATCACCCGTTCCGAAAGGTGACTTTGCCAATCTTGGCCCCCTTCTGCAGACCAAGCCATTGTCGGCTGAATTACCAAGACATCCTGTTCAAAACTTTTCATAACCTGCATCCACTCCCAAGGCAATTGACGGTAATTCGCTGACAGCCGTGTGAACTTGTGGTTCGACCCTAATCTGCATATGTAGAAAACGCCATAACAACCCGTCAGGCTTTTTCGTGGCTTTAAGAATCAGTAGCTTTTATGAAGTTGACGTGAAGCTGAGACAGGCAAGGTAACCTTCGTCACAATCTTCGTAAAGCCCTCGTGATGGGCATCACACCGCATTTAAGGCAACGTCACTAGGGATGATCTTGCGGATCACCGGAGAATTACTCAGGAATCGCCACAATAGGGATACGTTAGCCTCCGACAGTTGTCGGCAACCCGTTATGAATGTACCGAGCGGAATTCGTAAGTTGGTTGGAGAAGCGCTCCAGGGCCGTAGACTGACGCCCGAAATTGAAAATGCGATTAACTCAGAGTTGACGCGAATCGGATATTTGCCTGAGACCGATTTCGAAGCCTTAGAGTTACTCATGGCTGAGATGGATGCGGGGCGAATCCAACTGGTTCCGAACTGTTGAGTTTCTGCCTCAATGTGCTAAATCCTGGCTTGGTTCCGGGCTTGCCAGAGTTGCCGAAGCCATTGATTTGCCGTGGCGCGATCATATCCAGGGGCTTGACTAAGCTCTGTCAAAATAGCCAACCAGTCTGTATCCAAGGCTGGTGTAAACCAAGGGAGCGGCCAAATTACATCAGGCCCTTGGGGGGTTCGATAGCAGATATTTTCGGCTGACGAATCCGGGCTGATCTCAACTAGGGCCAGAGGTCTCACCCAGCAGCGATCTCGGGATTCAACCACCTGAATAACCTCACCGTAGAGACAAGTATTGCCTTGGGCCAGGTAAACAATTTGGTTTGCATTCAGCGCCCCTAAAGCTGATGAAGGCTGGGACGTAGGATGGCTTGCTTTTTCAATCACAACGTTAACGATTCTCAGCAGCGGCAGCAAATCATGAGCAGGGGCCACTCGGGCGACAAATCAATGTCGTCTATTTATTGTAGGCAAGTCAAAGCCGCAATTCGCAAGTCGCCCGCCTGCCAACGGCAGCGCTTAGAAACACGTCGATTCATCGCGCAAGCTTACGCTAGACTGCTGTACAAAGGAATCAAGCTGGTGAGGGCATCGTTCAGTTAATGGTGGAAAGTTTGTTGGGCAAACGTTATCGGCCCCACTTCAACCCGTGCTGCAACTGCTCCACAGTCAGGATTCCGGTTCTAATTAATGAAAGTCCCTAGTCTAAGGAGTTGAGTGTGGCGGTCGAAACCATTGAGCGTCCAGCAGCATCTACGCTCCGTAAACCTGCACCCAGATATCGCGTTATTCTTCACAACGACGACTTTAATTCCATGGAGCATGTGGTGGAGTCCTTGGTCAAGGTCGTTCCCAGTCTGACCATGCCTCAGGCCGTTGACATCATGATGCAGGCCCACGTGGCGGGCAAAGCCGTTGTGATTATTTGCGCCCTAGAACACGCTGAATTTTACTGCGAAGGTCTCCAGAGCCTAGGGTTAACCTGTTCCATTGAGCCTGAGGAATAGGACAACGACTTTGGAGACCCTCTGGTTTTACCTGCGTCGACAGGCCGCCCCGGTTCGAGTTGTCGTATTTTTAGTGGCACTGGTTGTACTGGCTGCGCCCGTCAGCTTGCCCCTGTATTGGTGGGAATATCAACAGCCAGAGGGACGCTCGGTTATTTTGGCCCCGGTCTCTCTTGTTTTCGTTTTTATCGCTTGGTTGTTCCTCTGGGCGCGACGGGTGCATGGATTGAGTCACCCTTGGCAATCTTTAGGATTCTCAGGCGGCTCGCAGTGGTGGCGCAATTGGGCAAGTGGATTTGGGATCGGCGCGATTGGGGTTGGTTTGCTGTACGGTTTGCAACTGCTTTGGGGATGGAGTGTACTCACCCTAACCTCAGTCAGCTATGGCCGCATTCTCCTGGAAGGTTTATTTCTGGCCCTGTTAGTTGGTATTGCAGAGGAACTCATCTTTCGAGGTTGGCTACTCTTTGAACTCGATAAAGACTATTCCCCCGCTCAATCGCTCTGGGTCAATGGACTTTTGTTTGCCCTAGCCCACTACATTCGACCTTGGTCTGCCATTGTCGAAACCTGGCCCCAGTTTTTTGGGCTGTGGCTGATGGGGTTGACCTTGGTGTGGGCCAGGCGGACGCCTACACTGTCACAGACTGGTCGCCAATTTTCCAGTACTTCCCTCGCCAGTGCAGCGGGTTTGCATGGCGGGCTAGTGTGGGCCTATTACCAAGTCAGCGTGCCTGGTTTGGTGACCCCGGCAGGCATCATGCCGACTTGGGTGACCGGCATACAGGGCAATCCTCTAGCGGGAGTAATGGGGGCAGGATTGCTGGGGGTAATTGCTTTGTTTTTTTTCGTTCGTAGCCGTAAAACCGGTTCTTTGAAGCGTATCAAGACGCATTAGCAGCACTCAAAACAGGATTTATGCCGCTTGCAGAGGGCTGCTGTTTTGATCACCCAAGGATGCGTGACCCATGGCAATCCCGATTTCTCTGCGCACTGACAATGAATTAATCCGCGATGTGTGGAATATTCCAGCCATTGGGGGACTGTTAGTCATCAGCTTAGTTGCCTTTGGACCACCGACCATCCTTACCTTGATCAGCGCCCTGATTGCGGCGTTTTTTGGGGCAGGCCACCTTTTTTTTCAAGGATTCCTCGACATTACGCCGCTGTATATCTTCGTCGCTTGCACCGGAGCGGCGGCTTGGAATCTATGGCTGTCCAAATATCGGAGAATTAGGATTGGCATCTTATTCATGCCAGCCTGGGCATTTGGAATGATGGGTATGGTGCTAGCTCCCATCGCCCACTTTGCAGGCTGGGAATAAGTGCGCCTGAAAACCGAACCCAGTTGCCACCCAACGCAGAGACCCTTAACCGATTTCCCTCGGCTTTTGAGGTTTGCATGGGGAACCCAGGCAAATGTGCTGGGCTGGCAAATCACTGAAGACATTGCTGCGGGCTCCGACCAGGGCATTGGCCCCAATACGCACCCCTGGCCCTACAAAGCAGTCCGTGGCGACCCAAACCCCATTCTCAATCACGATTGGGGCAGTTTTAAGACCAAAAGCCGGATCTCGCGCGTCGTGGCTACCGGTGCAGAGGTAGCTCTTTTGAGAGATCACGCAGTTATTGCCGATCGCGATCTCATCCAAGCTGTAGAGCGTCACATCGCTGCCAATCCAACTATAGTCCCCAATCGCCACCTTCCAGGGATAATGCACCCGTGCGCTGGGGCGAATCATCACCCCTTTACCAATATGCGCTCCAAATAATCGCAGTAAAAACCGACGGGGGGCATGATGGGCGTGAAGGGTGAGGGGAAACGTGATGGCCTGTACAAACCACCACACCAAGATCAACCATTTGGGGCGGCCAGCGTCGTACCAAGACTGGTCATAATGACGCAGGTCCACCAATGAAGGGGGACCTGCTGGCGGTGTCGGAGCCGAGTTCGTGGTCACTAACCTTGAACCTTAGCGGGCGTGGCTGTCTCAGGTTCAGCAGGCGCGGGTTCTGCTACAGGCGTATTGACGTTCAAGCGGCCTCCAAATTGACGCAGTTCGTAGAGTTTGACTCCAATCTGATACTCATATTGGCTCAAGAGACGCCCATAGGTATAGCCAGCGCGACCATCTAAAAAGCCCAGTTGAATAAAGTAGAACAGCACAAACCGCAAGAAGGGCTTGAAGGGTAGGCGTACCCAAATTTTCTTGAGAAAGCGCTTGCGTTGGACGGCATCGCCAAAAAGATTGCCCCCGATGGTGCCGTCATCGGCCATTCCGGTCAGCAGGTTGTAGTGGACCCTGGCTTCCCAATTGGAATAGCGATTGTGGCGCTCAAGCCAATGGAAGAGGTCCTTGAAGTCTTCATGGAGCATGTCGTGCTTGAGGTAGCCCACCTTACCTTCGTTGATCACCACGTGCTCGTGGACTTCGTTATCACCGGTATTGCGGATGCCTTCGGTTTTGAGATTTTCGTAGCGGCCTTTGGCATGGCGAAACAGGCGCAGGTTCCAGTCGGGGTACTTGCCGCCATAGCGAATCCATTTACCCAGGAAAAAAACGCGACGGTTGATGTAATACCCGTCATGGTCTGACACTTGGATGCCTTGGGTAATGTCATCCCACAGTTCTGGGGTGATGCGCTCATCGCAATCGACAATCAGTACCCAATCATTTTTGAAAGGGAGATTGTCTAGGGACCAATTTTTCTTTTTGGGCCAACTGCCGTTGAAGTGGAACTGCACCACCTGAGCGCCGTACTGTTCACAGATTTCAACGGAGCGATCGCTGCTTTGGGAATCGACCACAAAGACTTCATCGGCACAGGCGACACTCTCTAGGCAGGCAGGCAGGTTCTCTTCTTCGTTCTTGGCAGGGATTAGAACAGAGACTGGAATTTTGGAGGGCACGGCAGTCATGGGTTTAGGGAATGAGGACAAAACGAAGAAGGCTGAGGCAGTTTAAAGCGTAGACGGTATGACTGGGTCTTGAACTGCGGCCATTTTAGCGGTACCCGCCGAGCGAGCGGGTGATCAGCCTCAGGGGCGCACTGGCTGCACGAAACCGCGGATTGCACTCAAAAGGTACCCAATCTGGCCATAGGCATATAAGAAGTTTTCAAAGCGCTGGGCTGGGTCTGGGAAATATTTCAGGCTTTTATAGACACCCCACCCCAAACAGTGCGCCCCCCAAAAGAAGGGGAGAGCCCCACGGAGGCGACGCGGCAGCGCGAGGAAACACGGCAAGAGGCAGG
>ERZ1740060.733-NODE-733-length-14440-cov-8.208968_pt1 | contig 14440 bp, 11 predicted proteins | sample MGYA00581743_ERZ1740060 | MGnify/ENA primary metagenome ERZ1740060 (study PRJEB43018, sample SAMN04849235) | marine metagenome | isolation source: floating plastic debris | place: Pacific Ocean | collected 2008-08-27 | study: EMG produced TPA metagenomics assembly...
CTACAGAGGCCGGACCTGATAGCAGGGTGGACTTGACACGAAAGATAATCGCTACGGGTTGTTGCACCCAGCTCCTGCAGGTATAGCGAGATGTAATGCCGTCATGGAGAGACCATATTAAGTTTCTGGCGTGTCGGTGACGCGCCAGCTCAGCTTCAGATTGAGCCAAAAATTCCAGAGGGTAACCGCACCGATGGCAATGAACTTGGCCAGGTAAGCATTTAAGCCAAAAACGTTAAAGAGTAGATTCACAATCAGCGTGTTCAGCACCAGCCCCGCCAAGCAAATCAGGTTGAATTTGAGAAAGCGTTTCAGACGAGCCCGCCAACCCTTTTGCTGTTGGGAAAAATCCGCAAAGGTCCAGGCATCATTCCACAGGAAATTATTGAAAATCGCCGTCTCGGCTGAAAGGACGTTGCTGGTGGTCAGGCCGACCCCGAGTTGACTGAATAGAAGAAAGAAAACCGCATAGTCCACAAACAGACCGCTAAAGCCCACTAGGCCAAACCGCAGGAACCGCCCCAAGGGTGCGGGTTTACCCGTGGGCGCAATTCGGCCCTTAAAGCGCAAGCTGAGCAGGTGATGGAGGTAATCGACATACTGTCGCCAGGTGACCTTGCTTTCCCCTTCGAGACGCTCTTGGAAAACGTAGCCCACCTCAGCAATCAACCCGATTTGCCCCCGGCCAATTACTTCTAAGAGAATCTTGTAGCCCTTGGGGTAGAGCGGTGCTGAGGCGATCGCCCCACGACGCACCAAAAAATAGCCACTCATTGGGTCTGACACCCGACCCACCACCTTCGGCAAAATCAACAGCCCCAGGGTCTGTGCCCCTCGGGACAAAAATCGGCGTATAAAGCTCCACTCGCTGACGCCGCCCCCTTCCACATGGCGGCTGGCTACGGCTAAGTCAGCATCGGCCTGCACTGCCGCCAGTAGCTCTAACAACACCTCTGGCGGATGTTGCAGATCCGCATCAATCACGCCGAGGATTTCACCCTGGGCCACCTGCCAGCCGCGAATCACCGCTGAAGACAACCCCCGCTCGGCAGTCCGCCGCATCACCCGTAGTGGTGGGTACTCATTGCATAACGCCAGTGCAGCTTCCCAGGTGCGATCGGGGCTATCGTCATCCACCACAATCAGCTCGTATGCGCCCGGAATTGCCCCTTCTAAGAGACGGGTGAGCTGATCGACAATGGCGGCAATATTGCGGCGCTCGTTGTAGGTCGGAATGATCAGGGAAAACGTACAGGTCGCTGCTGTGGGTGCAACCTGTAATGGCCCCGTCGGGGTTTCGATCAAGTTTGAGGTAGCAGCGACCATAGGTCAGGGAGGCAAGGGAACCGGCAGGTGATTCGCAGCGGAACATAGCGTGATTGTACGGCAGCGGCCCCCCGCTTCCCCAGGTCAAAATGGATAACTTAGTTCGTGATGAACACTTTTGGCGCATTTGTGGGTGGTATGTCTCCCCTAATGCCCCGCTAGTGGGCAAGCTTTCCCTGCGTTGGAATTTGCCATGGGCCGCTACGTTCAGTCTGATCCGTACCCTTATCCCTATAACGGTGACCTGCGCCCCGAGAATACGGTGCTGATTGTGATTGATATGCAAACCGACTTTTGCGGCAAGGGGGGCTATGTCGACAAAATGGGCTACAACCTCTCGCTGACGAGATCGCCAATCGCACCTTTGCAAAAGCTGCTGGCGGTGATGCGTGCCCAGGGATATTCAATCATCCATACCCGTGAAGGCCATCGCCCCGACTTGACCGATTTGCCTGAGAATAAGCAATGGCGATCTCGGCAAATTGGTGCGGGCATTGGTGATCCGGGTCCCTGTGGGCGCATCTTGGTGCGGGGTGAGGCGGGCTGGGATATCATCCCTGAGCTGGCCCCTCTCGAAGGGGAAGCGATCATCGATAAGCCCGGAAAAGGGGCCTTCTACGCCACTGATCTCGATCTGTTACTGAAGCGGGGCGGCATTCAAAACATCATTTTGACTGGCATTACCACCGATGTCTGTGTGCATACCACCATGCGAGAAGCCAACGATCGCGGCTATGAATGCCTGATGCTCTCCGACTGCACCGGAGCCACCGACTATGGCAACTACGAAGCTGCCCTCAAGATGATCAAAATGCAGGGGGGCGTTTTTGGGGCGGTCGCCACCTCTACAGATTTGATTGAGACCCTCCAGGCTTAATCCCATGGATACTGCGACTGCACCGACACTGACCGAAGCACCGCCTCAACTCGATGTGGTTGAGATGACCAAGCAATTTGGCAGCTTCACTGCTCTAGATCGCGCTTCGCTATGTCTGAAGCCGGGTACAGTTCATGCCCTCCTTGGGGAAAACGGTGCGGGCAAGAGCACCTTGGTTAAATGCGTCATGGGCTTTTATAAACCCACCTCAGGTCAAATTCAAATTGACCAGCAGGCCCACCCCATCAACAATCCCAAGGATGCTCACCACTATGGCATTGGCATGGTGTACCAGCATTTCACCTCTGTTCCGGCTATGACTGTGGCCGAAAATTTGGTTCTGTCTCGCTACGACAACCAAAATTTCATTAACTGGAAACAGGAATACGCTGATCTGCGGGCTTTCATTGCCGCCTCTCCCTTCCAAATTGACTTGGATGTTCCCGTTGCCCAACTGGCAGCAGGGCAAAAGCAAAAACTCGAAATCCTCAAGCAGCTTTACCTGAAAAGCCGCATCCTGATTTTGGATGAACCCACCTCGGTTTTGACCCCCGCAGAAGCCGATGAGGTGCTGGGCCTGCTGCGCCAAGAGGTGGTGGCGGGCAAGCTTAGCATTTTGCTGATCACCCACAAGTTTCGGGAGGTGCAGGCGTTTGCCGATGAGGTCACGATTTTGCGCAAGGGCAAGCTGGCCGGTCAGGGCTCGGTCAAAGCACTCTCGATCGAGGCCATGGCAGAGATGATGCTGGGGCAAGAGCGGGCCACGAAATCCGTCACCAAGACTCCAGGCATTGAGCCTACCCCAGTGCTCTCGGTAGAAGGCATCCACGCCAATCAAGACAACGGCCTGCCAGCAGTCAAAGGGGTGAATCTTGCCGTTCATACGGGCGAAATTGTCGGCATTGCTGGGGTCTCAGGCAATGGTCAGCGGGAATTGGTGGAAGTGCTGGCGGGCCAGCGATCGCCCACGGCAGGCCACCTCAAGGTCAATGGTGTCCCCTATACCGCCACCCGCGCCGAAATGTTCCGCCACCAGGTCTACACCCTGCCGGAGGAGCCCCTTCGCAATGCCTGTGTCCCCACCATGACCGTGGCAGAGAATGTTGCCCTTCGCACTTTTGACCGCCCTCCCCAAGCCAAATGGGGCTGGTTGCTGATTCTGAAGGCGATTCGCAGGATGGCCACGGGGCTGGTCAAAACCTTTTCGGTCAAAACGCCGTCTTTAGATACGCCGATCCGGCATCTATCCGGGGGAAATGTCCAGCGGGCCGTCTTAGCGCGGGAGCTGTCTTCTCAGGATGTGAAGTTGCTGATTGCCGCCAATCCTTGCTTTGGGTTGGACTTTGCGGCGGTAGATTTCATCCATAATGCGATCGTCGATGCCCGCAATCGCGGTGTGGCGGTGCTGTTGGTGAGTGAAGATTTAGATGAACTATTGGCATTGGCCGATCGCATCATCGTCATCAGCGAAGGAGAATTGGTTTATGAAAGTGCGATCGCCGATGCCGACCTCAAGCTCATCGGCCAACGTATGGCCGGACATTAAGCCTCTGATCCTGACCGATATCTTCAAGCTGGCCGATCAACCGGAACGTCTGAGCTGGGAACTTTTCCGGGAGGGGGTCGAGATTCATCGCCTTTATGGTGATGGTGAGCAGGGACCCGCCGCTGCCCTCTTGCGCTACGCACCGGGTGCCCAGGTGCCGCCCCATGACCACCCAGGCTATGAGCACATCATTGTGCTGTCGGGTTCTCAATCTGATCACCATGGCACCCATGTCGCGGGTAGTTTGGTGATCAATGCTCCAGGCAGTGGCCATGCGGTGATCAGTGAAACTGGATGCATGGTGCTGATCATTTGGGAGAAACCAGTGGCTTTTTTAAAAGCTACCCCTTAGCCTAGTACTAACATATTCGATAACATTGAGAAAAACGAATACCAGGACCAATCCAGGAAGTATTGGGATCATAAGGCTATGGAAATTGATACAAAATACGCCGCCAAGCTTTTTTTCCCAAATTCCGCTTTCACACAAATTTATTTTGAAGCGATAGCGAATGCCTTTGACGCTGAAGCGGACAGTATAGATATTCACATTTCAACAGATGGAGACATCAAGCCAAAGCATTTAGAAATCACAATCGCTGATAATGGAGCGGGGTTTACGGGTGAGCGTTTTGAAAAATTTCGTCGCTTAAAGGAACCTAGCGACCCTTATCATAAAGGCTTAGGTCGGTTAGTTTATCTTCATTACTTTTCTAGCATTTATGTCGAAAGCTGGTTTGAAGAGAAGAAGCGAGTCTTCAACTTCTCCAAACAGTTTGATGGAAATTCCAAACTAACGGACGTATCACGCACTGAAAAATCAGGAAGTCAGCTCAAATTCACAGGATTTCTGCGTGAACGCCTCCGCTCATACAATGATCTTAAACCCGGCAGTTTAAAGCATGATATTTTAGAGCACTTTCTCCCGTTATTTCATCAAAAGAAGAAACAAGGGGAAAACTTCCAAATCAAAATAACCCTTGAGACAAAATCGGCGAACCCACAGCGAGAGTTCTTCTCTGACTCGCAGAAAATAACAGTCGCTGATATACCTGACTTTGAATGTAAATCTTTTCAGGACAATAGAATTCATGCTTTTTGTGATATTTCAATGTTCTATATGCTCCGTCAGGGACTAGGGGAAAAGTCACAACTGACAGCAGCTAGCGTTGATGGTAGAACTATACCTATCAAATTACTGAATCCCAATGCTATACCGCCAAGTCACTCAGCAATATTTATCTTCGAATCAGAGATCTTTTCTGGAAGATCAGATACGTCTCGACAGAGACTTGTTATACCGGAAGATATATCGGAAACACTGCTGTATCGAAGATTAAGGCAAGAAATGTCTTCAGTACTCAATGAAAAGTTTCCAGAAATCGAACAAAAAAACACTCAAACAAAAAATAGATTCGAGAAAAAATACCCACACTTAATAGGTCTATTCGAAGAGGATACCGTCGGCTTGATTGACAAAGAAGAGGCTCTTGAAATCGCGCAACGTAAATTTTTTAGGAAACAAAAAGATGTTTTGGAAAGTGGAGCAATTGATGAAAGCAGTTTCCAAAAATCATTGGAAGTTTCTTCGAGAGCTTTGACAGAATATATACTTTACCGAGAAATTATCATAGAGCGCCTCAAAAGAATAGACGAAGAGAATAGCGAAGCTGATATTCATAATTTAATTGTACCTAGATACAGACAGTTTTATAAAGATGATTTAATCGAAGATATCTATAGCAACAATGCATGGCTTCTTGATGATAAGTTTATGAGCTTTCGAACAATTTTAAGCGAAGCTAAAATGGAAAGAGTGATTCAAGAAATTACCTTGAAAGAAGATATTGATGTAGATGATGGAAGACCTGACATCTCAATGATTTTCTCTGCAGACCCTGATCAAAAAGAGAAAGTTGATGTTGTGGTTATCGAGCTAAAACGCCGACGCGCTGATGATAAAGATAGTCCTTATGCTGCAACTCAATTACTTAAAAGAGCCAGAAAACTAGTAGATTATTGCAGTAATATTCAACGTGTCTGGTATTTCGGAATCATTGAAGTTGACAAGGATTTATCTCAGCTCTTAGAAGACTCTGGCTGGACCCCTTTATTTTCTAAAGGGCAAGTTTTTTATGATGATTTTCAAATAAAAAGAGGTGACGGCTTCCCAGTTCCAGTACCTATATGCCTTCTTTCATATGATGCAGTTATACAAGATGCTGCGACTCGGAATCATACTTTCTTAGAAATTCTCAGAGACAGCTTTAGAAGAGCTTCAAAATGATATTCGTATGCCAATTGATTAGTCTAAATAATATTCTCTGTTAGCTTAAAATGAAAATTAGAGGCAAGTTTTTCAGGACTCAGTGTTGTCCTTAAATTAACTAAGCGGCTGCCCTTCAAACACGTTTATTTAGCTGGATTGAGATTTCCACACCCACCGTATTTAGGGCTTTGTACGCTTCATGAGTGCGTTGGCCTACAAACTGGGAAATTAATAGATATGCTAGATCGTACGCTGAGGTGCTCCAAGCGACGCTTTCACGACCTCAAACGAGTACACAGTAAAAGAAGGGATCTCAATGACTGCACAAGTTTTACAGCGGGACTACAAAGTAGCGGACATTTCTTTGGCGGACTGGGGTCGCAAAGAAATTGCGATCGCCGAAGGTGAAATGCCCGCCCTGATGGCCATCCGCAACAAATATCGCGATGCTAAGCCCTTGGCCGGAGCCAAAATCATTGGCTGCATCCACATGACCATCCAAACCGCAGTCTTGATCGAGACCCTCCAGGCCCTCGGCGCAGAAGTGCGGTGGTCCTCCTGTAATATTTTCTCTACCCAAGATCACGCTGCTGCTGCGATCGCCGCTGCGGGCACCCCCGTCTTTGCCTGGAAAGGGGAAACCGAAGAAGAATACATGTGGTGCATCGAGCAAACCTGCCGCACCGCTGGCGGCGAGTTGTGGGAGGCCAACATGATCTTGGATGATGGCGGCGACCTCACCGGTCATATCCACAGCACCTATCCCGCCATGCTCGACAGCATTCACGGGGTCACCGAAGAGACCACCACGGGTGTGCATCGTCTGCTGGAAATGGTGGAAACCGGTGAGCTCAAAGTTCCCGCCATTAACGTCAACGACTCCGTCACCAAAGCCAAAAACGATAACAAGTACGGCTGCCGCCACAGCTTAAACGACGCGATCAAGCGGGCCACCGACCACCTGATGGCCGGTAAAAAAGCCCTTGTGATCGGCTATGGTGACGTGGGCAAAGGCTCTGCCGCCTCCCTCCGCCAGGAAGGCATGATTGTGAAAGTGGCGGAATGCGACCCGATCTGCGCCATGCAAGCCTGTATGGATGGCTTTGAGCTGGTCTCACCCTACCTTGATGGTAAAAATGACGGCACCGTCGCCAGCATCAACCAAGCTTTGCTGGCCAACACTGATTTGTTGGTTACCAGCACCGGCAACGTCAATGTCTGCGATGCCAACATGCTCACCTATCTGAAGAAAGGTGCCGTGGTTTGCAACATTGGCCATTTTGACAACGAGATCGACACTGCCTTCATGCGTCGCGTCTGGCGCTGGGAAGAGGTCAAGCCCCAGGTCCATCAGGTGTATCGCAGTGAGGATGCCAACGACTTCTTGCTGCTGCTGGCAGAGGGTCGCCTGGTGAATCTCGGTAACGCCACCGGCCACCCCTCTCGAATCATGGATGGCTCTTTTGCTAACCAGGTCTTGGCTCAAATGTTCTTGTATGAGCGCAAGTTTGCTGACAAGGCTCCAGCCGACAAACCCGCTGCCATCACCGTTGAGGTGCTTCCCAAGCAATTGGATGAAGAGGTGGCCCGTTACATGGTGGAAGGCTTTGGGGGCGTGATTACGCAACTCACTGACACCCAAGCCAAATACATCAACGTACCGGTGGAGGGACCGTTCAAAACCGACAGCTACAAATATTAAAGAGGTGCAGCCTAATTTAGGACCCTGAGTTAAGCCCCCTGCACCTCCACCTGAGAGGACGCAGGGGGCTTTCTCATTGGGGCCGGATAGGACCGGATCCAGAAATCCTCTAAGGTCTAACTATTCCTCTAAGGTCTAACTATTCCTCTAAGGTCTAACTATTCCTCTAAGGTCTAACTATTGGGAGCATGCTCCCATCAAACCCAATCTATTCAAGGCGAGTTTTTCACAAAGGCAACCATGGGCAACTTACGGATCGGCATTGCTGGGGCAACCGGCGCAGTAGGCACGACGCTGTTAGAGCTATTTTTGGCGCACCAAGATCCGGTTGATATTGTCTGCTACGCCTCTGCTAAATCAGCAGGAAAAACTCTGACCTGCAAAGACCAGTCCTTTGAGCTGCAAGCCTTTGATGTGGACCATGCCGCCAGTTGCGATGTGATCTTTCTCTGTGTTTCAGGCGATTTCTCTCTAGAATACGGCCCAGTCCTGGCCAAAAGCAGCACCGTCATCGACAACTCCTCGGCCTTTCGTTACGACCCCGAGGTGCCGCTGATCGTGCCACCGGTCAATCCCCAACATTTGACGGGGCAGACGCTGATCGCCAACCCGAACTGTTCTTCGGCGATCGCCCTTGTGGTGTTAGCACCCCTCCACCGTGAGTACGGCATTGAGCATCTGACCCTGTCTACCTATCAAGCTGCCAGCGGTGCCGGGAAACCCGCTATGGATGAGCTGGTGGCTCGTACGGGAGCCTTTGAAGACTACGATCGCACCTTCAAGAGCAGCTACTTTCAGCACGACTTGGCCTACAACGTCGTGCCCCAAATCGATAAATTCCAGGACAATCTCTACACCAAGGAAGAAATGAAAATGGTGTGGGAGATCCGCAAAGTTCTAGACGAGCCGGATATGCCCATTGAGGCCACAGCCGTGCGGGTACCGGCCCTACGCTCCCACGCCGAGAGCATCTCGATTAAGTTCACCCAGCCGGTGACTGACCTAGACGCGGTGCGCAGTCTGCTGGCGGCAGATAGTAATGTCGAGGTGCGTGACGATGTTGAGAACAACGTCTATCCGATGCCGGTGACCTCCACCTACAAGCATGCGGTTGAGGTGGGCCGTATTCGCCACAGTCTCGTCTATGGGGAGCATGGCCTCAACCTGTTTGTCAGTGGCGACCAACTGCTGCGCGGTGCGGCCCTCAATGCCTATGAGATCTACAAACTGGCTTACAAATAGCCAAAATATTGAGCGGAGGGCAGGCACAAGATCTGCCCCTACGGAGGTCTTTATTGCATCGCTCCATCACTCAAATTTTTGCTGCTCATCAGTGCATGATGGACTTCAGAAAGATATTCATAGCTCTATTCACCCTGAGCGTACTGCTTTGCCTCAGTAGCCCTGCCCTGGCTAACAGTTCCATCGAGACCGCTCGACAAGCGCCATCGGGTGCTGAAATCACTGTAACTGGCAGGGTCACGGTCACTAGCGGTCAGTTTGCCTCAGCCTCGTTCGACCAGGGCTTTGCTATCCAAGATCCAACCGGGGGCATTTATGTCAGTACCGACCAGCCCCTGACTCTACAGGCAGGCGACAGCATTACCGTCAGCGGTACGCTCCAGGACGATGGCCACGGCCAGCGCATGATCCAGATGCAGGCGGTGCACCCTGAAGCAGGAAACCTGCAGGTTGAGGCGCAACCGGTCACGATCGCTCAAGCCAAACAATTAGATGGCAGCCTGGTCACTGTCCACGGCACTCTCACCCGAGCGATGGTTGATGATGCCCCCTACGGAGATCGCCTTTGGCTTACCGACGAGACGGGCACCGCGCAAATCTATATTCCCCGTTCCACTGGGATTAACCCGGCTCAACTGCCTTGGCTGAAGCCAGGACAATTGCTGCAAGTGACGGGGCTGAGTAGTGACTATGACGGCAACGACGAGGTGATTCCCCGCGATCTCGCTGATTTAGTGCCGAGCGGCATGTCATTTGACTGAACCCAGCAGAGGTCATGGGGAGTAGGGGAGATAGGGCGATTATGGGGTCTCGCTGCTGCGGGCATAGAGGGGTAGGCGAATTTCGAATTCGGTGCCAATGCCAGGGCTGGTCTCGTGGTTAGAGAAACTGCGCGATCGCACAAAAAATCGACCCCCATGTTTGGCCGTGATCAGGCGGTAGCTCATCGCCAAATTGGTTTCCTTCTCTAGGCGCTTTTCCACTGAAAAAGACTTCAGCACCTGCTCTTGAGCCTCAGCCGAGAGCCCCGGCCCATTATCTGCAATGACGATCGATATCCACCGCTGAGAGTCTTGATGGTTTTCCTTCGGAGGCACGCACATGCTGGTGGTGATAATGATTTTGGGTGGCTCGATCACCTCAAAAAACCGCCCTTGCTGAACCGCCTCCCCCAGATCCGCAGACATATCCTGCCGCACGGTTTGCTCTAGCAGGGCATCGATGCAGTTGGTGAAGATATTCATAAACACCTGACTGATTTGCCCAGCAAAGCAGGTCACGGGCGGCAGAGGGGCATAATCCCGCACCACAGTAATGCGGGTGGTGAGGCGACTCTTGAGCAGCAGCACAATGCTGTCAATCAGCTCATGGAGGTCGGCAGGCTTGGGGTAAACCTCGTCAATATGACAGAAATTTTGCAGGCTTAGGGCCAACTGCTTCAAGCGCTCGGCCCCGCCCTGAATGCTGCTAATGGTGTTTGGCAGGTCGGTTTGTAGATAGTCCAGCTCAATGTCTTCTCGCAAATCCAGGACATCTAAAGGAGGCTCTGGCAAAGCCGCTTCGTAAGACTCGATCAGCTCCATCAACTGCTGGCAATAGTTCGAGACATGGGCCAAGTTGCCCCAAATGAACCCGAGCGGATCGAGAATCTCATGGGCGACTCCATCCACTAAACGCCCCAAGGCAGCCATTTTCTCGCTCTGCAGCATTTGGGCCTGGGCACGCTCATGACGAACTTGGGTTTCAATGCCGCGAATCTGCCAATAGGCCAGGTTTAGATCATGGGGGTTCAGAAGACGGTGTCCCCGAAAGCCCGCCCCCAAACCGCCCCGGTGATCCTGATGAACCAGAATCGGCTCCCCTTGATATTCAATGGGGCGGCGGAGCGAAAGCTGGGCTGCAGCCAAAATGGGGGTGTTATGGGTTAGCACCAAGGGCTTCAAGCGGGCATAACTCTCTAGCACCCGGAGTGGTTGAGCCAGGAACAAATCGATGCCCTTTGGACGCAATAGATATTCTAAAAATCGCTGACGCGAGATCAAGCCAATGCATCTTTGCTGATCGAGCAGAATGATCCCAGGCAAACTGGGATCGAGTTCAAAATGATGGGCCGCGTCAGTACCCGGACGATCTAGCCCAAGGCTGACACCGTACAGGGGTAAATCGACCAAGGTAGAGTTGATGCCTAAAGCCGGAACTTCCTCTGCGATTGGCAGGGTGAGATCAACTTCAGGAAGAACAGCGGGGTCGAGTTCAGCCATATATTAGGCAGGTAAATGCTCAGCATTGACGATGATATTGATGCTGCTATTGTGCCCGATCCCATAGAAGGCGTTGCGACTGTCGCTCCAGTCGTTAATAGGTTAGGTAGAAGGCAGAGAAACACAATTGCAGCCTCTACCATAGGCACAGCCTAAGCAAGGTGTTGTATCCCCATGAAGCCCCTACTCCATCGCACCAAAATTGTGGCCACCATCGGCCCAGCCAGCAGTACCCATGAAACCCTGCTGCAAATGGTGCAGGCTGGTATGAGCGTTGCGCGCCTCAACTTTTCTCACGGTAGCTATGCAGAGCACACCCGCATGATTGAGCTGCTGCGGCAGGTCTCGCGCGAGATGGATCGTCCGATCACTCTGCTGCAAGACTTACAGGGTCCCAAGATTCGGGTCGGGACTTTGGCTAATGGTCCTATAAACCTATTTGAGGGGGAAACTCTGACTCTGGTGCCGGTTGGGAAGGCAGAACAGGATCGAGACATCACCATTGACTACCCTTTCTTAGCCGATGAGGCAGAACCAGGCATGCAGGTGCTGCTGGATGACGGGTTGTTGGAGCTCAAGATCGAGACGGTGAATGCCCCCCGCGTCCTTTGTCGCGTCGTTCAGGGGGGACTGCTCAAAAGCCGCAAAGGGGTCAATCTGCCTGACCTCAGCCTGCAGTTGCCAGCCATGACGGAGAAAGACGAGAAGGACTTAGCTTTCGGGGTTTCTCAAGGGGTCGATTGGGTCTCTTTGAGCTTTGTGCGTCGCGCCGACGATATTGTTGCTCTCAAGCAGCGGCTGGTGGAATTGGGGGCACCGGAAACCCCGGTGATTGCCAAGATTGAAAAGCCCCAGGCGATCGCTAACCTCGACGCCATTTTGGCCGTTACCGATGGGGTAATGGTGGCCCGAGGCGATTTAGGGGTAGAGATGAAAGCTGAAAAAGTGCCGTTACTCCAAAAGCGGATCATTCAAGCCTGTAACCGTAAAAGCATTCCGGTGATTACAGCCACCCAAATGCTGGACAGCATGATTCATAACCCCCGCCCCACTCGGGCTGAGGCCAGTGACGTGGCCAACGCCATCATTGACGGCACTGATGCGGTGATGCTCTCTGGAGAATCTGCCGTGGGACAATTTCCGGTGCGGGCGGTACAAATGCTGTCCCGAATTGCCCAAGACGTCGAACCTGAGCTGAGTTTCATCAATAATCCACCGGAGACCAGTGACGCCACCCATGCCCTCAGCGAAGCTCTCAACAGCCTCGATAGAACCCTAGCGCCCCACTGCATTGTCAGCTTTACTGAGTCGGGCTACACCGCCATGATCGCCGCCGCGGAGCGCCCGAAAAGCCCTGTCGTAGCCCTCACCCCCGATCGCGATGTCTACCACCGTCTGAATCTGGTCTGGGGCGTAAAGCCAATCCTGATTGATGAGCGTATGGACACCTTTGAAACCATGGTGCATCAAGCCGAAGCCTTACTGATCGAGAAACAAATGGCGTCTTCCGGTGACTGCGTCCTGATGATGGGGGGTATTCCGGCCAGTCAGCGGCAGGGGACAAACTTCCTCAAAATCCATCAGATTGGTCAGCCATAGACTTCAGTTTTGACGTGGGTTCGGTAGGGTGTTAAAAGTCTGTAATATTTTTCCTGGCAAGAGGTACTATGACTGACCTGCTCACCCAGCCCGGTGCTGTCCCCTATCCCACAGAGCCAGCCACCGACGCACACCATGTGGTGATCGTGGGGGGCGGATTTGGGGGGCTCTACGCGGCCCAGGCCCTGGGGCGATCGCCCGTGCAGGTAACGCTGATTGACCGTCGTAATTTTCACTTGTTTCAGCCGCTGCTCTATCAAGTGGCACCGGGGGGGCTGGCTCCTGGTGATATTGCCTCACCCCTGCGGGCGGTCCTAAAGCAGCAGGCCAATACCAAGGTGCTGCTGGGGGACGTGGTCGATATTGACACCGACAGCCAGCGGGTGATCCTGAAGCGGGGTCAAACCGTGCCCTATGACAGCTTGATTGTGGCCACTGGCGGCACTCACCATTATTTTGGCAACGACCATTGGGAACCGATTGCCCCCAGCATCAAGACCATTGAAGATGCGCTGGAGGTGCGGCGGCGGATCTTTTTGGCCTATGAAGCGGCTGAAAAGGAGCCGGATCTCGATAAACGAGCCGCCCTCCTCACCTTTTTAGTGGTGGGGGGTGGTCCTACCGGTGTGGAGTTGGCTGGAGCCTTGGCGGACTTGGCCTTTGGCACGTTAGAAAAAGACTTCCGCAACATCAATACCTATGAAACCAAGATCATCTTGGTGGAAGGTATGGATCGCGTTCTGCCGCCTTTTCCTGAAGATCTCTCGACCAATGCCGCTGAATCCTTGGCCACGCTAGGAGTAGAAGTGCGCACCCGCACCTTAGTAACGGCCATTGAGGGCGATCTCGTCACCCTCAAAAGCGGTGACGCTGAGGAGACCTTACGCACCAAAACTGTGCTCTGGGCAGCGGGGGTCAAGGCTTCCGCCATGGGCGGCATTTTGGCAGAGAAGACTGGGGTAGCTTGCGATCGCGGCGGTCGGGTCATGGTTGAGCCTGACTTTAGCCTTGCCAATCACCCGAATATTTTTGTAGTGGGCGATCTGGCCCACTACGCCCATCAAAATGAGGGTCGGCCCCTACCCGGTGTCGCCCCTGTGGCCATGCAGGGGGGCAAGTATGTCGCGCAACTGATTAAAAGCCGAGTGGCAGAACAGCCCACCCCGAAATTTGTGTATAAAGACAGCGGCAGTCTGGCTGTGGTAGGGCGCAACGCCGCTGTGGTTAACCTCAACTGGATCAAGTTCACCGGCTTCCCTGCCTGGATGATCTGGCTGGTGGTCCACATTTTCTACTTGATTGAATTCGACAACAAGCTGGTGGTCATGACCCAGTGGCTGTGGAGCTACACGACCCGCAACCAAGGGGCTAGATTGATTACGGGCCGGGATGTGGACAAGGTGGAAGACGTGATGCGCGGTGAGATTCGCTTGCAGAAATAAAAGCCAGTAGTCGGAATCTTGCCTTGGACTAGCCCGATCTGCAACTGCACAACAGTCGTTTGTTTGCTAGCAAAGGGAGACCATAGCCGTAACCTCATTACGGGATAAGCAAGCTGCTAAGCTCCTCGTCCTGGTTTTCCTCCTCGGGAGGGGTTGGGTTTGGAATTGGGGGCTGG
>ERZ1740060.735-NODE-735-length-14425-cov-2.904315_pt1 | contig 14425 bp, 10 predicted proteins | sample MGYA00581743_ERZ1740060 | MGnify/ENA primary metagenome ERZ1740060 (study PRJEB43018, sample SAMN04849235) | marine metagenome | isolation source: floating plastic debris | place: Pacific Ocean | collected 2008-08-27 | study: EMG produced TPA metagenomics assembly...
GAGGTTGAAGGACCTACCTCCATTAGAATTTTTAGTAGGATATCTAATCCTGCTTGGTATAGCTTCGCGCGTTGTTTTGGGAAACTTGACCGCGCTAGAAACACTGAGCAAAGTAAACTCAATAAAATTGGTGTTCCCATCAACTCTTTGAGGGGCTGATTTTCCGCAGCATCTAGTGCTTCTAAAAACTGCTTGGTTTTGACCTCCGCAGCCTCAACCGTTGGGAGGTTTGCCGCAAACCATTTTTGTGCAAAGGTTTTAATTTGAGAGGGGCTAAAATCGTCAACCTCAACATTATAGAATCCGGGGAGATAGTAATTATCACTTGTCATACGAGTCGTGATAATACAGCTATTTTCTGGATATTTTTGGGTAAAACTCTGAATCTCTCTAATCACTGTCTGTATGTGGCTAGAAGAGATTTCATCTAATCCATCTATTAATAGTAGAAATTTCCCTGCCTCCAGCAGTGCTTTAAGGGTGTCATTGTCGATGTCTATCCCACTCAACAGTTGCGTAAGATAGGCAAATAGATCAATAAGAGTTTTTTCTGTGGTTTGATCCTGAATCTGTTCGGGAGAAAAATGATGCCGCAGTGCGACAAAAATTGGAATGCTCTCAGGCTGGTAAGCCCCACTGATACATTGCTGAGTAACGTACTTAAGAAAGGTGGTTTTCCCCGCACCGGGTTTTCCCAGCAATAGAATTTTATCGGTTTGATTGATAATTTCTAAAGCATCTAGAGATTGAGGATTCGTCTGGGTTAAATGCAGGCGAGGGGTTTCTACTAAGTCAGTTTGTAACTCATCAAGATCTAACCACTGTTTATGGCGCAGTTGAGGAATGATACGAATGGGTGTATAGAGTTTCTCTAGGGGTAGTGGATGGCCTAAGTCTAGAGAGGATTGCAATAGTCCGCAGTGCTTTGTAATTGAAGGCTGTAGATGCTGACGTAATTTTTCAACCCAGTCTTCCTCAGAGAGGACTGGCGTAGAAGGACTAGTTTCTGTGGGCGCGGTAGGAGAGGTCTCACTGTTTTTAACGACGACTGCTGGTAAGTCAGCAATCTCTTCCCATTCCAAGTTGAGATAGAAACACAAATCAATAAAGGTATTGCGCTCAATGGGCCGCCCGGTAAAAAACTTCCAAACTGATTGGCGAGTGCTCAATCCAATTTCAAAGGCTAGTTGTGCTTGGGTCCATCGGGTTCGAGCAAAGGCATTTTTGGCTTTAACTTGGCCTTCTTCGGAGGCCTTTAGCGATCGCTTTCCCATGGGCTTATAGCAATACTTTATTAATAGTTTGCAGTTAGATAGTTTACGGTTGAAAACATACAGTGTTTAGAAAGGTATAAGAGAAGGCTATTCACTGAATCACAATTATTATTAGTTTGTTAATCGCATTTCGTTCCAGAACTATTGCGGTACACAGGCTATCAATAGTCGTAATCTACGTTACTAGGCACAGAGACGGTAATGCATATGCTAGATGATCTGCGGTATCTTGAATGCTTTCTATTTCAAGCGCAAGCAAATGATGTTCGGCATCCGAAAAACAAACTAATAAAACAGCTTTTAACTCACTGTCTTTCACCACTGGATGCATCCACATGGAAGGTGCTGTTAGACTCTCCTGGAGTTCTTGGCAGGCTCCCTCTAACCCGGAATGCAGTCTATTGCCGACCATGAGAGGATTGGGGAATTGAGACTGGATAGCTGCTATCCAATTGTTTGGCAGATGGGATAATCCGGGCAATGAGGATTCTGTTGCTTGTGCAGAGGCCTCTAACCACTGCTTTGAGTCAATCTGATAGAGTAGGGCGCGATCGCTTTCTACGAATTGGCATAAACTTTGAAGTGTTGTGAGTAACCGATCGGTAGAGTTTGGGTTTTGACGATTTTGCCGTAACTGTCGCTGTTCTTTCTTCCAGGCCTGATAGTGTGATAACGAAGCAGTGGTAATCTCAGCTTGACGGGCACTTTGAGATCGCTCTAATAAATTTTGCACCCGATGGCTGAGGACAGCCCAACTAATGGGTTTGGTAATGTAGTCACTGGCCCCACATTGAAACGCACGATCAACAAATTCGGGCGTATCTAGAACCGTAATCATTAAAATAGGAACCTGGCTAGAGGTATCCATCTGACGAATTTTCTGGCAGCATTCAAAGCCGTCGATGCCGGGCATCATAGCATCTATCAGCACCATATCAGGCTGTAAACGGTGGTAATCTTGCAAGCATTGCTCACCATCGCCTGATTGAACCACCGCAAATCCTTCCTGTTCCATCGCAACTTTCAGCATCATTTGCAGTGTGCGATCATCGTCAGCAATCAGAATTAAGGGCTGTGTAGAACTAGATGTATTCACAAGAGTCAGTAACTCCGACGACTCACTTAGCGTACCCAAACGAACTTTATTGCTGCCACAATTAATGGCTAAAAATATACACCTGGCATACATAAACATAGACATCGGATAGCCAAACTCTAGATATCGAGTTAAGCAGAGAAGTATTTTATGTCTTTAGATCGAAAACTACGCATTCTACATGTGCTCAACCATGTCCGTGAAACTGGCAATGGAATTGTCAATGCCACTATCGATCTAGCCTGTAATCAAGCCCAACAAGGACATAGAGTGGCTGTTGCCTCAGCAGGTGGTCAATATGAAGCCTTACTAAAACAATATGGCGTTGAGCATTTCGAGCTTAATCAGCACCGGACATTAGAAAATATACCTAAAATGGTTCGAGAGTATTGCCGTATTGTCAAAACAGTCAGACCCCATGTGGTTCATGGGCATATGATGGTCGGTGTTTTACTGGCGTGGGGCTACCGTCATTACGAGCGCATTCAGTCAAACCACGGAGTGAAATTGTTTTCTTTCTTGGCGAATGATTCAAGCTCGCAAAGTCGCCAAGAATATGCCATTTGTGCAACTGTTCACAATGAGTTTCAACGAAATGCCACGTTGATGGGCTTGGCCGACCAGCTGATTTGCGTGAGCCAGGCCGTTGCCAATGCTATGCAGCAACGGGGCATTGCCAAGTCTAAGCTCCAGGTCGTGCTTAACGGTACGCTGGGGAGTCCGCGTCAGCGCCAAAAGCAATCAAGCACATCGGTCGGCCTCTCCCATCCGGCCATAGTGCCCGTAGCTGGCCTCACACCGTGAGCCGTTTGGGTTAGTGCTAAGCGAGGCTCGTTCTGCGGGTTGTGCAATCGTGGCCAGTGACGTAGACGGTATCCCAGAAGCTTTAGATGGTGGTGAAGCCGGTCTTTTGTGTGCTCCACGGGATGTGTCAGCGCTGGAAACAGCTTTGCGTCAGCTCATTGATAATCCTAAGCAACTAGAGACCTATCAACAGCGAGCTCAAAAGAACTTAAGCCGTTTCCAGGTGGAGCGCGTTGCACAGGAAACACTGTCGGTGTATGGCAAAATGCTCTCGCCATCTGTGGCTAATCGCGATGAGGTGACGCCATCGCCGTCGCTGGCAGGCGTCTGACATTGCTAAAGAACTGTTGGCAGAATAGCTGCATTGGCATTCGCTAGAAATATAAGTGCTTAGGCAATTCCAGTATTCTTAGACTTCAATCGTAATTTACTGAGTAGTTCATTGCTATCTATGCTTTTCATTGATAGTAAGAGCCTACTTAAGCGTGTGAGGCTAGGCTCAAATAATCTATGCCATGACCAAACAGATAGGGTTGGTTGAAATGTAGTTTTTCACAAGTCAAACGAAATACACAATAAATCAAACAAGATCTCAAACATCTCCTCATCACACTTAATGGAGTACATCAAGGCGGCTCCTATTATGAAAATCGCACTCGTTCATGATTATCTAACTCAATTTGGTGGCGCAGAACGTGTCTTTGAGTTGATGTGTCAGCATTTTCCACAGGCTGATGTTTTCACGTCAGTTTATGACCCTGAAAATACGATTAACTTAGGAGATCGCAAAATCAACACCACGTTCTTGAACCGTGTCCCTGGCGTGGCTAAAAAGTTCCGAATGTTTGCCCCGCTCTACTACCCTGCTTTTCGGAGCTTAGATTTGCAAGAATATGACTTGATCTTAAGTAGCTCTGCCGCTTTCGCAAAAGGGGTACGCAAGCGCCCCGACGCAACCCATATTTGTTTTTGCCACAATGTAACTCGCTTTTTGTGGGATACCAAAGTGTATCTTAACCAATACACTCATTTCCGACCCTTTAAATCTCTACTTGCCCCTATCTTTGAGCACCTTAAAACAGAAGATTTGCACTACGCTAAAGAACCTGATGTTTACATTGCTAATTCATCAACCGTCGCTAGCCGAATTGAAACCATCTATCAGCAACCGGCCCAGACTATCAACTATCCCATCGATAGCCAACGATTTCAGTTCAGCGACAAAAAATCTGACTTTTTCCTTGTTGCTTCTAGACTGATTAGCTACAAGCGGATTGATATAATTGTTGAGGCTTTTAACTGGTTAGGATGGCCGTTAGTCATTGTTGGTAACGGTCCTGAAAGAGAGCGGTTAGAGGCTATGGCTATGCCCAACATTACCTTTAAGGGTCATGTCAGTGATACTGAGCGCTGTCAACTGATGACACAAGCCAGAGGCGTTATCGTAGCAGCCCTTGAAGATTATGGCCTTGTTCCCATTGAATCTAATTTTAGCGGTACGCCTGTGGTTGCTTATGGAAAAGGTGGCGTACTAGATACTCAAATACCTGGAAAAACAGGATTTTTCTTCGATAAGCAAACGCCAGAATCACTCTACAAAGCACTTCTAAAAGCAGGAGAGCAGGATTGGGATCATTTTGCTATCCGTCAACACGCAGTCGAGAATTTTACGGAATCTGTATTCTTTGACAAGGTTAAGGATGTTTTAGACGCCAAAGGATTTAAAGATATACTCGCTTCTCCTCGAGCGAACTCAGGTGAGAATGGTCAAAACATGATGAAACCGCACGCAGCAGCCTCGACGTTAATGGCAGCCTAGAAGATGGCATTTGCGTTCTCTCAAGCATCCTTAACTTGACAGTACGCCGCTACTGGCCCTGGGTATCAGATAGTATGACGAATCTCTACCGTGGCCATCGCTTCTCCGTCAAAATCATCAGCTACTGTGTCTGGCTGTATTGCGCGTTTCCACTAAACTTCCGTGACATCGAGGAAGTAATGCTCTATCGAGCTTACATTTTCTATTTACCCTCACCGCCTCTATTCCATATGAAAGCTGCTTCTTCTAGCGATTTGGTTCGCACTTATTTAAAGGAAATTGGCCGAGTGCCCCTGCTCACCCACGAGGAGGAAATTATTCTGGGGAAGCAAGTCAAGCAAATGATGGCGCTGGTCGAAATTCAAACTGAGCTCGCTGATAAGTTAGACCGTAAGGCAACTCATCTAGAATGGGCTCAAGCTGCTGATATCGCTGAGGAAGAGCTCATTGCGGTATTGAAATCGGGAGAACACGCTAAGCAAAAGATGGTGGAGGCCAATCTTCGGCTCGTTGTCTCGGTTGCGAAGAAGTACATCAAGCGCAATGTGGATCTGCTGGATCTCATTCAGGAAGGCACGATCGGGATGCAGCGCGGCGTTGAAAAGTTTGACCCGGCGAAGGGATATCGGTTTAGCACCTACGCCTACTGGTGGATCCGTCAGGCAATTACACGGGCAATCGCAGAAAAGAGTCGTACCATTCGTCTGCCTATTCACATCACCGAAAAGCTCAACAAAATCAAGAAAGTGCAGCACCAGTTTTCTCAAAGAAATGGCCGTGTTCCCACTGTCGTTGAGATTGCTGAAGAAACAGGGCTGACAACCCAGCAAGTGAGAGACTATTTGGATAAGTCTCGCCAGCCGCTTTCTCTTGATTCCTGTGTAGGTGATAACAAGGATACTCAGCTTAGCGACCTGTTAGAAGACGACGGTCCTGGCCCCGATGACTATGCGACGCAGTTTTCACTCAAAAGCGATCTGCGCCGCATCATAGCCGAGCTTACGCCGCAACAGCAACAGGTTATCTCTCTGCGCTTTGGTCTAGAAGATGGCAAAAATATGACCCTTGCCAAGGTTGGCGCTTTGCTAGATATCAGTCGTGAGCGCGTTCGCCAAATTGAGCGAAAAGCTTTGGCTAAGCTGCGTAAGCACCAAGATGATATGCGAGAGTACTTGGTGGGATAAAAGAGTCCCCTTAAAAATTACGCAGGTCCCGCTAGAACTATCATTGACCATCCGCCGAGTAAATTGACAGTCAGATGAGGGGCTAGACCAAACAGCGGCTTGCGCAGTAGACTGATGAGTCTTTCGTGTCCAGGGATCTCATAATCTGCAGTGTAGAACCAGTCGATCGTTTTGTAGCCGCAATCTTGTAAGGTTGCCAGTGCTGTTACTTTAGCAAAGTAGTGAATATAGCTAATGCGCTTCCTCAGCTTAGGATGCTTGCCTTTGACGGTTATCAGCATGTTCATGTCTAGGGATATGTGAAAAATGAATTGATTTGCACGCGATCGCAGCCGGTTTAGAAAAACCATATAGCCTGGCACGTGCCCAAATACATCAATTAGCAGCAGCAAATCAAAACACTCTTCAACAGATAGAAAATCCTGAAGTCGGTATCGTCCCACGGGCGCGCCGTGCCATCTCTGACAGGAGTGAGTGCATTGGAGCAGCGCCTCTCGTTCAGAGCATCGCATAGTCTGTCTAGAAGGTATTCACTCAACAAAAACGCCTTAAAATTTACGAGTTATCAGCCACTTGGTAATGCCGCTGTCAGCAATGTCGAGTGATTTTAAGCTATCTTTACAGGCAATACGCTCTGGCGTAATCAGTGAACTGGGCAGTCTCGCGAATAATCAATTTTGTACTGAAAGTGTTGCCTACAATTGGCCGAAAGTGAGCTGCCCGAAAGTTAGCCACCCCTCGATTTTTGACTTACACAAGAATACATTCACTTCTCTAGCCCACAGAACTCCATCGGTTGTATGACTACGCTCCCATTTTTAATCGTACCGGCTTAGTCATACATAAAGTTATACACTGTGCACACCGCATCTCAAACAGGGCTTTTAGATACTGAGAATATAGACATCAAACCTTACAGAGTTCTTCCTATGACAGGCTATATTCTCTCGCGTGCTTCCTCTGCAGCCAAATTTTCACCCAGTCATTCACTAGATATCAATGCTCGTATTCATAGCTGTAATTTGTTCTCAATTTACAACTTGAAATGGCGTCAGAATATTTTGTGGGTTTCACTAGATGCCCCTACCGAAATGACTAAAAATATCTTGACACAACAGATTTTTGCTCGCTTAAAGCACTCTGATGTTCGTTCTGTTTGTATTGATCCTAAGGTTGGAGAGAAGCATCTCCAGTCTTGGGCTGAAGCCTGCAAACAGGCCAAAAAGCCCTTATACATTCGAGTGCCTGGCGGTTCTAACCCAAGATCAGTATCACCTTTTCAATGGATAGCAAAACGCTTTCTCGATGTGTCCGCAACAATTGTAGGATGCATTGCTATTAGCCCAATATTATTTGTGATTGCGCTGTTAGTCAAAATGAGCTCTCCTGGACCTATTTTTTATCGCCAATGGCGCGTTGGCAGTCGAGGAAGGCTCTACCAGGTTTGGAAGTTTCGGACGATGGTTGCCAATGCTGAATCATTACATCATAAGGTGATGGGTCAGCAAGCGGGACTGCATAAGCAAGAAAATGATCCTCGCATTACAACCACTGGCCAATGGTTACGTAAGTACAGCTTGGACGAACTTCCTCAGCTGCTTAACGTTCTCAGAGGTGAAATGAGCTTAGTAGGACCTCGCCCTTGGGCTCTTTACGATGCTCTACGAGTCCCAGAATCCGGCTTAGAGCGGCTACGAGCAGTGCCTGGCATTACGGGGGAGTGGCAAGTAATGGCACGCTCTAACCTGAGAGATTTAGCTTCCGTAACTGAGTGTGATTTAGCTTATCTCAGAAATTGGTCCATTCAGCGTGATCTGCGATTGTTGATGATGACATTTCCCAAGGTTCTAACTGGGTTTGGCGCGTACTAACTGAGATTCATTCAGTACATGCCCTTATAAATCATATGAACCGATTTTCAAATCGGGTAAATACAGTAGTCAGACAGCTGTAAAGCTCAAAAGTTAATTTCAAGAAGTTAAGCTCAAAAGTAATTCAAAGAAAGAGAAAGCAACATGGAAAACAGAAATCGGAATGATCAGTACAGACTAATTTGGTTTCAACACTTTCACAAGGCGGCTGGCACCTCTATTGTCAATTTAGCCAAACTTAACCAAGAGGTTCTGTATCCTAATCATGACAATGGGAATCCTTTAGACGAGAATGGTCAAATAATTCCTTTATGGGATTACTCTGACAGTGAACTCACTCAATTTATTGATCGCTGCGAAGATATGGGCGTTACGTTTGTCGCAAATGAGTGGGAGGCTGTTAACTTTGAACTATTAGCCAACGATCCAAGAGTTTTTATCATTACTTGTTTTAGAGATCCTCTAAAGCGTTTGCTATCTAACTTTTACTTTGATTATTGGTCCGGTTACACCAATTGTGACTCGATAGAGCAATATTTGAATTCAGATGGCTGTTTTACGATGTTCAATTATTACTGTCGAATTTTGTCACGCCATAATGGCAGCGTGAAATCAGTTGACGTAGCCCAATTTGAAGCGGCGCAGGTCGAACTGGCGCATTTCGACCATCTAGTGCTCTTAGAATCTGATCGTAACTTTTCCGACTTAAGGAAAGCACTTAACTGGCCCGTGAATGTACAGTCTCGACATCAAAACAAATCTAGCCAGTTCAATCGGCGGGTTATAAAGTTAATTTTGAGCGGGCGTATCGACCTACTGTGGCGACGATTTAGCCATCCCCGAGAGCAGCCTAGTCAGGCCTCTTTAAACCTGTTTGCCCAAGGTAATCACTGGGACCAGAAATTGTATGCAGCACTAAAAAGTGGTGACTTTCAAAAAATGACATCCAAAAGTCACTAACACAACATACTCAGTGTCGACCTAGCCTGACAGCTTTTAAAATTTCAGGAATGTGATCTGTAATGAATAATTTACCACAACCAACGTCAGAGGCTCAGTCTAGTAGAAATAGTATTGGTCAGAAAATTCTTAGAATCTGGCAACAGATTTGGTCTGGCAATAGGGGGGCAGCCGCTATGGTGCAAACGTTTGCCGTCCGCATATTGATTCTCAGTATTAATATGGCAACAGGCATTTTATCTGCTCGGTTTTTGGGCCCTGATGGTCGTGGTGAAGTAGCGGCTATGATGCTTTGGCCACAGCTACTCTCCTATTTACTTACTTTAGGGTTGCCAGCTGCCATCATTTACAATATGAAGCGTCATCCCCAACATCGAGAGCAGTTTTTTGTCGCAGCGATTTTGATTGCATCAGGCTTAGGCGCGATCTCAACCACAATCGGCATTGTTGGTCTGCCCACCTGGTTAGCACAATACTCCGCTGAAACAATCTATCGCGCACAGGTGATGATGGTACTTGCGCCAATTTCGCTCATATCACTGGTGATGGTTGCATTCTGCGAAGCCGATAATGACTATTCAATTGCGAATCAGTCCAAATACTTTCTGCCAATCTCTACGCTGGTGAGCTTGTTGATTTTAGCTAGCCTTAATCAACTAACCCCGATCACTGTGGTATTGGCCTATATGCTACCTAGTGTGGTTATTGCAGGGTGGCTGTTTCGGCGGATTTCACCTCGATTTCAACCATTCATTTGGCGTTGGCATCAGCTGTATCGCTCAAGCTGTACCCTGATGGGCTATGGTTTGCGTTGCTATGGCATTGATCTTCTCAAAACACTCTCTAACCGCTTACTTGGTCAAGCACTGGTGATTGGCCTACTGAGCCCCACTGCAATGGGACTATATGCAGTTGCATTTAGCATTTCACGCATGTTGAATCTCTTTGAACAAGCCGTGATTTCAGTGTTGGTCTCTAAAACTTCTGCCCGACCTGTGGAGGAAATTGTACGACTGACCAGCTGCGCGGCGAGGATAACCACCACACTAACTCTGATGTGTGTGGTGCCACTAATGCTCCTGTGTCCCATACTCCTCAACTTCTTGTACGGTGAGGAATTTTTAGGAGCGGTTCCTATTTTTCGCTGGTTACTCCTTGAAGTGACACTAGGTGGCACGACTTGGGTGCTTGCCCAATCCTTTATGGCAGCTGGCAAACCAGGAATTGTAACCATACTTCAAGGAATTGGCGTAGGACTCTCTGTGCCTCTCCTACTGTTGTTGATACCTCGCTATGGCTTGTTAGGAGTGGGATATGCACTCGTTATTTCAACAGGAATACGGCTTCTATTCGTGCTGATGGCCTATCCCAAAGTTCTCAAGCAATCGATACCCAATTTGATACTCACTCCAGCAGACGTGACCTTCATTCGTCAGCAATTTTCTTCTTAGCAGAAAAGTAAAACAGACGACAGGCCATCGCCAAGAAAATTTCTGGCGATGGCTTCTGTTTTAGATTCTAAACTTTCACACACCTGCCACACAGTCTTTTCACGGCATTTTCAATAGGCATCTAGATAGGCGGGGCACACCTAGCAGGCTTCAATCTAGGGTAGCGCTAAACATCTCTAGCTGGAGAGCTAGGCGTTATACACAAGTTATACGTTAGAAAACCATAAGCGCTAACATCGCTTGTGGATACTGTAAATGTAGGCGTCAGACGTTCTTAATCCTCTGTCACCTCAGGCTACATCTTTATTTTTCAAGCCCCGTCGCACAGGGCTTAAACATAGTTTTCTGTTCCCGATACAGACCCAACTCCAGTTCTAATTTACGAGAGACTTACAACGCCATGAACTCCTCTACGACTATTTCTGTTGTTATCCCTACTTATCGCCGCCCCGAAGATCTAAGGCGTTGTATTTTATCTCTAGCACAGCAAAGACATTTGCCCTCTGAAGTAATTGTTGTGGCTCGAGATACTGATCGTGAAACACAAGTAGTTGTAGAGGAGCTGAGTCTACAGCAAACACCTTGGGTGAGTTTCCGGAAGATTCTTGCTTGCCTACAAATGGTTATCGTAACGAAGCCTGGCCAAGTGGCTGCCCTCAATGCAGGTATCGCAAAAGCAACTGGTGATATCGTAGCAATCACGGATGATGATGCCGTTCCTTATACCCACTGGTTAACCCGGATTGCCCATCACTTTACGTCTGATCCTACGATAGGTGGAGTGGGTGGCCGTGATTGGCTCTACTTTGGAAAAGAGTTGCAAGCTGGAGAACGAGAAACTGTTGGTCGAGTGCGTTGGTTTGGCGGACGCATTGGTAATCACCATTTAGGGATGGGTGCAGCTCGCTCGGTTGAAGTACTCAAAGGCGCAAACATGAGCTACCGCCGTGAAGCAATCGCAAATATACGGTTCAATGAAAATTTGCGGGGCAATGGCGCTCAGGTTCACAATGATTTAGCCTTTAGCTTGTCAGTCAAAAAAGCAGGCTGGAAGCTTGTTTATGATCCAGAAGTGTCTATCTATCACTTTGCCGGTGCTCGCTTTGCTGAAGATCAGCGACATCAGTTTAATGCAGGTGCTTTTAGTAATGCCGTTCACAATGAAACGCTAGCGCTGCTGAAATATTTACCCACTCTAAACCAGCTGTGCTTCTGGATTTGGGCAATTGTGGTCGGCAATCGTGAGGCGTTTGGCTTCGTACAGCTCCTACGCTTTTTGCCTTCTGAAGGGACACTTGCGCTGAAAAAATGGAGCCTCAGCGTAAGCGGTCGCTGGCAGGGTTACCAGACTTGGTTACAGTCTGCGTAAAAATGCTGAAACATCTGGCATTCTTGAGATGTAGGTCTTGTGAGAATCCCTTTTGGGTGGGACCATATACAGCAAACGTACTCTCTTCTTGGGCACCGTGACCTCTAGCCATCCTACAGAGCAACCTGGCCCGTTACTTTCAATCGAATGGTTGGCCATTCTTGCTCTGTTTTCAGTTAGCATTTTAGGCTCGTTTGTGGGAGCTGGGAGTCTTATTCGCTTCTTATTTCCAGTCGGCTCATTGGCAGTCGCTCTTTTCCTCTATCAGTGCAACCCTATACTTTATTTAGGGTTCAATTGGTGGGTTGCGTTTCTAGCTCCATTCATGCGTCGGTTGGCCGACTACTATCGCGGTAGTTTTGACTCATCTAGCATCATGTTAACGGCCCCTTATCTCGTTACCTTTGTTGCTGGGATTACGATGCTACGAGAGCTACCCTACAGCCAGCGGCGAGGAAACCTACCTTTTTTATTGGCAGCCGTTGGTGTTTGTTATTCGTTGCTGGTAGGACTCGTCAGAGGCAATGGCAGTGCAACAGTTATTAGAACCCTCTTAGATTGGTTACCACCCCTTTTATTGGCGTACCATACCTCTGCAAATTGGCGACTCTATCCACAAATGGCCTCTAATGCCAAGCGAGTATTCAGCTGGGCAGCTTTAGTACTCGGTGGCTATGGGGTCTATCAGTATCTCATTGCACCTGATTGGGATAGCTTTTGGCTAATCGCGGTGGATATGGTTTCCTTTGGGCGACACGAGCCGATGGGCATCAGAGTCTGGAGTACCCTGAATGGGCCACCACCGTTTGCCTGTGTGATGGGGATTGCTCTACTCGTTTTATTTATTGAAGATTCTCTGCTCAAAATTCCAGCAGCGGCGGTTGGTTATTTATCATTTTTATTGTCATTGGTGCGGTCTGCTTGGCTTGGCTGGATGGTCGGGCTACTCTCCCTGATAACCGCGCTACGATCAGGGGCCCAGCTCAAGTTATTTACAACAATTATTGTCATGGCGCTTTGTGTGATGCCGTTAACTGCGATTGAACCTTTTTCTGAGGTCATCGGCGATCGCGTAGAAAGTTTAACGGCAGGTGGCAATGATTCAAGCGCAGAAGATCGCAGTGCAACCTATCGAGAAAATTTTGGTATTGCATTATCGAGTCTCTCTGGCCGTGGTCTGGGCGGCACATGGAGAGTCAATGAGGTTGGTCGATTAGAGCGAGTGGCGCTCGATAGTGGCATCTTAGAAATGTTTTTTACCTTGGGGTGGATCGGGGCAATTCCCTACTTGGGCAGCTTGCTATTGTTAATGTACAGTTTGTTTTCAGATCATGCTGTTCAAGGCGATCCATTTCTGGCTGTTTGCCGCGCTGCCACCCTCAGTATATTTTCGATTTTGGCGTTAGGACCTTTCATGTTGGGCACGTCAGGAATGGCAATGTGGGGCTTTCTAGGATTAGGGATTGCCGGACGTAAGTACTATCAGGCAGAAAGCATGTCTACCCAGAGTCAAGACGCAGAGTCAGACGTCTAAAAGAGGAAATTGCCAATAAAGAAACCTCTTTTTCTTTCAGCATAAAAGCTGATGACAAAGCCTTATATACAGGACTGTTTGTTGTCATCAATCTATTGCTATAGCCGTAATCCTGACTGGTTAACGACAGTGAGTCAATAGGATATTTTTGTGCTGCTTGGGTAAATGTATTGAATCAACATCTTTCAATTTCACTAATGGCACTAGCTAGCGCTAAAACTTCGTGAGTATTTTTTGCTGATGTTTGGGATGGATTTGTTGTTTAAAAGAACATATACATTGCATATACACTGCTTATACAGGTTCGAAGACATGGCGTGAATAGATTAGGTAGGAATGCAAATACTCATTTACGTGAGGGCCATTACAGCTCACGGAAGCTCATGGAGTAAAGCGATTATCTCGCATCGCATTTTCTGTTTAGTCCTCCTTATCTATTAAGAACTTACTCTCATGTCTAGTAACACATCTTCTATTAACCAGAACGTCATTATTGCACAACCCCTGGAACCTAACGCTCAGTCTTACCAGGTGATGAACAATACAGACCTTGGTAAAGGCCAGCTTTTTGCGTTGGACCCAGCAACGGGCGAATATACTGCGGTGGGTAATGCCTCTGGTTTTAGCTACAATGCCCTAGCCTACGACACCAACACTGACTTTTTGTATGCGATCGCCGCAGGTAGCGGTAGTGACGTCAATGGTGAGGCTGTTGTCAAAGGCACATTTATCAAAATCGATAAAAACGGCAACACCTTCGCCATCAGTGATATTGAAGGCGGCGCGATGGGTGGCATGATCATGGCCGACGTCGTAAACGGCGCGATGATTGTAGGTAACAGCAAGACTAAGACTTTTTACTCTATTGATGTTTCCACTGGAGAAGCCACAGAGCTAACCCGTACAGATAGCACTGGCTTAGCCAATGAACTCGCAGCAGTAGGCGACACACTATACGGTGTTTCAAACAACATTTTGAGAGCAGTCAAGATTGAAGGTGACACCGTTTCGGTTACCAGTGTGAAGCTCACTGGCGGTCCTGACAAGTTCCCGGCAGGGGCTA
>ERZ1740060.736-NODE-736-length-14397-cov-3.056617_pt1 | contig 14397 bp, 16 predicted proteins | sample MGYA00581743_ERZ1740060 | MGnify/ENA primary metagenome ERZ1740060 (study PRJEB43018, sample SAMN04849235) | marine metagenome | isolation source: floating plastic debris | place: Pacific Ocean | collected 2008-08-27 | study: EMG produced TPA metagenomics assembly...
ATAATGTGCCCAAATACAACCCAAATCTGCCCCCGGTGCTTGACATTAATCAGATCATTAACATTCTGCCTCATAGGTATCCATTTCTGCTCATAGATAAAATTATCCACCTTGACGAGGAGAGCGTTTCCGGAGTTAAGAATGTAACACTGAATGAAAATTTTTTTCAAGGGCATTTCCCTGGCAATCCAGTGATGCCAGGTGGACTGCAAGTTGAAGCTATGACACAGATTGGCGGTATTTTGGTACTGAATACGGTCCCCGATCCTGAAAATTACTGGACCTACTTCTTGGGTATAGAGAATTTCAGATTTCGCTAAATGGTGTTACCCGGAGATACTATGGTTATTAAATGAGATCTACTTGCGCCCATTAAAAGAGGAATAGCCAAAATGGCAGGAAGAGCTTACGTGGGCAACACCCTTGTTTGTGAAGGTACAATGATGGCCAGCATAGTAAGAAAAGACACATGAACCAACCTTTAGCCTACATACACCCGCAAGCCAAGATAGCCAGAAACGTAGTTATAGAACCTTTTGCTGTTATCCACGCCAATGTAACTATTGATGAAGGCACTTGGGTAGGACCTAACGTAACCATTTTTGAGGGTGCTCGTATCGGAAAAAATGTAAAGATCTATCCGGGCGCCTCTATTTCTTCAGTCCCTCAGGATTTGAAATACAAAGGAGAAGAAACGGAGACTTTCATTGGTGATAATACGGTGATTCGAGAATACGTGACCGTCAGTCGTGGCACTGATGATAAATTTAAGACATCCATCGTAAATAATTGCCTCTTAATGGCCTATGTACATGTAGCTCATGATTGTGAAATAGGAAACAATTGCATTCTGGTAAATTCTGTACAGCTGGCCGGCCATGTAACTATTGATGATCACGCTATAATAGGGGGATCCAGTGCCATTCATCAATTTGTAAAGGTATGTGCACATGTTATGGTGTCCGGAGGATCATTGGTGAGGAAAGATGTGCCGCCCTATACAAAAGCCGCTCGTGAACCGTTGACCTACTGTGGTATTAATTCATTCGGCTTGAGAAGACGCGGCTTTTCGTCAGAGAAAATAAATGAGATACAGGAAGTGTATCGTTATCTATTTCTAAAAGGATTAAATAACTCAAAAGCAGTTGATCTCGTGGAGCTGGAATTATCACCATCGAAAGAACGAGATGAGATCATCAATTTCATCCGCAATTCCGATAGAGGCGTGATGAAAGGCTACTCCTATTAGTAAAACCTTCCTATGGTTGACATTAAACTCGATAACTTGAGTAAGAAGTTCAATCATGAAATTGTTTTCAAAGAGCTTAATTATCATTTTAAACAGGGCCAGTGCTATGCCATTACAGGATCGAATGGCAGCGGTAAATCTACACTACTTAAAACCATTACCGGGTTTTCACTACCTTCCAGTGGTAGCGTAGATTACTATATAAATAATCAGATTATTCAGCCAGATGATATCTACAGATACATCTCAATTGCTACGCCTTATATGGAATTGATCAAAAGCCTCACCCTAGCGGAATTACTTACCTACCATTCTAAATTTAAGGCGTTTAGAGATAAACTTACCGTGACAGAAGTAATCCGGAAGATGAACCTAATAGAAGCCAGTAACAAAATGATCAAAAACTTCTCATCAGGTATGAATCAGCGATTAAAGCTAGGTTTGGCCTTCTTTTCTGATGCCTCTGTAACGTTTCTTGATGAACCTACGACGAATCTTGATAAAAATGGATGTGAATGGTACCAAAATGAGCTAAATGATATTATGAACCGCTTGGTTCTTATTGCTTCTAATCAAAGTGAAGAATATCAATTAAGTCAGCATAGACTAAAACTCAACAGTTTTAAATAGAACTGCGGTTACTTATTCGTTTGAATTAATATTAGATGTAAAGAAATCAATTCTGTGAAGGAAAATAGCAGTTTAATTAGTTAATTGCTATCTTTCACCTTCAGAAGAGAAAATAATTTTAAAATGAAGAAAATATCTTATTTATTGAGCTTGGTAGTTTTGGTTGGAGTTCTAGTCATGTCCGGTTGTGGGGATGATGGTGGAGATAGCCTAACCGTAGAACAACAGCAACGCCAATTTTTAGAGGGTACGTGGTCTGTGAGTTCAAGTAACGATGTATCTTTAGGAGGTAACTCAGGCACAACTGGTGATTGGTCTAATTTCACTATTCAATTCCAATCAAATGGCAATGTTCTAGTGAACGGAGAATCTACTGAAGTCGATGTCTTTGATGTTAGTACTTATACGATTAGTGGTACTCAGGTTAATACTTTTACCGTTACCTTCGATGGAGCAGATGATGTTACTGTATTAAGAGGTGATACAGATAATGATATGCAGTTGTCATTTACTAAAAATGATGAAAATCCTTTGGGAGGTAAAAAATCCAGCATCTCCGGTCAGTGGATTTTTAACTTATCAAAGTGAGATAATTTAACTAAATATTTTATGAAAAGCCGGTTTAGTTCCGGCTTTTTTTATTTCATCTGAATTACAGTTATTCCTGCTCCGCCTCTTTCCACATGCTCGTCCTTCATAGAAGCAATAAAAGTAGTATCTCTTAAGTGTTCGCGGATAATCTTTCTCAGAATGCCATCCCCCTTACCGTGCAGAATACGAACCTCATTTCGTCCGAATAATACGGCATTATCCATAAAACTATCAACGATAGAAAATACTTCCTCTGCACGTTTGCCCCTTACATCCAGCGTAGAACTAAATTCGGAAAGTTGTTGATTTAGGTTAACACCGGTAGAAATCTGTCTTTTGATTGTTTTTGAAACTCTTTTAGATACTTTTTCCAATCGATTCATATTAATCGTTGATTTCAGATCTCCAAATTGCACTTCTGCGCCCTTTCCTCGTATTGAAATTACCTCTCCTACTACCTCCTGCCCTATCACACGAACAGAATCGCCTAATCCAACAGCCTCTTCCAGTACCTTAGGTTCGCTTTCCTTTTGAACGGTTACCTTATCTTTCAGTCCGGCTAGTCGCTGACGTGCCTTTTTGGTCTCAGACTTTTGGGCTTTATTTTCTTTAATATGACGGATCGTTTTTTCTATTTCACGGTTAGTATTCTTTAGTAACGATTCCGCTTCTTGCTTCGCCTTATTGATGATTTTCTTCTTATTGGATTCTATTTCATCAACCAGCTTTGAGTATTTAGATTCAAGTAGTTCTACCTTTTTCTCTTGGATTTTAAGGGCCTTTTCACGCTCAAGTGTTTTTTGCTTTTGCCGCTCTAAACGTGTTAAAAGTTTATCTAAGTCTATGGTTTGATCTCCTATAAGTTCTTTAGCATTATTGATAACTAAGTGGGACACTCCTATCTTCTGGGCTATTTCCAACGAAAATGAGCTGCCGGGTTTACCTATTTCCAGCTCGTAAAGTGGCTTTAAGTTAACCATGTCATACTTCATAGCACCATTCACCAGTCCCGGTGTTTCCTCAGCATAACTTTTGATATTTCCATAATGGGAGGTAATTACCCCAAAGACCTGCTTTTCTGTCAATTCTCTAAGTATGGCCTGAGCAATCGCACCACCGAACTGCGGATCAGTGCCGGTGCCAAATTCATCGATGAGCACAAGCGTTTTCGAACGCCCTTTTTTCATAAAGTGCTTCATGTTGCTCAAATGAGAGCTGTAGGTGCTGAGGTCATTTTCAATAGACTGCTCATCACCGATATCAATAAAGATATCATCAAAAAAGCCAAACTCGGATGATTCTAAAACCGGTACTAGCAAACCACACTGTAACATCAGCTGAAGTAGGCCCACCGTTTTGAGACAAACGGATTTTCCACCTGCATTAGGACCTGAAATAATCAATATCTGCTGCTCACCATTCAGGTGAATATTTAGCGGCACTACTGCTTTACCATTACTCTTATGTGCCCTATGTAACAATGGATGTTTTGCCTGTATCCAATTGATGGACGCACCATCTACAAGCTTAGGCAAAAACGAATCAAGCTCTACAGCTAAGCGGGCCTTGGCTTGTATAAAATCAATAAATGAAAGGAACTTATATGCTTCACGAATAGCAGGCAAATCTGATCTCAATGCATTAGCCAAAGAAGTTAAGATCTTTACTACTTCACGCTTTTCAGCATATTCTAATTCCCGAAGCTCATTATTTCCCTCAAGTGCCGAGGCTGGCTCCAGGAAAACAGTCTGACCCGTAGATGACTCATCGTGGACAAATCCCTTGATTCTCTTTTTGTACTCAGCCGATAGGGGTATCACCATTCTTCCATCGCGAACGGTCATTGAAGCCCCTTCAGGGATAAAGCCCGACTTTAAAGCAGCATCAAATTCGGTTTGTAGCACTTTACGTACCTGACGATGTTTTTGCCCAATACTCTTTCTGATTTTATTTAATTCCGGTGACGCAGCATCCTTTACTTTGTTATCATCATCAATTTTAGCATCAATTTGATCGATAAGATCATATGACACAGCATCCGGCCTAGCTAATGTATTTAAAAAAGGAAATTCATCTTTTTTAGCATCAAAAAATCGGACTACGCCTTTAACTGTAGCAAGCGACTTACTTATCTCTTTAAACTGACTCTCTTGCAAGAAGGTACCCTCTACCTTTACGTGATCGAGGTAAGGTCTGACATCCAAATAGTGATTAGCCGGAAAAGACTCTCCGGCGGTTAGAATATCCTTAAACTCAGCGGTTTGATTTAATAATTTACTGACTAACTCTTTATTATTGGAGAAACTCATTTTATCCACTTGTTCTGCTCCAAGCTTACTTCTGCATCTGGCCCGTAGAAGCTCTAATACCTGATCAAAACCCAGTTTTTGAAATATATCTTTGGGATAAAGCACAGTTAAGATCCTACCAGTTTTGAGGGTTCCATATTAACAGAATCTACTTTATTCTCTTCAACAGCGTCTTCATTTTCTTTCTTTAACTCATCTAACCGTTTTTCCAATAGAGTTAAACTGTCCAATACAGTTTCATAGATACTCTCTAATTTTAACGGATGGTCGTAGTAGTATCTAAGGGAATTGGTATAAATTGAATCTGTGAGTGCATATGTATCCAATATTTTATCCTCATAAACATCAAAAATAATAAGCGCTGAATCACGTTTTACCTTTAATTCACTCACCTTACCCTCAGCAATGTACATATCTAGAAGGATCGGCACCATCTCGTTTTCTTTCAGGATACCTTCAGGCAAGTCATCATCACCACAGCTCACTGCCAGTGTGCTCAGCATCAATATCATAATTATAGAGATGGTTTTAAGGGACATTGCAGGTTAATTTTTTTATTAAAGAAGATATCCATTTACCGAGGTATAGCCCCTTACAAATAAGAGGTATTTAAATTCATCCATTTTATAATAGTTTTGCAAGCGAAAATTGAGCCGATGAAGGACTTAGTTAAGAAGCTGCGAAAGTACGAAATACAGATAAGAAAGGCCATCAATAGCCAGATGCAGGGTGACTTCCATTCTATCTTCAAAGGCTCAGGATTGGAATTTGATGATGTTCGTGCTTACCAATATGGGGATGGCATAAGAACTATTGATTGGAATGTAAGCGCTAAAGGTCACGGCACTTTTGTAAAAACGTTTAAAGAAGAAAAAGAGCAAACGGTTCTTTTTGTTTTAGATGTTAGTGGATCACAAGAAATAGGTAGTCCCGGCTCGCAGAAACTGGATATAGGTAAGGAAATTTGCGGTGTGCTGGCCCTGTCTGCTGTTAAGGAGGCCAGCCAAGTAGGTATGATTAGCTTTTCAGATCAAAAAGAGAAATACGTTAAACCTGCCAAAGGCCCAAAACAGGCGTATGAGATTATCAACAGTTTAGTAGAACTAAAGCCCTTGTCGAATAAAACGGATCTGGCTAAAGCTATTCTCTTTACCCTAAATACTATTAAAAGACGTAGTGTTATCATTTTTATTTCTGATTTTATTGATGAAGGCTATTTTCACTACCTTAAGGGCTTAGCTAAAAAACATGACCTGGTGATGATCAGAATAACCGACCGGCGCGAAACCAAATTACCAAAATTAGGTATCGTTCCTGTTTTTGATAAAGAAAGCAAAAAAACGATTTGGGTGAACACTTCATTTGGAACTTTCCGTTCTAAACTCAAGCAGAACTATGCTGATAACGAAGAAAACCTGGCGACTTTTGCCAAAAAGCACCAGATTAATTTCATCTCCGTAGATACGGAAGAGGACTATGTGCCCAAACTGCTTAAGTTATTCAAAGTGAGAAATAAGTCTTTAAAAAGTGTTTAGAAAGGTTTGGTTCAGCTTATTATTTGCTTTATCAACTAGTATTTCTCTCGCTCAGGAGATACAGGTGAACGGCTATTTCCTGGAAGATAGTATAAAATTAGGTATACCTACTCCCTACATTCTAACAGCCAGCTATCCAGCCAATACGGATATTATTTTTCCTGATTCACTGTTTAATACTCGCCCTTACGAATTAGAGGATAAATGGTATGCACCAACTAAAACCATTGAAGACACCAGTTATGACAGCGCTATTTATTATCTCACGAGCTTTGAAATAGATAGCGTACAGTTTTTTAAGATGCCAGTATATCAACTCGTTTCAGGGGACAGTATCACTTATTCCACCGCCCGGGATTCTATTTATTTTAAACATATAGTAACGGAGATTCCTGATTCAGTTACGGCTGAAAATATTCCGTTAAAAGAAAACACCACTTATAAGCGGGTAAATTTCGCATTTAACTATCCCTATTTTGTCATTGGAGCAGTGATCTTACTGATTATTGTCGTTATCATTATTTTGGTTTTTGGCAAATCTATCAAGAAGTCCTTTGTGCTGAGAAGACTTAACAAAAGCCACCGGCAGTTTATCAACTATTTTGAGTCGATCACCGATAGCAATAAAAATGACAAAGAGAAGGCTGAAGCTATCCTATCCACTTGGAAAAAGTATCTTGAAAAACTGGAGAACAGACCCTACACCAAGTCGACTACCAAAGAAATTGTGACTAATTATAAATTTGATCAAATTGAAAAGGCGTTAAAGGGTATAGATCGTGTGCTTTATGCCGCGGATAGAAAAGCTGAGCTGTCCCATAATTTTCAAGAGCTAAAAAGCTTTTCGCAACAGCAATATCAAAGTAAAGTAGAGGAGGTGAAGAATGGATGACCAACTTTACGCAGACCTGCCCTGGTACTCAATAGACTGGTTTTTTCTTTCTACCTTTAAAAACTTTACCTGGGAAAACAGACTGGCTCTCTATGCGCTTATCCTAATTCCGGTTTTTATCGTATTAAGGTGGGTCTTGCGTTATCTTCTAAGCCAAAAGCTACCCATAGCCGTACCCAAGAGCCAATTAAGTACTGACCCTACTAATCTGGTAAGAATGATCCCTGACCTACTTCTGGGACTGGTATTTGCGCTTATGGTGATAGCTATTGCCCGGCCGCAAAAAACCAATGAAAAAATAGAGCAATGGACGGAAGGCATTGATATTATGTTAGTAATGGATATTTCTCAGTCTATGCAGATAGAAGACTTCAAACCAAACCGACTTGAAGCCGCCAAAGAAGTGGCGAATGATTTTATAGATGGACGTTTTCAGGATCGTATTGGTATCGTAATATTTTCAGGTGATGCTTACTCTCTATCGCCGCTTACTACAGACTATGATTTACTAAAATCATACATTGAAGATATAGAATTTGAAATGATTGAAAACAGAGGCACAGCTATAGGTAGCGCATTAGCCGTAGCTACTAACCGGATGCGGGAATCGGATTCAAAATCCAAAGTACTGATTCTTTTGAGTGATGGCGATAATACGGCCGGTAATATTGACCCGATCACTGCCGCAAACCTCGCTACGGCGTATGATATAAAAATGTATTCTATTGCCATTGGCAAAGAAGGAAAAGTACCGTTTGGAAAAGACTTTTTCGGCAGACCCAGGATGGTAGACAATACCATGGATGAAACTACACTTCGGGAAATTGCTAAAATTGGCGAGGGCGAGTTTTTTAGAGTTGGCGATAATGAGGCACTGGAAAAAGTATTTAAACTTATCGATACCTACGAGAAAGCGGAGATACAGGAAACAAGATACTAAGACACCGAGGATTATTTCAGAAACTATCTTATGTGTGCTTTGGTCTTTCTTCTGGTGTGGCTATTTACTAAGTCTACTTTTATTACCAATGTATTGCAAGATTAAAATGCTACGAAAAGTAAAATAGCATTCTAATCCCGAAGAGTATCAATGTAATACCCACAACTACATTTACAACCTTCATTAATCTGTTAGTGAGTACAGCGCTTAGCTTATGTGCCAAATAGGCTTTTAAACAATCCATGGAAAATACCGCCACAATAACCGCTAAAAAGAATAAAAGAAGCTGATGACCAACATAGCCATATTCTACGGAGGCCAGACGCATGGTTCCTAACCAAAATACTAACACAAAAGGGCTAAGACCATTGACTAAAAAGCCTCTCAAAACAAACCGATGAACTCGTTTTTTCTTGTTAACACTTGAAGTTTGAACACCTGGCTTTTTGATCAAATTAACTACTCCAAATAGCATTAGAATAAGCCCGCCTCCAAAGGCCAAGTATTCTTGCAATTCAAGCTTTTCTAAAATTATACCGAAGCCCAGGTAGGCCAGACCAATGTATAGAATATCTCCCAAACTAACTCCTAAAGCTACCCGTATTGCATTTTTGAAACCATCTTGAATACTCGTTTGTAGAAGAGTGAAAAATACAGGTCCAATTAATACCGAGAGCAGCAATCCCAACATAAATCCCTTAAGAACATACATATACTCGATCAATAAAAATGGCCGCAGTGCCGAAAAATAAAGGTTTACATTTAGAAAAAGAAATGAATAAAATTAGCCATTCAATCTTTTGTGAAGCCCCGAGAAGTGCTTGACATAATTCAATTAAGAGCTGTAGAGAGAACGTAGAATTGAATTATTGTACCAGATCTAAAAAGGATTTCCAATCTTCCAGCTGCTTATCTTTTATCACTCTAGGAAATTTATTTTGCCCGCCCACTTTACCTTTCTTTTCCATGTATTTATAGAAGGTTTGTAACGGCAGAATACTTACAAATACCTCACGTAAAGCGGCACTTCGCTCAACGGCATAGTCATCATTCAAGCTCTTCAGACAGTTATCTAACTTCACTTTGAGCTCAGTGGCATTTACCAGATCATCCGTGCCTATATACCAATGATGAGCGAATAATGATCCGTGGGGTATACCAGCCACCGTAAATTCAGATATATTTATATTAAGATCATCGGCCACGAGCTCTATGGCTTTGTTCATATTATTAATGCTCAAATGCTCTCCGCAAAGACTCAAGAAATGCTTAGTCCTACCTGTAATCACTATTTCGGCCTCTTTCTTATTGACCACTTTCACTACATCTCCAATCATATACCGCCACGCACCGGCGCAAGTGGAAATGAGCAATGAATATTCCTTGGTATCCTCCACCTCATCGATCATAAGTGTAGGTGCGTCTGGTTTTACGTTACCATGCTCATCAAAATATTTGGATTCGAATGGTACAAATTCATAAAAAATACCATTGTTTAAAGCCAGGCGCATAGCTCGATGGTCCGGTTTATATTGAAAAGCGATAAAGCCTTCTGAAGCAAGATATGTCTCAATATAATGTATCTCACGGCCAAGTAATTTTTTAAAACCCTTACGGTAGGGATCGAATGAAACACCCCCATGGACATAAACCGATAGGTTAGGCCATATCTCATGAATATTAGCTACCTGATAGTGATCAAGAATTTTTTCCATTAAGATCTGGATCCAGGCAGGAACTCCCACGATGATGTTAATATTCCAGTTTTTTGCATTTCTAGTAATTTCATCCAGCTTTTCATCCCAATCACGCGTTTTAGCTATTTTTCGTCCTGGTTTGTAAAAATGCTGAAACCAAAATGGAAGTTGAGCCGCTTGGATTCCGCTAAGATCACCTTCAAAAAAACTACCCCTATTGTTAAGTTGAGTACTGCCACCTAGCATCAATATACCCCCGGAGAAAAATTCATCAGGAAGGTCATATTTATTCAAAGTAAGTATTTGACGGATGCTAGTTTTCTGAATAGCCTTTCTCATATCCCGTGTTATAGGAATATACTTTGAAGATGCTTCAGAAGTACCGGAACTTAAGGCAAAGTATTTTAATTTACCTGGCCAGCATACGTTTAGTTTTCCTTGTTTGGCATAAGACCACCACTCCGAATACATTTTATTGTAATCATGAACGGGTACATTCTGCTTAAAACGATCGAAAAATTCTGAGCCTAAATATTTATACCCATTTAGGATGTCTTTAAAATTATAATGCTTACCGAAAAGGGTTTGATTAGCGGTTATCAGTAGCTTTTTCAGCTCCTGCTTTTGCAGATCATACGGATTTGAGTATTCCTGTTCCAGGCTTTCACGAATCCGTATTCCCTTTCTTAATAAAGTAGATAAAATAGGCATAGCCTCTCAGCTAAAATATCTTATTTTGCCCTTCAGAAGGGAGATTATGGATATAAAAAGTAAAATTAAGCATTTCCAAAATTATTTGCAGTCGTCAAATTGTCGTTTAGTTGCAGTTAGTAAAACTAAACCAAATGCTGATATATTGGAAGCCTATGATTCAGGTCAACGAATATTCGGTGAAAACAAAGTTCAGGAGTTAACTACCAAATACGAGGGACTACCTAAGGACATTGAATGGCACATGATAGGTCATTTACAGCGTAATAAAGTCAAGTATATCGCTCCCTTCATTAATCTTATCCATTCTATCGACAGCCTGAAATTGCTCAAAGAAGTAGAAAAGCAAGGGAATAAGGTAGGAAAAACAATCAACTGTTTGTTGCAAGTATTTATTGCCGATGAGGACACGAAATTTGGTCTGGATGAACCGGAACTGATGGAGTTAATTCATCATCCTGAGGTTGGGAGTATGAAGCATGTAAAAATTAAAGGTCTGATGGGTATGGCTACATTTACCGATAATAAAGAAAAGATAAGGCAAGAGTTTAAAAAGCTGAAATCTGTTTTTGATCGTATCTCAGATAAGGATCTTCCCTCTCATATTGAGATGAAGGAATTAAGCATGGGCATGAGTGGTGATTATGATATCGCTAGGGAAGAAGGAAGCACACTTATCAGGTTAGGTAGTTCTATTTTTGGAGCCAGAAATTAAGGCTTATGACAAAGAGAGTTTTACTAACAGCATCAGCACTAGGAGTATTTGCGGTTATGATCGGGGCTTTTGGCGCTCATGGCTTAAAGCCATTACTCTTGGAGCATAATCGGTTAGACACATTTGAAATTGCGGTTAAGTACCACTTTTACCACACTTTTGCTTTAATCGGCTTAGCTCTTATACATGAACGATTCCAACTTAAACATGTCAATGTAGTCTTTTGGTTATATTTAACGGGTATTGTCGTATTCAGTGGTTCACTTTATATACTCTGCCTTACAAACATTACCGTATTAGGCGCTATTACCCCTTTAGGCGGAGTGCTATTAATAGCAGGATGGTTCATGCTATTTTGGGGCATAAAAAAAGCCGGCTAGACCGGCTCTAAGAATTCTTTAAGCTTATTTGGAGTCTGTCTTTTTGGGTAAAATATTGGTTACGATTGATACCCGTGCCATTGGATTGGTGGCATTCGAAATAACTGTAATTACTTTATTTTGTCTGCCCATCTTACCAGCACTATTAAATACTACTTTTATTTCCGACTCTTGGCCTGGTGCCACAGGATCCCTAGGCCAGTTTGGGGCGGTACATCCGCAGGTGGTTTGCACATTAGTTATAATTAAGGCTTCATTCCCGGTATTTTCAAACTTAAAAATGTGTTCCACCTTATCGCCCTGAGATATATCACCAAAATCAAATTTCTCTTCTTCAAATGTAATAACTGCACCGGCTATTGATGCCTCTGTGGTAGCAGCTTCTTGCGCTAGCGCTCCATAAATCATAAACACGCCAAAGATCAAGGTCACAAAAGTTTTCATATTACTTTATTTTATCAGCCCAAATATACGTCTTTGATGGAACAAAAATCTTGCCTGAAGTCTAAGAAACAAAATATTTATGATCAAAGTTTACCAGGAACAGTTGTTTTGTGGCTCTGGTAACCGCTGTGTAGAGCCAACGTAAGTAATCTTTATCTATTTTGTTCTCTGGCAAATATCCCTGATCCAGAAAAACTACGGGCCATTGACCACCTTGTGATTTATGGCAGGTGATAGCATAAGCAAATTTAATTTGCACAGCATTTAAATAAGGGTCAGCCTTCAGAGCTTCTCTGAGCTCTTTGGCACTTGATAAATGAGTATAGTCAGCTTTGACGCTTTCATACAAAGCTTCGTTTAATTCGCTGGGCAAAGCCGGTCCCTCGGCGTGAAGAGTATCTAGAATAACCTTAGCGTCAAAACTTTCCAGATGCGGATAATCGGCTAATTTAACGGTAAGTGTAGCGAACCGTAATCCATGCATCTCTTCAAGGTTTGAGACTTTCAACACCTCAAGAAAATCTCCATTAGCTAAGAAACTTCCCGATTTATCATCTGGTGTAAATAGGTAATTATTTTTTACTACCATTAATAACTCACCAGCCTCTAATTCTGATTCGTAAAAATGAATTTGATTCCTAATGTATTGATTGTATTGGTTAGCCGCCTTATTTGATCGGGTGATTATGATACTTTCAGATATTCCATAGTTATCATAGGCATACCTAATCCCATCTTCCATCCTATCTCCGGTCATTCTAAAAATATCTTTGAAGGCCGATGTTTTAAATTGAATAACCAGCTTATCTTTTTGGAGATTATTTCGAAGTTCTGTCGCATTATTGAGTATTCCTGATTCTGCCGTCTGCCGTTTAACCTCTGTTATCGATACCTCACTGGCAGCAATATGAAAATCATTCTGAAGCTTAGCTAAGTCAAGCGCTGGACTAATCGTTTGACCTACAGGTGGTAGCTGGGCGCTGTCTCCTATCAAAATCAAACGATTACTCGTTTCTGTAAATACATAATCTATCAGGTCTATGAGCAAGCCATTCTAACCGAAGAACGTATCATCGTTAATCATTGAAGCTTCATCTACTATAAAAACTGTGTTAGTTGCATAGTTCTTTTGAAGCTTAAAAAAGAGGCCTCCTCCATTTGAATATACTTGCTTATAAATTCGCTTGTGAATAGTGAATGCTATTCGTTTGGAATATGCAGATAAAACTTTTGCGGCGCGGCCTGTAGGCGCTAAAAGCACGAACTTAAAGTTGAAAGTGGGTAGTACCGAAACTAATACACTGGTTAATGTGGTCTTTCCGGTGCCGGCATATCCTTTAATAAGTAAAGTTTTGGGAAGTTCTCCCGGTGACAGCGTCCAATCTATGGCTTTGAATGCTGCTTTCTGACCTTCAGTAGGTTCAAAAGCTAGTTTAATAATAAGAATTTCCGAAGGTAAAGGCACTATCTGGGCAAATCTTCGGGAAAAATAGAGACAATAGAAGCAATGGCCTTGGCTATTATCTTCTGTTTATTATTCTGCTCGCAAAAGACCTCTGCCTCACAAAAGTTCATTTTCCTGCCTTGCTTCAATACCCACCCTTTAGCCATCAGCTTATCACCTATTCCCGGATTTAAATAGGAGATCTTTATCTCTCCAGTTACTACGTTACAGTCCGCTGGAACTAAAGTTACCGCAGCAAAACCTGCTGTGATATCTGCTAATGTAGCCACCAGCCCTCCATGAGCGAAACCTGTCTGTTGCTGATGCATCTGCTCAAAACGGAGCCAGCCTTCCGTTCTACCAGGTTCAATGACATCAAGGGTAAAACCAATATGCTTCATAAAATACTGGCGTTCCAGATGCTTTAATATCCTATTTTTAAATTGCGGATTATATATTTTCATACTTCACTTAGGCTGTGGTATATTCCGGCAAAGTACTAAAATCAAATAGTTTGAATCACAATATATCAGAATTATATTCTCATAAGCTGCGAGTGCGAGTTTGTGGAATACTTCTAGAAAAGAAAAAGTTGTTGGTAATCCACCATCTAGGAATAGGAAAACAGAATAGCTTATGGTCACCTCCCGGAGGTGGGTTAGAGTTTGGGGAAACCGCAGAAGAATGTTTACAAAGGGAGTTTAGAGAGGAAACCGGGCTTGAAATAGCTGTTCATGATCTTCTTTTTGTACACGAATATCAAAATGATCAATTACATGCGGTAGAACTCTTTTTTAAAGTAGAAAAAGTGGGGGGAACCTTAGTTAAAGGTACAGATCCTGAAATGGACAGTGATAATC
>ERZ1740060.737-NODE-737-length-14370-cov-21.921621_pt1 | contig 14370 bp, 12 predicted proteins | sample MGYA00581743_ERZ1740060 | MGnify/ENA primary metagenome ERZ1740060 (study PRJEB43018, sample SAMN04849235) | marine metagenome | isolation source: floating plastic debris | place: Pacific Ocean | collected 2008-08-27 | study: EMG produced TPA metagenomics...
ATCTGGGCTGGACGCCTGCGGATTGGGCGTGGATTGGCGGGCTTATGGATCTGGCGATGCCCTGTCTTTACTACGGCATTCCGCAGGTCGTGACGCGGATGCGCAAGTTCGACCCCGAAGCCGCGTTTGATCTGATCGCGCAACATCGCATTCGCACGATGTTTTTGCCGCCAACCGCGCTCAAGCTGATGCGTGACGCGCCGGTTCCCGAGGCCGTGTCGATCCGCAGTATTGGATCGGGCGGCGAAAGTCTTAGCGCGGATTTGCTGGAATGGGGGCGTGCGGTTTTGAAGGCTCCGATCAACGAACTTTATGGGCAGACCGAATGCAATCTGGTTGTCACGTCGCGCGCCGGTAAAGGCGTTTTGCGGCCCGGCGCGATGGGCAAGGCGGTGCCGGGGCATGAGGTGGCGATCATTGATGCAGATGGGGTCGCGGTCCCGGATGGCACCGAAGGTGAGATTGCGGTGAGGCGCGGTAGCCCATCTATGTTCCTGAAATACTGGAACAAACCTGACCAGACGGCCCGGAAGTTCGCTGGGGACTGGATGCGCACCGGGGATCTTGGGATCCGGGATACAGACGGGTATTTTCGTTTTGCGAGCCGGGATGACGATGTCATCACCTCGGCCGGGTACCGCATCGGCCCGACCGAGATTGAGAGCTGCCTGACCGCGCATCCGGACGTGTTGATGGCCGCAGTGATCGGCGAGCCAGATCCGGTTCGCACCGAAATTGTGGTGGCCTACGTGGTTCTGCGCGAGGGCGCATCTTGGGGCGGGCTGGCCGAGACGCTGACGGACCGTGTCAAAAAGCAGGTCTCCCCACATGTGGCGCCCCGCCGGATCGAACGGATCGAGCGCATGCCGATGACCGCGACCGGCAAGATCATGCGCCGGGCCTTGCGCAAGGTTTAATCGCGCAGCAGGCGCCCCGCCTCTTTGCGCAAGGACGGGCGCATTTGCGCGCCGAAGTTCGTCAGAAACTGGCGCGCGCGCTTTGCGTCGTGCTTTGACAGCTCTCGGATCCACCACGCGACAGATTTCTGAATAAACCATTCAGAATCAGCGCAATAGCTGGCGGCCCAGCCCAAAACACGCTCTCGGATCTCCAGATCCTGTGGCTTTGGGTGGTTCTGTTTTGTCCATGGCAAGGTCATGACCAAAGCCGCGCGGCGGGTCCAAAGATGATCGGATGTGGTCCATGTGGCAACGGTTTCGATCCGGTTCGGATCAGCCAAAAGGCGCTTTTGGCCAGCGATGCAGGCGCTGTCGGCAATGGCCCAGGCATCGAATTGCGGCACCCAGCTTTGGATCATCTCCCAAACCTGCGTGTCATCGGGCTTGATCCGTGCCTGCGTGAACAGCTTTGCCGCCGCGACACGCGCTTCGTGGATGTCGCTGTCCCACAAGGCTTGGGCAAGATCACAGCGCTCAGATAAGGTGAGCTTTGCCCGCCAAGCTTTTGTTAATAAGTCAATTTTAGGATACCTAATCCCCAGATAGCGCCGTGAAACTTTGTGATACGCCGCCATCTCAGCGGCTTTCTGTGGATTACTGCCCAAGGCGGCAATAGCGTCATCCGGCGTCATTCAACGGTCACGGATTTGGCCAGATTGCGCGGTTGATCCACATCGGTGCCTTTCACGACGGCCGTGTGATAGGCCAGCAATTGCGCGGGCACGGCATAAAGGATCGGTGCGCAAAGCGGCGGGCTGGAGGGCATTTCGATCTGCTCCCACACACCGATACCCCCGGTCGAAATCCCGGCCTGATCCGAGATCAAAACGACCTTGCCGTTGCGCGCCATGACCTCTTGCATATTCGACACGGTCTTGTCGAAAAGCGGATCGGTAGGGGCCATGACGACCACGGGCATCTTTTTGTCGATCAAGGCGATGGGGCCATGTTTCAACTCTCCCGAGGCGTAGCCTTCGGCATGTATATAACTGATTTCCTTGAGTTTAAGTGCACCTTCCAGCGCCAGTGGGAACATCGCGCCACGCCCCAGAAAGATCACGTCCTGGGCTTCGGCCAGCTTGCGCGCAACTTTCCGGACGGTTTTTTCAACGCCAAGCGCCTGGTTTAGCAGCCCCGGCAACGCGCGCATCTCAGAGAGATGTGTGGCAAGGTCTTCAGGCGAAAGCGCGCCGCGCTGCCGTGCCGCTTCGAGGGCGAGCGTCAGCAAAACCGTCAACTGACAGGTGAACGCCTTGGTTGATGCAACGCCGATTTCGGTGCCGGCCAGGATCGGCAACGCCAGATCGCTTTCCCGCGCGATGGAGCTTTCGGGAACGTTGACGACAGATAGGATCGTGTCTGCCTTGCCTTCGCAATAGCGCAGCGCGGCAAGCGTGTCGGCCGTCTCGCCGGATTGGCTGACGAAAAGGGCTGCAGTGCCTTTCGCGATGGGCGGCTCACGGTAGCGGAACTCAGAAGCGATATCGACCTCGACGGGCAGGCGGGCGACCTGTTCAAACCAGTATTTCGCAGTGAGGCAAGCCAGATAGGCGGTGCCGCAGGCCACCATTGTCAGCCGCTCTATCTTGGTGAAATCGATGGCGCCGGGCAGGGTGATCGCGTTGTTTGCGCCCAGATAAAACTCAAGCGCGTTGCCAAGAACCACGGGTTGTTCGGCGATTTCCTTGGCCATGAAATGCTTGTAGCCGCCCTTTTCGACGCCCATCGCGTCAAGCTGGATCTGGCGTTTCTGGCGATTGGCAAGCGTGCCGTTTTTGTCAGTGATCTCAAGGCTTTTGCGAGTGACCACCGCGAAATCGCCTTCTTCAAGATAGGTGACCTGATCGGTCATCGGCGCCAGTGCTATGGCGTCAGAGCCGACAAACATCTCGCCTTCGCCATGCCCAATCGCCAAAGGCGATCCAAGGCGGGCGGCGACGATCAGGTCTTCTTCGCCGTGAAACAGAAAACACAGCGCGAATGCTCCTTCGAGCTTGGCAACGGTTTTGCGCGCAGCCTCAACCGGCGTGTCCCCGGTCCGCAGGAAATGATGCGCCAGCATCGCGACGGTTTCGGTGTCTGTCTCGGTCTCGCTGGCCAGCCCGTGTTCGGCCAGTTCTGCCCGCAGATCGCGGAAATTTTCGATGATCCCGTTATGAACCACCGCGACATCACTGCAGCGATGGGGATGTGCGTTTGTGACGGTTGGGGCGCCATGCGTGGCCCACCGCGTGTGGCCGATGCCGGACTTGCCAGCGAGCGGTTCATGCACCAGTAAATCCGATAGATTAACCAGCTTTCCAACAGCGCGGCGGCGGTCCAGATCGCCGTCGTTCACGGTTGCAATTCCGGCGCTGTCATAGCCGCGATATTCAAGCCGTTTCAGTGCCTCAACAAGGATGGGTGCGACTTCATGCGTGCCCAGAACACCAACAATACCGCACATTATATGCTATCCTTTTGTCGTTTTTCCTTTATGGCCTTTAACTTTTCGAACAATTTTACTGCAAGGCCTGTTTTGTTTTCCTGCCGGGCCCGTGCCAGTGCCAGATCGGTTGCCGGAACGTCACGCGTGATGACCGAGCCACTGGCTGTCATCGCGTCATCCCCCAATTTCACCGGCGCAACCAGCATCGTGTTCGAGCCGACGAAAACCCGTGCGCCAATCTCGGTTTGGTGTTTCAGAACGCCGTCATAATTGCACGTGATCGTGCCTGCACCGACATTGGAGGCGGCGCCGATCTTTGCGTCGCCGATATAGCTGAGGTGGTTGACCTTGGCCCCTTCCGCAAGCGTGGCGTTCTTAAGCTCGACGAAGTTGCCGATTTTCACGTCTTCGGAAAGCTCGGTGCCGGGGCGCAGGCGGGCATAGGGCCCGACAATCGCGCCGCGGGCGACATGGCAGCCTTCGAGATGCGAGAACGCGCGGATGCGCGCGCCCGTTTCCACCGTGACACCGGGGCCAAAGACGACATTTGGTTCGATCACGCAATCGCGGCCCAAAACGGTGTCTGCACTGAAATGCACCGTGTCTGGCGATTGCAACGCGACGCCAGTGTCCAAGGCATTGCGGCGCATGCGGCTTTGAAAAATTGCTTCGGCCTGGGCAAGCTCTGCCCGCGAATTTATGCCAAGCGTTTCGGCTTCCGAACAGCGCACTACACCCGCGCTCAGGCCTGCTGCGCGCGCCAGGGCGGGGATGTCGGTCAGATAGTATTCGCCCGCTGCATTGTCGTTGCCGACCTCTGCCAGAAGCTTGAACAGCGTTTTGCAATCTGCTGCGATGACACCGGAATTGCACAGGGTGATTGCACGCTCTTGCTCGGATGCGTCTTTGTATTCGACGATCCGTTCCAGCGTATCGCCTTGCGTCACAAGCCGCCCGTACCGCGCCGGATCAGCTGCTTCAAATCCAAGTACCACGACTGCGTGCTTTGCCCGGGCGGCACGCATGGCTTCAAGCGTTTCAGGCTGAATGAAGGGCGTGTCCCCGTAAAGAACAAGCGCGTCGCCGTCAAAATCCTCAAGCACGTTGCGGGCCTGATCGACAGCGTGGGCGGTGCCCAACTGTTCGGTCTGCAAGACCACATCGACATCTGCATCATAGACGCGTGCAGCGGCGGCAACCTCTTCGGCCCCGTGGCCTGCGACGATCACCTGCCGCTCTGGCGCGATGCTGGCCGCAGACATCATCGCATGGTGCAAAAGCGGGGCATTGCCGATCTCATGCAGCACTTTGGGCAGCTCGGACTGCATCCGCGTGCCTTTCCCGGCCGCCAATAGAATGAGTGCGGTTGCCATGCCTGCCCCTTTTCTTTCTCTTGGCTCCGTTTTATCCATCGGATGCGCCACCGCAAGGGTCGGTGGATCACATCCAATTACTGAACGTGTCAGCGGGGTTCCATGCGCACAGTTGTTTTCGACCTCGACGGCACGTTAGCCGATACCAGCAAAGATCTGATTGCAGCTGCAAACGCTTGTTTTCATGGGCTTGGGCTAGGTGCTTTGCTGGATCCTGTTGCAGATGCCGCCACGGCATTTGCGGGGGGGCGTGCCATGCTGCGGCTCGGGTTCGAGCGGTCAGGCGGCTACGGCGAAGACGAGGTTGACCGCCAATACGGCGTTCTGCTGGAGGCTTATGCGCAGGATATTGACCGCCACACGGTGCTTTATCCCGGCACGATGCAGGCGGTTGAGCGTTTGAAAGCCGGCGGATACGCCGTCGCGATCTGCACCAACAAGCCTGAAGGTCTGGCCGAAACGCTGATGCAACGTCTTGGGGTGCGCGACGCATTCGGCGCGCTGGTGGGGGCTGATACGCTGCCCGTGCGCAAGCCCGATCCCGCGCCGTTCTTTGAGGCTGTCGACCGTGTCGGAGGCGATCGCAGCGCGTCCGTTTTGATCGGCGACACGGTGACCGACCGCAAAACAGCCGCCGCGGCAGGGGTGCCTTCGGTGCTGGTGACCTTCGGCCCGACCGGCCGCGATGTCGCGTCCCTAAACCCCGAGGCGCTTTTGGACCATTACGATGATCTGGACGCTGTCGTTGCACGTCTGATCGGTTGACGCGTGCGCGCAAACGGGCGCACACTCTGCTCTATGACAGAGCGTTTCACCGGCAGTTTCACCCAGCAGGAACCAATCCCCGACACCGGGATCGAGGCGGCGCTGGCCGTGCTCAAACACGGTCGTTTGCACCGATACAATACCGTCGAAGGCGAGGTTGCCGAGGCCGACTTGCTTGAGCAGGAATTTGCAGCCCTGATGGGCGCGAAGTACTGCCTTGCCGTTGCGTCGGGCGGGTATGCGATGGCAACAGCGCTGCGCGCCTGCGGGATTGGTCCGGGCGATCAGGTTTTGTCGAACGCGTTTACACTGGCGCCAGTGCCGGGCGCGATTGCCAGCGTTGGCGCAACGCCGGTCTTTATCGAAGTGACGCAGGATCTGACGATTGATTTGGCGGATCTGGCGGCCAAAGCGGATCAGGCCAAGGTCTTGTTGCTTAGTCACATGCGCGGTCACATCGCGGACATGGACGCGCTGATGGCGCTTTGCAACGAACGCGGGATCACAGTGATCGAGGATTGCGCCCACACGATGGGGGCCAAGTGGAACGGGACATGGTCCGGACGCCACGGCGTTCTTGGCTGCTATTCGTGCCAAACCTACAAACACGTCAATTCGGGCGAGGGCGGGTTTCTGGTGGGCGACGATCCCAAGCTGATGGCGCGCGCAACCATGCTGTCGGGCAGCTACATGATGTATGGCCGCCACAGCGCAGCACCCGCGCCTGAGGTCTTCGACGATATTCGGCTGGAAACGCCCAATATTTCGGGCCGGATGGATAATCTGCGCGCTGCGATCCTGCGGCCGCAATTGCGCGACTTGCCACGCCAATGTGCGCGTTGGAACGATCTTTATCGTGCGGTTGAAGATGGCCTTGCGCAGACCCCCGGTCTCTATCTGCCGCACCGGCCCGAGGCCGAAGATTATGTCATGTCATCTTTTCAGTTTCTGTTGCTGGATTGGGACGCGGTTGCGATCCGCAAGGTGATCGCAGGGTGCTTGAACCGCGGGGTCGAACTCAAGTGGTTCGGTGCCGATGATCCCGTCGCCTTTACCTCGAAATATGACAGCTGGCGGTATGCCAATCCGCAACCGATGCCACAGACCGACAGGGTTCTGCACGGCGTTCTGGATATGCGGCTGCCCCTGACATTCAGCGTCGAAGATTGCGCCGTGATCGCGCGGATCATCCGCGACGAGGTTGGGCGCGCCTATCAGATGGCTGCGGAATGATTTGACGGAATCGCTCCTGACGCTATAAATGAACAAGCGTTCAATAAGCGCATGGGAGGACCGTTATGTTCATGGCATCGATGAAATTCGACCTTGGCGAAGACGTCGAGGCGCTGCGCGAGATGGTGCATCGCTGGGCGCAGGAACGCGTCAAGCCGATGGCTGCCGAGATTGACCAATCCAATGCGTTTCCCGCCGAACTTTGGCGCGAAATGGGGGATCTGGGTCTGCTGGGCATCACCGTTGACGAAGAATTCGGCGGCGCGGGCATGTCGTATCTGGCGCACACCGTCGCGATTGAAGAAATCGCGCGCGCGTCGGCGTCGGTGTCGCTGTCTTATGGTGCGCATTCGAACCTGTGCGTGAACCAGATCAAGTTGAACGGTACGGCGGAGCAGAAGGCGAAGTATCTGCCCGGCCTCATCTCGGGCGCTCATGTCGGCGCCCTTGCAATGAGCGAGGCGGGGGCTGGATCGGACGTCGTTTCCATGAAGCTCCGGGCTGAAAAGCGCAACGATCACTATAGGTTAAACGGTAATAAATACTGGATTACCAACGGACCGGACGCTGATACGCTGGTGGTTTATGCCAAGACCGATCCGGATTTGGGATCCAAAGGCATCACGGCGTTCCTGATCGAGAAAGAGATGACGGGTTTCAGCACCAGCCCCCATTTCGACAAGCTTGGGATGCGCGGTTCGAACACGGCCGAGCTGATTTTCGAGGATGTCGAGGTCCCGTTTGAGAACGTGCTGGGCGAGGAAGGGCGCGGCGTGCAGGTGCTCATGTCCGGTCTTGACTATGAACGTGTCGTGCTTGCGGGCATCGGCACCGGCATCATGGCGGCCTGTCTGGACGCGATCATGCCTTACATGGCCGAGCGCAAACAATTCGGCGAACCCATTGGAAACTTTCAACTTATGCAGGGCAAGATCGCGGATATGTATACCGCGATGAACTCGGCCCGTGCCTATGTTTACGAGGTTGCAAAGGCCTGCGACCGGGGGGAAGTCACCCGCCAGGATGCGGCGGCTTGTGTGCTTTATGCCTCGGAAGAGGCGATGAAACAGGCTCATCAGGCGGTGCAGGCCATGGGCGGCGCGGGCTTTTTGAACGACAGCCCCGTCGCGCGTTTGTTCCGCGATGCCAAGCTGATGGAGATCGGTGCAGGCACATCGGAAATCCGCCGCATGCTTGTGGGCCGCGAGATGATGGGGACGATGCTGTGAAGCTCACTTCACAGGCGCTTCCGGCGTCCGAGGCGTTTCAGAAAAACCGCGCGGCGCATTTGCAAGCGCTCAAGGTCGTGCAAGAGGCTGCCGCTTTGGCAGCAGCCGGGGGTGGCCAGAAGGCGCGTGATCGGCATTTGAGCCGCGGCAAGATGCTGCCGCGGGATCGTGTGGCGGGGCTTTTGGACCCCGGATCGCCCTTTCTTGAAGTCGGCGCGACGGCGGCGCATGGGCTATATGACGGCGCGGCCCCTTGTGCCGGTGTGATTGCGGGCGTGGGCCGCGTGCAGGGCCACGAGGTGATGGTCATCTGCAACGACGCCACGGTGAAAGGTGGCACTTATTACCCCATGACCGTTAAAAAACACCTAAGGGCGCAGGAAATTGCCGAAGAGTGTCGCTTGCCTTGCGTTTATCTGGTGGATTCCGGCGGAGCGAACCTGCCCAATCAGGACGAGGTCTTCCCGGATCGCGACCATTTTGGGCGGATTTTCTATAATCAGGCACAGATGAGTGCGAAGGGGATTCCTCAGATTGCGGTGGTGATGGGATCGTGCACGGCGGGCGGCGCTTACGTGCCCGCGATGTCGGATGTGACGATCATCGTGAAGGATCAGGGTACGATCTTTCTGGCAGGGCCGCCGCTGGTGAAAGCGGCGACCGGGGAGGTCGTCACGGCGGAGGATTTAGGGGGCGGCGACGTGCACACGCGGCTCTCTGGTGTGGCCGATTATCTGGCCGAAGATGACGCGCATGCGCTGGCTCTGGCACGCCGGGCGGTTGGATCACTTAACCACGATAAGCCATTGACTGTGCAGTGGGAAACGCCAGAAGACCCGGCCTATGACCCCGAGGAATTGCTAGGTGTCGTGCCCGCCGATTTGCGCACGCCCTATGACATCCGCGAGGTGATTGTGCGGGTCGTGGATGGCTCTCGGTTTGATGAATTTAAGGCGCGGTTTGGGGAGACGCTGGTCACCGGGTTTGCCCATATCAACGGCTGCCCTGTGGGGATTATCGCCAACAACGGTGTCCTGTTTTCCGAGGCCGCGCAGAAGGGGGCGCATTTCGTTGAGCTGTGCTCGCAACGCAAAATCCCGTTGGTGTTTTTGCAAAATATCACGGGCTTCATGGTGGGCCGCAAATACGAAAACGAAGGCATCGCGCGGCATGGGGCGAAGATGGTGACGGCAGTGGCGACGACGTCGGTACCGAAGATCACCATGGTTGTGGGCGGCTCATTCGGCGCTGGAAATTATGGAATGGCTGGAAGGGCTTATCAGCCAAACTTCATGTGGTCCTGGCCAAATTCCCGCATCTCGGTGATGGGCGGTGAGCAGGCGGCGGGGGTGTTGGCGACGGTCAGGCGGGACGCGTTGGAGCGGGCGGGCGAAAACTGGTCGGCGGAGGATGAGGCCGCGTTCAAAGCTCCGACAATCAAGATGTTTGAAGAGCAGTCGCACCCGCTTTATGCCAGCGCAAGGCTTTGGGATGATGGGATAATTGACCCTCGCAAGGCGCGCGACGTGCTGAGCCTGAGCCTGTCTGCGGCACTGAACGCCCCGATTGAGGACACGCGGTTTGGCGTGTTTCGGATGTGAGCACAGGACATACAGATCGGATATGCATCCAATGCAGATCGCATGCAGACCCGGTACATAGATTTTCAGGACACACGCCATGACCCTTCAGGACCTTATCGACGCCAACCCGGATGCAGACACGTTCCGTTTCGGTGACAGCGAGGCGCTGTGTAACGAAATCTTAGCACTTGTGCGGTCTGGTCGGAAAACGGCGACATGCGAAGCGATGGAGGTGTATGACGGCGATGATGTGATGCCGCGGGTCGGGCGGCGCGATATTGCGCTCAACTGGGACGGCACGCCTGCGGTGATGCTGGAAACGGTCGAGGTCACGCAGCGCAAATTCTCGGAGATGGACGAGGAATTCGTTGCCGCGCAAGGCGAGTTCCGCGATCTGTGGCATTGGCGAAAGGGCTATACCGCGTATTTCAAGCGCAACGGGCTGTTCAAGCCGCATATGATGCTGATGTGCGAACGGTTCCGGCTGATCGAGGATTACGCCTGATGTTTCGGCGTATTCTGATTGCAAACCGGGGCGAGATCGCGTGCCGCATCGCGCGGACCTGCCGCGATATGGGCGTAGAGACGGTCGCGGTGCATTCGGATGTGGATGCCAGCGCGCTTCATGTGACGGCGTGCGATCTGGCGGTGTCCCTGGGCGGCGCGACCCCGGCTGAAAGCTATTTGCGCGGCGATGCGATTATTGAGGCAGCGCTGGCGACGGGGGCAGAGGCGATCCATCCGGGTTATGGGTTCTTGTCGGAGAACCCGGATTTTGTGGACGCCATTGAGAAGGCCGGATTGGTGTTTATCGGACCCTCGGCCAAGGCGATCCGCGCGATGGGGCTGAAGGACGCGGCGAAGGCTTTGATGGAGACGGCAGGCGTGCCCGTTGTGCCGGGCTATCACGGCGCCGATCAAAGCGACGCGGTGTTGGCTGACGCGGCCAAAGAGATCGGCTATCCGGTTCTTATCAAGGCGGTCGCGGGCGGCGGCGGCAAGGGGATGCGGCTGGTCGAAGATGCGGCGGGATTTGCAGCAGCGCTGGCAAGCGCGCGCAATGAGGCCAAGGGCGCGTTCGGCAATGACGCCGTGTTGGTCGAAAAATTCGTCAACACGCCGCGCCATATCGAAGTGCAGGTCTTTGGCGACGGATCGGATGCGGTGCATCTTTATGAACGGGATTGTTCGCTGCAAAGGCGGCATCAGAAGGTGATCGAAGAAGCGCCTGCGCCGGGCATGACCGATAAGATGCGCGCGGCCATGGGTGCGGCGGCGGTGAATGCGGCACGTGCGATTGGCTATAAGGGCGCTGGCACGGTGGAGTTCATCGTCGATGGATCAGACGGGCTGCGCGCGGATGCCTTTTGGTTCATGGAGATGAACACACGCTTGCAGGTCGAACATCCGGTGACCGAGGCGGTGACGGGCGTTGATCTGGTCGCATGGCAATTGCGCGTGGCGGCGGGCGAAGGCCTGCCATTGGCGCAAGGCGACATCCCTTTGCGCGGCCACGCTTTTGAGGCGCGGCTTTATGCAGAGGATGTTCCGGCAGGGTTTTTGCCCGCGACGGGCACGCTGGCGCATCTTGCATTTCCCCGCGATGTGCGGGCCGATAGCGGCGTACGCGCGGGCGACGTTATTTCGCCGTTTTATGATCCGATGATCGCAAAGGTGATCGTGGCCGGTGAAACCCGCGCGGTCGCTTTGGCCAAACTGCGCGCCGGGCTGCGCGGCACGCAAGTTTCTGGCACGGTGACGAATTTGGCGTTTTTGCAAGCCCTGGCCGATCACGCCGCGTTTGCGGCGGGCGACGTGGATACAGGGCTGATCGGGCGCGATCTGGACGCGTTGGTGGCAGCGCCTGCGCCGTCGCAAGCGGTGATCGCGCTGGCCGCAATCGGCGCGTTGGGCTTAACGCAAGACACTGAATTTGAAGGATTTTCGCTGTGGACGCCGCTGCGTAAAAACGTACGCCTTGGCGATGACACGGCGCAGGTGACGGTCCTTGGCGCGGGGCGCTTTGACGTCACGGTGGAGAAGGTGCTTTTCAAGGTCGACAGACGCGATGGCTGGTTCATCAACGGCACGAAAATGCACGCTGAGATCGTTCTCACGCCGGGCCGTGTGTCGGTCTTTGCGGACACGGCCTGTCATTTCGATGTGCAAGACCCGCTGGACGTCGTGGCCAGCGCCGCGGGTGACGCGTCATTGATCGAAGCGCCGATGCCGGGGCTGGTGCGCGATGTTCTGGTCCGGGCCGGAGCGGCGGTGGAAAAGGGCGACGCGCTGGTCGTTTTGGAAGCGATGAAGATGGAACACGGCCTGGTCGCGGCACGTGACGGGGTTGTGGCAGAGGTGCTGGTGCGCGCCGGTGCGCAGGTCGAAGCGGGGGCGGCGCTGATCCGATTGGGGGAGGCATGATTGCGCTGCATCACTGCCATCAGACACGTTCCATGCGCACGCTGTGGCTTTTGAACGAGCTGGGGATCGACTTTAAGTTATTCGTCTATCCCTTTGACCAAACTTTGAAATCCGACCAGTACATGACCGTGCATCCTGTGGGCCGCGTGCCTGCGCTGCAGATTGACGGCGAGGTCATGTTTGAAAGCGGTGCGATCACCGAATACCTGTGCGAGCGGTTTTCCGAGGCTGGTTTGGGCCGCGCGCCGGGGGATATGGACCGGATGGATTGGCTCAACTGGGTGCATTTTGCCGAGACGATCTCGCAGCACACGGCGGCGCTGACCCAGCAGCATGTGGCGCTTTATGAGGATGCGATGCGTTCGCCCGTGGTGATGAAGATCGAGGCCAAGCGGATCGGCAAGTGCTTTGACGCGATTGAGGCCCGACTTGATACCCCGGTGGAGCAGCGCGATTATTTGCTGACCTCGGGGTTTTCGGCTGCCGATATTTCGGTCGGGCAGGCGGTTTACATGGCGCGGCATTTCGTAAGGCTTGACCCTTATCCGAAGCTGTCCGCCTGGTATGCGCGGATCACGGAGCGCGCCGGGTTTCAGGCGGCGTTGCCTCCGGATGACGGTCGGCTTTATGCGCGCGATTTCTACCCGGTCTGGACCGATGGCTGAGTTCGTTGAGATATACGAGGTCGGGCCGCGGGATGGGCTGCAGAACGAAGCGGCCGTGATCCCGGTCGCGCGCAAGGTCGCGCTGGTGGATGCGCTGTCCGGTGTCGGGTTCCGGCGGATCGAGGTGGGGAGTTTCGTATCTCCGAAATGGGTGCCGCAGATGGCCGATAGCGGTGCGGTGATGGGCGCGATGCAGCGGGCAAAGGGGGTAGGCTATGTCGTCTTGGCGCCGAACCTGCGGGGATTGACGGATGCACAGGCGGCGGGCGCCGACGAGGTGGCGGTGTTTTTGAGCGCGTCGGAGGGGTTTTCACAGGCGAACATCAACTGCTCGGTTGCCGAAAGCATTGACCGGGCACGGTCCGTGGTCGCGGCGGCGTCGGTGCCGGTGCGCGGCTACGTGTCATGCGTGGTCGAGTGCCCTTTTGACGGGGCGGTTTTGCCCGAGGCCGTCGTGCATGTGGTGGAGGCGTTGATTGCGATGGGCTGCCACGAGGTGTCGCTGGGCGACACGATCGGACGCGGGGTGCCGGACGCGGTGGACGCGATGTTGGCGGCGGTCTGTGATGCCGTGGATGTGGCGCGTTTGGCGGGGCATTTTCACGACACATCGGGGCGGGCTTTGGAGAATGTGGACGTCGCCCTGGCGCACGGTGTGCGGGTGTTTGATGCGGCGGTCGGGGGCTTGGGCGGGTGCCCCTATGCGCCGGGGGCGGCGGGGAACGTGGCGACCGAGGCGGTGGATGGGCATCTTCGGGCGCTGGGGTTTGAGACAGGGCTTGATGCAGATGCGCTGGCCAAGGCTGCGAGAATGGCGAAGGAGATGCGCGGTGTTTGAGACCTTGGATTTGGTCGTAGATCAGCGCGGTGTCGCGACGCTGACGCTGGACCGTCCCGAGAAGCATAATGCGATGTCGGGCGCGATGATCGCGGAACTGACCGAGGTCGCAGCGGTGTTGGGTGCGGATGAGGCTGTGCGGGTTGTGGTGCTGACCGGCGCGGGGAAAAGCTTTTGCGCAGGCGGTGATCTGGGCTGGATGAAGGCTCAGATGGAGGCGGATGGCGCGACGCGGGTGGCGGAGGCAACCAAGCTGGCCATGATGCTCAAGGCATTGAATGAATTAGACAAACCGCTGGTGGGGCGCGTACAGGGCAATGCGTTTGGCGGCGGGGTCGGGTTGATCTCGGTCTGCGACGTGGCGGTCGGTGTGGACCGTGTGAAACTTGGGCTGACGGAGACACGGTTGGGCCTGATCCCGGCGACGATCGGGCCTTACGTGATCGCGCGCATGGGCGAGGGGATGGCCCGGCGCGTTTTTATGTCATCGCGGGTGTTTGGGGCCGCGGAGGCGGTGTCGCTGGGGCTATTGGCGAAAGCGGTGCCGGAGGGGGACTTGGACGCCGCCGTGGAGGCCGAGGTGGCGCCTTACCTAGAGTGCAAGCCGGGGGCTGTGGCAGCGGCGAAGCGGTTGGCGCGGCGGTTGGGGCCGGATTTGGGCGACGCGGTGATCGCGGAGACGATTGAAGCGCTGCGGGTGCAGTGGGAGAGTGACGAGGCGCGGGAGGGGATTGAGGGGTTTTTTGCCAATTAGAAAATGTCTTTAGCAATATTCTCATAGCTGATCTCTGTTGTAGCAACAAAACCAGTACCTTTGATCCACGGTATCGATGGGTGTGTCTTTGGTCCTCGTGAGTAACGATTAAAAATACT
>ERZ1740060.738-NODE-738-length-14349-cov-3.493074_pt1 | contig 14349 bp, 13 predicted proteins | sample MGYA00581743_ERZ1740060 | MGnify/ENA primary metagenome ERZ1740060 (study PRJEB43018, sample SAMN04849235) | marine metagenome | isolation source: floating plastic debris | place: Pacific Ocean | collected 2008-08-27 | study: EMG produced TPA metagenomics assembly...
TAACTCATAGGCCACGACATCCTCTCGATTGACCACGATAAACAGGTGAAGCTTCTAAACTAGCAGATCCATAGAAGTTAAAAGCACCGACATCACAAGCTTCAAGGAGCGCATCAGTACCGGGGAAGTTAGCCGTAAGACTACCCTCCGCAAAGGTAACGGTTACTGCCATCCGAGCATCTATAGCATGGATATGAGCTTTTGCCTGGTTCAGGAATACAAGTAATTCTGAGGAGAGGTTTTCAAGCTCACCGAAGCTGTTATCTGCTTCGTTACTGATTGAGATCAGATAGCCATCATGAGCGACCAACATAGGAATTACCCAATCCATTAATTGATTGAACCGATTGATAAGCTCAGGATCGTCAAACTTTTTTCCTGATAGATCATCGGGTACCACTGGGCCTTCACTATCATAAGCAGAGATCAGTAAAAAGATTTGTAGGCCATCATCTTGCAGTACTTCCAGCCGATCTTGAAGTTCATTTTTATCATAATTTCCTGGAGTAGGCTCCAATTCAGGCCAGTCGATTTGTAACCGACCTACACGCATGCCGGCAGAAACCGCTTCAGACCATCTATCGTCAATTGAATCTCTCGTATTTGTAGGATTATCAGTATTAAACCCTACAATCATCCCGATATTATGATCAGTAGATAATAGGGGCAGATTTTGAGCGGCATCGGATACCGTCTGTTTATCATCATCATCGCCGCATCCCAGAAACAATAGCATTAAGCATGCGGAAGTAAAAGCATAAAACGTTTTCATAGATAAAATCATTTATTAAAATTCAGCCTGTTCGGATAATTCCTTTTTCAAAGAATACTTAGTTTCATTTTGCAGTCGCATTTTGAACCTTAGAAGCTTTACAAAAGCAAAAAATTCCTTTTAAGGCATCTACAATGAAATATATGGGTATTACAGCTATTCTGTGAATTACCCTACCAGGATCTTTAAATTTTTCTCTATTCCGGAGTCAATCATGCCTATTCGGCTCATAACGAAGCTATTTTATCCTCAATTTTAGTGTCTTTGCCCGGACAAATTGATAAAAGTGCGTAACCGCAACAACTATTTTCCAGTATTGATGTTTAAACATTAAATTTAATTTAGATAAAAATCACAATGAAAAAGCAATTCGCAATTTTGACCATGGTCTTTACCGTAGTTTTCGGTTTAGCAGCATTCAAAGCCGTTGACGGAACGTATGCCATTAACGCATCACAGAGTAAATTAAAATGGACTGGTTATCACTTAGCCAAATCTTATGAACACTGGGGTTATGTTAACCTTAAATCCGGAAGTGTAACGGTGAAGAACGGTAACATCACCTCAGGTGAGTTTATTATTGATATGACTACTATTGCTAATGAAGATGTGGAATCAGATAAAGACAGCCAGAAACTGGATGGCCATCTAAAGTCAGACGATTTCTTTGCAGCTGAAAAATACCCTGAAGCTAAACTTGTTATTAAAAAAATAGATGAGGAGGGACAAGCTTCAGGTGATTTGACCATTCGGGATATTACCAAGGAGATCCGGTTTGATATCGATATTAAAGAGGTTTCTAACAGTAAAATAGTAGCTGCTGCGGATATCAAAGTAGATCGTACAGATTTTAAGGTGATGTACGGTTGGAAACTAGAGAACGCTATTCTTTCTAACGAGTTTAGAATGGAAGTACAGCTAGTCGCAAACAAATAGCTTCTTCATTTTAGAACTAAGTGAAAGTCTGCCTACCTCTGGCGAACTTGGAACCCCTGCTAACCAGCTAAATCCCTACTTTTAAAGGTGACCTTCTTTGTTTTGGTCACCTTTTATTTTTTCTTTTTCTCTCTTAATCCCTCAAGATTTGTTTTCTTCGCGGCCGTGAAAAAGTTTTTCGCTACCCGTTATCCTTATTTTCCTATTATAGGTCTGGTACTTTACGTGGTTATGTTTGCCTATACCACCACGCTTTATCCGGGCGGATCAGTGAATCACCCGAACATGCTGGGCCACAGCTTCTTTCACAATTTTTTATGCGATATGAATGGGAAAATTGCCATTAACGGTATGGCAAATCCCGCTAATGCAATGTCTATGCTATCGCATATCGTGCTGAGTTTCACAATGATCACTTTCTTTTACGCCCTCCCTGAAATATTTGACCGGAAAAATACCAATACCCAATTGGTTCGCTGGTTCGGAGTTTTGACCATGAGCGTCTTCATTCTCATGTTTACCACCTATCATGATTTGATTGTGATCCTCACGGCTATATTAGGTACAGTGGCGCTGATACCTTTTTTTATCGAATTACTCCATTACTCGAATAAGCCTTTAAAGTTATGGGCCTATCTCTGCTATATTATGAGTGTCATTGTATTTATAATCTTCGTCACCAAGTTCGGATTCTATTACCTACCCTTTTTACAAAAGATCACTTTTGTACTCGATGCGGTCTGGGTAGTGTGGGTATGTTTGATAGTCGCAGAGAAATTTAAATGTAAGCGTAACCGGGTCAGTGAAGTGGTTCAAATCTAGAAAATACCACCCAGAAAACATGCGGATAGAACCTTTATCCGTTATTCTAAGTATCATTTCTTTCAATCGGGAATCATCACCCGATTTTGGATTTACAGATTTTGCTTTAAAAAAATGAGTGGGCTGTGGGGGAGTAAGATGAGTTTATTGTCAATGCCGCACAGAAAAGGCCGCTCGTATAAAGCGGCCTATCCTAATAATTATCGTGATAGATTATCTACACCTGACTTAAGCCACCATCAACTTCTAGCTCAACTCCATTGATGTATGAGGCATCTTCAGAAGCCAGGAACAACACAGCCTTGGCCAGTTCTTCTGAGGAGCCAAATCGACCAAGAGGCACCGATTGAGCAAAACCTGCGCCCATCTCTTGCAAAGTAGCTTCATCCATCCCCATTTTTCCGTAAATAGGCGTTTCAACTGGGCCGGGTGCTACACTTACAGTTCTGATCTTTTTGGCTTTCAACTCGCTAGCTAATACTCTTGTAAGAGAACGTAAGGCCGCCTTTGTGGCGCTGTATACTCCAGAATGATCAAATCCTTTTTGATTGACGATAGACGTATTGCTGATGATCACACTACCTTCGCCTAGATGAGGGACGGCCGCTTTTATAGTAAAGAATGGATTTTTAACGTTGATGCTAAATTGAGTATCAAAGTGATCTTCATCTATTGATTCGATGGGCGAAAAATAAGCTACCCCGGCATTGAGAAACAAAATATCAATCTTACCGTACCTAGCAATAGTCTCCTCTACGGATTTTTGTGCAGATCCTGCTTGAGCAGCATCTGCAAGAATGTAGGAAGCATTATGCCCAATATCAGCAACAGCTTCTTTTAGTGCTTCCTCACGCCTTCCAGTTATAACTATATTAGCTCCTTCTTGGGCAAACAGCTTAGCCGTAGCCAGACCGATACCACTATTCCCACCTGTTATTAAAGCGACTTTACTTTCTAATTTTTTCATTGGTTATATAAATTTATTTGAAACGATTATTCCAAATAACGAAATAATGAAACGATTGTTTCAAATAAAATAAAGTTTTTAAAGTGCGCTTAGTGTTTGACGGACAATACCTTGAATAGCAGTCGGCTTATTCTCCAGTATTCCGGTGACTCTCAAACCTTGTAAGCTGGAAAAAAGATAGGCGGCCAGATCATCAGCTGATTTTTCGGGGTCAATTTCTCCATGATGTTGACCTTCTAAAATAAGATCTCGAAATAAAGAGGTTACTGTTTCCTTGTTACGCACCAAAAAGTCATGTATTTGAGCATTTGAAGTTGCTAGCTCGGTGGTACAATTGGACATAAAACATCCACTTGAACCTTCTTTATGCATGATCTCTGTCGCTGTTCCCTCAAAAAAGGTTATAATCTTTTGCTTTGGACTTTTACCCTCATCAAAATAAGTTGAAAGCTTATCTTGCTGAAGCTTCTGATAGTATTTGAGTGATTCTTCATAGAGATAGAACTTATCTCCGAAGGAGTTATAAATGCTCGATCTATTGAGACCAGTAACATCTACGAGATCTTGCATTGAGGTGCCGTTATACCCTTTAGACCAAAAAAGCTGAGTTACCTTTTTAAGCACATCTTCTCGGTCAAATAGAACAGACTTAGGCATAATGAAATGAACGTTTCAATACAAATTTAGTTTTCCGCTCCTATTATTTCGCTAAAAGTGCGAAATTACCAAGGGTAAGAACCCTACACAATATCGTTATGAAAAAACTACTATTCCTACTCTTCAGCACTTTATCTATTTCTTTATATGGACAATCGATACATGTTCCTAAAGACACTACCGTAACTACTGCTCACTCTGCCACTATCAACGGAGTTAAATTTAATTATACCGCCACTGTGGGTTTTCAGCCGGCCTGGGATGAAAGCGGTAAACCAGTGGCGGCTTTGCACTATACATACTACAAAAGGTCTGATGTTTCTGATCTTTCTAAGCGACCTCTACTCATTTCATTCAACGGTGGTCCGGGCTCTGCTTCCGTATGGATGCATGTGGCTTACACAGGTCCTAAAGTTTTGAAAATAGACACTGAAGGCTTTCCGGTACAGCCCTATGGTGTGCAGGATAATCCCAGCTCAGTACTTGATGTAGCAGATATTGTTTTTGTAAACCCTGCAAACACCGGTTACTCAAGAACTTTACCAATCACAGGTGATGAGGTTAAGCGAGATATGTTCTTTGGTATTAATGCGGATATTAAATACCTGGCCGAATGGATCAATACGTGGGTTTCACGAAATAACCGTTGGCTCTCTCCTAAATATATTATAGGTGAAAGCTATGGTGGCACCCGGGTCATGGGGTTGGCCGGAGAATTGCAATCACGTCAGTGGATGTACCTTAATGGTGTAATCATGGTATCACCGGCAGATTACCTGATTTTCAACTCTGACCGCCCCGTATCTTTTGGGCTTAACCTTCCTTATTTTACGGCCGCTGCCTGGTACCATAAAGCCCTACCTCCGGAGCTGCAAGAAAAGGATCTGCTGGAAATATTGCCAGAGGTGGAATCTTATGCCATAGATAATTACATTCCGGCTATTGCCAAAGGAGGTATGATCACAGAGACCAAACGAGACAAAGTGGCCGAGAAGGTCGCTTACTATTCAGGGCTGTCTAAAAAAGTAGTTCTACAGCAGAACCTGAACATTCCAACCCGTTTTTTCTGGAAAGAACTTCTACGGAACAAAAGTGGGTATACCATCGGACGTTTAGCTAGCAGATACCTTGGCCTTGATGGTAAGGAAGCCGGTGACGCTCCTGATTATAGCGCAGAACTAGACTCATGGTTGCACTCATTTACACCTGCCATTAACTATTACATGCGGGCTCATCTTAATTTTAAGACCGACCTTAAATACAATATGTTTGGTCCGGTCCGGCCTTGGAACAATGAAAATAATAACGTTCGTGAGCGGCTGAGAGTGGCCATGGCGCAAAATCCGTATCTGCACGTAATGGTACAATCCGGTTATTACGATGGTGCTACTAACTACTTTCAGGCTAAATATACACTCTCACAGATAGACCCAAGCGGAAAAATGAAAGAACGCATGAGTTTTAAAGGCTATAGAAGCGGGCATATGATGTATCTAAGAAATGAAGATCTAAAATCGGCTAATGATGATTTACGGCAATTCATACTCAACAGTCAGGCCAACGGTAAGTCAGCGAAATATGAGTAAAGAAGAATTCAAGTTACGATGAACCAGGGATCACTTAAAGTGATTAGAAAATCGGGCAAGAAAAATCAGATAGCATGATACCTTTTTCATTTTTCGACGTATACCCATTAAATCTCCCTCTATGCTTAAAAATTACTTCTTAATTGCGGTTAGAAACCTATCTAAAAATTCAATCTATTCCATCATTAACATCAGTGGATTATCCATCGGCCTGGTGAGTAGTATCCTCATCTTTCTCTGGGTGATAGAGGAAAGCACCTATGATCATTTCATTCCTAAGCGTGATCGATTGCAACAGGTTTGGGTAAGTGCATACTATGATAGTAAAATAAACAGTTGGAATTCAGTGCCACTTCCTACTTATGAAGCCATGAAAACGGCCAATAACCACATTGTTAATTCCGTGGTAACGGATTGGGGTTTTGAGCATTTGTTAACGGTTGGTGACAAAAGACTATATAAAAGAGGGTATTATGTAGGGGAAGAGTTCCTTGAAATGTTTGAGTTTCCGTTGCTCCAGGGTGACGCTTCGCAAGTATTAGACGAGCCTACATCCATAGTTATTTCCGAATCGGTGGCAAAGGCGTTATTTGGAGAGGAAGATGCTATTAATAAGATCATCAGGTTAGATAATGATGACGATTTAAAAGTATCCGGTGTAATCAAAGATGTGCCTGGTAATTCCTCGTTCGACTTTGACATTCTAATTCCCTGGAGCTACAGAAGAAAAGTTCAGGATTTCATAAAAGATAATGAAGATAACTGGGGGAACTACTCATTTCAGGTTTTTGTGGAATTAGACAATAAAGCCAATTTCTCTGAGGCAGAAGCTAGTATCAAAACGATGCTGCAGGATAATAAAGAAGAAGGTGATGAAATAGAAAGTTCATTTTTCTTGTATCCTATGGAGCGATGGCGTTTGCATTCATCGTTTGAAAACGGAAAAGAAAAAGGTGGCCTCATTGAGTATGTGCAGCTCTTCACCATTATCGCTATTCTAATTGTAGTGATAGCCTGCATCAACTTTATGAACCTAGCCACTGCACGATCTCAAAAAAGGTCTAAAGAAGTAGGTATACGTAAAACGGTAGGCTCTAAAAGAAACGAACTTGTGATGCAGTTTCTAACCGAAGCTGTGCTGATTACCTTCATCTCTTATGTTATAGCCATTTTGTTTGTATTGTTACTCTTGCCTTTTTACAACGATCTTGTAGAAAAACAGCTGATACTTGATTTCCGTAACGGTACGTTTTGGGTGGTTTCTATCGCCATCATTTTCATTACGGGTCTACTGGCTGGTAGTTATCCCGCCTTCTATTTATCCTCTTTTAATCCGGCGGCTATCTTAAAAGGTAAAGGTGCAAATAGCGATAATGCCAATCTGGCTCGTAAAATTTTAGTGATCGTACAATTTTCGGTGGCTATAGTATTGATAGTAGGTACAATAGTGATTTATCAACAAATAGAGATGGCCAAAAAGAGAGATCTTGGATACAAACAAGACCGGTTAATCACGGTAGATTTTACCGAGGAGCTCAGAAAAAATTATGATGTTTTCAAAAACGACCTTCTAAATTCAAGGGCCGTAGAAGCAGTAACCCGCTCTAACAGTTCTATCACGGATATAAATTCGAATAACTTTCTTGGCTGGCCCGGTAAACCGGACGACCTGAGAGTACTTTTTGTGACTGTTACTTCACATTATGATTATGCCAAAACCATGGACATAGAAGTGTTGATGGGGCGCGAATTCTCTAAGGATTTTGCCAGTGATAGTTCTGCTATTCTTATCAATAAGGCAGCGTTCGACCTAATGAACTTAGAAGAGCCAGTGATAGGCACAGAACTAGAACTTTGGGGTGATAAACGAACCTTAGTAGGAGTAATAGATAATGCCTTGATGGGATCGCCTTACGAAGAAGTAAGGCCGCTGTTTGTAATCCTCGATGATTGGGGAGGAGTAATTTCCATGCGTTTGAATGCAGATCAGGAAATTCAAAAGTCATTAGCTAGTATTGAAGAGATATTTAAAAAGTACAACCCCGCCTATCCTTTTGATTATAAATTCATTGATCAGGAATTTCAGAAAAAATTCACCTACATCCGATTAACCCAAACCTTAGCCAATATTTATGCTCTGTTAGCGCTGGTAATCACCGGGCTTGGAATTTTGGGTTTAGCTGCTTTCATGGCGGAACAGCGCAAAAAGGAGATCGGTATCAGAAAAGTATTAGGGGCTACCGTTTCGCAATTAATAGCGATGATATCAAAAGATTTCACCAAACTCATTTTAATAGCTTTTGCCTTAGGCGCTCCCCTTTCCTGGTGGCTGTTAGATAATTACCTTGACAGATATACCATTAGAGTAGAAATAGCCTGGTGGATTTTTCCATTAGCAGGATTTGCCGCCTTAATCTTTGCCCTACTTATCGTTGGAAATCAGGCATTTAGAGCTGCTATTTCAAATCCTGTGAAATCGCTTAGGAGTGAATAGACGAGGTCAGTACCTAACATATTCGAGCAATATGAAATACTGAAATGAGTCGAGGCCAACTAATTAATCCGTATTCAAAAAATGATTTAAAATGGTGTCTAAAAGAAACCTCAAGCTAAATCAAGAGTCTTTAAAATAAGACATCTTTTTAGTCTTGAAAGGTACTATTAAATACCAGCCGTAATGCTTAAGAATCACATCCGCATAACAATTAGGAGCATATCAAAAAATGCCATTTATTCTTTAACAAACAACTCAGGTCTTGCCATTGGACTAACATGTAGTCTTTTAATGGCATTATGGGTATTGGATGAAACCTCATATAACAAATTCATTCCCAAAAAAAACAGGTTATATCAAGTGTACACCAGCGGCAAATTTGAGGGCAAAATCGATACCTGGAAGTCAGTACCATTACCCACTTACCAAGCCATGAAAACAGCCGATAATCATATTGTAAGTTCCGTGGTTACCGATTGGGGGTATGAACATTTATTAGCTACTGATGACAAAAAAATATACAAAAAAGGATACTATGTAAGTGAAGAATTTTTGGAAATGTTTGAGTTCCCAATGGTGTCGGGAGATGCAAGTCATGTATTAGATGACCCAAATTCGATAGTAATTAGTGAATCTACCGCCAAAGCACTATTTGGTGATGAAGATCCATTGAATAAACTCATTAGACTTGATAATGATGATGATTTGAAAGTCTCAGGAGTTTTTACTGATGTACCTAAGTACTCATCTTTTCAATTTGACATTCTTATTCCCTGGACTTATGTGGAAAAAACACAGGAATGGATTCAAGAAAACTCAGATAACTGGGAAAATAGCTCTTTCCAGGTCTTTGTAGAGTTAGACGATCCAATACATCACAAGACGACAGAGAGTAATGTAGCAGATATGCTTATGAAAAAAAATCCTGGAGATGTAGAAATGTCTTTCTTTCTATATCCTATGGAACGTTGGAGGCTCTATTCCAAGTTTGAAGATGGTAGAGAGAAAGGTGGACTCATCGAATTTGTTCAAATATTCGCTGCCATAGCTATTGTTATACTTGTCATTGCGTGCATCAATTTTATGAATCTCGCAACCGCAAGATCAGAACGCAGATCTAAGGAGGTGGGAATTCGTAAAACCGTAGGCTCCGGCAGAGGGGAATTGATCATACAGTTTCTCTGCGAGTCATTCTTTATTACTATTATCTCATACGTAATTGCCATAACATTAGCTCTTGTGCTCCTCCCCTCTTTCAATCATCTGGTAGAGAAACAATTGAGCTTCGATTTCACTAGTAGCACCTTTTGGTTTGCTTCTGCTGGCATCATTTTGATCACGGGACTATTAGCAGGAAGCTATCCGGCATTTTACTTGTCATCGTTTCGACCCGCTATTATTTTAAAAGGAAACAGTTTATCAAATGATGGTAGTTATTACGCCAGAAAAGTATTAGTAGTGGTACAGTTCAGTGCTGCGATTATTTTATTGACGAGTACTTTGGTTATTTACCAACAGATAGAGCTTATCCGAAGTCGAGCTTTAGGCTACCAACAAGATAGGTTGATTACCGTGGATCTTAATGAAGATCTGGCTGATAAATATGATGCGTTTAAAAATGAATTATTGGGTTCTGGTGCAATAGAATCTATGACGTTGTCAAATAATTCAATAACTGAAGTATTCTCGGAAAATACGCTCGATTGGCCAGGTAAGCCAAACGATCTAAACGTTCTATTCCATACCATCAAATCAAATTACGATTATGCCAAAACGATGGGTATAAAAATTCTAGAAGGAAGAGATTTCTCGAAAGACTTTACCAGTGATAGTTCCGCAATTATCTTAAACCAAGCTGCTTTAGATTTAATGCAGCTTGAAGACCCTGTTATAGGCACCCAACTCAGTACAAGCGGTCGGACACGTAACCTGATAGGTATTCTTGATAACACTATAATGGGATCTGTTTATAACGAGGTAAAACCTATGTTTATGGTTTTAGATGATTGGGGAGAAGTTATCACCATGCGACTACCAAAAGATCAGGACATTAAAAAGTCTCTCTCAACTATAGAAGCGGCACTAAAAAAGTATAATCCTGCTTATCCATTTGACTATAAATTCATGGATACTGAATATGAGAAAAAGTTCAAATACATAAAGTTGACTCACGCCTTAGCCAATATTTATGCTCTATTAGCCCTGGTAATCACTGGGCTTGGAATTTTGGGTTTAGCTGCTTTCATGGCGGAACAGCGCAAAAAGGAGATCGGTATCAGAAAAGTATTAGGGGCTACCGTTTCGCAATTAATAGCGATGATATCAAAAGATTTCACCAAACTCATTTTAATAGCTTTTGCCTTAGGCGCTCCCCTTTCCTGGTGGCTGTTAGATAATTACCTTGACAGATATACCATTAGAGTAGAAATAGCCTGGTGGATTTTTCCATTAGCAGGATTTGCCGCCTTAATCTTTGCCCTACTTATCGTTGGAAATCAGGCATTTAGAGCTGCCATGTCAAATCCTGTGAAATCGCTGAGGAGTGAATAGCCATTTAATTAGCCAGAATCGGGTGTTTATTCAGCTGTGAAAGGCTGATCTTTGTATCCGTTATGGATACCGCACAAAATATTGATTTCAATCGTATCTCAAAGGCCATTGATTACATTTACACTCATTTCAGAAACCAGCCTTCTCTGGATGAAATAGCCCGGCACGATCATTTGCTCCCGGGTCATTTCCAAAAAATGTTTTCCGATTTGGCCGGGGTAAGTCCGAAAAAATTTCTCCGGTACATAAGTCTCAATTATGCTAAAAGCTTGCTTAAAGAAAAGCAAGCCACATTGTTCGATACTGCTCTAGATACCGGGCTGTCAGGTACCGGCAGGCTTCATGACTTGTTTATAAAAATAGAAGGAATGACCCCGGCCGAATATAAGCATCAGGGTCAGGGACTTACCATTAGTTATAGCTATTCCGAAAGTATTTTTGGACTTGTTATTGCTGCCTCTACCCATAAGGGCTTGTGTTACCTGGCCTTTTGCACATCACCGGAAGCAGGTTTTGAAGACCTTAAAAGCAGCTTTTCCAATGCCACTTTTCAACTTAAATGTGATGACTACCAAAAAAGTGCTATTGAATTCTTATCAAAGGATAACGCCAACACCAAAATTAAACTTCATATAAGAGGTACAGAATTTCAGCTCAAAGTCTGGGAGGCTATCTTAAAAATACCCTCGGGAAACCTGACCACCTATGGTAAAATAGCTGATGAACTTCATAAGCCTAAAGCATCCAGAGCGGTAGGTACAGCTACAGGGGATAACCCTATTGCCTTCCTTATACCCTGCCACAGAGTAATCCAAGCAAGTGGTGCTTTAGGAGGCTACATGTGGGGTACTTCCAGAAAAAGGGCGTTAATAGGGTGGGAAGCAGCGCAGCTTAACCCATAAAATGGCGTTACCAGATCAAACACATGTTGGCATTGTCTGTTTAAATCCAATAATAGCTTAAACCAGCTACAGCGTATGACTTTATTCGAGAACCAGGCACACCCTGATCACAACCTCTTACCTTATGATGGTGAGGTCTATTACCACGGTAAAATATTTACAAATGAGCAAACTCATAATTATGCAAAATCACTTTTTGATAATGTAGCCTGGGTAAATGATGAAGCCTATATCTTTGGTAAACATATCATTACCAAGCGAAAAGTAGCTTGGTATGCTGATAAAGCGCTGAGTTATACCTACTCTAACACCACCAAAACAGCGCTTTTATGGACTGATGAGTTAAAAAAGCTCAAAGCTCATGTAGAGAATACTGCTAAAACGGCCTATAACTCGTGTCTACTTAACCTGTATCATTCCGGTGAAGAGGGTATGTCTTGGCATAGCGATGGTGAGAAAGAGCTGGTCAGGCACGGACCAATAGGTTCCGTGAGCTTTGGCGCCGAAAGAAAGTTTTCATTTAAACATAAGGGAACTAAAGAAACCGTTTCACTTCTGCTGGAGCCCGGAAGTTTGCTCATCATGAAAGGTACCACTCAAGACCATTGGTTGCATAGATTGCCCCCTACCAAAAAAGTGCATACCCCCAGAATTAACTTGACTTTCAGGCAGATGAATGCTTGATCATTTCAGTTAAGTGCCTGGTGATTTATTGTAATCCCAGCTATTTTATAAGTGATATTTGTATTGACCTTTAGCACACTTATTTACATAGCAATTTACCAGCAGTTACATAACAACAGCAGTGATTTCCAAAGAATAGCGCAGAAGAGTATCAGTAGACAAAATAACGGGATTAGCTTTTTTGTTATATGGATCTTAGATGATATCGACCTTTATAGCCCGGAATTGAACTAGTCAAACTAGGAATTCGTATATTTAAATATGGCATCAAGTAGAAATGGATCGGGTAACAAAAGGGCTCACATAAAAAAAAGGGATAGTGGTTGGGCTGTAAAGAAAGAAGGTAACTCTAAGGCAACAAAAGTATACAGAACGCAGGACGATGCAGTCAAAGGCGCCCAAAAACTAAGGTCGAACGGACATGATGTAATCATTCATAAGAAAGATGGTTCTATCCGTGATTGGCAAAAAAAATCCTGATAATTGTCCTCTAACTTTGACGAACAAGTATTTATCAACTGTCCTTTTGATAAGGATTATTTGCTTTTGTTAAAGCCATTACTTTTTACCGTAATAAGGATCGGGTTTACTCCAAGAATTGCGTCTGAACGTTTTGACTCTGGCGAAGTAAGACTTGAAAAGATTAAAGAATTGATCGAGTCCTGTCGGTATAGAATACATGACTTATCAAGATATAAGGCCAAGAAAGCAGGAGAGCTCTTTAGAATGAATATGCCTTTCGAATTGGGACTTGATTTGGGTTGTAGGAACTATCATCCTGAAAAAGGATACAGAAAAAAGCAAATTCTAGTTTTAGAAGAAGAACGTTATAGTACCTAAAAAGCTCTGTCAGATTTGTCCTTTGCTGACTGTAAATCACACAAGAATGATTCGGAAGAACTCGTTTATGAGGTAAGAAATTGGTTTTCTGAATGCGGAAACAATGGAATCGCCAGTGCTTCTTCTATCTGGGATGATTACAACTATTTCTACACCGACCTCTATGAGCAAGGTATTGATAAGGGATTCAAACCGAAAGACGTTGATCGTCTTCCAATTGGTGAATTCATCACAAAAATTAAGAGTTGGAACAGTGAAAACCGATAAAAGATCATTTAATAGCCACTAAAGTTTCAGATGCCGACGTGCTTCTAGCCCATTTGATGTGCATCCGACCGCCAATCTGAAAGATCTAACAAAGGGTACTGCGTTCTAAAAGTGTGGTACTCGATCAAAAGATGATCCTATTCAGAGGGTACCACAACACCGGCTGGTAAGTTTTTAGAATATCAAACCACGATCTTTAAGCCGAATCAAAGCAAAAATCATCGAAAAAGTAGGCAGTAAAGGTTTCTTAACTTAAGTGAACGTTTCTAAGGGTCTAACCACTCTAATTTTAGTCTTCAAAAAGAGACTGAATAGAAAGCAGGGTTATGGAAAAATTGTGAAAAGAATACGTCCCCAATGACTTACATAACTGTGCTTCATTATGCTAAATCTAAAAGCTAAATTTTATTATGAAAAGTGAAGCTGTGATAGATGATTCTATGCTAAAAATCAGATTATCGACTCTATGGATAGTAGTAATGTTCAATATGGTTTTTGCTGACATCTACTCAATCATCGTGGAATTAGTGAATGGAAATACTTTTAATATTCCTGGAGAGGTAACTACAATGATGGCCATTGCCGCAATAGTTACCAATATTCCAATTTTTATGATTTTTCTAAGTAGAACATTGAGCCGTAAAGCAAATCGCGTAACTAACATTATTACAGCACCGCTAACGATCCTCTACGTTATCCGTGGAGGTCATTTGGCTCCTCACTATCTCATAAGTGCGGCAATCGAAGTTGTGATCTTAGTCTATATTTTTATCACAGTATTGAAATGGAAAAAGCTATGGATGGAAAATTTAAAGAAAACTGACCTCATTGAAGAGCGATGAAATTTTATCACAAAATTGGGGCAGCAGGAA
>ERZ1740060.739-NODE-739-length-14342-cov-6.449780_pt1 | contig 14342 bp, 14 predicted proteins | sample MGYA00581743_ERZ1740060 | MGnify/ENA primary metagenome ERZ1740060 (study PRJEB43018, sample SAMN04849235) | marine metagenome | isolation source: floating plastic debris | place: Pacific Ocean | collected 2008-08-27 | study: EMG produced TPA metagenomics assembly...
AGTCCAGGAGATACTAGCAACGCTACTGAGAATCCCAACAATTCCACTTTGTGGTTTAATAGAAGTCTTCACAATTTTTTGTTAGGTGACACTACTCCTGATATGTCTCGTAGTAGCGTTAATCCACCTCCCATACTCTCATCTCTTGAAGTTTCAAAGGATGATAAAACCGAGAAAATGACTGAGTGTCGCGGTTCGGAAAAGAAGAAGAAGAAGAAGAAGAAGAACAAAGACCCGTATTTACCACTTCCCCCGAGTTCTCCAGTGTTTAATTCCACCCCTCGAGAGAGATCTTTGGAACGAGAAGCATCTGGTGATAAAAAGAAAATCGAGCATGAGCAGGGTCGAGAAGTACATGATGGAAGAAATGTACCTCTACCAAACGATACTTTTGCTAGTACACCTGATAATTCACAGCCACCAAATAGATTAGTAATACGTCCCATTTCTTCAAATTCTGTCCAATCAAATGATTTCGCGCACCGGTTTCTTCAAAACATTGTGCATCATCAACCTCCCGTTCCTATCATGAGAATGAGATCTGTTACTGGACCAGCATCACAACCGCAGGTGCAGAACCCTGCGAATCAAGCAGGTTCGAACAATGACAACGCAGATTTTCTTAGTCATCCGGTATATCATTCAGCACTTGCCAGAGCTATGGTTAATGGAAATCCGAATGTTTCATCGGATCATGATCAAACTTTCCATTCCTTGCCACCTCCTGCTAATGAAAAATCCCGTTCCACTCCACCTCCACCTCCACAACCTGCTAATGAAATCCAGCGCGCAGAAGACTCGACTGATTCTAGCATGAACAGCGCTGATGTTCCACAAATCGTGGTATTTCCACAGCGAGCGTTAGAGCATCGGCAGGATGCTGAGATGAGCAGTTCAAGTGATTCATCTATGGAGATGAAAGAATTGGATAATGAAGAAATCATCCAAAAATTGGATGCTACGATGAGACCAGAACCCGAAAATGAAGAAGATAATCCTGTATATGTCCCAATCCCACCCGTTCAACCAATTCCCCCCGATGAGAGATTTGAGGATGTTACTAACTGGGTGGCTCTTCGAGCTTCTCGAGATCGAGCACCATCTTATGTAATGAATAAGAAATCAAAGCAGATTTTTAAACGACGGAATAGACAGTCAGCGTTGGACGGTGTTTTGTCTTATGCTAGAAATAATCCTCGTTTGCTCAGTTCTGAAATTGGAAACGCGGTAAGACAACTGGGATCTGCCATGAGACAAGTTCAAGAAAGTGGAATCGCGCCGGTCAGATTCGCGGTGGAAGAAGTTGCTTCGCCGAATCATAACGGACAACCTTTAGCCATAGAATATCATACTGAGCAGAACTCTGCCGAAAAAAAGAAGCATGAGCAAACCACACCCGTTAGTGCTTCCAGTTCTTCAGATGAGTCGAGTGAGGATGAACAGAAAACACCGAGGGATAAAAACGAGCGATATGAAGAAAGACGTGAAAAAAGACGAGAGGCTCTAGATGAATATAATCAAAACAGAGGACCGCGCATGAAAGATCGAAATAAAAGCGATGGTACCGAACGGGAGGTGAGAAGACGTCGTAGAGCTGATTTTAGCTCTTGGACTCCTGCAGGGCCGAAGGTTCGGGTAAAGGTAGTAAAAGAACAAGAGAGTATACAAGATATTTCTGAGATGAAAAACAAACCAAAGAAGGTATTAACCTCTTCAGTACGATCTAAACAAGCTAAGAAACGACCAAAACCTGAAAAATCACCGGAAACAAAAATCCGAAAAAACAAAACACGTGAGAATAAAGAAGCCAAGCAAAATGATCAGGAGCGAAATGATAGTTATGATGGTTATAAGACGTCTTAATATATAATTTATATTTCATGTTTGATAATAAAATTCACGTGAACATTATTCGTACTGACGCTGTCAGCCATTACAATTTCATGTCCATTTACATCTGCAAGTTGAAATTCAACTTCATCGATAGAGGAGGGTAGAACGGTTACATAGCTAATATTTTTCGGTTCATAGTACTGGAGTTTACGGTTTGATTTTCCGGTTATAGGGATAAAAGCGAGAACAGGTTCTAAAACAGAGTTAAAAATAATGGGGGATGAAAAGTTGCTTTTTATTATCATCATGCTACTTTGCTTGCGTTCAAAATCAATGGTTGCTCTTCCAATAAGTACTCCTTTCGAAAAATCAGTGCAGTACGGAGTTTTTCTATGACTTAGAGTTAGTCCTAGTAAGAAAGCCAGTCTGGAACTAATAAGTATCTTGAAGTTAGGATCAGCAGAGTGCATAGCCATCTGACCGTTTTCTGCTATCACCACTTGTACTGGACAATTTCCCGCTTGCAACACCTCTAACAAACGGTTTTTCAACACCTCTGGATCATTAGTGAAACCGTAGCGAGTGTCAGAGATTTTCATCCACAAGTCAGAATTATTATAATAATTGGGGTCTGGAAAACACACGTCGATGATTCCAGCCTTCCAAACGCCCACTTCTTCAAGTTCCAAATGTCTCGGCAAACTGACTCGTACCCGCGATGTTTTGTTATCATAAGCACCTTTTACGCTTACAACGTGTTGAAACATTTGTTTTTCTGTGTTTAGATGAATATTGACGATATTCCCATCAGCCAAGTCTAATTTTCTATCCTGTGAGTCTCTTGCACTGATTGTAAAGGAGGTTAGTAGTCCCGACCGGAGATGAAAATGAATTGGAGTTTGAGGTTCGATATTCACGATTGTAGAGCTTTTGATTAGTTTTAAAGCAGCGTAGTCTTGACTCCACGGTTCTTCAAATTCCTCTACGTATACTCTGACTACGCCTGATTTGCGTTTTTTCAAGTTAAGTTTCGCAAAATTTATACATGCGCTTTGCACGCGAGATGTGTCAAAGTTTGTACCGAGATCAATCCTGTATGTTCCTTCAGTTGTTTTATTTTCACTGCCGAATGTGAGCAATAACATTTTATCTTTCCCGAGGTCGGTTACGGATTCTTCTTCTCGGGACCCATTCGTTATATCTTTCGTGATAGCCAACCCATTTAACCAAATCATACATGACACCTCTTAGGCGCTTACTCCGAACTACCCTCTCCACTTCGTGCTCTTTCACATCGTAGAGAGTTAGTTCATTCGAATAAAACAAGCCGGTAATAGTTTCCAAATCCTTGAGACATCGGAGGTAATACCGAGGTATTGGCATAGTGTTATCAACTCTTATGATTTCAAAAATATCTCGAGTATTTTGTTCTCGGTAAGAACGGTGGAATTTCGAGCGAAGGACACTAACGCGCACAATGTCACCCACCTTAAAAACAGGCTTTTTCTTTTTCATTAATATGTTAAAGTAATGACTCATAAGTCTATCACGCACGAGCAGATGATTCTCTGGTAATTCAGCCTCTCTTGGACTTATTTCGATGCTGCGGTGGGGAGTTGCGTTATAACTGGATACCAAGTCGTCCAAGACGTCTATATAACGAAAGGTTTTGTGGAAAGTCATATATTGGTAAATTTTTCTCTGGATAGTCTTATTGACTCTTTCAATTCCAGGACATTTCATGTCAGAGTCAGGTGTGTAGTGATGAATTCCCTGTGATTGAAGAAGTTCTTGTACTCGGTTGTTCATAAACTCGGTTCCTTTATCAGACATAATTTTTTCAGGCTTGTCAGGTCCGAATTTTTGCAGCAATTTCTTCATGGCGGTTTTACTTCTCGCAGCTGTTTTGCGGAGCATTGGAACACAAACGAGGAATTTAGTGAACATGTCTATTCCTGTCAGGATGAACGTGATTCCATCATTAGTGCCAGCCATTTCTGATACGTCTATAAGATCTATTTGAACATGCTCTCGTTTTCGATAAACATAGATAGGGTTTCGTGGGATTGGCCTTTTAGCTTCTCGATGTAGAGAATACGTCGGTATCCCGCTCAAAACTTGTTTGGCACGGCGAGTGGAGATATTATAATGTTTTTTCAGATTAGTTATACCTGCAAATGATGTTGGGTGAGCAGGACGGTGATAGTTTGTTCTCATTTGAGCTAGAGACGGCATTTTCAATCCCAGATATCACGCTCGTCTTCCGGGATAACTTTCTTCTTCTTCCGCGGCTTTGGAGCGGTTCTTCTTTTTCTCTTTTGAGCGGGGTTCTTGTTTTGTTTCACAAATTTAGCTTTTACTCCAGAAGTCCCGCTTAATTCATTACTCTTGTTTATAAGTTCTGTTCTAAGATCCGAAGCTACTTGACCAGATCCTTTTCGAACATTTCTTTTGATACTATCGGCGATATTCTGACCTGTAACAGCGTCAGAGATAATATCAGCTCCAGTCTTAAGCGCGCTTTCCAGTGCCTTTTGCTTCAAACGTTTGCCGGCACTAGAATTCAGGAGTTCCTTAATCCAGGGGTTTAGAGGTTTCAATTTCTGAGAGACTTTGCTGAAAATTCTTCCAACCCCCCTTCCTCTCTGACCAGATCGTTTTCTTAGCAGCATGCTGAATTTGCTAATCCTAAGATCATAGAGTTCTTAGGCAGATAGTATGAGCCTAAGAAGAGCTGGATGTGATAATTTGAGTAATCAGCACCATGGATGTTAGTCATGGATATGGTATGCAGCGCATCAATGAAGATGCAATGCAAACTCCAGCTTCGGAGCTTTTTAAACTTCCGGAGCTGGAGGGCACCGTCACTGGGTTCCGTGATATCTGCACTCGACCGTTGACTGATAGTAAGACGAGTCCATACCTGTTCAATCTCACCCCTCAGGGAGATAATTGTTATTTGCAATTGAACTCACCGACGTTGCACGCCACATGTCGCATTCTCAAGGCTAGTTTGGAACCTCTCGACCAAGATGATGACGTCTCAATCGTCGATATGTTTCCAGCAAGTCTTTTCAAAACTTGTGAGACTAGCTTTAATAATTGCCTAGTCAGTGATATGAACTCTCTGATGCACAACTATCAGCTTTTCATGCAAACAAAGCTGTCTTATTCTAAGGGAGCACTGAACACTCATCTCCAAGGACAAATGGTGATTCCGGATGACGCTGATAAATTCGACGTGGTCAGCGCCAAACCAAAAGCGCTACCCACAGTACCGGCAAAACTGACAGAATTTAAGGAGAAAATCTACAATGATAGGTGGTCAACGGAAAGTATTATTCTAAGATCGCTAGTGGAGGCTGAAGAGGCTGATAAGTTGGCTAGGGGAGTGATCGAAGAAAATCAACCGGTGGCGGATGTTCACATACCTGAGGATACTGATAATCTCTCACCAGAACAGAAACAGCAGATGGTCTTGAAAGCGTGCGTCGACACAATGGCGTGGATTAAAGCAAAAGGTCAATTCACTGCCAGGAACTTGGCGGAAATTTTCGTTAAAGAAGCTTTGAAGAACTCACAGCTAAATACCGGGTATCTTAAGAGGCGTAAGATCATAATTAAATCTAGAAAATTCGATTTTTGCACACCTCTTGGAAGCGATATTTTTAATTGTGATAGACTTCTTCATCCGAGCGTTGATGTCGGTATTAAACTAGGACGTTCCGAGCCTGGATTTTCTCTACTAACAAAATCAACCGAAAAGTTCGCGATAGATATTAGCGATATCAGGCTTCATACTCGTTATGTGGAGTTGGACAGAAAAACAGTCAATGAGCACAATGCCATGAGATTGAAGGAGCCTATGATTTATCCCATTACCAGGACTGTTATGAAAACGTACAACGGTGGTTCTGGTGAGGATGGCAAGTACATTTCTAGCATTTACGCTGGTAAATTGCCTAAAACGATGATCATTGGAATGGTTGAAAGCGAGGCTTTCTATGGATCACAACATAAAAACCCGTGGAACTTTCAACACTTCAACGTGAAACGGGCAAATCTGGTTTATTGTGGAAGAAAGCTACCGATGGAGCCGTATTGTCCGGATTTTAAGAACAATCTGTACATGAGAGAATATACCGGTTTTTTGAAGGCTCTTGGTTTTGACAGTAGTTCGGACAGTGGCAATCTCATTACCCCAGAGCTCTACAAAGGCGGACTCTTTTTCCTAGCGTTTGACTTTACCGGAGACGGATGTAACATGTTTCACCGGCATAAGACTGAGCTTGGTGGAATTGACTTGGATATTGAGTTTGAAAAGCCTCTAGCTAAACAAATTAAATACATCGTTGCTGGGCATTACGACGCGTGTGTTGAAATCGACTCATCCGGAGACTGCAGCGTGAATTACTTGTAAAAAATGACTGCTGATGGGCTTAGTAGCGGGTTCATTACCCATATTTTGGAGAAAGTTTGTCCAGACTTTTACGGAGTGTTTTCAAGCAACACCATTCCCATGTACTTAAAGAAGATATCCAAATTTGTAATTGTTGTGAATCTGGCCAAAGCTGAGCACGAGGGAACCCACTTCATTACTATTGCGCGAACCAGTCAAAAAGTGCTGTTTATAGATAGTTTTGGACTTCCGTGCAGAGAGGAAAATATCTCCAAGTTTCTGAAGGAGCTGGAAGTGCCTATATATTATAATGAAACACAAATCCAATCATTCGCATCAAACTTTTGCGGATTTTACGCGATATTTTTTTGTCTTAAATACTCAGTGGAGAAGAAAAAAAGTAGAAATCTTACATTTTCAGAAAATCTGCAAGATAATGATGATAAATGTGTAAAATATGTACTAAGGATGATTGAATAAATGATGCCGGTTTTTTATTGCACATACACACAGTTGTTATTATTATTATTATTTACAACAAGACGTCTTGAGATATTCTAACTACGATGATTTCCGGCTCCATAGCAGTGATTTGATGATGGTGAGCATCTTAGCCACGCTTGGGTCTCTTGCTAGCCACATCAACAACTGTCTGGGCCTTGCGCTTGGGAGTCTTCTTCTTGGGCGAAGTCGGTTGGGGCTTCAACAGACGGTTGAGCGCCTCGCGGATTGGACAGGCCAAATCAGCTGGCAGATTCCAACTGGAAAAAATATGTATTACACAATGAATCGGTTTATTTTTTAATGCTCTTACGTGTAAGATTTCCTCCCACAAGTATCGCCATCAGTCTTCTCGAAGAATTTTTTCCTCTCAAAAGTCAGAGCCTTGAAGGTGTAAGGAGTTGGGTTGTACTTTGACCTTTTGACTCGCACGTCCGAACAAGTCATGAAGTAGTCCCGCCCGAGGGAGAATTGCATGTCAGGCAGCTTCACTCTTCGAGAAACATCGATGACGTTACCCCAATCTCCAATTCCACTATCGCCTGAGACACTCACAGGACCATCACCCTCACCATCGCTCTCCACGATAGGAGTTTCCTCTTCTTGCTGAACCGGCTCGGCTGGTTTCGACACGGGCTTCTTCTTCTTCTTCTCATTCTTACCCTCATCGTTAGCGGTGTTGCCAACGGAGACGGGTTTTTTCAAGGTTCTGGCGCTTTTACCTCTCGCGGGTGGTTTGGCAGCTTCCTTGAGCAAATCTTCAGATTCAGCATCATCAACATCATCATCTTCTTCTTCTTCTTCTTCTTCTCCACCGCTTAGGTCGCTATCCTCATCTTCAGAGCTGTGGATGGAAATTCCATCCTCTTCATCCAACTCCTCTTCATCCTCCTCTTCCCAAGCTTCCTCCTCATAGTCCTCATCTCCAGAGTTGTCGCCATCTTCATTGTTGTTCTCATCCTTTTTGGTGGAAGGAGCTGATTTCTTCTTTTCTTTCACGCTGTCCAAAACACCCTCGCCGAGTTTGAACGACTTTTTAGATCTCTTACCGGTGGTCTTCTTGTTAAAAGAAACCTCGGTCTCCTGCGAGGGGAGCATGTCTTGGCTGTCATGCTCGGCGGTAGGTGGTGCAACGTCTTGAGCCTTCTTGACAGTCTTGTCAGCTTTGGCAGATGACTTGGAGTTGGTTGTCTTCTTCATTTTTTGATGCGTGTGTTTGGGATGGAGGTTTTCGGAAAACTGATGCCAAAGCTTCAAATTTTCCCCCCAACTTTCCCATGGAAAGGGTGGAAAGCATCTCTGGGAACGCGTCTCATCTTTGAGTTTTTTAAAAAAAGCAAAGGGTGGAAATGGGTCTCGAGACTAGCAAAAAAATGTTTGACATGTGATAAGGAACCCGATTGGAAGAATTAATGATATAGTCACACCATTAACATCTGAGTATATCTCCTTTAACCCTCTTTTATTCATTTTTTACCCCTTTTTTCCCATCGTTATCACCATCATTTTAAGCCGTGTGAAATGGGGTTGAAAGGAAAAATCACCTTTAAAGTAGAGATATTTGGCATGCTCGCTCCTCCCCTCTTTTTCTTTCCGCCTGATTGAGCGCAGCGCGCATGCCAATTTTTCCTTAATGACATTTTTGTTCACACCTCCCCCTTTTTCTCTCCCCATTCATATCATTCCACTATGAAGAGTGAGAGAGCACGGGTCATCATTACTAATTTCAAGGGGCATTTTCGATATACTAATTCAGAGGAGAACAAAAGGAGAGTCAGAAATTTAACGTCGGGTGACAAATGCTCGGTTAAGCATCACGCTAATTTTACAGTGTTAAAAAGTGAATTCACGTTTGTAGTTTTCTGGACCGCTGGATTTGTTAATGTGACTAAAGTAAGAAGATTGGACCAGTTAAACACGAGCGTGGTCCGGGAATTTGGAAATATCACTGGTATATTTTCCGCTAATTCACCAATTGTGGATAGTATTCACGCTAAAGGGTCAGTAACATTAACACATCCTTTGAGAACATTACATGAAAGTGCAATACAACTTGGGTTTAATGCAGAGCTTCGACCTAGCTATTTCTCGGGTCTGATTGTAAGAAGCGCCGAGGGAACTTTGATAGTATTTCAAAGCGGGAAATATTTTATTCTCGGTTCCAAAACAGTCGACAACACTGAAAAAGTGAGTGATTTATTATGTGTGAACATACTACCACATTTATCTCCCCTGAAAGGGAGGTAGTATGCTCAGATTGTTGTCGAGTGCTAGAAACTTCATTGGGCAATGAAATTTCCGACTATCGAATTGATGAAGTACAAGAATTCCATTTGCGGGAAGAACTCTTGGACGTATTTGCTTTGGGACATTTTCCCATGGGCATTTTTGATTTAGTGATGTTTCATTTCTCGCGCAGGCTGGAATCAGAAAAGTTTCGGAATTTCAAAAAGAAGGAAGTCTTGTGCTTTGCGCTTTATGAGACGCTTATCCGTGAGAAAATTTCGAGAAGTCCGGGTGAAATAGCTTCTTATTTTGATATTCCAATTGGAAAGCTATGGAGCATGGAAAGACTTCTCAACGATCTTTCTAACGTTTCTTATGCGGAAATGATTGAGCGGTTTTGTGCAGCTTTGCGGGTTCCATACAAATATCAATCAGATGTCATGAGAAAAGTTTTAGAATTCGAAGTTGTCTCGTGCTCTCAGCCTCAAACACTTATCGCCTCAGCAATTTACAAGATAATCCAAAATACTACGAGCGGTCTTAACATATCTCTGAAGGACATTTGCCAAGTCTGTGGGACGTCAACAGCTGCGGTCAGAACGGTGTTAAGGTACGTCAAACTATCATATTAACAACATCGCTAAATATCAGATCATTCTCATTTTAGAAAAGCACGATCATCAGCATGCCAGTAAATTGTCCTATCTGTCACATCCAATTTGCGCGGCAATACACTTTGACCAGGCATATGCGCCGAGTTCATAGTGGGAGAGACGTGTTGTTTGATTGTCGAGTCTGTGGATTGGTTTACAATAATCAGGCTGATTTTTTGGACCATTATGAAGATCATGTTCAAAGTTTTGAGTTCGTCATAATTGAGAATGCTTTGAACAAAAAAGCTAGAACGTTCGCAAAACGATTTCGAAATGAAAAAGATCTAGCTCGTCTACTGTCAAGTAACCGAGATGAATTAATAGAACTAATTCAAAATGAGGTGAATCTGGGACCAGTCAAGGTTGGACTTTATGTCACGACTATAATGATCAAAATGGATCCTGCCAATCCTCAAGTGGAAACCGATTTTGAACAAATACCTTTTCGCTCACGATGCTTCGAGGTAAATCGGTACAACGACTTTAGAATTGATCTTCGTCATGCTATGGGAGATATCATGAGACATGCTGAGGATTTTGTTCGAAATGGGAGTAATTGGGTTCTCCGGGAAGTTCTCGAACTCCGAACAGAGTTCGCCTCAACTCAACCACTGAACGGCGCCTGCGGCTTTTCTACAGTATCAAAAATGGGTGATATCAAAAGAAATTTGGTCGATGGAGATGAGACGAAGACGGAATGTTTCTATCTCGCTATAGCCTTTCATTTCGTTAGAAAGACCGATGTCGCAGTCCTGAAGCGTTTTGTTGAAGAAAACTTAGTCAAGATTGGGGATGGGGAAACAGTTGATGTGACTGATATTCCAAAGTTTCTCAAGAAGAATGAAAGATTTTCCATGCGCATAAACGTTCTCTATGGTGAGGACAATTATGAGCGAGGTTGGATGATCTATCCTGTTTTTACCAGCAAAAATACAGCTGCTCATCATATCAATCTGATTCTTACCAAGGTTGAGGTACGAGGAGAAATGTACTTCCATTATGCTTATGTTTCGGATCTCAAACAGTTGCTTCGCAAACGATACGATATCGGTGAAGGTGTGATAAGCTATGAGAAAGCGATCTTTTGCCCAAACTGTTTGCACAAGTTCCGCACAAAGCAAAGTCTGAAAGCTCATGAAAAGCTATGCTTCAAAAACAAAACGCAAGAAGTTACCCTTCCAGATGAGCCAATTTACTTTCAAAAACAATTCGCAAAGTTTAAGGTCCCGTTCATAGGATTTTTTGATTTTGAATCGAACATCATTGATATTCCTCTTGAAGAGCAATGCTCATTCTGTAAAGAGAAGAAGTGTGGTCACAAAACTCGTCACCAAAGTTGTCAAGAACCCTCAGCTTACTGCTATATTATCGTGGACAAAAACCGTAATATCATGGCTAGAAAAAAATACGCAGGTCCAGATCCAGTCAATCACATGATAAATTCTCTTCTGACAGAATTACATTTCCGACTCAAACCGAAGTATCAAAAGAACAAGAAACTTAAGCTAAGTGAAGAAGATCGAAAACTGTTTGACGCTGCAACTGTTTGCTATTTTTGCGGGGAACCTCTCTTTGATGAAAACGCTCAGAAATATGACAAGGTTCCCGATCACTGTCACTGCTCGGGTGAATATCTCGGTGCTCTACATTCAAACTGCAACCTCAATAGAAAGGACGCTCTTAAGGTGCCAATGTTCTGCCACAACTTCTCAGGATATGACTCGCATCTCATTCTCAAGGTATAGTTTTTCCCTTTCTCGCGAGTATGCTATTCATTCTGTATATTTTCAGAATCTGGATCGGAAGAAGTTGCCAGTTCTCCGAAAAGCCGGGGTGAACTTTCAACTCAAAGCTCTACCTTATAATTCTGAGAGAATAAGGACTTTGTCGATAAACAATTTCACTTTCATAGACTCATTCGGATTCATGCAGGCATCGCTGGCAGAGTTAACTTCCAATTTGGCCAAGTCTGAGTCTGCTGGCGGACCCAGCAAGTTTAAAGTTTTGGACGCTATGAAACTTGCTAACACACCACATCAGCGAGAACTTCTTTTGAGAAAAGGTGTTTGACTTTTTTTCCGCGCATGTCTTCCAGCTTTTTGATTTTTCTTCTTTCATTTCAGGTGTTTTTCCGTATGATTTTGCGAGCAGTTTAGATGTCCTCCATCAAGCCAAATCTCTCCCACCAAAATCAGCGTTTTACAACAGCTTGCATGAAGAAGAAATATCCGATGAGGATTATGAACACGCTCGCGAAGTATTTGATAGTTTTAACTGTCAAAGCATGCTAGATTACATGGTATTGTATATGAAATCAGATGTTGCTCTACTCGCTGACAATTTCTTGACATTCAGAGATCTGCTGTTTGAACAATTCAAACTAGACCCCTGCCATTTTATTAGCTTGCCCAGTTACAGCTTTAACGCTATGCTTTCATATACTGGAGTAGAAATTGAAGAAATTGATGATATCGACATTTTCAATTTTTTGGGGCAAAATATCCGAGGTGGGTTTTCCTTCATTCATGAGAGATTTGCTGAACATACTGAGGAGCAATTCCTACTCTATGTCGACGCCAACAATCTATATGGCTATGCTCAAAGTTTAAAGTTACCGATCGGGGATTATGAGTTCATGAGCCCGGAAGATATTCGAAAATATTTCAAAAAAATGCTTCGAAAATATACTTTGGAGGGAGATGAAGGGGTGGGATTTATAGCGGAAGTCGATCTAGAATACCCAAAAGAGTTGCATGAAATTCACAAATCATTCCCCTTGGCCCCTTGTCAAACAAGTATTCCCCATGATCATTTATCACCATATCAAAAAAAGTGCCACGAAGTGTTGGGAACGCGACAAAGTAAGACTACAAAGCTGATGGGAACGTTCTACAAGCGTGAAAAATATGTTTTACACGCAGCCAACCTCAAACTTTACTTAAAATTGGGAATGAAACTGACTAAAGTTTACAAAGTCCTGAAATTTAAGGAAAGTCGTTTCTTAAAACCCTACATTGATTTGTGCACAGCGTTGAGAAGCGCGTCGATCTCTGATTTTGAAAAAAGAACTTGGAAATTAGTGTTAAACAGCTGCTTTGGGAAATTTCTGGAACAAGCTCAAAAGTTTGTCGAGTGCGTGGTGTGCACTACCACACGAGAATTTGAGAGAGCCGTGTCCAATCCTCGATTCCTAAATTATCTCATAATAAGCAAAAACTTGGTGGTGGTTTTTTTGGAAAGACAGTTTGTCGTTGCTCGTCAGGCTTATGCAGTGGGTTTTAGCATTCTGGAACTGGCCAAGGAATTCATGTACCGCAGCTATTATGAGCACATGCTTCCCGCCTTTGATGGGAAATCTAGAGTTCTTATGTCAGATACGGATAGTTTGTTTTTAGCTGTGAACGTTCCAAACCCCCTGGAGAGAATAGCTGATATTTTAGACACGAGCAACTTTGACACTGATCATCCGATGTATCGAAAGGATAGGAAAGCTCGATTAGGCTACTTCAAAAGCGAAACGGGAAATAAAAAAATCTTGAAATTCGTGGGTCTTCGCTCCAAATGTTACGCTTTCGATGTTGAGAGCGAAAAAACCGAGTTGAAATGTAAGGGGCTATCAAAAGCTTATAAAAAGAAAATGTCGTTATCATCATACACAGACTGTTTAAGAAATATCAAATCAATCACCCGCAGGCAAAAAATCCTAACTTCCAGGCAACATGAAATTAGATTAACGCAACAATTTAAAACTTGCCTCTCCAGTTTTGATGATAAGTTTTGGTTAGCGAGTTGTGGCGTTCACTCTTTCCCCTACGGATCAGTCCATATAAAAAATCAGTGCAAACTATGTCCAAAGAATCGAACTTTGTAAAAAAATGAGCCTAAGAACTGAAATAAATTGAAAAATACAGAAAGGAAAAACGCACATCGTCAAGATGCAAATTGAAAAAATGATTCCCATTACTGACAGTGTTCTCACTGGCTCTGAGAAAGATATGATGAGCAAAGAGGATTCTCGCGTCGTAAAAGTGTGCTATTACACTTTGAAAGTTGTTCTAAAAATGCTTTTGATAGCGCTTCTTTTCATCATCATTTTTAAAGTACAACCTGGAGTGTTTGGAGGGAACGCGATGGAACAATCTGAAAATGCAGATAGAAGGGAGGGGTGTAATGTTACCGGGTCATGTAGTTGAAATTCGATCTAAAAAAAGAACAACGCAAAATAGTTCCAGCAAAGTTTTCAAGACGAAATGTCCTTTCTCCGTTTTTTATCAAAAATTTTTCTAATCCTTTTGGGCGTGACTCTTATCCTTTTGAGCGTGCCGCTCGCGCAATCCGATACTGACGACCCTGCCACAACGGTAAGAATAAATAGCGTTATTCCATCCCCCTTTAACTTTCTCTCTCTCTCATAGACTTTCGATAACTTACCGGACAATTTCAAAAAACTCTTCACTGAAAATGGCGTTGGCAAGACTTCGGGGGATACGGAGGTTATTTCAACGTGGGATCCGACGTGTGATACATGCCGTAAAACGGCTGTGACGGTGCCGGTGCCGACCCCACGAACCTCAGCGAGGACGACGAGCACGGTTTCTACGACCCTTAGGACATCCTCAACGACTACCACAGTTTCTACAACCCTTAGGACATCCACAACGCCCCCCACGGATTCTACCACCCTGAGGACGTCCTCCACGACCACCGCCGCGCCCACCACGGAATCAACG
>ERZ1740060.740-NODE-740-length-14318-cov-8.239711_pt1 | contig 14318 bp, 14 predicted proteins | sample MGYA00581743_ERZ1740060 | MGnify/ENA primary metagenome ERZ1740060 (study PRJEB43018, sample SAMN04849235) | marine metagenome | isolation source: floating plastic debris | place: Pacific Ocean | collected 2008-08-27 | study: EMG produced TPA metagenomics assembly...
TCGCCCCAGTCGGGCTCATAGAGCTTCACCCCATGCCAAATGATGTGGGGGCCGCTCACAAAGCGGTCCGTGACCGTCAGCCAACTGGTTTGCTGAAACAGCTTCAGATGTTGAATGAGGGCGATCGCGTCTCGGGTAAATTGCCACAATCCTTGCTGGCGGTCTAGATCGCCCCAGTCTAGCCAGGTCAGCGCTCCATCTTGGCAGTAGGCATTGTTATTGCCTTGCTGGCTGCGGCGCACCTCATCCCCCATTAACACCATCGGGGTGCCTTGGGACATCAGCAATATGGTGATTAGGTTTTTGGCCTGCTGTTGCCGCAGGGCAAGGATGGCAGAGTCATCGGTTGGTCCTTCAACGCCGCAATTCCAGCTAAAGTTGGCGTCGCTGCCGTCACGGTTGCCTTCGTTGTTGGCTTCGTTGTGCTTATGGTTGTAAGAGACGACGTCGTTAAGGGTGAAGCCGTCGTGGCAGGTGACAAAGTTAATGCTGCGGTTGGTCTCGCGATCGGGGTCGGCAAAAATATCGGGGCTGCCCAAAATTCGCGCGGCTAGATGGCCGACAGAACCGCTTTTACCCTGAACAAACTGGCGCACGTCATCTCGAAAGGGGCCGTTCCACTCAGCAAAGCGATCGCCAATAAACGACCCCACCTGGTAAAGCCCTGCTGCATCCCAGGCTTCCGCAATCAGCTTAGTGCGGGCCAAAATCGGGTCCGATTCGATACTCCACAAAATCGGCGGATCCTCTAGCGGTTTACCCGCCTTATCCCTTGCCATCACCGACGCCAGGTCAAACCGGAAGCCGTCCACATGTAGCTCTGAGACCCAATGGCGCAAACAGTCGAGAATCAACCGCCCCACCACGGTGTGATTGGCTTTTACTGTATTGCCGCAGCCGCTATAGTTGGCATAACGAGATCGATCATCCTGCTCAGGAATGTAGTAGGTGAGGTTGTCGAGGCCGCGAAATGAAAAAGTGGGTCCCTTTTCGTCCCCTTCGGCGGTGTGGTTAAACACCACGTCCAAGATCACCTCAATCCCGGCTCGGTGCAGGGCCTTGACCATATCGCGAAACTCGGTCACAGGCCCGGCAGGATCCTGGCGAGAGCTGTAGCGGCGATGGGGGGCAAAAAAGGCCACGGGGCTGTAGCCCCAGTAATTGCGCAGCCCCGGTGGGGCATCAAGCTCATCAAACTCGTGGATGGGCAGCAGCTCAACGGCGGTAATGCCAAGAGACTTCAGATACGGGATCTTTTCGATTACGCCTGCAAAGGTGCCGCGCTTCTCGGCGGCCACGCCCGAGCTGGGATGTCGAGTAAAGCCCCCCACATGCATTTCATAGATAACGCTTTCGGCGTAGGGCAACTCCAGGGGCGCATCCCCTTCCCAGTCGTAGTCACCGCAATCCACCACCACCCCACGCAGGGCTCGGGGGCAGTTTTCTCCCGGTTGACTGGCGGCATGGCGATCGTAGTGCGCTTGCCCCACCACGGCATAGGTGTAAGGGTCGAGCAACACCTTGGTGGGGTCAAAGCGATAACCCTCTCTGGGCAAAAACGGGCCTGAAGCCCGATAGGCGTAAACCTGGCCTGCCTTTAGCCCCGGCACAAACACATGCCAATAGTGAAAGGATTTATGGTCACTAGGGCTAAGGTGCAGGGTCTGGCTGGGGTAAGGATCCTCCGGGCGATCAAACAGCAGCAGATCAATCCCGGTTGCATTCTGGGAGTAGAGACTAAAGTTGACCCCGTCCTTATAAACGGTTGCCCCGAGGGGATGGCTGTCTCCTGATAGAACCGGTGGGTTCATGGCCCTATTCCCAATCAAATTCGAGGGGGTTATCCCCTAGGTTTTCGCGCATGGCCTTACGCACCACCTCTAGCTCGTCGGGGGTGAGTTGGCCATCTGCAAACAGGGCCGCCCTGAGCTGTTGCGCCTCTTGACGGGAGATCTTGCCGTCGGCCATGACCCGCTGCACCAAGGAGCGTAGATCAGAGAGGTGTTCTGGATCGTCGGGGGATTGGGCAGTGTGGCGAGAATCAATCATGGTAGGGGCACCCCGGTAGCGCGAATGGCATCTAGGCTTAACTGGTGTGAATCATAGCGGTCAAGCACCCAACCCGAATAGACCTTTGGCAAGGACTTAACATGCTTGTCCATGGGGCTTGGCACTCACAAAACGGCTTAAAAATAGTTGTGAATCGGGGCTTAATGGCGCTCAGGGAGAAATTTTTAGCCGTCAGCGATTAACTCTAAAAGGTTGCTTTAAAGATGTAGTGTTATCTCTGATACCATCTGGCCATAGGATATAGAAAAATAGGGGAAGCGGCCCAATGGAGCAAGGCGATCGCAGCTCTCGCTCCGGCCTGTTTACAATGGAGGGTAGGTATTAGTCGGCTGGAATCATGACGACCCAAAGCCCGAACCTCTAAAGCCCGCCTAGGTGTAGCGCACTTTTGAACCGTTGCCTATGCTAGACAAACTGAAGCAAGACCTTAAGAATGATCTGATTGCTGGGTTGCTAGTGGTAATTCCGCTGGCGACCACGATTTGGCTGATCATCACCATTGCCAACTGGGTGATTCGGTTTTTGACCCGGTTTCCAAAGCAGCTCAACCCCTTCACTGGGCTGCCGCCGCTCTTGGGGGACACGATTAACCTGGCAGTGGGTTTTGCGGTGCCGCTGCTGAGCATTTTGCTGATCGGCCTGATGGCCCGTAATATCGCCGGTCGATGGCTGCTCGATCTGGGCGAGCGGATTGTGCAGTCCATTCCCCTGGCTGGGGCCTTTTACAAAACCATTCAGCAGCTTCTGCAAACGGTTTTTCAAGACTCTAAAACCCGCTTCCGCAGGGTGGTGCTAGTGGAATATCCCCGCCGGGGGCTCTGGGCCGTAGCTTTTGTCACCGGCGCTGCCGCCACCCAAGCCGCTGTAACCGCCAACCCCGCCATGTTAAGCGTCTTTATTCCGACGACGCCGAACCCTACCAGCGGTTGGTATGCGGTGGTGCCCGAGCAGGATGTGATTAACCTTTCAATTTCTATTGAAGAGGCCTTTAAGGTGCTGCTCTCTGGGGGAATTGTGGGTCCTGATCTGAGTGCCGCCATCCCGACCGACGACCATGACTTGGCTGAGGGTTCTGAACCCACTGCACCGGTACTGCAGCTCAATCAATCTGTAACCCGCTCTCTATCGGCTATCCCCCTAGAGGAAGACTGTTAAGATTACAAAGCTATTCAGCCCTGGGGGAACTATGAAGGCTCGTCGGATTGCCCGTGAACTGGCGCTATTGGGCATGGGACAACTGCCAAATAGCCCCGAGAAATTGGCCGCTCAACCCTTGGAGACCCTGATCGCAGCCGCAGTGCGATCCCTAGCGGGGGAAACCCGAGACGCCTTAGAAACCGCCGCCGCTGATCTCGAACGCAGCCAAGAGCGGCTTCTGAAGAGTGAAACCCAGGCCACAGATGTGGCTGGGGCGCGGGCAATGGTACAGGATGCGATCGCCGCCACCCAGCAAGCCATTAATCGCCTGGGGGACTCTTTGCAAATCCCGACCCTAGTGCAAACCTCCAATCAAAAAGAGGTGCGCAGCTACGCCCTAGAGCTGTTGAGGGCTGGGGCCAATCATCGCACAGCTGTGGATGCGGACCTGGATGCGGTAATGGTGGCCTGGCAGGTGAAGCGGCTGGCCCAAATCGATCGCGATATTTTGCGCATTGCCGTGGTGGAGATGCAATACCTAGGATTGCCCGATCGCGTCGCCATCAACGAAGCAGTAGAGCTTGCCAAGCGATACAGCGATGAGGATGGCTATCGGTTTATTAATGGGGTGCTGCGGCGCTGGGTGAATCAATATCGCAAAGGCCAGTCTTCCAAATCACCTCAGTCCTCTGCTGAAGTGCCTGCATCTGAGGACAAGGAATCCTCCTTAGGGGCGGCGATCAATTAAGACCGGGATCCTGACTAGATGTGGGTTCGATAGCGCCGTTGCTCACGCTGCTGACCCGCCGACGAAATGGATATCCTCATTGGGTCTTGAGCGACTCAGGCACAGAAATACTTTCTGCACCATGGGGGGGCTCCAGCAGCGATCTCGGCACCCGATCCAGTCCCTCCACCGTCTCCAAATCATCCCCTGAGGCAGCGCCTAACTCTTTGAACTTGCGCGCTGTCACCAAAACCCGCGATTCCAGGGAGCCCACGGTTTTGTTAAAGGCATCCACGCTGCTGTCCAATCCTCGACGCAATTTGGCTAAATGGCTAATCAGGGTGCGGGTACGGTCATAGAGTTCGCGGCCCAGATCGCTGATCTGCTGGGCATTGTCGGCCAACCGTTCCTGCCGCCAGCCGTAGGCCACCGCCTTGAGCAACGCAATCAATGTGGTCGGCGTCGCTAAAATCACCCGCTGTTCCACACCATATTCAATCAAGCTGGGATCCTGTTCTAGGGCGGCACTAAAGAAGGTTTCCCCCGGTAAAAACAACACCGCAAACTCAGGGGCAGGTTGAAACTGCTCCCAGTAGCCTTTGCTACCCAGTTGGTTTAGATGGGTGCGAATTTGACGGGCATGGTGTTGCAAGCATTCTCGGCGAGTACTGTCATCAGGGGCTTCCAACGCTTCTAAATAGGCCTGCAGTGGCGCCTTGGCATCCACAATGATGTGGCGCTGATTGGGCAGTTTGATCACCATGTCGGGCCTCAGTCGCCCGCTATCCGTGTCCGTCGAGGTTTGCTGATAGAAGTCGCAATACTCCACCATGCCCGCCATTTCCACCACCCGCTGCAGTTGGATTTCACCCCAGCGGCCCCGCACAGTGGGCGATCGCAGTGCTTTGACCAAATTGGCGGTCTCCCGCTGCAGTTGGGTTTGGGCGACGGCTAAGCCTTTGACCTGTTCACTCAAGCCGCTGTAGGCGGCAGTGCGGGCGGTTTCGAGATCTTGCAGGCGTGTATCCACCTTTGTGAGCGAGTCTTGCAGCGGTTGCACCAGGTTAGCGATCGCCTGCTGCCGCTGGCCCAAATCCCCCTGAGCCAGGGTCTGGAATTTGGCCAGGGTTGTTTCCGCTAGCTGCATAAACGCCTGGGAGTTGCGGTTTAGGGCATCGGCAGAAAGGGCTTTGAAGGTATCGGTGAGCTGTTGCTGCGCCTGCTTTAGTAACGCCTGTTGTTCTACCGATTGCTGCTGGGCCTGGGTAAGGCGACTATTGGCGACACTGAGTTGGGCTTGGAGGGTGCTGGTTGCAGTTTGCAATTGGTGGATTTGCTCGGCCTTAGCCTGAATCTGCTGCTGCAGGGTTGGGATTTGGCTGGCTTTGGCCTCAGCCGCCGCTTGATGGGCGGTGGCTTGGCGCAATTCTGTTTGGAGCTGTTCTAAATGCTGGTCCCGATGGTGGAGCTGGGCTTGCAAGGCTTGCAACCGCTCTTCTTGAAGTTGCACCCGCTCTAGGGTGCTGGCACGATCGGCAATGGTGTCAGATTTGGCGCGATCGCGCACCCGCTGTACGCGCCCCTGCCACAGCAACCCCGCCATCCCCGCGCCCAGGGCTAATCCCACGAAAAGTCCCAGCAGAATATTCACCGGATGCTCCGTAAAGTGGTCTCACGGTAGCAACATTTGTACTAATTCTCAATATAATTGACCCGGTAGGGCCGTATATTTTTGCGCCCCTGAAGTTGCCGTTAAAGCATTTTCAGAAGTTTACTTTCAAGATATGAATCCAACTCAGCTAGACACTCAAAGAACGGCGCTTTCAGCTCTGGGTACTGCTGGGTTTTATCGTGATCGGTAATTTAGTCAGGTAAAGAGTCTTGCCGTTCCGCAAGGACCGATCAGGCTTCTGCCGAAACGGCTTTGGCGCGACAATTCCCTTTGCTGTCACAGGGGCCAAAACAGAGGCCGATGCCCCATCCCAGCAGCGGATAGATTGCCCAGGTGATCGCCCCGGCAGTGGCCAGATTGATGCCAATCAAGAGGGTATTGACCCCGGCATAGGTGGCGACCTGCTGGCGGTAGCGCTGTCGGCGATCGCGCTTTTGGGCCTGCCTCTTGACTTCCCCCTGCCAGTCCTGGGCGGCCTGCTGCACGGCATCGGGTTCAATGCTGAGTTCGGCAGCCATTTCTAAGAGCTGCGTTTCGGTGAACTGGCCGTGATCGCCATAGATCATCGCCTTCTGCAAAATCTGTTGCACCGCTTCTGTGGAGTACAGACGGGATACAGGGGCAGCCATGATTCGAGCCTCCAAGCAAAATTTTTATATGCATATTATTGCATAATATATTCAAAAAGGTGCATATTGGTACTTGGTCAGTGTTGTCTCAACTTGTCTTCCCATTTTTGGAAAACAGAAGTGCGGATAACGATGACCCCAGCCAACCCTGGCAGGATCAGAAAAAGGCCGAGAAGCCTGAGGGCAAAGCATCCCGCCTCCCAAGTCAGTAGCCCCGATCGCCCTTGCTGCCAGAGGATGCCAATCAAAGCAATCAGCGACACCATCAGCAGTATTAAGGCGCGGCTAGAAGACTGCCATTGCCACTGGATGGGCTAGCGCAGGGCGTTAATCAGTCGATTTGCCCGGTGGCCCAGATTTGCTAGCACCCAACCCGGTTTAAATCCTTCAAGCACCACTACGCCCACCATCAGTCCCATGCCCACTGGGGACTCAAGGCCGTATCGCACCATGTGGAAGCGATCGTAGAGTAGCCCCACCGTTAGGGTCTTTGCCAACATCGGCAAACCCAAGATCGCACGGGGCATCTGCAGTAGGGAGCCGGTTAAGGCTGCATTCGCAGTGATGGCCAGCAGCCCTAACCCGAAGCACAATCCCCCGTACAGGAAGAGCCTTGGCCTCGGGGGCTTTTGGGTGTTTCTGAGGCGATCACCATAGTTCCCCCCGAGCAAAATACCGACCCCGACCAGGCTGACCCCAGCCCCCCAGGCTCCGGGGAGCCATAGCAGCACCAGCAAAGCTAACCCCAGACTTGCCCGAATCCAAAGGCTAGACGAGAGAGATGTATACAAAGCGCTTCCTAAACCCAGAACGCAGCCGACAGCTAACACCTGACCCAACAGTTGCCGCTGGGTTCGCACCGGTTGATTTGTGGCCGGTAAACCAAAGGCTTGCTCCGCCCAGGCCACAATTTCCGTTTGCAGCGCTAGGTCATAGGGGGCAACGGCGTGATCGACACTCGGGGAAAAGAACAAACGGCGGGCCGTGCCAGCGGCAAAGTCGCCGACAGTGCTGAACGGGGTAACCTCCCCCTCCACCGCTGAGGCAAACAAATCCTGCATTTGCCCCACGGGGTTCAGCTCTTCGTAAACGCCACTGCCGACCCAGAGGTTATGCGGAACGGAGGGGGTGGCGGGGCCGAGGATACTCAGCAGGATCGTTGCCCTTAAATCTGGGTTGCTTTTTGCCAGCTCTAGCGCGGTAATGCCCCCCATGGAGTGCCCGCCAATGCCCAGCTCACCTAGCTGAGGCTGTTGACGCATCCATTGCAGAAAGGCGGTGGCCTCTTGCAGATTGGCACTCGGGTCATTGGGGCGACGATAGGACTGACCGTATCCCCCAAAGTCAAAGACAACAGCGGCGATTTGGCGACGGGCCAGGGCTTGGGCCAGAGGCGCGAGGGTGTCTTTACTGGAGTTGACGCCGTGGCAGAGCAGCAGCGCCGGGACCGGGGCGGTCGTGTTGGCAGGCAGGTAGAGGCGACCGGTAAGGATTTGGTTGGGGGCGATCGCGACGGTGAAGGGTTGCTGGATAGGGACTGGGCCAGCACCGACTAGCCACAGCCAAAGGCCCCAGAATAAGCCCAAGATCAGAATGAAATACCGAGTCAAGGCACAGTCCCGATGATGCGGTTATGGCAATTGTGCTCAGCTTCCTTTAAAGCAGCCTTTAGCCCCTCGTAGAATGCATCCGTGCCCGTCCCACAGAATTCACTCCAGGTGCATGTCCAACACAACTTGAGCAACCTGATCTCCCCAGTCTGTCTCATAAAGCCCCTGCCGTACCGACCTCCGAAACGAACCATAAGGCCAATCCCACGGGGCTGAGCAATATCCATGCTTAACCGGGTTGTAGTGAATATAGTCCAGATGATGTCGCCAATCGGCTTCATCACGAATCGTATGCTCCCAAAATCGCCGTTGCCAAATTCCCTTCTCCCGCTTGACTTTCAGAGAGTCACGGTTGGCTTGGTTTGTTAGCCCTGCTGAAAACTTTCGTTTAATCACCCGCCAACGGATCGAAAAATCATCATCCCCATCAGGTAAACGCCAAACCGTGTGTAGATGATCCGGTAGGACCACTATGGCTTGAATCTCAAACGGATATTTTGCTTTGCCATGGCGAAAAGCGTCTCGCAAGCGATTGATATGCTCAATCAACAGCGGTTGTCGATTTCCGGTCACCACCGTAAAGAAATAGGTTCCTCCAGCTTGGTAATGGCGACGATACTCCACGCTTCCAATTCCCTCGTAGGATGCGGCAAAGGGTGACAGCCCGTGCCCATCAGCATTGCCTAATTTGGCTGATCCCGTTGATGGGCACCCTACGGTTTGCCCATCCTACCAACTTGCATAGAAGTGCTTTTCTAGACTCCTTTCGCCCGAATATACAGGGCCTTTTGCTTCGTGCCTTCTATTTCCCTTTCTTCGGTCACAAAAATATCTGCCATATCCTTCACAAGAAGAGAGAGTTTTTTATATCCATAAATACGAGAATCGAAGTCTGGCTGAAGCTTAGTAAGATAGCTGCCAAAAGTTCCAAGGTGTACCCAGCCTGAGTCATCACTCGATTGCTCAATAGCATCTAGAACAAGTTCCCTTGGAAAAGTCGGTTTTTGGTCCTGAGATTTTTTTTCAGAAACAGTACCAGCTTTTTTCTGTTGTGGTTGACTGATCTTTGCTTGAGTTTCATCAATATCTATTCGCTCACTAGGTCTAAGTAACTCAGTGAGAATGAACTTATGGCAGGCATTTCTGAACGCATCCGGTGTTTTTTGTTCGCCAAACCCTAGAACAGTAAGTCCTTCTTCTTTAAGACGTATAGCAAGTCCGGTGAAATCACTATCACTTGTCACCAAGCAGAACCCATCAAATTTGCGTGTATAAAGCAAATCCATCGCGTCAATGATTAGTGTGCTGTCCGTTGCATTTTTGCCTTTTGTATAAGCAAATTGCTGAACAGGTTTAATTGCATGTTTTTGGAGGACTCTTTTCCATGACGAGCTTGTTGGAGCGGTAAAGTCGCCATATATACGCTTGACAGTTGCTTCACCAAAACGTGCGATTTCAGCTAGAAGGCCCTCAATGATAGCAGCTTGAGCATTATCGGCATCAATCAGAACAGCTAAACGCAGAGTAGGTTCTTCTGACTCGATTTTTGCAATAAGTCTTGGATTTGACATCACTACATTTAAAAATATAAAGATCTAAATTTATGCCCTAATTCCGACAGCATCCGTAGCGAATAGCAAATGCTAGCGCCGAAAAAATATTTACCTCTTTTAAATCCTCATAGTCTTCAAGGATCTCAGCGTGCCTCATGCCAGAACTTAACAACTCCAGCAAAAATTTCACCGGATAACATAATCCCCGGATACAGGGCTTGCCATGGCAAATCTCCGGATCAATCGTAATGCAACTTAAGAGATAATTTTCCATATCCGTGCTCTTTCATGGGATGGGTCCAGATTAGGCGGTTTCTCACAAATAATTGCCGGTGTTGTCAGGACAGGTTTGGTCAGAAACTTAGCTTTGAGGCCAGCCAGCATCGACAAAACCTATCCTGACGTAACACCTTTTCTAGAAATCAATGAACGGCTAGGGGAAATGAGGGTACACATGCTCCTCAAATAGCGTTTCGATCGCAGGCCAATCCTTCGCCTTTTTCTTCACCAACGCCTCATAATCCTGTCGCACCGGCACACAATAGTCTGCCGTCCGCTGTCCCACCTCCGGTAACCACACCGTGTGTAGCGACGAGCCAAACACCAACTCCGGATGCCCCAACTTGCATATCGGCCCCTTCGCCAGATCCTGCCCGTCAAATAGCCATAACTGAGATCGCTCCCCTACAAACACCGTGCAGGCAATGTAGCCATCGGTGGGGTCATCCCCCGCCCCTGCTCGCGGCATAAACTGAGGCGAATTCACCACAAAGCTGTTGCCCCCCGGCTCAGTGCCACAGTCAAAAGCATAGACATCCACAATCGTCATCGTCTCTGTGTCTAGACGAAACAGACAGGCGGGTTGCCCCAGTCCCGCTTTGGCCCGCTCCAATAGGGTCTCAGTCGGGACCAACCGATATCGATAGTCCTTAAACAGGTCGATATCAAACTGGGTCAACAGATCCGGAAAGACTCCCTCTGAATACCAGTAAACCGTTTTGATCTGGTGGGCTGGTTGTTGAGTCGGCAAGGCATCGCGGAACGTGTAGAGGGCCACCCCCCAGGTGGCCGGATCGTCCAGCATGGTTTTAGCCTCCAGCACCTCCCCCGTCTCCGGTTGAATCACATAGCGGCTAAGGCGACCAATATCTGTGCCTCGAATATGCATCCCCCCCAACCACTCCGGGACCGGGGTACGGTGATCAGCGGCTAAGACATCATAGTCCCGCACCCATTCCGAGGCCGTGCCTGCACACCAATGGCCCACATGCAGGGTGACCTTGCCCTCCGAATCGTCATAGTCGGCAACGAAGTGCAGCACCTCCATGGGGAATTCCGTCGGCTGCACGGTGATTTTCACTTCCTTGTCTGATTGGGCTGGGTACTGACCCTTGCTCAAATCAGACCGTCGGATCAGATAAACCTGTGAGTTAGAAGCCGGGGCCTTCGCCAGGAAGCGGCGCAGCAGCTTGGCTAGATCTGGTGCATTGGGGAAGGGGTTTTCCAAGATCTCAGATAGTCCCACAACAAAGGCCGTCTCGACCAAGATGATGTGGTTACGGGTGACCCCGATTTGGTGCAGTCCTTGGCTTATGGCTAGGGGGGAACCATCGGGGAGCACCAATCGCCAACGCTCTATATCTCCTTGCCCATCCCAGCGGATTAGATAGACAAAATCCTCACGACTAACACCGCTGAGTTCACTCAGCAGCTTAAAGAAAAGGTGCAGCAGCTCTAGTGATAGCTTGGACGCCCCTTGAGCTAAGAACTGAACCAGGGTGTCGAGGCGAATCAAACGGGCGATCGCCTCCAGCCATTTCACCCAATCCTCCGACAGCTTTTCCGCCTCCTCTAAGGCAGGAATCATCGTCAAGAAACTGGCAATGGAGCGACCATAGTTCACGGTGATCAGCTCTTGCTGCTCCGCATCAAAGTAAGGATGAGAGGTACTCAATACGGGGAAAAAGGGCAAGAGTTTGGTGGCTTGTGGCCTCCATTCTTGGTTGGACCCGATCGGCGTAACCAAATCCAGGGTTTGGGTATCGATTTCGTAGGGGCGACCGTCATCAGACATGACCAAGAGGCGATCGCGATCGTCTGTCTCAAACCGAAAGGGCATAAAGGCCGTATTGGGCTGGTTCCGGAAACCGAGACTATCGCCATAGCGAGAGATGCCATGGTTCTGAAAGCCGTGATCCGCATATTCAGTGTCTGCTTTCGTCGCCAAGTCGGCGTAGAAGTCAGGCGTTTTGGTTATGCTCGTGGTGACTGTGGCAGTACCCGGTTGGCTAAAGTCAAAGCGATAGACCATACCATCGCCATTAAACAGCGGAGTGCCGTCCTTGTAGGGCAGACCATTGGAATCCACCGAGCCAACAGGAGCGATCATAAATAGATAGCCCTGCAGATCGGTGGGTAAAGGTAAGTTCGGATCGAGTAGGGTCAAGGGTAAGGCTGACAGCTCTGCTCGACTGGCAGTGAGGAGAGCCTTAGGAGTGGTCTGATAGCAGGTCTGAGATCCAATTGCGATACTCACAGCGTCTCTCCTGGGGAAGGGTTATTGACCAAAGCGGGCGTACACCGTGTCAAACAGGGCGCGGATATCACGAGCCAACTGTTGTTTTTCGGGGGAGCTTGATTTTTGATATTTGTTCACCATGGTTGTGACCGCCGGTTCAAAGTCGTTTTGGATGGAATAGCTGGCGGGGGGAGGGGGCTTCACCTTGGGCAACCAAGTGGTGTGAATGGAAAAGCCCATCTTGATTTGGTCACTGCACAGTCGGTATTTAGGGCCTTTCTGTAGGTTGGCGGCATCAAAAAGCCAATATTCGCTGCAGTCCTGTGCTGCATCCTCTGGGGATTGAAATAGCACCACACAAAGCAGGTAACCATCGGTGGCGCTACCATCGCCGCCCTGGCGAGGAATAAACTGGGGCGAGTTGGCGAAATACCCTGGTGGAAAGGCATAAACATCAGGTGTGGTGAGCTTTAGCCCCAATCCCTCAGATTCGGTTAAATGGCGCTCAATATGGACCCGACATAGGGTGTTGGCCCGTCCCGTTTGGGTTATGCCCAGAACCGTGTTGTCAGGATCGGGGCCTTTGATTTGAATCTGCCGATAGGAATATTTCTCGTAGAGTTCCGTCACATGCTGGGTCATCAGGTCTTCCCAAGCCCCAAAGAAGATCCAGTAAATATCATCCAAATGGTCGGGCTGCTCTAGGGTCATATTGCGGTAGGCATAAACTGGATTGCCCCAGCAAAAGTCCTGCTGAATCAGGCAGGTCTTGACCGTGTTTTTGGCTGGGTCGATCACATAACTACCGATCCAATCCATGTCGGTGCCGTTAGCGATCATTCCCGATAGGGAACGCATCCGGTGATTAATGGCATCCCTTTGGGGATCATTCTGATAGGCGGTGTCGTCGAACTTGCGAATAATTTCCGAGGCGTCGGTGGCGCAGCTATGAACGGTGTGCAGCACAATGCCATTGCTGTCGTTATAGTCGACAATGTAGTGGGCAGTTTCCCGAGGCACCTTGATTAATTGGGCCGTGACGGTGGGAGGATGTTTCGGATCGGTGGTGGTTCCCTCTAACTGATCACGGCGAATCACGTAGATCAGCGTCTCAGCGATCTGAGGCTCATCAGTTAAATTGCGAATCAGCGTGTTAGTGACCTGAGGTTCATGGGTTAGATTGCGAATCAGCTTTTCCACCTCTTCCACCAGGGCCGATTTTTCGAAGAGAAACAGCTGATCGGCAGAGACTTTAAAGGCGGTGTCGATCAAGACAATGTGGTTGCGGGTGGCCCAAAGCTGATGAAGGGTCTGTTGAATCTTGAGGGGTTTGCCGTCACTCAGCACCACTTTCCAGCGGTCAAAGTGATCGGTGTCGCGCCAGCGCAGTAGTTCAACGCGATCGCCAAACCCCAACAGCCATCCGGCGATCCATTCAATCAGCTTTAGAAAAAGTCGCAACAGCCAGGGAACAAATCCCTGCTGTTCTGGATGGGCGGTGCGGGCCAGTTTCTGGGCTGTATCGGGAAACTTCGTCGCCAACCGTCTTAACCAGGGGCTAAAGCTGGTAAGGGAGCGGCCCAAATTCGTGGTGAACAACTCCCCGGTATCAAAGTCAAAACTGGGATGGGCGGTGCTCATACTCAGGCTAAAGGGCGCTTTCGTCAGCCAGGAAATCAACGGGTTAACGCCTTTCCAAATAAAGGTTTCTGGGGCTTTAGCCCCTTCCCCATAGCCAATCGGCTGCACCGGAACCAAGGTGACTGGATTGACCTCATAGGGTCGCCCCATGTCCACACTCACCATCAATCGATAGGGATCAGTTTCGGCAAATCGAAACGGGGTGAGGGTAACGCTAAGCTGGGTGGTCACCCCCAGGGTGGAGGCGCGGGTAATCCCTAAATTTTTGAACTTGAGAAGCGGATATTTCTCATCGGACAGCTCATCGGCAATACAGCTGGGGGTGCGGGCAATGCGGGTGGTGAGGCGGGCCTGCCCCTCTTCAAAGCCAATTCGCTGCAGTAAACCGTCGCCATTATAGAGGGGGGTAAACCCATCCTGGGTGGGTTGAATAATCTTTTTGGCGACATCCACGACGGGGGAATCCACCGAACCAGCAGGACCCACGATGAACACATAGCCATGGAGTCCCGGTTCTAGGGAGACTTCTTCATCTGAATCGCCTTTTTTGACGGTGAGGACCAGTTGGTCAAATTCTTGACGGCTAACGGTTAAAACTGATTTAGGAAAATGCGCAGGGGCAGAGATCGTCGCTTCAGCAACAGAGGTTTCCACAGTGGCATAGGGGGATGAAATGGCAGTAAACCCAACCTAAAAACCGAGATTCAACCTAAGAGGATATTTGGAAACACGTAGAGCGTCTAAATCGTCACGCTAACCTG
>ERZ1740060.741-NODE-741-length-14316-cov-21.161700_pt1 | contig 14316 bp, 2 predicted proteins | sample MGYA00581743_ERZ1740060 | MGnify/ENA primary metagenome ERZ1740060 (study PRJEB43018, sample SAMN04849235) | marine metagenome | isolation source: floating plastic debris | place: Pacific Ocean | collected 2008-08-27 | study: EMG produced TPA metagenomics assembly...
GAACAGGGAACAGGGAACAGGGACTAGGGAACAGGGAGAACCCAGAACCCAGAACTTAGAACCCAATAACCAAGGACGAATAACCAAGAACCTTCCATCGGCCCTCCCCCACTCCCCTACTCCCCCACTCCCCCACTTCCTCTCCCCGCACCTCCCCGCCTACATGGTGCCAGCACAATTCGTCGTGCTCGAAGCCCTGCCGCTAACACCCAATGGCAAAGTCGATCGCAACGCCCTGCCCAAACCGAAGTCCACCGAAACGACGACCGCCACTGCACCTTCAACCCCGACGGAAGAGCTGCTAGCAAATATTTGGTCGAGGGTGTTGGGGCAGTGGGAGATCAGCCGGGATCATCACTTCTTTGAGTTGGGGGGCCATTCGCTGTTGGTAACGCGCGTGGTGGCGCAGGTGCGGCAAGTCTTTGGCGTGGAACTGCCGGTGCGATCGCTGTTTGAACATCCCACCCTGTCTCAACTCGCTGCCGCGATCGACACGTTGAAAGCCGGTGACAGCCCTGCAACTCTAGCGTCCATTCAGCCAATCGAGCGAGCAGGGGCGCTGCCGCTCGCCGATGCGCAACAGCGACAGTGGGTGCTGGCACAGTTGGAACCAGAGAGCCCGTTCTACATCATTCCGACCGCCGTGCGAGTCAAAGGCGGTTTGTCGATAGACCGGCTGCAACAGAGTCTGGCGCACCTGATTGACCGTCACGAAGTGCTGCGAACCGCATTCAAAGACGTGGAGGGGCAAGCCGTAATTGAGCTTCAGGCTGAGGTTGAGACGGCGATTCTCCTGGTTGATTTGAGCGATCTAGATGAGGCTCGCCAGCGGGAACAAGTGCGAGAGCAGATTCAGCAGGCAGCTCGCACCCCGTTTGATTTAGGACAGGCTCCCTTATTGCGCATGAAAGTACTGCGGCTGGCTGCAGCTGACTATGCCATCTTGCTGAGCCTGCATCACATCATTGCCGATGGCTGGTCAATGGGCGTTCTGGTGCGGGAATTGGTGCAAGTCTACGATGCCTTGCCGATGGAACGCTCTATCGCGCTGCCCCTGTTGCCCATTCAGTATGTGGACTATGCGGCTTGGCAACAACAGCAAGCCGAGCACCAGCAGCCGTCACTGGCTTATTGGCAAGCGCAGTTACAGGGCGTACCGCCGCTACTGGAGCTGCCGACCGACTATCCCCGCCCGGCGGTGCAGTCTTTTGCAGGGGCGGCATATACCTTCCGGCTCTCGCCAACCCAAACTCAAGCGCTGCAAGCCCTCAGTCAGCAACAGGGCGTCACGCTATTTATGACGCTGTTGGCGGCTTTTCAGGTGCTGTTGCATCGCTGCAGCGGGGTGGAAGATTTGGTCATCGGCACACCGATCGCGAATCGCCCCCGAGCCGAGCTAGAAGGGCTGATTGGCCTGTTTGTGAATACCCTGGTGCTGCGGACGGCGATGTCCGGCAACCCCAGCTTTGAAGAATTACTGGGTCGGGTGCGAGCGGTGGCGCTGGATGCCTACGCCCACCAGTCAGTGCCCTTTGAGCAGGTAGTGGAAGCGCTGGCAGTGCCGCGCAGTTGGAGCCATGCGCCGCTGTTTCAAGTGATGTTTGTATGGCAGAACGCGGCAGAGGCGATCGCGGCTACTGAGCCGCCGATCAGCACCTTGTCAGATACCGCGCTAGAGTGGCAGCCGCTCCCCATCGACAGTAGTACCGCGAAGGTTGACCTCACCCTGTCCATGCGATTGGATGAGCGGGGACTGCAAGGCACCTTGGAATATCGCACCGATCTGTTCACGGCAGACACCATCCATCGACTGGCAGGCTATCTGCGTCAACTCCTTAAGATCATCCCCCAGCAGCCCACTCGCCGCATCGCCGAATTGCCACTATTGACCCAGGCTGAGCAACAGCAGCTCTGGCAGTGGCAGCAGACCCAGGCAGACTATCCCGCTGATCTGGGTCTACACCAGCTATTTGAGCGGCAGGTCAAGCAGACCCCGGCGGCGATCGCTCTCATTACTGGCGATCAACGCCTGTCTTATCAGGCGCTCAATCAGCGGGCCAACCAACTGGCTCACTACCTGCAGGCCCACCACATCGGCCCCGAAACCCTGGTTGGGGTTTGTCTAGAGCGCACGGCTGATTTGGTAGTGGCGCTGTTGGCAATTCTCAAAGCGGGAGGTGCTTACGTACCGCTTGATCCGGCCTATCCCGCCGAGCGCTTGGCATTCATCTTGCAAGATGCCCAGGTCACCCTTCTTCTCACCAGCCAAGCCACTGCGATCGCGACTCCCGCGTCGCTACCCCAGCTCACAGTGGCAGCCCTCAAGGACACGTTATCCCAATTTCCCAAGACCAACCCCGCTGGCCAGAGCAGCGCTGACCATTTGGCCTACGTTATTTACACCTCCGGCTCCACTGGCAGGCCCAAAGGCGTGGCCATTGAGCACCACAGTCCGGTCGCCCTATGTAGCTGGGCGCAGACGGTATTCTCCCTAGAGCAGCTCAGCGGCGTCCTGGCCGGGACCTCCCTCTGCTTCGATCTCTCCATCTTCGAACTCTTTGTGCCGTTGAGCTGTGGCGGTACCGTCATCCTGGCGGAAAACGTCCTCCAACTTCCTGAGTTAGCCGTGGCCAACGCAGTCACGCTAGTGAATACCGTCCCCTCGGCGATCGCGGCTCTCCTGCGGATCGGCGGCATCCCTGGTAGCGTCACAACCATCAACCTGGCTGGCGAACCGCTACCGCCCGCCCTGGTGCCGCAGCTCTACCAACTACCCCATATCCAGCACGTCTATAACCTCTACGGGCCTTCCGAAGACACCACTTACTCCACCTATGCTCGGATGCAGGAGCAGTTGGAGACTGTGTCCATCGGTCGTCCGATCGCGAATACCCAAGCCCACGTTCTGGATGCCTATCGTCAACCCGTCCCCATCGGCGTGCCCGGCGAGCTGTACCTGGGCGGCGCTGGCCTGGCGCGCGGCTACCTGAACCGACCCGAACTGACCGCTGAACGGTTTGTGCCAAATCCGTTTTATGGCAAGGCAGAAGAGACTAGAGAACAGGGAACAGGGAACGGGGAACAGGGAATAGGAGACAGGGGACAGGAAGAATCCGGAATCCAGAGCCCAGAACGAGGTCAAAACCAGTTCACTCTTTACAAAACTGGCGATCGCGTCCGCTACCGCCCCGACGGTACCCTCGAATTCCTGGATCGTCTGGACAATCAGGTGAAAATTCGCGGCTTCCGCATCGAGCTAGGCGAAATCGAGACCGCCTTGCTCAGTCACCCTGAGATTGAACAGGCCGTCGTCAATCCCTGGACAGACGAAAACGGGACACAGCGATTGGTAGCGTACGTGGTGCAGAAGGGAACAGGGAATAGGGAACAGGGAGCAGGGAATAGGGAACAGGGAACAGGGAATAGGGAACAGGCAGAAAAAGAGCGTGCTGAATTCTCAGTTTCGAGTTCTCAGTTCGATGCCATTCAAAACTCAAACCTTAAAACTCAAAACTCATCCCCTCCGCCCCCCATCTCCCCATCTCCCCATCCCGGCTCCGCCCACTTCCGCTCCTTCCTGGCCGACCAACTTCCTGACTACATGCTCCCGAGTTGCTTCATGCTGCTGGATGACCTGCCGCGTCTACCGAATGGCAAGCGTGATCGGCAGACGTTGCCCATCCCGACAGTGTTGGCGGTGGCAGCTCAGGACAGTGCGCCGATGACGGCGACCGAAGCCACGCTGGCGGCCATTTGGACAGAACTGCTGCCGGTGGCTCAGGTGGGGATGCAGGACAATTTCTTTGCGCTGGGGGGCGATTCGATTTTGGCGCTGCAGGCGATCGCCAAAGCCCATCAGCAGGGTCTGCACCTGACGCCCAAGGATCTGTTTCAGCAGCAGACGATCGCTCGACTGGCGACGGTGGTGTCGAGTCGGACCCAGGTACCCGCAGAACAGGGGCTCGTGACAGGAACTGGGCTGTTGACACCCATCCAGCACTGGTTCTTTGAACAGACTCTCAAGCATCCTCACCATTGGAATCAAGCCCTATTGCTGGAAGTGCGTCAGCCGATGCAGCCGTTGTTGTTAGAGCAAGCCTTGGCGCGATTGCTAGAGCATCACGATGCCCTGCGGGCCAGCTTTGGGCAGACGGCAGCGGGCTGGCAGCAACAGTGGCAGGCACCGGGGCCGGTATCGCTGACGGTGGTCAGCGGCCCCGCAGCTGATTTGCCGGGAGCGATCGCGGAAACCACCCGAGATCTGCAAACCGGCTTTGACCTGGCGACGGGACCATTGCTGCAGGTCGCTTACTTCGACTTTGAGGAGGAGCATCGCCTCTTGCTGGTGTGCCATCATTTGGGGATTGACGGGGTCTCCTGGCGAATTTTGCTGGCCGATTTACGACTCGTTTACGGACAGCTAGAGCAGGGCCAGACGGTACAGCTACCAGCTAAGACGACGGCCTTTAAGCAATGGGCTGAGCAGCTCCACGCCTATGCCCGTACCCCCACGCTGGCAGCCGAGAGTGCCTATTGGCAAAGCCTTGCAGCGACTCCGATGGTGCCCTTACCTAGGGATTTTGCCAGTGCCGACAATCGGCAGGCGATCGCGGACCGGGTCACGGTTAGCCTCAGCGAAGCGGATACGCGCCGCCTGTTGCAAGAGGTGCCGGGAGCTTACCCAGTGCAGATCAACGACTTGCTGCTGACGGCTCTGGTGCTGGCTTTTGAGCCCTGGACGGGGACGCGGCGACTGCGGCTAGAACTGGAAGGCCACGGGCGAGAAGCGCTCCCTGGGGCCGAGGCCACTGATATCGATTTGACGCGCACGGTGGGTTGGTTTACGACGCTCTTTCCCGTCGCTTTAGACCTGACGGCGACGCCCACCCTGGGCACGGCTCTGAAGCAGGTAAAAGAAACCCTGCGGGCAGTGCCTCATCGGGGTCTAGGCTACGGCGTGGGGCGCTATTTGCACCTGGATGCCTGGCCGTCGGCAGCGGCAGCGGTGCGCTTTAACTATTTGGGGCAGCTCGATCAGGTGTGGACGGCGGATGAGCGCTTCGCCCCGGCCTCAGAAACGACTGGGGCGGCTCGCAGCGCTGAGGATGCGCGCCCCACCCTACTTGAAATTGATGGGTTGGTCAGCCGAGGACAGCTACAGCTGCACTGGGCCTACAGCACCGCCATTCACCGCCGCGCCACGATTGCCTCCCTCGCCGAGGGCTTTGTCGAGGTGCTGCGACAGCTAATCGAGCATTGCCTCACCACCGATGAGGATGACGGCTACACGCCATCAGACTTTCCACAAATGTCACTCAGCCAGGACGAACTCGACGATCTTCTAGCGGATCTTTAGGGGGTAATTATGGACAAACGCAAAAATATCGAAAATATCTACCCCCTGTCGGCCATGCAACAGGGCATCCTGTTCCACACGCTGCTAGCCCCAGAGTCCGGCGTCTACGTGCCGCAAATCGTGCTAACTCTGACGGGAGAGCTGGATGCAGCAGCGCTACACCGGGCCTGGCGGCAGGTCGTGACTCACCATGACGTGCTGCGCACCGCCTGCTATTGGGAACAGCGCGACGACCCTTTCCAGGTAGTGTATCGCCAGGTCGAGTTGCCTTGGGTCAACCAAGACTGGCGCGGTCAGTCTCCGGAACTGCAGGCCACCCGCCTACAAGTCTTTTTGGAATGCAATCAGACTCAACCCTTCAACCTGCAGACCCCGCCGCTCGTGCGGCTAGCCCTGATGCAAGTGAGCGATCGCACCCATCACCTGATCTGGGCCTACCACCACCTCATCCTCGATGGCTGGTCCGCCGCCAATCTGCTCAAAACGGTGTTTAGCCAATATTTCGCCATCACTCGGTCATCCGCAAGCGCCCCATCGCTCTCCTCTTCCCTCCCATCTCCCTATCTCCCTATCTCCTCTCCCCCTCCCTACGCCCACTACCTCACCTGGCTGCAGGCTCAAGATCCGGCTGCTGCCCAGACCTTTTGGCAAAGCTATCTCCAGGGCTTTAGCGACCCTACGCCATTACCCATAGGCACCCCTCCGGCCTCCTCCCATAACATTCCGGCCGCTTCCACCGAGCAACAGCATCTCCTCTCCCCCGAGCAGACCGCTCAACTGCAAACGTTTGCCCAGACCCATCAGCTCACCCTCAACACTCTGATTCAGGGCGCTTTGGGCCTGCTCTTGAGCCGCTATTGCGATCGCGACGATGTCGTCTTTGGGGCTACCGGTGCCGGTCGTCCACCTGCCATACCGGGTGCCGCCGCTATGGTGGGCCTATTCATCAATACCCTGCCGGTGCGGGTGCAAGTGCCCGCAGCTGCTGAGGTGATCCCCTGGTTACAGCAGCTGCAGCGCGATCGCGCCAGTGCCTCCACCTATGAATACAGTGCCCTGATGGATGTTCAGGCTTGGAGTGAATTGCCCCCTGGACAAGCGTTCTTCGACTGCCTGCTGGTGATGGAAAACTATCCCGTCAATGCCGCCCTGCTGGGTGGGCAATCAGATCTAGCCCTAGAAGACGTCAGGTTCATCGAATGGACTCACTTTCCGCTGACCCTGCTGGTCGCACCGGGAGAACACTTGTTGCTAACTGCCAAGTATCGCCGCGATCGCTTCCCTCAAGATGCCATTCACCGCCTGCTGACCCATCTGGAGATCCTGCTGCTGGGGCTCACAACTCACAATTGGCTCAGAGACGTGCCGCTGCTCACCCCTGCAGAACAGGCCCAAATTCACCTGTGGAACCAGACCGCTACCGACTATCCCCGCGATCGCCCCCTACCGGCATTAATCGAAGCCCAGGTAGATCGCACCCCCGAGGCGATCGCGGTTCGCTTTCAAGCCGAAACCCTGACCTACCGCGACCTCAATGCCAGAGCTAACCAGCTCGCCCACCATTTACAAAGCCTCGGCGTCGGCCCCGAAATACCCGTCGCCGTCTGCCTCGATCGTTCTCTCGACCTCGTCGTGGCATTGTTTGGCATCCTCAAAGCGGGCGGTGCCTACCTACCCCTCGACCCCAGCTATCCCCGCGATCGCCTCACCTGGATGCTCCAAGACGCCGCCCCGCCCGTCCTGATCACCCACTCCCCCACGGCAGGCTTGCTGTCCGACCTGCCCACTGACACCACGCCAATCAACCTCACCGCCTCACCACCCCACTCCCCAAATCCCTCACTTCCCTACTCCCCCACTCCCCTACTCCCCCACCACCCCCTCTCCCTCCTTTACACCTCCGGCTCTACTGGCCGTCCCAAAGGCGTCATCAACACCCATCGCGGCCTAGTGAATCGCCTCTGTTGGATGCAAGATGCCTACCCCCTGACCGCCGCTGACCGCGTCCTGCAAAAAACGCCCCTCAGCTTCGATGTCTCCGCCTGGGAAATTTTTTGGCCCTTGATGACCGGAGCCTGCCTGGTGCTAGCCCGTCCCGCAGGCCATAAAGACAGCGCCTACTTAGTCGAGCTGATCCAACAAGAGCACATCACTACCCTGCATTTCGTGCCCGCCATGCTGGCCGCCTTTTTAGAAGCCCCCAACGTGGCCGACTGTACCAGCCTCAAGCGGGTCATCTGCAGCGGCGAAGCCCTGCCCCAGAGTCTGCAAACGCAATTCTTCCAGACCCTGCCCGGTGTGGAACTCTATAACCTCTATGGCCCCACCGAAGCCGCGATCGACGTCACGGCCTGGGCCTGTTCACCGTCCCCATCATCGATCCCGACCGCCACTGTTCCCATCGGTTGGCCCATCGCCAACACCCAAATTTATCTACTCGACTCCCAACAGCGCCTCGTGCCCCCCGGCATTCCCGGCAAGCTTCATATTGGCGGCGTGGGCGTTGCCCGTGGCTATTGGCATCGGCCTGATTTGACAGCAGAAAGGTTTATCCCGAATCCGTTTCATGGCAAGGCAGAAGGGACTAGGGAACAGGGCATAGGGAACAGAGCACAGGAAGAACCCAGAACCCAGAATCCAGAACGAGGTCAAAACCCGCCCACTGTTCGGCTGGCTTCGACGATGAGCTCAGCCGAATCGAGCGCTTACGCCGAAACCCATCCACTCATTTACTCATCCACCCTCTACCAGACCGGCGATCGCGCCTGCTACCGCCCCGACGGCGCCCTTGAATATCTGGGCCGCATTGACCACCAGGTTAAACTGCGCGGCTTCCGCATTGAACTCGGCGAAATCGAAGCCGTCCTCACCCAGCACCCCGACGTGAAGCAAGCAGCAGTGCTACTGCGGACAGATGCAGCGGCTAATCCACAATTGGTGGCCTACGTTGTCAAGGCAGAAGGGCACAGGGAACAGGGAACAGGGAATAGGGCACAGGGAGCATCCGGACCCCAGAACCTAGAACCTAACACCCTGCACCCATCCACCCATCCACTCCACCACTTTCTCTCCCAACACCTCCCTGCCTACATGGTGCCGACGCAATTCGTCACGCTCGCGGCGCTGCCGCTGTTGCCCAATGGCAAGGTCAACCGTAACGCCCTACCGCTTCCCGATCGCCCGGCAAGTGGCGCGGCGCGATCGCCCCAAACGGTGACGGAAGTCCGCATCGCCGATATCTGGCAGGCCGTGCTGCGGCTGGAGACGGTGAGTGTGGCCGACAACTTTTTTGAGCTGGGGGGCAATTCCCTCAGCGCCACGCGGATGAATACGCGATTGCGGAAAGCGTTTGAGCTAGATATTCCGTTGCGGGTGATGTTTGAACGCCCCACCATTGCTGATCTAGCGGTTCACATCGACGCCCTGCAGATGACGTTGAATTCCCCCGTGACGGCAGCGGGGCGTAAGGAGATTGAGCTATGAAGACCCTTGAACAATTTTTATCGGATCTCTATCAGCAGGAGGTGCAGCTCTGGGCGGAGGGCGATCGCCTGCGCTGTAATGCTCCGGAAGCGGTATTGACTGATGATTTGAGTGCTCAACTCCAGGCGCGGAAGGCCGAAATTCTGGCGTTTTTGCGTCAGCACGAGCCGACGGCCCCCGCCCCCATTCAGCCGGTGCCTCGGACGGGACCCTTGCCGGTGTCGTTTGCCCAACAGCGGCTGTGGTTTTTAGAGCAGATGCAGCAGGAGGGGGCGGTCTACAACATTCCCCTGGCGATTCAGGTGCAGGGATTTTTAGATGAGGCGGCCTTTAGCCAAAGCTTCAATGCCCTGATCGAGCGTCACGAAGCCTTGCGAACTCGGTTCATCACGGTCGAGGGACAACCCATGCAGGTGGTGGTCCCTCCGGCACCAATCACGATCGAGCAGCAAGATCTGCGATCGTTGGCCCCCTCAGAGCAGGCAGCTGAGGTGCGGCGGCAGGCGATCGCGGCGGCCCAAACTCGCTTTGATTTGACCCAGGCCCCGCTGTTGCGGGTGACGTGGCTACCGTTGGCGGAGCTGGAATCGGTGGTGCTGTTAACGATGCACCATATCATCGCGGATGGCTGGTCAATGGAGGTACTGCTGCGCGAATTGGGCGGGCTCTATCGCGCCCATCTGACGGGGGCTGATCCGGCCCTGCCGACCCTGCCGATTCAATACGGCGATTTTGCGGTGTGGCAGCGTGAGTGGCTGCAGGGCCAGGTGTTGGAACGGCAACTGAGCTACTGGCGAGAGCAGCTCGCTGGTCCGCTGCCGGTGCTGCAACTGCCGACGGATTTTCCTCGGGCGCGAGTACAGACCTTTCGCGGCGCGGTGGAAAATTTTGCCCTGTCGGCAGACCTGAGCGATCGCCTCAAATCCCTGGCCCAGCAACAATCCACCACGCTGTTTGTGACCCTGCTGACGGCCTTCAAGGTGCTGCTGTTTCGCCATACCGGACAGTCAGATTTGCTAGTCGGCACTCCCATTGCCAATCGCCACCGGGCCGAAGTCGAAGGACTGATTGGCTTCTTTGTGAATACCCTGGTGATGCGCTCTCAGCTCACCCCCCCGGCCAGCTTTCTCACGCTGCTGTCACAGCTCAAGGTCACCACTTACCAGGCATATGAGCATCAAGATCTACCCTTCGAAAAGCTGGTGGAAGTTCTACAGCCCGAGCGCGACCTGAGCTACAACCCCCTGTTTCAGGTCAAATTTCGCCTGGAGAATGCGCCTCAGTCGGCGATTTCGCTGCCGGGGCTGACCTTAAAGCCACTGCCTCAAGCTTATGCCACCGCCAAGCTCGATCTCAGCGTCGATCTCTACGAAACTCCAGACGGCATCGCCGGTGGCTTTGAGTACAATCGCGATTTGTTTGAACCGGAGACTATCCGCCGGATGGTGGCTCATTTTCAAACCCTGTTGACAGGCATCGCGGCCGCGCCCCATCAACCCATCGCCGAACTGCCTCTGCTAACTGCCGCCGAGCAGCACCAGCAGTTGGTTGAGTGGAATGACACCCAAATGCCCTATGCCCGCGATCGCGGCTTCCATCACCTGTTTGAGGCTCAGGCCGATCGCACCCCCGACGCGATCGCGGTAGTGTTCGACGGCCTCGAACCGCAATTGCTCACCTATGCCGAACTCAACCACCGCAGCAACCAAGTCGCCCACCATCTGCAAGCCCTCGGTGTCGGCCCCGAAGTGATTGTTGGGATTTGTTTGACGCGATCGCCCGCCATGATCATTGCCCTGCTCGCCGTGCTGAAGGCGGGCGGTGCCTACCTGCCCCTCGACCTCGCCTATCCCGCCGAGCGCTTGTCCTTCATGCTGGCAGATGCTCAGGCGGCGGTCCTTATCTCAACGGAAGCATTCATCGCCGCTGGTGACTGGATGGTGGGCACGACCCACCCCACCGATTGCCAGGTGGTAGATTTACAGCGCGATCGTGACGCAATTGACCAATATCCCACCCACTCCCTCACTCCCTCACTCCCCTACTCCCCCGCCACCCTCGCCTACCTGATCTACACCTCCGGCTCCACCGGCACTCCCAAAGGCGTCCTGGTTTCCCACGGCGGGCTGACCAACCTCACCGCCGACAAAATTCGCGTTTGCGATGTGCGATCGGGCGACTGCGTGCTGCAATTTTTCTCCTTTAGCTTCGACGCTTGCATTCCCGAAATCGTCATGGCTCTGGCCACCGGAGCCCGCCTCCTGCTCGCCCCCCACGAGACCCTCCTGCCCGGACCGGGCCTGGCTGACTTGATGCGTCGCCATCGCGTGACCCACATCACCATCACTCCCTCCGCGCTAGTCAGCGTTCCCTATGGCGAGTTTCCCGATTTGCGCATGGTGCTCGTCGGCGGTGAAGCCCCCTCGCCAGAACTCATCAACACCTGGAGTCAGGGTCGCCGCTTTATCAACGCCTACGGTCCCACTGAAACCACCGTGAACGCCAGCATGGTGCCCTGCGGCAATGGCCAACCTCTACAGCCCACCCTCCGACCCAGCGCTAACAAACAGCTTTACGTGCTCGACGACCAGCTACAGCTTTTACCCATCGGTGCGATCGGCGAACTCCACATCGGTGGCGTGGGCCTCGCCCGAGGCTACCGCAATCGACCCGCTTTGACCGCTGAACGATTTGTGCCGAATCCGTTTTTGGAAAAGCTAGAAGGTAGAAGGCAGAAGGCAGAAGGGCATAGAGAAAAGGGAACAGGGGCTAGGGAACAGGCAGAACCCAGAACCCAGAACCCAGAACCTAAAACCCAACACCCGGAACCAATAACCAATAACCAAGAACAAAATCAAAACCTATCCATCCAATCCTCTTCCCTGCTTTACAAAACTGGCGACCTTGCCTGCCATCTCCCTGATGGTCGCATTAAGCTGCTGGGCCGCATTGACGATCAGGCCAAGATTCGCGGCTTCCGCGTGGAACCTGCCGAAATCGAAAACCAGCTCAACCAGCATCCTGATGTCAAAGCCAGCGTCGTCATCGTGCGAGAAGACCTGCCGGGAGATAAGCGGTTGGTGGCCTATGTAGTGAAGGCAGAAGGTGGAAGGCAGAAGGGAATCGGGAATCGGGAACAGGGAACAGGGAATCGGGAACAGGAAGAATCTCTAACGACCGACCGACTCTCCCATCCCCCCACGCCCTCCCTCCCCCTCCGCCAGTTCCTTTCTGAACGACTCCCCCATTACCTCGTCCCCTCGACCTTTGTGCCGCTAGACGCGCTGCCCCTGACGCCCAATGGCAAGGTTGATGTGCGATCGCTCCCAGCCCCCGCCCTGGAATCGCCGACAACAACCTATGTGGCCCCTCGCAGTGACGCGGAAACAGCACTGGCGGATATTTTTTCTCAGGTTTTGAGCGTCGAACGAGTGGGCATTCACGATGACTTTTTTGAGCTGGGGGGACATTCCTTGCTGGCGACCCAGTTAGTGGCGCAACTACTGAACCGCTTCGCTGTGGAGGTGACGGTAATTGACCTATTTGAAGCGACCACCGTGGCCGGACTGGCCCAGCGGCTGGAGCAGAAACAACTGCTGGCGCAATTGCAGACCCGCCCTGTAGGCGACGCTGCCGACCGGGAGGAATTTGCCCTGTGAAGGATTTTCAAGGCTATCTCAAACCCCAGGTGGTGGTGGAACCGCTGATCAGCCAGTGGTATGCCTGGAGCTACCTGATTCCCCCCGCGACTGCGGCTCGCTACCTGACGCACTCCCAAATTCCGGTCATGGAGTCGTTTATTGCTGCGCCTCAGGTACATGCCTCGGCGCTGCAAGATCCGGCTATGCAAGGTGGCCCCTTTATCCGTCATGATGTGGGTCGCATGCCGGAAATTCAGGCGTTGCTGGAAAAGACCCGCACAGAGCAGGGGGCGTTGCTGGCCCTGAGTGAAGCGATCGCCACCCTAGAAACGGTGTTGGCCAATCATCCCACTGGTGCTTCCTTAGAACCGCTGTACTCGCAAATTCCCAAGGCGCTGCGAGGCTTTGTGGAACTGGTGTACGATGCCCAGCACCATCCCTCGGTGCGGCTGATCGAAGGGTTGCTCTACTGCAGCGACTATTATGACCCCAGCCGTCAGAGCATCGCTCTACGATTGGGCAATAGTGACGACCGAGCGTTTGTGCTCAGCACCCCGCGCTTGCCAGAGACTGAGAGCCTACAGGTCTCTCTACCATTCTGCGATCGCGCTTGGGATCAGCTTTTTGCTATGCGCCATACCCCCCAATCAGTCCAGCAGATGGCCGTCGCGCTGCAGCTGGGTGCCGCCCAAGCCGAGCACTTCACCAACCTGTTCACCCCCACCCCGCCGTCCTCCCGCTTACCCTACAGCGGTGAGGGCGTGCGCCTTCGCTACTTGGGCCATGCCTGCGTCCTGATTGAAACCGCCGACGTGGCCATCCTGGTGGACCCCCTGGTGAGCTACGACCAGCCCCACGGCATGGCTCGCTACAGCTATGCTGATCTGCCGGACACCATCGACTACGCCCTGATCACCCACAATCATCAGGACCACGTCATGCTGGAAACCCTGCTCCAACTCCGGCATAAGATTCGGCATCTAGTCGTGCCCCAGGGCCAAAAGGGCGCTCTGATTGATCCTTCCCTCAAGCTCGCCCTCCAACAAATTGGCTTCGATCAGGTGCAAACTCTAGACGAACTCGACACCATTCCCCTGCCTGATGGCGAAATCATCAGCCTGCCCGTGTTAGGTGAACATGGTGATCTCAACATCGCCACCAAAACCGCCTACTGGATTCAGCTACGGGGGCGCACGATTCTCTGTGCTGCCGACTCCAATAACCTCGATCCCCAGCTTTACCAGCATATTCATCACCTGTTCGGCCCCCTCGACGTGCTGTTGATTGGTATGGAATGCGACGGTGCTCCCTACACCTGGGCCTATGGCCCTCTGCTGCCCCAACCCGTGCCCCGCCAACTGGCCCAAAGCCGCCGCCTCGATGGCTCCAATGCCGACCGGGCGATCGCCCTCGTCCACCAACTGCAACCCCAACAGGTCTACGTCTACGCCATGGGTCAAGAACCTTGGCTCACCTTCATTACGTCGATCAGCTACACCGCCGACTCAGCCCCCATGCAAGAATCGAATCGATTAGTGGCCCACTGTCGGCAGCGTGGGATTGAGAGCGATCGCCTCCTGGGTCAAAAAGAAATTGAGTTGACGGCGAAAACACCGACTGGATGGGGGCAACGACGGATTCCGGTCGCGGCAGGGAACAGGGAACAGGGCATAGGGCATAGGGCACAGGGCATAGGGAACAGGGAACAGGGAACAGGGAATAGGGAACAAGCAACTCAAAACTACCCCCCCCCCCCCAACACACCCACACCCCCAACCCCCCCACAAAAACACCAAAACACCCCCACAGAAGGGAAAAAGAAAGGAAAGAGACCCG
>ERZ1740060.744-NODE-744-length-14283-cov-3.782120_pt1 | contig 14283 bp, 5 predicted proteins | sample MGYA00581743_ERZ1740060 | MGnify/ENA primary metagenome ERZ1740060 (study PRJEB43018, sample SAMN04849235) | marine metagenome | isolation source: floating plastic debris | place: Pacific Ocean | collected 2008-08-27 | study: EMG produced TPA metagenomics assembly...
GCGACACCGAGAGCGGCGAGATCCTCGTCGATACCGGCTTCCAGATCGGTGCCGACAACCTCGAGAAGATCCAGGCGTCGAGCCTGAAGACCGCACGGGTCATCCAGAACCCCAGCGACGCGCTGATCCTCAACACGGTGGCCGCGGAGAACCTCCGCCGCTTCGCCGAGGAATTTAGTGTTGAGGAGCCGCACGAGCAGGCCCTGCTGAAGCTCTACACCAAGCTGCGTCCGGGCAACCCGCCGCAGGTCGAGAAGGCCAAGCAGTTGTTCATCGAAAAGTTCTTCGATGACAGCCGCTACCGCATCGGCCGCGTGGGCCGCTTCCGCATCAACCGTAAGTTCGGTTTCGAGGACTCGGTCGACAGCAACTACATCCGCGCCCAGGACCTGCTCCGAATCATCCAGTACCTGCTGGACCTGCGCAGCAACAGGCTCGATCCCGAGACCGGCCAGTCGGTCGCGGTCGAGGACGACATCGATCACCTGGGCAACCGCCGCCTGCGCACGATGGACGAGCTGGCTGTCGATGAGGTCCGCAAGGGCTTCCTCAAGCTCAAGCGCACCGTCCAGGAGCGCATGAGCGTCAAGGACCCCGACGAACTCGCGAAGATCGCCGACCTGGTGAACTCCAAGAGCATCAGCAGCGCGATCGACTTCTTCTTCGGCCGCAGCGAGCTGAGCCAGGTGGTCGCTGAGCACGCTCGTGCACGAGCGCTGTCTTTCGGCCCTGGGTCCGGGCGGCCTCAACCGCAAGCGCGCCGGCTTCGAGGTTCGCGACGTCCACATCAGTCACTACGGCCGCATCTGTCCGATCGAGACGCCCGAGGGCACGAACATCGGTCTGATCGCACGCATGTCGATCTACTCATCGATCGATGACTACGGCTTCTTGCGTACGCCGTACCGAGAGGTGAAGGGCGGCAAGGCGACCGGCGAGGTCGTGCACCTGCGTGCCGACGAAGAGATGCGCGGCGTGTTGGCCCCGGCCGACTCGCTCGATAAGGACGGCAACTTCAACAGCGGCGCTGTGCTTGCCCGCGTGTCCGGCGAGCTCGCCGAGGTGCCCGCCGAGAACGTTGCGTATGTCGACATCTCCCCAAAGCAGGTCGTGGGCATCTCCGCGGCGCTCATCCCGTTCCTCGAGCACGACGACGCCAACCGCGCCTTGATGGGCTCGAACATGCAGCGTCAGGCCGTGCCGCTGATCAAGGTCGATCCGCCGTGTGTCGCCACGGGCATGGAGAAGTCCGTCGGTACCAACTCGGGCATGGTCATCAAGGCTCGCGTGGGCGGCGTGGTCACGTTCGTCGACGCCGAGCGGATCATCATCGACAACAGCGACGAGTACGTGCTGCGGAAGTTCCGCGGCATGAACGAGCGGACGTGCCTGAACCAGAAGCCCGTCGTCCGTCCCGGCGACGTCGTGGAGACCGGCCAGGTCATCGCCGACGGTCCCTCGATCAAGGAGGGCGAGCTGGCGATCGGCAAGAACGTGCTCGTTGCGTTCAACACCTTTGACGGGTACAACTTCGAGGACGCCATCGTCATCAGCGAGCGCATCGTGAAGGACGACGTGTTCACGTCGATCCACATCGATAGCTTCGATGTCGAGATCCGCGACACCAAGCTGGGTCGCGAGGAGTTCACCCGCGACATCCCCAACGTCAGCGAGAAGGCCCTGCGCAACCTCGACGACGATGGTGTGATCCGCGTCGGTGCTCGTGTTGGCCCAGGCGACATCCTCGTCGGTAAGGTCAGCCCGAAGAGCAAGACCGAGCTAACGCCCGAAGAGAAGCTGCTGCACGCCATCTTCGGCCGTGCGGGCGAGGACGTGAAGAACGATTCGCTCGAGGTGCCCAGCGGCATCGACGGCATCGTGATTGGGGCCAAGAAGTTCAGCCGCCGGCTCCACATGAACGAGGAGCAGAAGCGTCAGCTCAAGGAGCAGATCGCCACCTACGAGGGCGAGCAGGACGGCAAGGCCATCGACATCTTCCGCGAGATGGTCTCGGCCATCAACGAGGCGACCGGCACCGAGCTGATCGACCCCAACACCCGCCAGAAGGTCGCCGCCAGCGACATCCCCGAGGTCGTGATCGAGCAGATCAAGACCTTCGAGCTCGGCTGGGTAAAGGGTAGCAAGGACGCCCGCGAGGACGCGGAGATCAGCTACAAGCAGTACTGGCCGCGCATCGAGGCGATCGAGAAGGAGAAGCAGCGTCGTGTCGCGCACATGAAGCGCGGCGACGAGCTCCCTGCCGGCGTGCTCGAGATGGTGAAGGTCTACATCGCCAGCAAGCGCCCGCTGAGCGTGGGCGACAAGATGGCCGGCCGCCACGGCAACAAGGGTGTCATCGCCCGTCTCGTTCCAATCGAGGAGATGCCGTTCATGGAAGACGGCACGCCGGTGGACATCATGCTCAACCCGCTGGGCGTGCCCAGTCGCATGAACGTCGGCCAGATCCTTGAGCTGCACCTGGGCTGGGCCGCGCAGGTCCTGGGCTTCCAGGCCGTGACGCCGGTGTTCGACGGTGCGACCGAGGACGAGATCCACGCCGCCATCGAGGAAGCCAACACCTACGTGAAGGATCGCAACGCGCAGGTCGAGCAGACCGGCGAGCACCCGCACCACCGCGAGCTGCTGGCCAATATGCCGCGTGGCGGCAAGATCCAGCTCTACGACGGCCGGACGGGCGAGGCCTTCCAGCAGAAGACCTCCGTCGGCTTCATGTACATGCTCAAGCTGCACCACCTCGTGGATGACAAGATCCACGCTCGTGCGACCGGGCCCTACTCGCTCATCACGCAGCAGCCCCTGGGCGGTAAGAGCCGAACGGGTGGCCAGCGCTTTGGTGAGATGGAGGTCTGGGCGCTCGAGGCGTACGGGGCGAGCTACATCCTGCAGGAACTTCTGACCGTCAAGAGCGACGACGTGGAAGGCCGCACCAAGATCTACGAGAGCATGGTGAAGGGCACCCACAAGCTCGAGGCCGGCATGCCGATCGCCTTCGACGTGCTCTGCAACGAGCTCAAGGGCCTTGGCATGAACATCACGCTGGAGAAGCGGCAGACCGAGTTGGGCAGTTTGCTGTAACGCAAGACGCCCGTCCTACTCCCCCTGCTGCGTTCCGAACCGATTCGACTTTCACCGGTAACCACCGGAGGCACACATGGCCGAGACCGTGTACGACCGCATCAACGACTTCTCCGCCGTCAAGGTGACGCTGGCTTCGCCAAACGACATCCGGGCGTGGTCCTATGGCGAAGTGAAGAAGCCGGAGACGATCAACTACCGCACGTACCGCCCCGAGAAAGACGGGCTGTTCTGCGAGCGCATCTTCGGGCCAGAACGAGATTACGAGTGCGCCTGCGGCAAGTACCGCGGCGTGAAGTACAAGGGCATCATCTGCGATCGCTGCGGCGGGAAGGTGACCCACAGCCGCGTGCGCCGCAAGCGCATGGGCCACATCAACCTGGCCAGCCCGATCGTGCACATCTGGTTCTTCAAGAGCATGCCCAGCCGCCTGGGCACGCTGCTTGGGCTCAAGACCACCGAGCTCGAGCGCGTGATCTACTACCAGGACTACGTGATCATCGAGGCCGAGCCGGGCCTGCAGCTCGAAGACGGCACGAAGATCGAAGGCCAAACCATTATCACCGAGGACAAGTTCCGCGCCGCCCAGTCGGCGTTCGGCAACGCGTTCCGCGCGATGATGGGCGCCGAGGCCATCCGCGAGCTGATCGACCGCCTCGATCTTGATGGCCTTGCTGCCCAGCTCCGCCAGGAGCTGCGCGAGACGCGCAGCAAGCAGAAGATCAAGGACCTGGCCAAGCGCCTCAAGCTCGTTGAGAACATCCGCAAGAGCGAGAACGCTCCGTCGTGGCTGGTCATGGACGTGATCCCCGTGCTCCCGCCGGACCTGCGCCCGCTGGTGCTGCTGGAGAGCGGCAACTTCGCGACGAGCGATCTGAACGATCTCTACCGCCGCATCATCAACCGCAACAACCGCCTTAAGAAGCTGATGGACCTCAACGCCCCTGAGGTCATCATCCGCAACGAGAAGCGGATGCTGCAGCAGGCCGTCGACAACCTGTTCGACAACGCCCGCTGCCGCCGCCCGGTCGTGGGCTCGAGCAACCGCACGCTCAAGTCGCTGACCGACATGATCAAGGGCAAGCAGGGCCGCTTCCGCGAGAACCTGCTGGGTAAGCGTGTCGATTACTCGGCCCGCTCGGTCATCGTCGTTGGTCCCGAGCTCAAGCTCTGGCAGTGCGGCCTACCCAAGAAGATCGCGCTGGAGCTCTACCAGCCGTTCATTATTCGTAAGCTTCGTGAGCACGGCCTGGCCGACACGATCAAGAGCGCCAAGCGCATGCTCGAGCGCCGCGATCCCGAGGTGTGGGACATCCTCGAAGAGGTCATCGATCAGCACCCCGTGCTGCTCAACCGCGCTCCCACGCTCCACCGAATGGGCATCCAGGCCTTCGAGCCCGTGCTGGTCGAGGGCAACGCCATCAAGGTGCACCCCCTGGTGTGTACCGGCTTCAATGCCGACTTCGACGGCGACCAGATGGCCGTCCACCTGCCGCTGAGTGTCGAGGCCCAGGCCGAGGCGCACGTGCTGATGCTGTCAACGCACAACGTCTTCAGCCCGGCCAACGGCCAGCCCATCATCTCGCCCAGCCAGGACATCGTGCTGGGTGTGTACTTCATGACGCTCATGGCGCCCGATCGCGGCGTGCCGACGAACGAGCTGCCGACTTTCAAGGACCGTTCCGAGGCGATCTTGGCCTACGACCAAGGCAAGATCGACATGCACGACCGCATCGTCGTCCGCCTCGAGCGCTTCAACGAGGTCGTGCAGAGCCAGGGTGGCGCCGTTGAGAAGCTGCCGGACAACCGCCGCGTGGTCACCACCGCGGGCCGTTGCCTGTTCAGCGAGATCCTCGAGCCGGGCATGGCGTTCTACAACTGCTCGCTGGGTAAGAAGGGCTGTGCTCGCGTCATTGACGACGTCTTCGGCGTTTCGGGCAAGCCCGCGACGATCGACCTGCTCGACCGCCTCAAGCAGATCGGCTTCAAGCACTCGACGGTCGCCGGCCTGAGCTTCGGCGTCACCGACATGCGTGTGCCCGCCGACAAGCAGGAGCTGCTGGGCGAGGCCCAGAAGAAGGTCGACCGCGTCGAGAAGAACTACGACCGAGGCATCATCACCGAGCGCGAGCGGTACAACCAGCTGCTGGACATCTGGGCCGGCTGCCGCGAGAAGGTGACCAAGAGCCTCATCGAGACGCTCAAGAACGACCGTCGCCTGGAGAACGGCGACGAGGCGCCGATCGACGACAAGTCGACCGAGCCGTACCTCAACCCCGTGTACCTCATGAGCGACTCGGGCGCTCGTGGTAACGTCAGCCAGATGATGCAGCTCGCCGGCATGCGAGGCCTGATGGCCAAGCCCAGTGGTGAGATCATCGAAACGCCCATCCGCGCGAACTTCCGCGAGGGCCTGAGCGTGCTCGAGTACTTCTCCTCGACGCACGGTGCCCGCAAGGGCCTGGCCGATACCGCGCTGAAGACCGCCGACTCGGGCTACCTCACACGTAAGCTGTGCGACGTCGCCCAGTCCGTGATCATTGGTGAGGTCGACTGCGGCAGCCGCCGCGGCATCCCGAAGCGTGCCGTGTACAAGGGCGAGCAGGTCGACGTCCCGCTCAGCGAGCAGGTCTTCGGCCGCGTGAGCCTGCACTCGATCGTCGATCCGGTGACCGACGAGCAGATCGTTGCCGCCAACGAGATGATCTCCGAAGAGGCCGCCGCTCGCATCGACGAGCTCGGCATCGGCGAAGTTTTCGTTCGCAGCCCGCTCACCAGCGAGAGCCGCACCGGCTGCTCGGTGCTTGATTACGGCATGGACATGTCCATCGGCAAGATCGTCGAAGAGGGCATGGCCGTCGGAATCATCGCCGCCCAGTCGATCGGTGAGCCGGGAACGCAGCTGACCATGCGTACGTTCCACACCGGTGGTATCGGTACGCGTGACGTCGCCGAGAGCGAGTATCGCGCGGCCATGGCCGGCGTGATCGAGCTCCGCGACTGTGCCGAGGTCGAAGGCGAGGACGAGGACGGCGCGCCCGTGCTCATCTCTCTGAAGCGAAACGGCGAGGTCGCGATCGTCGACGACAAGGGCCGCGAGCTCGACAAGACCAAGGTTCCGTACGGTGCGCTCATCTATGCGAAGCCGGGCGAGTCGGTGAAGAAGGGCGCGTCCGTCGTGAAGTGGGACCCGCACCGCACGCCGATCCTCGCTGAGAAAGGCGGCATCGTCCAGTTCGTGGACATCGAGATCGGCCAGACCGTGCGTGAAGACGATGCCGGTCAGGGCAAGAAGGCCCTGGTGGTCATCGAGCACAAGGGCACGCGCTCGCCGCAGATCAACGTCGTCGACGAGAGCGGCCAGATCCTCGACTTCCACTACCTTCCCGCGAAGGCGCGTATCGAGGTTCCCGACGGCCAGGCCATCAAGGCCGGTGAGATGATCGCTCGCCAGCCGCGTCAGGCCGAGCGAAGCCAGGACATCGTCGGTGGTCTGCCCCGCGTGACCGAGATCTTCGAGGCACGCAAGCCTAAGGACCCGGCCGTCATGGCCGAGATTTCGGGCAACATCGAGATCTACAGCGACAAGCGCAAGGGCAAGATCACCATCCGCGTCGTGTCCGATTCGGGCATCGAGAAGGACCACCACGTCCCGCGTGACAAGCAGCTGCGTGTGCACACGGGCGACTTCGTGAACGCCGGCGATCAGGTGACCGAAGGCCCACTCGATCCGAAGGACATCCTGCGGATTAAGGGTGAGGAAGCCGTCTGGCTCTACATGATCGAAGAGGTCCAGAACGTCTACCGGGCCCAGGGCGTGAAGATCAACGACAAGCACATCGCGCTGATCCTCAGCCAGATGATGCGCAAGGTGCAGGTGCAGAACGCCGGCGATACCGACCTGCTACCGCAGGAAGTCGTCGATCGCTACGTCTTCACCCAGAAGAACCGCGAGGTCTTGAACATGGGCCGCGTGGTCGAGGCCGGCGACACCGATCTCCGCGTCGGGCAGATGTACACCCGCGACGAGATCAAGGAAGCCAACGCTCGCGCTGAGGCCGAGGGCAAGGAAGGCGCCAAGGCCAAGAAGCCCAAGCCCGCCGTCGGCCGCACGCTGCTCTTGGGCATCACCAAGGCCAGCCTCCAGAGCGAGAGCTTCCTCTCGGGTGCGTCGTTCCAGGAGACGACCAAGGTGCTCACCGAGGCTGCCCTCAAGGGTGCGTCGGACAACCTCATCGGCCTCAAGGAGAATGTCCTTCTCGGCCACCTCATCCCGGCTGGTACCGGCTTCCGTGACTACCAGGACATTCGCGTCAAGCCGCTTGTGGCTCTGGCCCCGATGTCGGCCGATGGCCTCGAAGAAGAGGGTGGCGAGCCCGCCATGCTCGAGGACGGGGATGCCATCGGTGTGATGCCCCAGGTCGAGGTCAAAGACTTCGTCATGGGTGAGAGCACCGAGAACGCGCCGTAAGCGGTCTCCATCCAGTGCAAACGAAAAACGCCGGCCACGTTTCATGCGTGGCCGGCGTTTTGTTTTTCTTCGAATCGAGTCGGTGGATGATTTTTAGAACGGTAACTGGACGCCCACCTGGACCTTATGGGCCTCGTAGTCGTCGCCGAGATCACCCTCGTACGCCACGCGGAAGTTAAAGCCGCCGCCGGTTCGCACGCCGAGGCCAGCGGTGGGGCTCCAGTAGTTGTCGACGGAAGCGTCATCCAGGAAGTCTGAATAGCTCCCGCCAGCAAACACATACGCGTTGTCACCGATGAAGTACGAGGCCTTGGCGCCGAATCGGATGAAGTCCTGAGTAAAGGCAGGATCAAACTCAAACTCGTCCAGTTCCAGCGAGATCGAGTCGAAGTGCGTGTAGCTCACCGCGCCGCTAAACAGCCAGTCCGACATCTCATAGCTTGCAAGCGCGGTACCACCGACGCCCCAAAAAGCACCGCCCGAGATCATGTCGTAGCTGCCCGAGCCCGCGACCAGGGCACCGGGAGCGATCTGGAGCGTGAATCCCCTTCCATCATCCTGTTGGATAATGCGGATCGGGATGTCCACGTGGGCGCCGACCGTGAACACATCGGCACCCTCGACGTCGTAGTACGTGATCGGGAAGGAAGCGGCCACGCCCACGTATCGATTCAGTCTGTACTCGACGCTGCTTGAGAGATTGACAAACGTGCTCTCCAGGCCGTCCGCGTCCGAGACACCGGCCTGGGCATCGAACCGGACGCGAAGGCCCTTGTCAGAGCCGGGGTCGAAGAATTGCAAGCTGGCGGCCCCTACCGGGGCGCCCTCTCCCCCTATACGCGTGTCGACCTGGCCGGCCTGCTCGTCCTGGTTGAAGCCCGATGTATCGCCGATGGCCTGCATGTCGTCGCTTTGCTGCTCTTGCCCGAATGCTCGGAACGCGCCAGGCCGCGGCTGAACAATCTCGCCGGTCATGATCCGTCTCTCGAGGCGGGTCAGGTCCTGGTGCTTTCCGAAGCGGTTGTATTTGTACGAGGCCATGATGGCCGTGGTGGCCTGCGGGTTACCGTCGGTCACGGCCACGAGCGAACGCTGGTTGATCTCGCGGAGAAAGTCCGAGACCGTGTCGAGGCCTTCGCCTTCGAGGAATTCGACAATCTGGTCTTCGACATCGCCGGTGGCGTCCGTCCGAAACTCGAGCGGCGCCCCGTCGCGACCAAGGAACTGCAAGGTCGCAAAGTCACCATCGTCCGACAGCGAGAAGGTTATCGCGTTGTCAACGCCGGCATACCGGAGCGAGGCATTGAAGTCCACGCCGTCGAACCTGTCGAACGAGCCTTGAGTATCCAACAAATCCTCGACCAGATTCGGCACCGAGGAACCGCCCACGCGGAGGTCGGCGACCATGGGATCGAGCGAGATAACCTCGACCTGGAAGAGGTCTTGAGCCAAGACCGTGGTCGAGGATGTGGCAACACCGGCCAAGGCCAGCACGAGTTTGGGCACCGATCGGCGCATGGCGAGTCTCCTTCTTACAGGGCCCGGACGTCAAACCTCCGCGATCTGCTTATCGGTTCAAGGGGACCCTGTATCTACAAGGCGTAAGATTCTCGAGCGACGCGCAGGCCTTGCCGCCATACCATGGTCTCCGAGGCGCGACGCACCCGTGCCACTCGCTTTGTACACGCCCAAGCCGGCCTTCCCAGGCTGCTGGAGGTGGCCTCGGAATGCCAAAAAGAAAAGACATTCGCACGATTCTCGTCCTGGGCTCTGGGCCCATCGTCATCGGGCAGGGGTGCGAATTCGACTACTCGGGAGCGCAGGCCTGCAAGGCACTGCGGGCCGAGGGCTGCCGGGTCGTGCTTGTGAATTCCAACCCGGCGACGATCATGACCGACCCGAGTCTCTCGGATCGGACGTACGTCGAGCCCATCACGCCCGAGAGCGTCCGGAAGATCATCGAGCGGGAGTGCGACGCCGAGGCGGGAGGCCATGGCATCGACGCCATCCTCCCCACACTGGGCGGGCAGACGGCGCTGAACTGCGCCTGTGCCTTGCACGATGACGGCACGCTCGAGCACTTCAACATCGAGATGATCGGAGCCGACCGGCAGGTCATCCATCGCGCCGAGGATCGCGAGGCCTTCCGCGAGGTGTGCGAGAGCCAGAACCTGCCGCTCGCGCCCTCGGGCACCGTGACCAGCCTCGAAGAGGCAATGGAAGCGCTCGAAGACCTCGGGCTGCCGTCGATCGTCCGCCCCGCGTTCACCCTTGGTGGCTGGGGCGGCGGGGTCGCCTACAACACCGAAGAGTTCCGCCAGCAGGTCGCCCGCGGCCTTGCCGCCAGCATGATCGGCCAGGTGCAGATCGACAAGAGCTTGCTCGGCTGGAAGGAGTTCGAGCTCGAGGTTGTCCGCGACAAGAACGACAACTGCGTCATTGTGTGCGGCATCGAGAATATCGATCCCATGGGCGTGCACACGGGAGACTCGATCACCGTCGCGCCCATCCTCACGCTCACCGACAAGGAGTACCAAGTGCTCCGTGATGCGGCGTTCGCGGTCGTACGCGCGGTGGGGGTCGAGACCGGCGGCAGCAATGTCCAGTTCGCGGTGAACCCGAACCCCGCGCCGACCGACGACGGCAGTGAGCCGTTCGAATTCGTCGTAGTCGAGATGAATCCCCGTGTGTCCCGCTCGAGCGCGCTGGCGAGTAAGGCCACCGGCTTTCCGATCGCGAAGATCGCCGCCCGTCTGGCGCTCGGCTACACGCTCGACGAGCTGCGCAACGACATCACGGCGACGACCAGCGCCTGCTTCGAGCCCAGTATTGACTACGTCGTCACCAAGATGCCGCGGTGGACGTTCGAGAAGTTCCCCGAGGCAGAAGAAACGCTCACCACGCAGATGAAGAGCGTCGGCGAAGCGATGGCCATCGGCCGAACCTTCAAAGAGAGCCTGCAAAAGGCAATCCGCTCGATGGAGGTCAAACGCTTCGGGCTCGGCCTCGACCGCAACGACAAGTGGCTGACCGCGACACGGGCCATCGAACGCGAGCAGCTCGTGCTCGACTTTGCCGACCCCAGCGACGCAAGCCACACCGTGAGTGCCACGGGCCTGCGCACGGCCGACGGGCAACCGATCGAGTGGCCCATCGATGACACGAAGCTCACACGCAAGCTCACCGTGCCTAGCCAGGGACGGCTGTACTACGTGCGGTACGCGATGAAGATGGGCTGGTCGATCGACGAGATCCACGCGCTGACCAATATCGACCCGTTCTTCCTGGGCCAGATCGCCGAACTCGTCGCCTTCGAGGACGTGCTCCTGACGTACGAACGACTCGAAGACGTGCCCGAGTCGGTGCTGCGCCAAGCAAAACAGTTGGGGTACAGCGACGCGCAGCTCGCGAACGTCTACCTCGACGCGATCCGCAGCGAAACCATCTTGGGTGTTCGCGAGCACCGCAAATCGATGGGCATCGAGCCGGCGTTCAAGCTGGTCGATACATGTGCCGCCGAGTTCGAGGCCGCGACGCCGTACTACTACTCGACCTACGAGACGCCCATCACGCTGATCGATGAGTCGGGCAATGCGACTTCCGTGTACGACTCGGAGGTCCGTGTGAGCGACACACCCAAGGTGGTGATCCTCGGCGGCGGGCCCAACCGCATCGGCCAGGGCATCGAGTTCGACTACTGCTGTTGCCACGCGGCGTTCGCCGCCCGAGATCTCGGGCTCGAGAGCGTGATGATCAACTCGAATCCCGAGACGGTCAGCACCGATTATGACACCAGCGACCTGCTCTTCTTCGAGCCGCTGACGCTCGAGGACGTGCTGAATGTCACCGAGGCGCTCGGCGTCGACGGCACACTCATGGGCACCGTCGTCCAGTTCGGCGGCCAGACCCCGCTCAACCTCGCGCATGGTTTGGTCACGGCGGGCACGCCGATCATCGGCACCAGCATGGACTCGATCGACCTTGCCGAGGATCGCGACCAGTTCGACACGCTTTTGGAAGAGCTCGGGCTTTCTCGTCCGGCCAGTGGCATCGCACGTTCACGACAACAAGCCGAGGCGGTCGCTGCGGAAATCGGATACCCCGTGCTCGTACGGCCGAGCTATGTGCTCGGTGGTCGCGGCATGGAGATCTGTCAGAATGCCGCGGCACTCCGCCGATTCGTGGACAGCGCTGTCCAGAGCGCGGGCCTTGACGGCGGGCTTGATGACGCCCCGATCCTGGTCGACAAGTTCCTCGACGGCGCAACCGAGGTCGACGTCGATGTCATCGCCGACTTCGATCCATCGAAGCAGACTGACGAGGGTCGGGCCATCGTCTGCGGCATCATGGAGCACATCGAGCACGCCGGTGTGCATAGCGGTGATAGCACCTGTTTCCTGCCACCCAACGAGCTGCCAGCTCGCACGATCGAGCGTGTGCGCGAGGCTGCGACCAAGCTCGCAGGTGCCCTACGAGTGCGTGGGCTGATGAACGTGCAACTGGCGATCAAGGACGACGTCGTGTACGTTCTCGAGGTTAATCCTCGGGCTAGCCGAACGGCGCCCTACGTCAGCAAGGCCACACACGTGCCTTGGCCCAACATGGCCGCTCGGGTCATGATGGGCGCATCGCTTGCCGAGCTCGGCGTGTCGGAGGTCTCCAATACGGGCGCGTTTGCCGTCAAAGCCCCGGTCTTCCCCCACCAAAAGTTCCCGCGTGTCGACTTCGTGCTTGGCCCAGAGATGCGGAGCACCGGCGAAGTCATGGGCATCGATACGTCGGCCCCGCTTGCGCTCGCCAAGGCAGCGATGGCTTCTGGGAATGCACTGCCGACCGCGGGGTCAGTGTTCGTCTCGGTCCGCGATCAGGACAAGGCTGGCATCTTGCCGGTGGTTCGCGGCCTTGCGGCCATGGGCTTTGTCATCTACAGCACCGGTGGCACCGCCGAGTTCCTTGCCAAGTACAGCGTCCGAACGAACATTGTCCAGAAGATTGGCACCGGCGCTCGCCCGAACGTCGTGGACATGATGACCAGCGGCGACATCCAGCTGGTTATCAACACGCCAACCAACAGCGGCAGTGAGACCGATGAGGGCCTGATCCGTTCGACGGCTGTTCGCCTCTCGATACCCATGATCACCACCGCGACGGCCGCCCGTGCCGCGGTCGATGCGATCGCCGCCCTTCGCGCGGGCGATTGGTCGGTGTGCGCCCTTCAGGATTATGAGGCGGCCGCGAACGGGCTTATGCCGAACGGCGAGCCCGTCGGCGCACCCTGAGCGATACAAACTGCGTCCGAACGAGTCCTGGGTCGAACACGGTTCGGTCTTGGTATGCCTGTTTCTGGGAAGCCGCGACTTTCGTGTTCTTGCTCTGGTGGTGCCGAGGTACGCCCAACTCCGAGCTGGGAACGAATGGAGTGAGGGCGCGTGCAACACGTTGCTGCATTCGCCGAACAAGAGGGCAGGCCGCCCAGCGGCGGTGAGGCCCCTCGGCGAAGCCACGGAAGGGAGCCGCGCCCAAGGTGCGCGCCGGTAAACGGCGCAATCCGGGCATGGTCCGTGCTTCGCAACCTGCCAGAAAAATGCTCGTGTGCGCTGCCTCGCGGACGGGATCGCCCCTTGGGGGACTCTGTACATGCGGATGAGAGAGCAGAGCGCGACGCGATTGCACCGACTCCGGGGAAAGCCCGGCGAGTGTCCGAACGAGCTTGTCGTTGTCGACGACGACTGGCTGCACGGCAGGTTCCGCCTGCCGGTGGACTGGCCGAACTTCGCAGATACCGGACCCGCCCTCTGGCCAACGGTGGTGTTCCATCGTGAGCCGGTCGTGATCACCCAGTTCAATGACCATCCGGTCGTTGCAGACGCGAACACGACGATCATCTATAACCCCATGCGAACGTACACGCGTGAGGCGTTGACCGACAGAGGCGAGCGTTCGGAGTGGTACAGCGTGTCGCCCACGTTGGCGATCGAGATCGCGCGAAGCCTTGGGCTTCCGGCCGACTCTCCCGAGTCCTTCTTGCCGTTCACGCATACCGCGTGTACGCCGGCGTTGTATCGAGACCAACGACGGTTGAGTGTCCAACTGGTCGATCCCGACTCTGACCCCGTCCAGATGGCCGAAGCCGTGTTCGACGTCTTTCGTCGCGCACTCGAACCCGGGATCACCGTACGGCAACGCCGATCGGCTGCTGCGACGGAGCCCACGCGTCAGACCCACCGCGAGCTCGCAGAAAACGCCAAGGCCGTCCTCGCACAGCGCTTTGGTGAGCGATTAACCCTCGACGAACTTTCCGACGAACTCGAGGTCTCTCCGTTCCATCTCGCCCGCACATTTCGGCATTGGACGGGGCAGACCGTGCACAAGTATCTCACAGCGCTGCGCATCGCCGCAGCGTTGGACCACATCGCGACGGGCATGCCGCTCACCCAGGTGGCGACTTCAACAGGCTTCTCGAGCCACAGCCACTTCACGCAGACGTTTGGCTCACTCCTAGGAGAGAGCCCTTCCGCGTGGCGCCGAAAGGTCCTGCGCCCGCTCGAACGGCTCGGCAAGGACACCGTTTTCAGTGAAGCCACGCCTGATGCCTTGGGCTCGGCCAGCACCGCGCAAGCTTGCGCTAGGGTGATGCGCAACCGTTCGCCCAATGGGCAGTCGGCGTGAAGGTGGTCGTTCGTTCAGCTTGAGGGGTAGGTGCAGCGCGTCCGATC